>Ga0169931_10000826_pt1 | contig 51616 bp, 46 predicted proteins | sample Kivu_15m_20L_FD_129675 | JGI IMG/M metagenome (GOLD analysis project Ga0169931, IMG submission 129675) | Freshwater microbial communities from Lake Kivu, Western Province, Rwanda to study Microbial Dark Matter (Phase II) - Kivu_15m_20L... | ecosystem: Environmental > Aquatic > Freshwater > Lake...
TGGCGGCGGCGGTGGCTACGGCGGCGGCGGCGACCGATACTGAGTTCGAACCCGAAAACACCACGAGCCGGCGGACCCTTCCGCCGGCTCGATTCTTCAGGTACACTTCCCCCACCTGCCCTGCCCCGCCTCGTTCCTCCCCGGGGGCTCGATCATGCTCAGGATGCTTGGTTCGCCGCGCCGCGCGTGCGATGGCGTCACTCGCCGCGAGACGCTCGCCGCCGGGTCCCTCTCGCTGCTCGGTTCGAATTTCACTTTGCCGAACCTCCTGGCCGCGGAGTCGCGATCCGCCTCGCGGCCCGGCAAAGCCAAGAACGTCATGCTGCTCTACCTGCTCGGCGGAGCCGCGACCCAGGACATGTGGGACCTCAAGCCCGACGCGCCGGCCGAGGTGCGTGGCGAGTTCAAACCCATCGACACGAACGTGCCCGGCATCCGCATCGGCGAGCATCTTCCGCTCGCATCCAAGTGGATGCACAAGGCTGCGATCGTCCGGAGCGTGAATCACAAGGCCGGCTGTCACAATTGCCTGCCGAGCTACACCGGGCTCGAAACGCCGATGCCGGATCAGCATCCGCGCGAGACCGACCCGCCGAGCATGGGCTCGGTGTGCGAGTATCTTCGCGCCGGCCGCGGCGACCTCCCGGACTACGTGTACATGCCGTGCTGGCTGGGTTGGGGTCAGGCGTTCCGCCGGGCCGGGCCGTACGCCGGCTTCCTCGGGCAACGTCACAATCCGCTCATCACCGAGTGCAAGCCCTACGCCGACCCCGGCGAGAAGCCCGTGCCCGGCAAGCCGAGCATCGTTCGCGGCCAACCGCTGCTGCCGAACACCGCCTTCGACGCGGACCTCACGCTCGATCGACTGAACTCGCGGAAGAGCCTGCTGAACCAGTTCGACGACAAAGTGCGGGCCCTGGATCAAACCGCGGCGAGCTACGACCGCACTCAACAGCGTGCCTTCGACTTGCTCACGTCGTCGCGACTGAAGTCGTGCTTCGATCTCTCGAAGGAAGATCCGCGGAAGTTGGACCGCTACGGCCGCACTCTCTTCGGCCAAAGCACGCTGATCGGACGCAAGCTCGTCGAGGAAGGCGTCCGCTTCGTGAACGTTACGTGGGACCTCTTCTGGGATCGCATCCAGGTCGACTACGACGCATGGGATACCCACACGAACAACTTCAGCATTCTGAAGACGAACAAGTTGCCGCACTTCGACCAGACTTTCACGGCGTTGATGGAAGACCTCGACCGAAGCGGCATGCTGGATGAAACGCTGGTCGTGATCATGAGCGAGATGGGCCGCACGCCGCGAATCAACGGGAACGCGGGCCGCGACCACTGGACGTACTGCTACTCGGTGGTGTTCGCCGGTGCGGGCATTCGCGGCGGCACGGTGTACGGGGCCAGCGACGCCCAGGCCGCCTACGTGAAGGACCGCCCCGTGAGCACGACGGACATCTGCGCGACCATCTACCGATGCCTCGGTATCGAACCGGACGCGATGGTGCCGGACCGCACGAACCGCCCCGTCGCCGTCGCCCCCGGCGGCCGCGTCATCGACGAAATCCTCGCGTGACCCGCTTCATTTCGATCGTCACAGTCGATTCGTCCCGAGCAATCCTCGCGGCCGGAGGTCGAAAAGGCCGGGGCGTCGTTGAACCGGGCCGGCCGGCGGGGTACGCTTCATGATTGCGACCTTCTCCACTCGCCGAGGCGGCACATGAGGCTGTTCGTCGAATCGCTCGAAGCCCGCGACGTGCCCGCCGTGTCCGTGTTCTCCTTCGTGAACGCTCAGGGGATCACGGAGCACCGCCTGCTTCAGGATGGCTTCCACTTCGCCTCCGTGGTCTACCCGCCGGACCAGGTCGCGGGCTTCCGCCCGCGCCCGGACCTCACCGACATCAACGGCTTCGGCACGACATTCCAACTCGCTCCGTTCCTGGGCGGCGGCGATGCCATCTCCGATCCTCCGGTCGTCACCGCGAACGCGGCTAACAACACGATCACGATCGAAGCGAGCGGCACGGTGAACCGCACCGTTCTGCCCCAGACGAACTACGGCACATGGAGCGAGACGATCGTCGTCGCCTTCAACCCGGTGACACAGACGATCACCGGCACGGGAACGTTGTCGATCGCGCTTGCGGGCACGCTCACGGCCGCCGCCGCGGACCTGAACCTCGGCCGCATCAAGAGCAACTTCCTCGACGAAGTGCCGCTGCTGCCGACCGGCACGGGCGACACCGGCGACATGAAGCAAATCGACGTGACGTACGATCCCGTGGGCGTGACGCCGAACTTCACCTGGATCCCGACGGACGGCGACACCTTCCCCGCGGGCGTATCGGCATCTCTCACATTGAACGCGATCGGGGACGTGAACGTCGTGGACACCGCGGCGATGGGCGACGCCCCGATCCAGATCGCGAGGAAGCCGACGATCGCGGTGACGTACACCGCCGCGGATCCGGCCCATGGCCTCTCCGCCGGGCTCGTGTACGACACGGCCGCGGCTCAGGATCCGTACGCGGACAATGTCGGCGCCGTGCATCTTCTGCTTCGCGGCACTACGAACGACACCGACCTCGAATACGGGATCGCCTTCAACTCGACTCCGATCGACATCCGCCTGCCGAACGAGCCGCTGCTTGTGAGCGGAACGCCGGAGGGCGTGGCGACGGTCCACCCGCGCACGCAGGGCGCCACGGCGGTGGACGCGACCTCCACCGTGGGAGTCTCGCCGTTCGGCGCCGTGCCCACGAGCGTGCGGACCGCCACGGCGGACGTGAACGGCGACACGATTCCCGATCTCGTGATGGTCACCGGGCCGGGCACGCCGATCCGTGTGGCCGTGCTCAGCGGAGCGGACAACGCGACGCTGTTGGTGCCGCCGTTCGATCCGTTCGGCGGAAACTTCACGGGCGGCGGATTCGTCTCGGCCGCGGACCTGAACGGCGACGGCCGCGACGAATTCGCCGTCAGCCCGGACGAAGGCGGCGGCCCCCGCGTCTCCATCTACTCGCTGCTCGCGAACGGAACCCTGTTGCGTCGCGTGAACTTCCTTGGCATCGACGACCCGAACTTCCGCGGCGGAGCCCGCACCGCCTTTGGCGACGTGGACGGCGACGGCGCTCCGGACCTCGCCGTCGCCGCCGGATTCCTCGGCGGCCCACGCACGTCCCTCTACGACGGCGACACCCTGCTCTCGTCCCCCACACGGCTCATCAACGACTTCTTCGCTTTCCCCGGAACCGATGCTCTGAACCTCCGCAACGGCGCGTTCGTCGCCCTCGGCGATATCGACGGCGACGGCTTCGCCGAACTCGTGTTCGGCGGCGGCCCCGGCGGAGCGCCCCGCGTCTTCATTCTGGACGGCGAGACTGTCGCCACGGCCGGCGTGAGCACGGCCCAGTTCTCGCCCTTCGCCAACTTCTTCGTCGGCGGGAACGCCACGGACCGTGGCGGCATCCGACTCGCGGCCAAGGATACGGACGGAGACAACCGCGCGGACATCGTCGTCGGAAGCGGCGCGGAATCGCCCGCGAAGGCCCGCATCTATCGCGGCACGAGTTTCACCGGGCTCGGCGAACCCGCCGTGTTCCAGGACATCCTCGTCTTCGGCGGCGTGGCGCTGGCCGGCGGCGTGTACGTCGGGTAACTCAGCGAAGCATGCTTGAATCGAACGCGTGGTGGATCGCCGGCGGCGTCGCGATCGCCCTGATCTTCGGCGGCTGGTGGCTGCGGCGGTTCGGCCGCGCCGTGCAGATCGAACGAGCCCGCGAATTCTTCCGCCTCCAGCACGAGCGATACGAGGGCGCCCTGCTCGTGGCCGCCCGAGCCACGGGGAAGCCACGCGGACTTCACTGGCTCGGCGCGGCGATCGTCGGCGAGGCGTCGTTGGCGCGGAACGCGGCCGGAGCCATCGTCGCGCTCGTGCCCGTGGTCGTCCGCTTCGAGCCGGTGGAAGGATCGGACATGGAGCAGGCGCCGTACGCGCGGGAGCCGCGAGTCGCCACCGCCCTGTTCACGTTTCGCCGCGGCGAATGGCACACGGACGGCCGCATCGTCTTCAACTTGAATCCGAAGCAGTCTGTCGACCACTTCCGCCTCGAACCGATCGACTCCTGACGAACGCGGTTCGTGGGGGGGCGGTCACGTCACGCTCTTCCCGCCGCGGAGGGCCTCGACTTCGGGGAGGTCTTCGAGCGAGTTCAGGCCGAAGCTTTGCAGGAACTTCTTGGTGGTGGCGTGAAGTTGCGGGCGGCCGAGCGACTCGTGGCGGCCGGCGATGCGGACCAAACCCTTCTCCATGAGATGGCGAATCATCTCGCCGCAGGCCACGCCGCGAACCGCTTCCACCTCGGCCCGCATCACCGGTTGCTTGTACGCGATCACGGCGAGGGTCTCCATCGCGGCGGGCGTGAGCCGCAGTTCATGTCCCGTTCGCTTGAGCCGAACGAGCCACGGATGAAAGACCGGCCGCGAGAGCGCCTGATACCCGCCGGCGATCTCTTCGATCTGGAACGCCGAGCCGTCGGCGTCCAGCAGGGACTTCAGGCGAGCCAGTCGTTCGCGGATGCGGTTGGTCGGAATGCCGGCGGCGTCCGCGAGTTTCCGGGCCGAGAGCGGTTCGTCCGCCATCAGGAGCACGGCTTCGAGCCGCGCCAGATCCGGTTCGCGGCCGAGCAGATCGCGAACCGCCTCGACCTCGTCTTCACGCCGATCGCGGAGCGCGGCCGGGCGCGGGGCGTTCCCCGGCCGCGCCGTGTGCGGGCGCCGCGTCGCCGAGCCATGCTTCGTCCGAAGGTGATTCATGGCGTGCCGGCGAGCGCGCGGAAACTCTCGATCGTGCGCTTCGCGGCGGCGAGCGGATCCGGGAGCGGAAGAATCTCGGCGGAAAGGTACCCGGAGTAGCCGATCTCGCGAAGGGCGGACAGGATCGGCGAGAAGTCCGTGTGGCCGAGCCCGGCCGCGCGGCGATTCGAGTCCGCGAAGTGAACGTGGCCGACGAACCGCCCCGCGGCCACAAGCGACGTCGCGAGGTTCGTCTCCTCGATGTTCATGTGGTAGAGGTCCGCAAGGAGTTTCACGTTGCTCGTGGCGAGACCGCGGATCAGATCGACGCCGTCGTCCAACCGGTTGATGAGGTTCGTCTCGTAGCGGTTGATCGGTTCATAGAGGAGCGGCATGCCGTATTTCGCGGCGTGGATGCCGAGGTTGAGCAGCGACTCGGCGAGGTAACCGAGCGCGGTCTCGCGTGTGACGCCGTCGCCCCAGCGGCCCTGCATCGAGCCGATGATCACGGGCGCGTCGAAGGTCGCGGCGAAATCGATCATCGTGCCGACGAACTCCATCGCTTTGCCGTGGATGGCCGGGTCCGGGCTGGAGAGCGTGAGTTTGTGCTTCACCCACCCGGCTCCGGTGCCGACGGCCGCGACGGCGAGGCCGTGGTCGTCGAGCAGCTTTCGCAAGTGCGCGGGGTCGATGGCGTCCGCGGAGGGCGGAAAGATCTCGACGGCGTCGAAGCCGAGCCCGGCCGCGTTCGCGATCCCGGCTTCGAGATCGTCCCAGAACACGAACGGCCCGCCTCGCGCTTCCGGCACCAACGAGATCGTGACGGCGGACTTCATCGGAGACCCTCGGCTTCACTCGACTGCGATCCGGCACTGGATGTAGTATGATCGGAGAAAGCGGGGGTGCAGAGTGACCCACCCCGAATGCCGCGGCGCCCGGCAAGCTCGCACGTGGTCGCGAACGCTTCCGCGATCTCCGCCTGCATCACTTCAGAAACGCCTCGATCACGGACTCGACGATCAGAATGATCATCACTTTGCGGTCCAGATGAAACTCGGCTTCGACGCACTTCTCGATGAGGTCCAGCAGGCGATCCGGGCCGAGGCGGGTGGCGAAGGCGCGGAGCCGGGCTTCGTCCGAGGCGTCGAGGCCAGTCGTGTCGGCTCCTTGCGAAAGCCGCAGCGCGTGCCGCAACGCCTCCGAGAGGAACCCGAGCACGAGCGACACGCGGACGCGTTGCCCGCGTGTCTCGGTCCCCGCTCCCCTGTAGTAGTCTTCCCACGTCTTCAAGAGCGCCGCGAAGTTCGGCCGCGGCGAGGTCAGACCTTCGAGCAACTTGGTTCGCACGGACCAGAAATCGCCGTCGTTCAAGGCCAGAGCGCGGCCGACGCTCCCCTGCCCCAGACGTTCGAGTTGATCCGAATCGGAGACCCCGTTCGCGGCGAGGACCGCACGAAGATCCTCCGCGCAGAGCGGTTGGAATCGCACGATCTGTGAACGCGAGAGGATCGTGGGAAGTTGGCGGTCCAGCGACGTGGCGAGCAGCAGCAGCACGGTGCCGGGCGGCGGTTCCTCCAGCGTCTTGAGGAACGCGTTCGCCGACTCCGAGTTGAAGTCGTCCGCGTCTTCCACAATGCCGATCTTCTTCGCTCCGGCCCGCGACTTCACCGCGAGGTTCGAGCAGAACGCACGGATCGACTGAACGGGCAACTCGTGTTTGTCGTCCGGCGTTCGGACGGTGAACACGTCCGGATGCGTGCCCGCTTCGACCTGCACGCATGCGGGGCAGCGGTCGCACGATTCGAGCGGCTCGGGCGGGCGCTCGCAGAGAAGCGCCTTCGCGAGTTGCCGGGCGAAAAGGTGCTTGCCCACGCCGCTCGGGCCGATGAGGAGATACGCCTGACCGAACCGGCCGCGGGCGAACGCGGCTCGGAACGAACTGAGAGCGGCGCCGTGACCGCGGACGCGTTCCCACGACATGTTCAGCCCTCGCTCACGGGCCAGCCGTGTCCCGCGAGCAGGCGAGCCACCTCGCGGCGAATCGCTGCTTGCACCATGTCGATGTCCGGGGACGCGTCGATGATGCGATGCCGCTCCGGGCTGCGGCCGGCTTCGAAGAGGAATCCGCGCTTCACCGCTTCGTGATACTCGCGGTCCCGCGATTCGAGGCGGTCCGCGTCCCGTTGGCGGCGGGCCATGGCGGCTTCCAACGGGAGATCGAGAACGAGCGTCAGGTCCGGATCGAGACCGCCGGTGGCGAACGCCCCGATGCGGCGAAGATCGTCCGCATTCAATCCGCCGGCGTGGGCCTGGTACACCACATTCGCCAACGTGAAGCGGTCCGAGACGACGACCTCGCCGCGATCGAGCGCGGGGCGAATCACGTCCTGAACGAGTTGCGCCCGCGAAGCCATGAACAGCAGCGCCTCGGCGGGCATCGCGAGGTGATGCTCCTTGCGATGGAGCAGAATCTGCCGCAACTCCTGTCCGAGCGGCGTGCCGCCGGGATCGGTGCAGGCGATCGCGGGCACGCCCCGCCCCGCCAGCCACTCCACGAGCAGCCGCACTTGAGTGGACTTGCCCGTGCCGTCCAGACCGTCGAGCGAAAGGAACGCGGATCGCGGCATGTTCACGGCACCATTTCATCCGCGTGATAGCTGGAACGAACGAACGGACCGGCAGCGACCTGTTTGAAGCCGAGCAGGCGGGCCTTCGCGGCGAGTTCGTCGAACTCCTCCGGCGGCACGTAGCGCGCCACGGGGATGCTCTGCTTCAAGGTGGGCGCGAGATACTGGCCCAGCGTCAGAACGTCGCACTGGATCGATCGCAGGTCCGCGAACACTTCGAAGAGTTCGTCGGTGGTCTCGCCGACACCGAGCATGAGTCCCGCTTTGGTCGCGATCGCGGGAGCGAGCCGCTTCACGCGGTGGAGCAGATCCAAACTGCGTCGATATTCCGCACGGCCGCGTGCGGCGCGGTACAGGCGCGGCACCGTCTCGATGTTGTGATTGAAGACTTCCGGCGCCGCCTCGATCACGACGTCGATCGCGGCGGGGTCGCCGAGGAAGTCCGGCGTCAGCACTTCGACGGCGGCGCCGGGCAATCGGCGGCGCACGGCGCGGATGCATTCCGCGAAGTGTCCCGCGCCGCCGTCCGGCAGGTCGTCCCGCGTCACGCTCGTGATCACGACGTGCTTCAACCCGAGCCGGAAGGCCGCCTCCGCGACGCGTTCCGGCTCGTCGTTCTCCACCTGTAGCGGATCGCCCTTCGGCACGGAGCAGAACGCGCAAGGCCGGGTACACACGTTTCCGAGGATCATGAACGTGGCCGTTCGCCGCGACCAGCATTCCGGCCGATTCGGGCAGCGGGCGTTCTCGCACACGGTTTCGAGCCGCAGGTCTTCGAGGAGCGTCTGCGTGAAGAAGTTGCCGTTGCCGCGGGGCAACTCGCGTTTGAGCCAGGCGGGCAAGCGGCCACCGCGTGGAGTCGGAGGGCCATCGAGAAGCGGAAGCTCGAGCATGAGGCTGTTGTAGCGGAGAAGCGGCGCGGTATCGTAGCTCTGCGATGATTCTCGAAGCGATCGTGACGACGACGAACGCGGACGGTTCGCCTCACCTGGCGCCGATGGGGCCGCGCGTCGATCCCGGCCTCACGCGGTTCACTCTGCGGCCGTTCCCCACGTCCGGCACTTGCCGCAATCTCCGTGAACGACCCGAGGGCGTGATCCACATCACGGACGACGCGTTGCTGATCGCGAAGGCCGCGCTCGGAGCCGCGATCCCGCTTCCCGGGATGAACCCGGCCGTGATCGTGAATGGCTTCGTTCTCGCGGACACGTGCCGCGCCTTCGAGTTCCGCGTCGCCTCGTTCGACGATTCGACCGAACGCGTGACCATCGAAGTGGAGGTGGTTCTCGAATCGTGCGGCCGGCCGTTCTTCGGATTCAATCGCGGGAAGCACGCGGTCGTGGAGGCGGCGATACTCGCGACGCGGATGCACCTCATCCCGCATGCGGAGATCGCGGCCGAGTTCGCGAAACTCCGGGTGATCGTGGACAAAACGGGCGGCCCGGCGGAACTTGAGGCGATGGAGCTTCTCGAAGAGCGACTCGCCGCGGAGGCCGCGCGATGACCCGCGTCACGGCCCCGAGCCGCCTGCACTTCGGCCTGCTCCACGTGCCGACGGATCGCACCGCGGCGCACGAGCGCCGCTTCGGCGGCATCGGCCTCATGATCGACACGCCGGGCGTCACCGTGAACGTTCGCCCCGCCGAAGCGTGGCGCTTCGAAGGCCCCGGCGCGAGCCGCGCTCAAGTCTTCGCCCACCGCATGCTCGCGGCCCACGGATTGCCGTTCCCGCCGCTTCAAATCCTGGTGGAACGCTGCCCCGAGGAACACGTCGGCCTCGGAGTCGGCACGCAACTCGGGCTCGCGGTGGCAAAGGCGATCGCCGTGCAATCGGGTCTCACGAATCTGGACGGCCCGGACCTCGCGACCATGATCGAACGCGGCGAACGGTCCGCGATCGGCATCCACGGGTTCGACCGCGGCGGGCTGATCGTCGAACCGGGGAAGCGAGCCGGCGAGGCCGTGTCCCCGCTTCTCACCTGCATTCGGCTTCCCGAAGACTGGCGCGTCGTGGTGTTCGTGCCGAAGGTGGAGAACGCGTGGCACGGCCCGCGAGAGCGGAGCGCCTTCGCGAGCGCGGCAACCACCGGCCTCACGGAATCGCTTTGCGATCTGGCATTGCGGGAACTTCTGCCCGCGGCCGCCGCCGGGGACATCCGTACGTTCGGCGAGGCGGTCCATCTCTTCAATCGCCGTGCGGGAGAACCGTTCGCCGCGGCTCAGGGCGGAGCCTATTCTTCGCCCGAGGTCACGGCCCTGATCGATCGCATTCGTTCGCTCGGCGTACCCGGCGCGGGGCAGAGTTCGTGGGGCCCCGGAGTCTTCGCCCTGGTCGAAGACCCGGATCGCGGCGCGGATTTGCTGAAGAAGATGCCCGGATCCCGCGGCTGGCTCGCCCGCGTCTCCGAAGGCCACGTCCTCGAACGCGAGTGACGAATCACGTCTCGCGGCGGACGCACCACTCCGTCATCGATTCCAGAATCGAGCGGCACTCGGTGCGGGGCAGCGGTTCCAGTTGTTTCCGTGCGGCGCGGGCGAACTCGTCGGCCCGTTTGCGGGCGTGAGCCACGGACTTCGTTCGTTCCAGAGCCGCGAGCACGGTGAAGCCGACATCCGGTTCGCCGGCTTCGATCGCACGGCGAAGCGAAGCCGCCTCGCCTGGCGGCAATGCGTTCAGTCCGTGGATGACGGGCAGCGTCAGTTTGCGTTGTTCCAGATCCGTGCCCAGCGTCTTGCCCGCGGCGTGTTCGGTACCGACGAGGTCGAGCACGTCGTCCGCGATTTGGAAGGCGAGGCCGAGGTTCGCCCCGAAGGTCGCCATGCGTTCGGCGGTGTCGTCCGATGCGCCGGAGTACAAGGCGCCGAGGCGGGCGGCGCACTCCGTGAGCGCGGCCGTCTTCCCTTCGATGATCGCGAAGTAGTCCGGTTCGCCGAGCGCGAGGTTGCCGCGTTCCGCGACCTGGCGCAGTTCGCCGGCGCAGACTCGGTTGGTCGCTTCGCCGATGATTCTGCAGGCGCGAGCGTCCACCGTGCTGGCGAGATGGAAGGCGTGCGTGAAGAGCATGTCGCCCAGGAGAATGCTCACCTTGTTGCCCCACTGGGCGTTCACGGTCGGGAGATGCCGCCGCAGGTCCGCTTCGTCCAGCACGTCGTCGTGAACCAGCGTGGCGGTGTGGATCATTTCGACGGCGGCGGCGAGGGTGTGGCACGCGGGAGAAACCGTTCCACAGGCCTTGGCCGCGAGCAGAAGCAACGCGGGGCGGAGCCGCTTCCCGCGGTAGTGCTTGAGGTGCTGAATCAGCGGGCCGAAGTTCGAGCGGTACGGGGCGAGCGTCGCGGTGAAAATCCGTTCGGCTTCGTCGATGTCCGCGGCCACGGGGGCGAAGGCGGGTTGAGCGGGGCGAACGACGGACGGGGCGGACGGCGGAAGCATGGTGATCACGGCTCGGTCTCCGACCCGCACGCTACGACCGCAGGAAGTGTCCGCTTTTGCCGCCGGACTTTTCCTCGAGCCGGATCCGCTCGATGCTCATGCCGCGATCCGCGGCCTTGCACATGTCGTAGATCGTGAGGGCTGACACGCTAACCGCAGCGAGGGCTTCCATTTCAACACCGGTGCGGCCGAAAACCGCGGCCGTCGCCTCGATCCGCACCGCGTCCGGCTCCTCGAACGCGAACGCGATCGTCACGGAGGTCAGAGGCAACGGGTGGCACAGGGGAATGAGATCCGCGGTCTTCTTCGCGGCCATGATGCCCGCGAGCCGGGCCACTTCGAGCACGTCCCCTTTGGCGAGTTTGCGGTCGCGGATCAGGTTCAGCGTGGCCGGCAACATCCGCACGAGGGCGGACGCGCGAGCCTCCCGCGCCGTCTCCGGTTTCGCCCCCACGTCCACCATCCGCGAGGCGCCCGATTCGTCGAAATGCGATAGCGACATGCGTTCAGTTTATGGCGGTTCGCCGCTCCGCCGGGTAAAGTGATCGCACCTTCCCGGAGCACGCCATGCGCGTCCGATTCGCGGCCTTCCTCACGCTCCTCGCGTTTCTTCCCGCCCACGGGGCCGACCCGAAAGAAAAAGACAAGGGCAAGCCGAACCGCCTCGCCAAGGAGAGCAGCCCGTACCTGCTCCAGCACGCGTACAACCCCGTGGACTGGCATCCGTGGGGTCAGGAGGCGTTCGAGAAGGCGAAGAAGGAGAAGAAGCTCGTCTTCCTCTCAATCGGGTATTCGTCGTGCCACTGGTGCCACGTCATGGAACGCGAGTCGTTCTCGAACGCGGACGTGGCGAAACTGCTGAACGAGAACTTCATCTGCATCAAAGTCGATCGCGAGGAGCGGCCGGACGTGGACGACGTCTACATGACGGCCCTGAACGTGACCGGCGAATCCGGCGGCTGGCCCCTCTCGATGTTCCTCACGCCCGAGGGCAAGCCGATCTTCGGCGGCACATACTTCCCGCCGGACGACCGCAAAGTGGGAGACGACACGATCCCCGGCTTCAAATCCATCCTCAAGAAGGTGATGGAACTCCTCGCGAAGGAGAAGGACGGGCTCTATAAGCAGGCCGATCACATCGCCGAACTCACGACGGACGCGCTGGAACGCAACACGCGGCTCGTCGCGCTCGTGACGCTGACGCGGGACATGGTGAAGGACGCCCGCGAGGCCTACAGCTTCGACCCCGAACACGGCGGAACCGGGAACAAGAAAGAAGACTTCCGCGGAACGAAGTTCCCCCGCGCCGCGGTCTGGAGTTTCCTCCTCGAACAGAGCCGAAAGAAGGGGAACGAACCGCTCGCGAAGGCCGTGCAACTCACGCTTCGCAAGATGGCCGAAGGCGGCATCTACGATCAACTCGGCGGCGGCTTCCACCGCTACTCCACGGAACGAACCTGGACCGTCCCGCACTTCGAGAAGATGCTCTACGACAACGCTCAACTCGTCGAGCTTTACTCGGAAGCCTACCGCACGAACCCGGACCCGCTCTACAAGCGCACGGTGGCGGACACTCTGGCCTACATCCGCCGCGAGATGACGAGCCCCGAGGGCGGCTACTACTCGGCCCTCGACGCGGACTCGAACCACAAGGAAGGCGAGTTCTACGTCTGGACTACGGACGAGATCAAAACGATTCTCGGAAACGAGGCGGACGTGGCGTTCTTCCGCGGGGTCTACGGCGTGACGTCGCCGAACTTCGAGGAGAAGTTCCACATCCTGAAGCTCCCCAAGCCGCTCGGAGAAGTTGCGAAGGAGCAGAAGCTGACCGAGGAGCAACTGCTCGCGAGGCTGGAGCCGATGAAGGCCAAGCTCATGGCCGTTCGCGCGAAGCGGGAGCGGCCGTTCTTGGACACGAAGATCATCACGTCGTGGAACGGACAGATGATCGCGGGCTACGCGAAGGCCGGCGAGGTGTTCCAGGAGAAGGCCTTCACCGAAGCCGCCGCGAAGGCCGCGGACTTCCTCCTGAAGACGATGCGGACGCCGGACGGCCGCTTGAAGCGACTCTACGCCGCCGTCCCCGGCGAGAAGCCCGCCGCCCGCGGCGCCGGCTACCTCGAAGACTACTCCTTCCTGATCCACGGCCTGCTCAACCTCCACGACGCCACCAAGGACAAACGCTGGCTCGACGAAGCGAAGGCCCTCACGGACGCGGCGATGAAGCACCACGGGGATCTCGAACGCGGCGGGTTCTACTTCACCGCTCACGATCACGAGAAACTCTTCGCCCGCGCCAAGGACGGCTACGACGGCGCCCAGCCGTCCGGCAACGGCGTCATGGCGCGCAACCTGATCCGCCTCTGGAGAAAGACCGAGGATCTGAAGTACCGCGACTTCGGCTTCCGCACCGTGAAAGTCTTCGCGCTCGTGCTGCGGACCAACCCCGGTTCCGCACCCGGCATCGCCCGCGCCCTGGACGACCTGCTCGACATCGCGGACAAGGACCCGACCGCGATCGAACCGAAGAACCCGCTCACGATCGAACCCAAAAAAGGCCTCACGAGCGCGAGCGTGGTGAAGGCGACCTTCAAGGCCGAACCTGCGAAGGACGGCAAACAGGCGTTCGCGATTTCGCTCGCGATCGAGAAGCCGTGGCACATCTACGCCAGCCCCGTGGGCAACGACGCGTTCAAGAATTCGGAGACGACCGTGGAGGCGTTCATCGGCGGGAAGCTGGTCGAGGCCGCGGTCGTCTTCCCCAAGCCCGGCACGGGCATCGACAAGAAAGACGGGAATTATGGAATCCATGAGGGCGAACTGACCATCAAAGGGGTCGCGACGCGCGGCGCGGACGAGGGCGAACTCGAGGTGCGGATCACCTTCATCGCCTGCAAGGAGGGCAAGTGCCTCCTGAAGTCCACGCTGAAGCTGAAATGACCTTCTCCCCGGAGACGACCGCCATGCTCGCCCCGAAACTGGACGAATACCGCACGAAGTTGCGATCCCTCGCCGCCCGTCTCGGCGAGGGCGTGCGAGCGCTCGAAGACGAAGCGCTGCGACCGACCGGTTCACAGGTTCATGCGGGCGGTGAAGCCGATCCCGGCGCCGAGACCGCGGACGAGGAACTCGCCCGCACGCTGCTCGGCAACGAAGGCGCCTTGCTCGCGGACGTGAACGCGGCCCTCGAACGAATCGAGACCGGCGTCTTCGGCCGGTGCGAAGACTGCGGCCACGCCATCGCGGCGGCCCGCCTCGATGCCCTCCCCTACGCCCGGCGCTGCATCGCCTGCGCCCGCACGAACTGACCCTCGACCTTCATTCCGGGAGTATCCATGTTTGCCATTCGACCCCTCGCCCTCGCCGGCGTCGCGTTCCTCGCCTTGGCCATGAACGTCGGCCGTTCGGACGATCCCAAGCCGAAGGACTCGCCGGCCAAGCTGCCCACCGAGGCCGAGATCATGGCCGCGAAGCTCAAGCACGGCCAGAACCTGCTGGACGCCATCACCCACGAAGACTTCAAGAAGATCGAGGAGAACGCGACCGCACTCGTGCGGATCAGTAACGGCGCGGAGTTTCTCAACGCCCGCAAGACGGAGGAGTACGCGTTCCAGTCCCGCGCGTTCCGGCAGTCCGTAAGCCGCCTCGCCGAGAAGGCCCGCGACCGCAACACCGACGGCGTGCTGCTCGCCTATCAGGAGATGAGCGCGAACTGCGTGCGCTGCCGCCAGCACACGCGAGCGAAGAAGAGCGACTGACTCAGGGTCGGCCGCGCCAGCGTTTCAAAGTGGAGTCGCCGCCTGCGGTGAAGAACGTGCCGTCCGGGGCGAACGCCACGGCGAGGCCGGCCAGCTTGTGTCCCTTCGACGTCGTGAGACTGACGCCACTCACGGCGTCCCACGTTTTCACGGCGCCGTCCTCATGAACCGTGGCCAGGGCGCTGCCGTCCGCGGAGATCGCGACGCCGCGAGCCATGCCCGCCCCCTCGATGTTCGGCATTTCCTTGCGATCTGGGAGGGACCAGCGGCGCACGCCCTTGCCGCTTGCCGCCGCGAACAGCGTCTTCCCGTCCGGCGAGACCACGAGATTGTGGAGATGTCGTTTGTCCGGCGCGATCGCGTGCGACGAAGCGCCCGAAGCCGCGTCCCAGAATCGCAAGCTGCCATCCTCGCCGCCGGTGATCAGGGCGCGTCCGTCCGGCGTGAAAGTCATCGCGTGAACGTGCTTCAAGTGGCCGGGGAGCGCCGTTGGTGCGCCGCGGTCCTTCAGCTTCCAGAGATACACGGGGCCCTCGATCCCGGCGGCGGCGAGGGTCGTGCCGTCCGGCGAGAACGCCACGCACTCGAGCGTCTTCTTCGCGCCGGAGAGGGCGTATGCCTTTTGCCCGGCCCGTGCATCCCACACTTGAACCGTGGCGTCGTCCGTGGTGGCGGCGAGAAGCGAATCGGGGCCGAAGGCCACGGCGTGAACTTTGCCGCCGAGTTCAAGCGTGTGCAATGTCGCGTTTGTGGCCAAGTCCCAGATTCGGACCGTGCCGTCGTCCGAGGCGGACGCGAGCAGCGACCCGTGCGCATCGATCGCGACGGACCGCACGGGCCCGCCGTGGCCTCGAAGCGTGGCCAACTCCTCGGGGCGGGAAACGATCAAGACGACCGAGCCGACCAATGCGGCAGCCACGAGCGCCCCGCCGCCGACCATCAGCGTCGATCGCCGGCTCAACTCACCAGTCACCAAGAACCTCCCCGCCCTCACGGGTGCCAAGCCCGGCCCACGTGTCGGGGCTGATCGCGTCGCGCAGGAATCGGACGGAACCATCGCACAGGAGCACGTTGATGCCGCCCGTGTGCCGACTGCTCGGGTCTTCCACATGCATCAGCGGATTGTTCGGCGTGCGTGCGTCCGCGGCTTCCCCGATGTTCATGAGGATTAACGTTGCCGGGCCCTCCTCCTCGAAGGCCGGATTGATCGGCGGATTCACCGATCCCGTCACGGCGCCCGTCCACGTCGTCATGGGCGAACGCGAACTCTGCCGCTCGCTCACCATCAGAGTGGAACTCGCGCCGTCGCCGATGTCCGTCACCTTGAAGGTGCGGTTGCGGAGAAGCACGCCGGTGTTGATGTCCGGATTGTCGGTCACCTCGAACTGGCCGCCGAGGCCGACATAGTTCGCGAAGGCGACCTCGCAATTGGTCGGCTGCGGGAGCGGGTGACGCGGCGAAGGGGGAGTGGAAACTACCGTGAACGTGAGTTGCGTCGGCGAATCGGACGGGCAGAGAAATCCGGGCAGAACCGTGGTGCGGGTGCCGGCGTGATACGAGTCCGCGATGTCGCGCGTGAAGTCGATGCGGCGATGCAACGCGTCCTGCTCGAGGTAAGGAAGCAGGTACGCGGCCCAGCCCCACCCCGGCCCGAGGCCGTCCCCGTTCGGCGTAAGCGTCTGCGAGCGATACCCCATCGGGAAGTGACCATGCGCGGAATGGTGATTGTGCATCGCCGTTCCGATCTGCTTCAGGTTGTTGGTGCACTTCGTGCGGGCGGCCGCCTCGCGGACCTTCTGCACGGCCGGCAACAGCAACCCGATCAGGACCGCGATGATGGCGATGACGACGAGCAGTTCGATGAGCGTGAACGCGAACCGCGAGCGAACGGGTTTGAACATGAAGCCCCCGATATGATGGAAGCTTGAATCGGGATAACATCACTCATCATAATTACAAATAAGTTATACGTCAAGAAGCGGGCTGGAGATTCTTCGGGATCGCGACTCGATATGTTGACGAGATGAATCCCGGAACCCGACTAGCCGCCAAGCTGCATCGCCGCGTCTGCCTCGTGCTCACCGAAGACGCGGTGCTCGCCGAGGAACTGTTGGCGAGGAAGAAGTTGGCGCAGGAGGTCGCGGGGCGGCTCTCCGAACGGGCGCTGCTCGTTCGCCCCGGCCGCCTCGACTCCGTTCTCGAGGAACTCCGCAAAATGGGCCACACGCCGCAAGTCGTCGGCAAGTCGAGTCACGTCTCGTAGGTCATTCGCCCATGCCGGGTGGCGCGGCTGATTCTGTCCGTGGCGTACAGGCCGGCGAGCACGAACTCCACGCAACTCGCACGCACGGCCTCGCTCTCGCCGGCGTTCACCTCGAAGGCTTTCTCCCACGCCTTCGGCACTCGCTTCAACCGCTTCGCGTAGTCGGCGGAGGGGAGCATGTCCCCCACTTCGATCTTCACGCCCTTCGAAAAGAGGTCCGCGATCTCCTCCAGGCCGTGCTTGTCCACGTACTCCTCGAACACGGCCCCGACCGCCTCCGCGACGATCGCCTCGAGCACCTGCTTCTCGCCCATCTGATGTGCGCCCATGAGGTCGAGTTCGAGTTTGCCGAGCGATGAAGTCGGCAGGTGGCCGAGATCCGAGATACGGGGCACGGCCGGCTTCTCGCCGAGTTTCACGCCGCGATGCCGGGCCGAAGCCACCATCGTGCGGTAGTTCGCGAGGCTGAATCGGGCGCTGACGCCGCTCGCCTGATCCACATACTTCGACTTCCTCGCCGCGATGCTGATCTGTTCGATGATTTCCTTCATGAAGTACGGCACGAACACGGGGTACTCGCCGCCCAAGTCGAGGCCCGATTCGCGTTCCGTGATTTCGATGCCGAGCGAACGCTCCAGCGGGTAGTGAGTCTGAATCAGCGAGCCGATGCGGTCCTTGAGTTGCGGGATGACCTTGCCCGAACGGTTGTACGTGGTCGGGTTCGCGGAGAAGAGCACGAGCACGTCGATGTCGAACTGGATGGGGTAGCCGCGAATCTGGACGTCGCGCTCTTCCAGAATGTTGAACAGGCCGACCTGAATGAGTTCGTCCAGTTCCGGAACTTCGTTCATGGCGAAGATGCCGCGGTGCATGCGAGGAATGAGCCCGAAGTGAAGGGCGTCCTCGGCGGACATGCTCGTGCCGGTGGCGAGCTTGGCGGGGTCGATTTCGCCGATCACGTCCGCGAACTTGGTGCCGGGTGCGAGCCGCTCGGCGTAGCGTTCCTCGCGCGGCCACCACGCGATGGGCGCCGCGTCGCCGTGCTCCGCGAGAAAGGCCTTGCCCGCCTTAGTGATCGGGTTCAGCGGATCCTCGTGAACGGGGCTGCCGGGGATGTCCAGATACGGCAGTCGCTCGTCGAGGAAGTTCACCAACGATCGCATGAGGCGGCTCTTCGCCTGCCCCTTCTCGCCGAGGAAGAGAAGGTCGTGAGCCGCGAGCAGGGCGATGCCGAGTTCCGGGATCACGGTGTTTTCGTAGCCCACGATGCCGGGGAAGAGGTCGCCGCCGGTTTGGAGCCCGGCGAGGAAGTTGTCGCGGATTTCGTGCTTCACGGATCGGGATTTCCAGCCGCTCGCGCGGAGCGCCTGCAAAGTGGTCGGTCGCGATGCTGTCACGTGGTTCCCCCGGCGAAGGTATGAGGGCATTCTAACTCCGGGGGCAAGCCGCGTAACCGGACTGTAACAAAAGCCACCGATCGCGTGCGGATCGTGCCCCGAAGTCGTCTCGTTCGTTATCATCCCAATGCGTCCAATGTTCCTCTCGGGAGCGATCACGATGTTCTCTCGCAAATGGCTGTGGTGCGTGCCGGTGGCCGGGGCCGTCGGCGCGGGCGTCGGCATCGATCGGTGGCTCGCCATCGCCGCAGAAGGCAAACAGGACGTGAAACCCGCGATCAATCTGCCCATGACCCGCGTCGTGCTCTTCAACAGCGGCGTCGGCTACTTCTCACGATCCGGCGAGGTCGAGGGCGATGCCCGCGTCGATCTCGCGTTTCAGGAATCGGACGTGAACGACCTGCTGAAGAGCATGGTGCTCGAAGACTTCGGGAACGGGCACATCGCGGCCGTGAGCTACGACTCCCGCGAACCTATCGCCCGCACCCTCGCCAGCTTCGCGATCAATCTCAACGACAACCCCACTTACGCGGACATTCTCGCCCAGGCCCGCGGCGAACGAATCGAAGTCACGGTTCAACCCACGGCCGCGAACCAGCCCGGCAAACTCACCGGGGCCATCGTCGGAGTCGAGGTGCAGAAGGTCGCGGCCGGGAAGGACACGCTCGAAGTCGAAGTGATGAACATGTGGTGCGCGGAGGGGCTTCGCTCCGTGAAGCTGAACGAGATCCAACAACTCCGCTTCAGCAATCCCGTGATCGAATCCGAGTTCCGCCGGGCGCTCGAGGTGCTGGCCCTGAACCACGACAGCGCCAAGAAGTCCGTCAGCCTTCACTTCTCGGGCGACGGCAAACGCAAAGTGCAGGTCGGCTACGTGATCGAAGCGCCGATCTGGAAGACGAGCTACCGCCTCGTGCTGGACGACCGCAACGCGAAGAAGCCCTACCTGCAAGGATGGGCGGTCGTCGAGAACCCGACGGACGAAGACTGGACCGGCGTGAAGATGGCCCTCGTGAGCGGACGACCGATCAGCTTCCAGATGGATCTGTACAACCCGCTGTTCGTGCCGCGGCCCACGATCGAGCCGGAACTCTTCGCCAGCCTCCGCCCGCCGACTTACGACGGCGGTTTCAACTCGCGGCAGTTCCTCGCCCAGAACGGAAACCTCGGCGGCGGCATGGGAGGGTTCGTGGGCGGCGGCGGGCAGGAGCCGCGTGCCGGCCGCCAGTCCGAGAGCCAGCCCGAGCAACTCAAGAAGATGGCGGACATCCGCGAGCAAGCCGAGGCACAGAAGCTCGAGGAGGCCCGCCCGGACAACTACTTCCGCAACTCGATCCGCGGCGCGGACAAGCAGAAGGCCATGGAGGTCGAGAAGGAACTGGCCCAGCGGCTGGTCACGAACACCGTGGACAGCGCGGCCACCGGCGGCCAACTCGGCGACTTCTTCCAGTACTCCATCGACCATGCCGTCTCGCTCGCTCGGCAGAAGAGCGCCCTGCTGCCGATCGTCGGGAAAGAAATCAACGGCGCCCGCGTCAGCATCTACAACGCGGCCGTGCAGCCGAAGCACCCGCTGCTCGGGCTGCGCTTCAAGAACACCTCCGGGCTGCATCTCAGCCAGGGGCCGATCACGGTGTTCGAAGGCAGCACCTATGCCGGCGACACCCGCGTGTTGGACGTTCAACCGAACGAAGAACGCCTCGTCAGTTACGCCATCGACCTCGGTACCGAGGTGCGCCCGGAAACCGGAGACGGCACGGCCCGCATCACGAACGTGAAGGCCGTGAAGGGGATCGTCACGACCACGACCAAGGTCCGCGAGGTGAAGAACTACAAGATCGCGAACCGCAGCCAGCAGGACCGCCGACTGCTGATCGAGCACCCGAACCGCACGAACCAGCAATTCAAGCTCGTCGAGACGGACAAGCCCGTCGAGGACACGAAAGAGGTCTACCGCTTCGAGAAACGCGTGAAGGCCGGCGAAGAGACGACCTTCACCGTCGCCGAGGAACGCGACGTGAACACGCAGATCACGCTGAGCAACAACCCGGACGGCCAGATCCGGTACTTCCTCAGCCTGAACGAGGCGTCGCCCGCGCTGAAGGCCAAGCTGAACGAAGCGCTCAAGGTGAAGGGTACGTGGGACAACTCCCTCCGCGAGTTGAACCAGGTGGTCGCGGATCTCGCGCGGCTCAACGCGGACCAGGACCGCATCCGCAAGAACCTCGCCAACACTCCGAAGGAAGCCGAGGTCTACCAGACGTACCTCAAGAAACTGGGAGATCAGGAGAAGGAAATCGACGCCCTGACTTCGAAGCAGAAAAAGCTGATGGGCGAGGAATTCGCCGCGAAGAAGAGCTTCGAAGACTACCTCGCCAATCTCTCGGATTGATCGGGAACGCCGATCGCGCCACAAGGCCCGCCCGTCGTCACGGGCGGGCCTCTCGTTTCTACAATGTTCCCGACCACCACTCGAATCGGAGAACCGACATGGCGCACACCTTGGCCGCACTTCCCTACGCGTTCGATGCGCTGGAGCCGCACATCGACGCGAAGACGATGGAGATTCACTCGCAGAAGCACCACAAGGCCTACGTGGACAACCTGAACAAGGCCCTCGAATCGGCCCCGGACCTCGCCGGGCTCGGCATCGAGGAACTGCTCCGCAAGGTGAAGACCTCCGCGCCGGACTCGGTGAAGCAGGCGATCATCAACAACGGCGGCGGGCATCACAACCACGCCCTCTTCTGGGAGGTCATGGGACCGAACGCCGGCGGCGAGCCGACCGGCGCCGTGGCCGACGCCATCAACGCAGCCTTCGGCGACTTCGCCAAGTTCAAGGAAACCGTGAAGCAGAACGGCCTCACGCAGTTCGGCAGCGGTTGGACGTGGATCGTCTGGAACCCCACCGCCACGAAGCTCGAAGCGATCAAGCGACCGAATCAGGACAGCCCGCTGATGGAAGGCCTCGTGCCCGTGCTCGGCATCGACGTGTGGGAGCACGCGTACTACCTGAAGTACCAGAACCTTCGCGCCAGCTACCTCGACGCGTGGTGGAATGTGGTGAACTGGAAGGCTGTTGAAGCGAAGCTCGCATCGGCCAAAGCCGGCAAGTGATGTCGTCGAGCCGGTCGCGTTGTCGAGCCGGTCGCGTCAGCGACCGGAGTTCTTGTTTCGCTCTCACCATCCGCCTGAACTCCGGTCACTGACGTGACCGGCTCGACATGAGCCCAGCATGAAACAGCGCGCGTTCAACGCCGGCCCACTGGTCTCCGAGGTCGGCATCGGCTGCTGGCAGATGGGCGGCACCGAGTGGGGCGAAGTGTCCGAAGCGGACGCCCTCGACGCGCTCCGCGCCTCCGCCGAAGCGGGCGTCACGTTCATCGACACCGCGGACATCTACGGCATGGGCCGCAGCGAAAAGTTCGTCGGCCAATTCCTCCGGGAACAGGGCCGCGATCGCTTCTTCGTCGCCACGAAACTCGGCCGGCATCCGAAACCCGGCTGGCCCGGCAACTTCACCGCCGCCGCGATTCGCGAGCACACCGAGGCCTCGCTCCGACGGCTCGGCGTGGACGCGATCGACCTCACGCAACTTCACTGCGTGCCGCTCGAAGTGCTGAAGGGGCACGAAGCCTGGGACACGCTCCGCGAGTTGAAACGGGAGGGAAAGATCCGGCGCTTCGGGGCGAGCGTCGAATCCACGGCCGAGTCGATTGCCGCGCTTGAACAGCCGGATTGCGCATCGCTGCAGATCATCTTCAACATCTTCCGGCAAACGCCTGCGAGCGCAATCTTCGACCGATGCCGGAAGCAGAACGTCTCGGTGATCGTGCGACTGCCGCTCGCCTCGGGCCTGCTGGCCGGGAAGTACAAGCCGGACACGACGTTCCCCGCGCGGGACCACCGCACGTACAACGCGAACGGCGAGAAGTTCAACGTGGGCGAGACCTTCGCCGGGCTCGGGTTCCAGAAGGGATACGAACTCGCGGAGCGGTTGAAGCCGCTCGTGCCGCCGGGCTTCAACATGGCTCAGATGGCGCTGCGGTGGTGCCTCGACTTCCCGGCGGTGACGACGGTCATCCCGGGCGCCCGCAACCGCGCTCAGGCCGCAGGGAACGCCTCGGCCAGCGACCTCCCGCCGCTGCCGCCCGACCTGCATCTCCGACTCGAAGACTTCTTCGCGATCGACGTGAAACCGCACGTCCGCGGCCCGGATTGACTCAGGCCTTGGCCAATTCTTCATCCAGGAGTCGCCGCACGATGTCGTTCGGCGCTCCCTTGTTCGTCTTCATCACGGCCCCGACCAACGCTCCCTTCGCGGCGTCTTTCCCCTTCTTGATGTCCGCCACGATCTTGGCGTTGGCCGCGATCGCCCCCAGCACCGCGGCGCGGAGCGCGGACTCGTCGAATGTCCGCGGTTGGATTCCGGTCGCGGCCATCGCCGCCTCGAGATTCACGCCGTGTTCCAACATGTGGGCCATAAGGTCGAGCCGATCCTGCTTGCTCAACGGGCCTGTGGTGCGGATGAAGTGCGCGAACGCCGTCGCCACGATCGGAAAATCGGCGATGGTCTCGTTCCGCTCCGCGAGCGCGGGGAACACGAGATCGCTGATCCGGTTCGCGGCCGCCTTCGCGTCCTTCAGTTCTCCGGCGACCGCCTCGAAGTAAGCGACCAGGTCCCGCCCTTTGGCCGTGAGCACCTCGGCGTCGTACTCCGAGAGGCCATACTGAGCGATGAGCCGGGCCCGCTGCTGCTGCGGGAGTTCGCCCATTTCGGCCCGCACCGCTTCGATTTGTTCCTCGGTCACGATCACGGGCACGAGATCGGGATCGGGGAAGTAGCGGTAGTCCGCGGCCTCTTCCTTGTGGCGTTGCACTTCGGTTCGGCCACGGGCGTCGTCCCAGCCCGCGGTCGTCTTTGCGATCCGGTCGATGCGGTAGCCCGCAGGATCCTTCTGGAATTCGGTGAACTGCCGCTCGGCTTCGTACTTGATGGCACGGCCCACGGCGCGGAAACTGTTCAGGTTCTTGATCTCGACGAGCGGCGTGGCGGCCTCGCCCACGTGCAAGTTCACGTTCGCGTCGCAGCGCAGGCTCCCTTCCTGCATCTCGCAGTCGGACACCTTCAGTTCGCGCATCATGAGGCGAATCTCCTCGAGATACGCGACCGCTTCCTCCGGGGTGTTCATCTCGGGCTTCGAGACAATCTCGAGAAGCGGCGTGCCGGTGCGGTTGAGATCGACTCGCGTGTCGCCGCCGCGGCCGGACTCGTCGTGCAGGTTCTTGCCCGCGTCCTCTTCAAGGTGGGCTCGGATGATGCCGACGCGTTTGCCGGGAATGTCCAGCCAGCCGTCGTGGCTGAAGGGAAGGTCGTACTGCGAGATCTGGTAGTTCTTCGGCAGGTCCGGGTAGTAGTAGTTCTTGCGGTCCCACTTCGTGAAGCGGGCGAGCCGGCAGTTGAGCGCGAGGGCGGCCTTCTGCGCGAGGCGGAACGCTTCGCGGTTCATCACGGGGAGCGACCCGGGCAGCCCGAGGCAGACGGGGCAAGTGGCGGTGTTCGGCGGCTGCCCGAACTTGTTCAGGCAGCCGCAGAACAGCTTCGTCCGCGTGAGCAATTGGACATGAACTTCGAGCCCGATGACGATCGTGTACGGCAAACTCATGCAATTATGATACGACCATGCCCGACGTGCGAGCCTTGCTCACGCGTCGGGCATGTCGAGAAATTCAATCACTTCTTCTTGACGGTCCAGATGTGCAGGAGGTACTCGTCGCCGTCCTGGCCGGTCACCTTCTTGGTTTCGTCGGGCTTCCAGTCGCCGAGGACGAACCGGTGCGAGACGATCCGAGTGCCGGGCTTCAGTTGCTTCTCGAGGATCGGCCGCAGGAGGTTGTTGAACTCGTTGCCCATGTACAGGAACACGACGCTCGCTTCGCTGTAGTCGCGGTCTTTGAGGGCGTCGCCCTCCACGATCGTCACGATCTTGTCGAACTTCGCTTCCTTCACTTTGCCGGTGGCTTCGGCGGCCTTCTTCGGGTCGAGCTCGATGCCGACGCACTTCTTGGCTCCGGCCTTGGCGGCGGCGATGAGCACTTTGCCGTCGCCGGGACCCGGCTCGTACACCACGTCGTCCTTCGTGATCTTCGCCATCTTGATCATCTCGTCGACGATGTCGTCCGGCGTGGGCACCCAGCGAACCACGGCCTTGTCCGGGTTCTTCTTGTCTTCCTTGGTGAGGTCCACGACGATGTCGTCGCCGCCCTTGAACTCGATGGACTTGGTCCGCGTGAGCACGGTGTAGTTGTTCGGCCGCCAGGTGACGGAGAACTCGTACTCGTAGGGCTTCCCGGAGTCGATCTCGGGCGTCTCGAACTCGCGGACGGCGCCGGTCGGCTTCGTGTCTTTCTTCTCGATCTTCAGTTCCGCGTCGTCCTGCGGAACGGTGATCTTCAGCTTGCTCTTCACCTTCTTGGCGTCGGCCTTCTTCTCTTCGGCCTTCTTCGGCGGCTCTTCCTTCTTCTGGCCGTGCGAGGACGCGGAGGAGAACAACGCGACGGCGAAGGCCGCCGACAGGAACGCGGTGAAGCGGAGGTTGCGGGGCGCGAACATCGGACTCCCTTTCGAGGTGGAATGCGGTCTCGGTGCCGCTTGCACTGTGAACTAGCCCCGCAAGCCCCCGGCGGCAACGCCCAATTTGATAGAACGAGCGCAGCCACCGGAGGAACTGAGCCGTGAACCGATCGCTGCTGCTCGGATTGCTCCTCGGTTCCGCAGGAACCGTTTTCGCATTGAGATCTCCGGAGGCGGCGCGAGACGGAGCCGCGAAGGCCGCTCCTGTTCGCGACTACGACAATACGCTCACTCCGATCCGCGATCCGAAGCCCCTGCTTGCGGACTTCCCGCAGTACGTGGAGCCGGTGATCGAATCACGGCGGTTCGAGTCCGCACGGGTCGTGGACGACCCGAACGGCGACCTGGACGTGCGGGCGTGGCGGTTCTCGTACAACGCACGCGGCATCGTCGAGATGCCGAACCGGCTTCGGGCGAAGGACACCGCCGTGATCGTGGTGCATCCCTGGGCCATCGACGACGAATGGGGCTGGAAGACACCCGAACCGAATGGCGTGGCGGACTTCTGCACCCCCGAGAAGAACCACCTCGCCGCGAAGCACACGAAGGACGTGATCGACCCGCTGTTGAATCGACTCCGCGGCTCGGCCGCGTTCGTGATGTACAGCCTGCCCGGCCCCGCGGACGCGATCCGCACCAAGGTGTATCGGTCGTTCAGGAAGTCCCCGTCGGCGGAGGAACGGGCCTCGGGCGAGAAGGAACTTCGGGCCGCGCTCGCCGCGTACAAATACGAAGGGCAGCCGCTTCCCGCGAAGTTGACGCTGAGCGCGGAGAGCCCCGTCCGTGATTACTTCCGCCAGTTCCCGGGGCTGGACGCAAGCGCGAAGTACAACGGCGCCGGCTTCTGGAAGTTGCCGATCCCCGTGAGCACGGCCATCTCGGCGCATCCGAGCGATGTCGTGATCTACGATGAAGAAGGTTATCCCCCGCTCCGGGACTTCCTGAAGAAGCACGGCGTGCGGCACGTGCTGCTCGCCGGGTACGCCACGGACATGTGCTTCTGCCGCACCACTGCGGGCTACGAGAACCTGTCCAAGGACTTCAACGTGTTCCTTGTGGGCGACGCGAGCCTCGCCACCTTCCCGGCGAACAACACCACGCGCCACACGACCAACGCCCACCTCTCGTTCGCCTCCCTCGACCACCTGATCACGCAAACGAGTTGGATCCGGAGCGTGAAGTAAATGCTGAAGTCGGGCAGATCCCGCACGGCGTTCCGTCGCCGGCTGATGGCATGGTTCCTGGAGAACCGGCGCGACCTGCCGTGGCGCGAGGATCGGGACCCGTATCGCATCTGGGTCTCCGAGGTGATGCTGCAGCAGACCACAGTCGCGGCCGCGACCCCGTACTTCCGGCGGTTCATCACGGCGTTCCCCACGGTGCAAGCCCTCGCCGCGGCGGACGAACAACACGTGCTCAAACTCTGGGAAGGGCTCGGCTACTATCGCCGGGCGCGGCACCTGCACGCCGCCGCAAAGCGACTCGCGGAATCCGCGACGATCCCGGACGATCCCGACTTCTGGAGCGAACTGCCCGGCGTGGGGCGGTACATCCTCGGGGCCGTGCTCTCGCAAGCGTTTGACCGGAAGTTGCCGATCGTCGAGGCGAACACGCTTCGGGTACTCGCACGGCTCTTCGGCCACCCCGGCGATCCGCGGGAAGGCGAGGGGAAGGCGTGGGTCTGGTCCGCCGCCGAGTCGCTTCTGCCGAATGCGGGCGTCGGGGACTTCAACCAGGCGATGATGGAACTCGGGGCGCTGGTCTGTTCGCCAAGGTCGCCACGATGTGCGGAGTGCCCGGCGGCGCGGTTCTGCGTCGCGAACCGAGACGGCACGCAGGATCGGATTCCACCGCCGAAACGTATGAAGGAGACGATCGCGGTACGCGAAGTGGCCGTCGTGATCCGCGACCGCGGCCGCGTGCTGCTGTGCCGCCGTCCGGCGGATGCGACACGCTGGCAGAATCTGTGGGAGGTTCCCCACGCGGAACTGGCTGAATCCGAGGACGCGGCCGATGGGGCCGTGCGGATCGCGGTGGAACTGGCGGGCCTCCGTGTGCGGGTGACCGATGAACTGCCCGAGGTCCGGCACACCGTCACTCGGCACGACATCCGCATGGCCGCGTTCGAGGCGATCCGCGAGTCCGGCCGCTTCCGCAGCCGCTTCTACACGGAGGGAGCCTGGCTGGAACCGGCCTTGCTGAGCGACTACCCGACCAGCACGCCCCAACGAGCCTTGATCCGTTCGATACTGAATCCGAACCGCCCACGAAATCTTTTTTGACGCCACGTGTTTGTAACAGGGTCTGGAATCCGCCGGGGCGGCATGGCAGAATATCTGTGCTGCCGGTTCCGGAGTCCCCTTTCGAGGAGCGGAGATGAAACGGCTCGCGCTTCCCGTGTTGCTGCTGTTCGTGGCCCCCGCCTTCGGTTCCTCCCCGAACCCGAAGGACCTCGCGATTCCGCCTGGCGATCTGACGCGATCCAAGACACTCGTGGCGCAACTGGCCAGCGAGGTGTACGAGGAACGCGAGGAGGCCCAGGACGAACTCGCCAAGATGGGCCGCCTCGCTTTCCCCGCGTTGGTCGAGGGTTTGAACGCGAATCCGAGCCCCGAGGTTCGTTCGCGGTGTCTCTCGCTCATCCCCCGTGCCGCCTCCGCGGACCTGCAAGCCCGCCTCGCCACGTTCCTCGCGGACGCCGAAGGCAAATACGAACACGACATGCCCGGCTGGAACGAATTCAAGAAACTGGCGGGCGGTTCCGCCGTGAGCCGGTCCACGTTCGTCGAACTGCTGAAGGACCCCGCGAACCGTTCGCTCGTGCTCGGCGTCACCGGTTCCTCGCACGAACTCGGCCGAGCCATCGCCACCCGGAAGCAGGACATCTACCAGATGCGCTTCCCGCGGACGCCGAACACGACGCGGAAGGAACAGACCATTCCGGACATCATCTCCCTGATGTTCGCCGAGAGCCATGTGGAGTCGAAGCACATCCCGCGCGGCATCAGCACGACGGCGATTTACAACACCGTCGGGCTCAGCGCCGCGCTCGGGGACGGCTCCGAAAAAGCGACCGTTTATCGATCCGTCGCGGCTCGGTGGTTCGAGACGCGGGACGATCCGGCCTCCATGTATCAGGCGATGACTCAGGCCACGACGCTCGGCATGAAGGAGCAGGGGAACACGCTCGCGGCGAAATTGGTGTCCGCGAAGGCCGGCATCACCACCTACCGCATCTATGCCGCGTTCGCCCTCGCCCGCAATGGCGCCAAGCAGCACCTTGCGGCTCTCGAGACGGCCTTCACCGACGAAGCGGCCCTGAACATCGGCGGTCGCGTGGTCAACGGCAAGATCGAACAGCAGCAGATTCAGGTGCGGGACATGGCTCTCGTCGCCGCCCTCCTTCTCACGGAACAGGACACGGACGAATACGGCTTCACGCAGCAGAGCAAGAACACGGGCTCCCAGTTTTCGTACACGAACTGGCGGATGCCCGAAGACAAACGCAAAGCCGCCTTCGAGAAATGGAAGGCGTGGCGCGAGAAGAACAAGGACTTCGGCAACGAGAAGAAGTGAGTTCGAACACCCTCTGAGGCACGGCCATGAATCGGTTCGGCTTCGCGCTCGCTGCGGTCACGCTGGCTTCGGGCCTCACCGGCGCCGCCTCGCCGGATCCCAAGGACCTCGCCGTGCCCCCCGTCGAGTTGTCCAAGGCAAGGGGGCTCGTGCGGCAACTCGCTTCCGAAGAGTTCAAGGAACGCGAGAAGGCCCAGGACGAACTCGCGAAGATGGGTCGCCTCGCGCGGCAGGCGCTGGTCGAGGCCCTGTCCAGCGATCCGAGCCCCGAGATCCGGGCCCGCTCGCTCCGCCTTCTGCCCCGCGCCGAAGCCGCGGACCTCCAGGCCCGCATCGACACGTTCCTCGCGGACAAGGACGCGAAGTTCCAGCACGACCTTCCCGGATGGAAACTGTTCCGCAAGGAACTCGACATCAAGGACGCGACCACGGAAAAGGCTCTCCGCGAAATCTACGTGGACGCCATCAAGTCTCCCGCGAATCTGGACGTGCTCAACGAACTGGGAAACACCCCGGAGGCGGCCGGCCGCGCCATCGCGGATCGCCGCATGACGCTGTTCCTCGATCAGAACCCCGGCGCCTACGGCCGGATCATGCCCGGTCGCAGCGCCACGCCGCGGCAACCCACGCTGGCGGACATCGCCGTGTTGCTCCTGGCCGAAGGGCAGATCGAGAGCAAGTACATGCCACGGAACCAGTTCTTCGGGCACATCACGGCCGCGCAGTTCGTGCAGACGCAAGCCGCCCTCAACGCCATCAACAACCCGGACGCGTCCGCTCAGGCCAAAGCCTTCCGCCAACTCTTCATCCGCTGGCTGGACACCCGCGTGGCCCCGGACGACCTCAACAACATTTACTGGATGGCGAACAACTTCCGAAACGTGAAGGAAGCAAGCAACCTGCTCCGCCGCATCGTGACGACCGAGGGCGTGCAACCGTACGCCAAAGCTCAGAGCATGATCTACCTGTACCAGCGCGGCACGCCCGACGAACTGGCCATCATCCGCACCCAACTCAAGAACGACACCGGCACCAACAACCGCATGCAGATCGCTCCCGCAAACGGAAAAGATCCCGCGGTCTTCATCGAAGCCCAGATTCGCGACATCGCTCTGGCCCTGCTCCTGACCCACGCCAAGCAGGACATGAAGGAATACGGCTACGTTCTGACGAACGGCTTCACACCGGCCATGGCCGCGCAGAACTACTACGGCTACGGGTTCAAGACGGACGACGACCGCAAGGCGGCCCACAAGAAGTTCGAGGAGTTCGAAGCGAAGCAGAAGGCCGCCCCGAAGAAGGACGAACCCAAGAAAGATGAGCCGAAAAAGGACGAACCGAAGAGCGAGACGCCTCCGGTTCGCCAGCCGAAACGTTGATTCGATCCATGGCCGCGGCGTCGGCGCGGCCGTTTCACTCAGGCCTTCTTCTTCTTCGCGGCCTTTTCGGCCAGAAGTTTGTCCACGGCCGCGTTCACCTTCTCGCGCTCGGCCTTGGGAAGGTACACGCCCGGCCCGAGTCGTTCCTCGTACTTCTTGCGGCGCTTCTCGGTCTTCTTCCGCTTCACGCTTGCCGGATTGCCCACGGTCGCCTCCGCGATTTCGGTTCGGAATGAACTTAATATCATAGGCGACGCCTGCGAATAGTCGAGAGTCCCGTCCCGATGCGTGTGCCGAGAGATTTGGCGGCGGAGCCGCTCTTGGGTGGCACCGGCTTCTAGCCGGTGCGTGGCCCCGGCTTCCAGCCGGGGCTCCTTTCGGGGGCAACTTCCTTCGAAGTCAGCCACCCTCGGGAGGAGCGCCGGCTGGAAGCCGACGCCTCCCCAGATTGGGCTTCGCCAAAATCCAGAGGCGCCACCGTCCCGTTCACGAGTCGCCATATGAACCGCCCGCTTCGCGTCGCCGCCATTCTCGCCTTGATCCTCGCTCCGACCGCTCTTGCGGCGCAGCCCAAGAACGACCCGAAGGATCCGGTCGGAATCTGGGAAGGCCCGGTCCGCGCGGGAGCCCTCGAGCTACGGCTCGCGTTCAAGATCGAACGGGACAAGAACGGCAACCTCACCGGAACTATGGACAGCGTGGATCAGGGCGTGAAAGGCATTCCCTGTTCCAAGGTCGCGTTCGTGGACGGAAAGTTGAGTCTGGAGGTCGGCAAGGGGAACATCAAGGTCGTGGGAACGATGGCGGACGACGGCGGCTCCTTCAAGTGCGAGTTCGAGCAAAGCAAGGTGAAGATCGATCTGCTGCTCAAGCGCGTGGCCAAAGCCTCGACCGTGAATCGGCCTCAACTCCCGAAGAAGCCGTACCCCTACCTCGAAGAGACGGTCGAGTTCGAGAACGCGGCGGCGGCCGGGATCAAACTCGCGGGCACGCTCACGATGCCGAAGGGCGACGGCCCGTTTCCCGCAGTCGTGCTCGTCAGCGGGTCCGGCCCGCAGGATCGGGATGAAACGCTGCTCAGGCACAAGCCGTTTCTCGTGATCGCGGATCATCTCACCCGCAAGGGGATCGCCGTGCTGCGGTATGACGATCGCGGCGTCGGCAAGTCCGGCGGGAAGCACCTCGGCGCCACCTCCGCGGATTTCGCCACGGATGCGCACGCCGCCGTGACGTGGCTTCGCGGTCGAAAGGGCATCGATCCGAAGCGAGTCGGCATCATGGGGCACTCGGAAGGCGGGCTGATCGCCCCGATCGTCGCCGCGGACCACCCGAACGACATCGCCTTCCTCGTGCTCCTCGCAGGTCCCGGCGTCCCCGGAGACGAACTGCTCCTGCTTCAACAGAAGGTCATTCAGAAGGCGATGGGCGCGACCCCCGAGGCGATGAAGCTCTCGGATCGGCTCATGGCCGCGATCCTGCCCATCGCGAAGGAGTCGGGCACGGCCGAAGAACGAACCAAGAAGATCGAAACTGCCGCGAACGACTTCATCGCCAAGTTGCCGAAGGAGGAGCAGAAAAACATGTCCGCCGCAAGCGGGAAGGCCGCGGCGACCATGCTCGGCGACACGTGGATGCAGTACTTCCTCACCTATGATCCGCGGCCGACCTTGAGAAAGGTCAAGTGCCCCGTGCTGGTCGTGAACGGCGACCTGGACCTCCAGGTCGTCCCGGATCAGAACGTTCCCGCGATCGAGAAGGCCCTCCGCGCCGGCGGCAACGACCGCGTCGCGACCAAGGTCTTCCCGAAGCTCAATCACCTGTTCCAACCCGCGACGACCGGCGCCCCGAACGAGTACGGCCAAATCGAAGAGACCTTTTCCGTCGAGGCTTTGGGCTACGTCACCGAGTGGCTGCTGAAGTTGAAGTGATCCGTCACCGCTGCCCGCGTTGAAGTTGGAACTCGAGCACCGCCTCGGCGAGGCGGTGGCAGTCCCGCAGGTAGATGTTCCCGATCTTGCGGACGATCGCGAAGCCGAGGCTCGCCGCCACCATGGTCCCCACGAACGGCACGAACTTGCTCACTTGTTCGGCCACCACCATCCCGCTGAACTCTTTCAGGAGCAGCAGCACGCCCTCGGTGCTCGCGTACTTCACCACGGTGTTCACGAGCGGGGCCAGAGCCGGAACCGCGAACTCCTTCGCGGAGAGAACCTTGTCCGTGAGCACGTACACAGAGGCTTTTTTTCATCGAGAAACTGCCGGGTGTAGGCTTTGGCCGCCCGCACCCACCGTTCCTGTTCGCTCCGATGCCCGGCGCGAGCGGATCACGCGGATCACGCTGATCACTGCTTCCACTGCCCGGCGACCGTGATCGCGAAGCCGAGTGTCGCTTTCACGTCGCCCGCGGTCACGACGCGGCGGAGGTTCACGACGGCGACGCCGTCCGCCTTCGCCTGCACCTTCGGTCCCATCTCCTTTCCGAAGTTCGGGAACATCAGCAGCACCGCCGGGTGCTTGCCCTCGTTCACCGTGCTGCTCAGTTCGACCAGATCCTTCACGGCCATCGCGTCCAGTTTGTCGTCTTTCGCGGCCGGGCTCATGAGGCAGAACTCGGGATGCGGCGCGGTGCCGGTGTGGTCGCCGATGTCCGGTTGGATCGCGAATCGCAGCGTGTACGTTCCCTTGGCGATCTTCTGCTTGCGGAAGTCGGTGAACTCCTGCGGGAACTCGACGACGCCGACCAGCGTGCTCTCCGCGATCTCGCGGTAGGTGAGGCCGTTCTTCACCTGCTCCTCGGTGGCCTTGGTCGGGATCGGATCGCGGAACCAGACTCGCATCACGACGGCATCCGCCTCCCCGCTCACGACCAAGGCTTCGGCGGCAAGCGCCTCGGCGATCGGCTTCGAGACGCCCTCGGGGGCCGCGGCCTTCTCGTACTTCGCGGTGAATGTCGGTTCGGCGAGCGCGGCCGCGAGCAGCAGCGTGAACAACATGAGAGTGGCGACTCCAGGCGAGCGGCGTGATAAGATCAAACTTAACGTGAGGACCGTCCCGGAGCCAGCATGAGTTTGCCGGACGAGGATCGACCGCCGCCCCGCGATCCGCTCGAGGATCCGGAGTTCGCGGAATTGGTGGATGGGCCGCCGAAGGAAGACCTTCCCGCGGCGGAGTTCGCGGAGCCGGTCGAAGACCTGCCTGTGGCGCAGGTGATCCGGCCGAGCGCGGCGCCGCCCCCGATTCCGACCAAGATCGCGCCGAACATCACGATGCCCACGCCGGTGGAGACGGAGCCGCCGCGGCCACAGTGGATCGCGGCCTGCAGCGTCATCGGTTGCATCGGCGTGCTGTTCCTTGCCGCCGTCGCCGCCCTCATTTACATCGCGATCACGCTGCTCAGCAACATCGGGGACAAGATCGCGGACACGCGGCCGAGCGAGAAAGGCGCGGCGAAGGCGACCGTGGCGCGGGGCCCGATTCAACCCACGGTTCTGGCCGGCGACATCGAACTGCCGCTCGACAGCCGTGTCGACGCGGTCTGTCGCGGTGCGGACGGCCGCTTCCTGCTGCTCCGCATGCCGCGAACGAAGGAGATTCACCTCTTCGACGCGAACCAGGCGGCGATCGTGCACAGGTTCCCGATCCGAGAAGACGGAGCGCTTTTCGCCGCAGGTTCCGAGAAGCTCTTCGTCGTGGAGCCGCTCGCCGGGAAGATCGTGCGGCACGATCTGTTCACCGGCGAGCAGGAAGTCGAAAAGGACCTGCCGAAGAGCTTCGCGAAAGTGCGTGGCGTCGCGATCGGAGCCGCGTCGTCCGGCCCGCTGTACCTCGCGACCCCCGCCGCGAATGGCTCCCTGAAGCTGTTCGCGTTCGACACCGGCAACCTGACCTCGCTCCGTTCTCACAGCGTCGCGATCACGCTGGAGCCGGCTGGCCCCATCGCCATTCGGGCTTCGGACAACGGGATGGTCCTCGGCGTCTCGCATCGGGACGGATCGAGCGCGGTCTTCATGGGCGGCGGATCGGCCTCGGTGAAAACTCTGAAGCCCGATCGAGGCGAGAATCCCGCGTGGGCCACGCCCGCGCCGGACGGCCAATTCTTCTACACGCCGCGCGGCGTCTTTGACACCGGCGGCAGCCCCTTCCTCGGGACCACGTCCGGGCTCTATTCCTTCCCGGCGAATCATGGCGCCGAGTGGTTCCTGAGCCTGGACGAAGCCGACGATCTCGTGTCCGGCGTGCCGCGCCGCCACCCCGCGGGCGTGAAGAGTTTCGCCAAGGCGACCGACCTCACCAACGCCGTGCTCACCGGTTCGTTCCCGGCGAACGAGCTACGTGCGGACGAACTCACCGCCGCAGACCGGGTTCACTGGTGGCCCGCGGCCGGGCTCGCCGCCGTGCTCCCCCGAACTCCCGCGAATCAACCCGCGAAGCTGCTCCTGTACAAGCAACCGATCCCCGCCAAACCGTGACGACCGCGGAGGGACATCGTGCTCATCGACGTAAAGTGCCCGAAGTGCGAAGAGAAGTTCCCGGTCACGGAATCGGCCAGCGAGCAGAAGATCGACTGCCCCGAATGCGGGAAACGATTCACGGTGCCCGGCTCCGGGCCCGAACCGGAGCCGGACGAGAAACCCAAGTCCAAGAGTCGCGACCGGGACGAACCACGCGGCAAGAAGGCGTCCCCAAGTCGTTCTCGCCGCGACGACGAGGACGATGATGACGATCGCCCGCGCCGCCGCAAGGACGAAGCGAGCGGCAGCGGCATGCTCGGCCTGCTGATCTTCGGCGGCGTCGGGCTCATCGTGCTCGCCATCGGCTTCGGCGTCACCGCCTGGCTCATCTTTTCGAAGGACAAACCCGAGCCTGAAACCGCGCAGGCGACCAAGCCCGAGATCAATCGGCCGAACACGCCGAACAACAATCCCATTCCCGGAACGCCGCCAAGGACGCAGCCACAACCCGGCCTGCCCGATGGCCCCGGGGTCGATGTCGATCCGCCGATTCGGCCGAAGAACAGTCCGAGGCCGAAGGTGGACGAACCGCCTCCGATGGTGGTCGAGCCGCCTCCGCCGAAAAAGAATCCGCGTGTCGATCCGCCGCCGCGGAAGGAACCCGAGGCGCCGGGCGCTCCGCCGCCGGCCGCCGCCGCGCCGTTCATTCAACTCCCCGGCCCCGCCTCCGAGCAGGTCGCGATCGGGGCCGGCGGCAAGTTGCTGTTCTTCCACCTCAAGGCGAACCGCCAGATCGCCGTCTTCAACCCGGACGACAAGAAGATCGTGAAGTACGTGGCGACCGCCGACGACGACGTCGTGCTCGCCGCCGGGCAGGAACACCTCATCGTCGGGTATCCGAACCTGAACAAGATCGAGCGCGTGTCCCTGAAGACGTTCGAGACGGACAAGTCGATGAACGTGCCGTCCAAGCATCCGCTTCGCGGGCTTGCCCTCGGAGCGAACGTCTCCAATCCGTTGCTGGCGGCCTGCGGCAACTTCCCCCACGGCGACGAATTCTACCTCATCGACGTGACGACGATGAAGCGATTCGACAACACCGTGGTGAAGAACCCCGGCGTGTACCCGGACACCGCGATGCGGCTGTGGGCTTCGCAGGACGGCCGCACGTTCGCCGCGACATCGGGCGGGCTCAGCAAGCCGCACACGTACCAGATGCGTTCCACGGGCTGGTTCGTGAACCCCGTCGCGTTTCCGCTGACAGGCCTCACTGCGGACGGCGACATGCTCCTCGGCCCGGGGCAACTCGCGACCTTCAGCGGCCAGGCGGTGGGCGAAAAGGTCGGCGATCGCGGCAAGGGCGTGTGGTACTTCCCGGCCGTCTCCGGCCCGTATTTCTGCTCCGTGAACGAACGCACTTTCGGGAAGTGGCCGCAGGAGAAAAAGATTCCGGAACTTCAGATCCACATCGGCCGCGAGCAGCAACCGTTGGTCACGTTCCCCGAGCTTCCCGAGATGCAGGATTTCGTCGAGTTCTTCTTTCAACGCACGAAGCCGCTCGATCGGCACATCTTCTTTCTGCCGCAGTCCGGAGTCGTGGCCATTCTTCCGGCGGCGCGGGACCGCATCTACCACCGCCCGGTGGACGTGAAGGCGGAGTCGGCGAGCACGAAGATCGAGTATGTCGCGGTGGCGAGCCGCCCGCCGAGCGTGAAGTTCGGCGAAACGTTCCGCTACAAACCGGAGGTCCTGTGCAAGAAGGGCCCGCCGACGCTTCGGCTCGACGCGGCTCCGGTCGGAATGAAACTCGAAGGCGACACACTGGTCTGGTCGGTGCCGACGCGCACGAATCAGCCGCCGGCGAGCGTGATCCTCAGCATCACGGACGCCGGCGGCAAGGAACTGTTCCACTCCTTCGAGATTCCGGTCTTCGCGAAGTGACGATCGAGCCGACCGTGCGAGCGACCGGAGCCGGAGCCGTTCGTGGCGCTCAATCGGCGGCCATGTCGTCCGTCAGGATCGCGTCCGTGTAGATGTTCTGGACATCGTCGTGGTCGTCCAGCGCGTCGATGAACCGCACCACCTTCCGGCCGGTTTCGATGTCGATTTCCTTCTGCATCTTGGGCAGATACTTCACCTCGGATTCTGTCGTCTCGACGTGGGCGGCCTTGAGCGCTTCGAGCACGGCGGAGAAGGCGGACGGCTCGCAGGTGATTTCGAAGACGTCCCCTTCGCGCTTCAGATCCTCGGCGCCGGCTTCGAGCGCGAGCGTCATCAGAGCGTCTTCATCGGCGTGTTTCGTCGCGTCGATCGCGAAGAAGCCCTTGCGTTCGAACATGTACCCGACCGAGCCGGGAACGCCGACGCTGGCGTTGGCGCGCTCGAAGATCTTCTTCACCTCGCCGTTCGTGCGGTTGCGATTGTCCGTCATCACCTCGACGAGCACGGCAACTCCGCCGGGGCCGTACCCCTCGTACACGATCTCGTCGTAGCTCACGCCTTCGAGTTCACCGGTGCCGCGTTTGATCGCCTTCTCGATGTTGTCCTTGGGCATCGAGACGGAGCGGGCTTTGTCGATGGCGTAGCGGAGCGGGAGGTTCATCGTCGGATCGCCGCCGCCGTTCTTCGCCGCGATGATGATGTACCGGCTCAGTTTGCTGAAGAGCTTGCCGCGTTTCGCGTCCACCACGGCCTTGTGCCGCATGATGTTCTTGGCGTGACTGTGCCCGGCCATGCGAACGATTCCTCGAACGAAGCGAAAAAGGGATTATAGGCGGGGACGAAAACGAGAGATGAAGTGCGAGAGCGGCCAAACGAGATGGAGGGCGATCGTGGCGCCGCTCGCGAGCGGCGCCACGATGCTCGGAGTCCTGTCACTTCTTCTTCGGTTCCGGGTCCTTGGTCACGATGCCGGGGCTGGCGTTGAAGACCTTCACGGGGGCGCCGTCGGCCACTTTCCAGACGGCGACGCCGCCGTCGTAGGAACCGCCGGCCACGAGAGCACCGTCGGCGCTGAAGGCGACCGCGAAGACGAAGTCGTTCAGCCCCGCGAGCGTCTTCCCGGCCGCGAGCGTGTCGGAGTTCCAGAGCCGCACGGATTTGTCCGCGGAGGAGGTGGCCAGCATCGGCTGCTTCGGATTGAACGCGACCTTGAAGATTTCGTCGCCGTGGCCGCCGGCGTTCTTCACCTGCTTGCCCTCGCCCTTCGGGTTCCACGTGCGAAGTTGCTTGTCCGCGCCCACGGAGAAGCCGAGGCTGCCGTCCGCTTTCACGGCCACGCCGTAGACGATCTGCTGGTGCTCGGGGAACGTCACGACGGATTCCTTGGCCTTGAGGTCCCACACCTTGGCGGTCTTGTCGCGGCCCGCGGTCACGAGGTATTTGCCGTCCGAGGTCAGGGCGCAGCCGAGCACCCAGTCCGCGTGATTCTCGACCGTCTGCTCCAGCTTCGCGGCCGCGATCCCGCCGGAGAGATCCCAGATGCGAACGGCGCGATCGCACCCGCCCGCGGCGAGCGTCTTCCCGTCCGGCGACACCGCGAGGCAAAGCACGGAGTCTTCCACGTCCAGCAGTTGCTTCAGCATCACGGCTTTGTCGTTCACGCCGTCCAGCACTTCGACGCCGTCCTCGGTCTTGCCCTTGGCGGTGAGAATGTCGTAGACGCGAACGTCGCCCTCCTGGCCGGGGCGGCCACCGGCGACGACGAGTTTGCCGTCCGGGAGAAAGGCCATGCCGTAGGCGCGTTCGGCCCGCGTGTGCATCCGCTTCGCGAGTTTGCCCGTCTCCACGGTCCACACCGTGATCTCGTGATGCCCGCCGACGACGATTTGCTTCGCGTCCGGCGTGAAGGCGAGGGCGTTCACAATGGTGGGGAACGGGTAGACTTTCGGAGGCGCAGGCGCCTTCCACCGCACTCGGAGTTCCTTCACGATGTCCGCCTTCGGGTCGATGCCGGCGTCCAGCTTCGCCCCTTCCTTGATCCAGCGGGCGATCACGTCCGCCTTCTCCTTCGGCACCGCCTCGCCTTTGTCCCGGGGCGGCATCCGCCGCTGGTCCTTGGTCACCATCAGTTCGTGGAACTCGCTCTCCTGCGGTTTGCCCGGCGCGATCGGCTCTCCGTTCGCTCCGCCCGCCATGAGCTTCTCGTAGCTCGTCATGTCGTACTTCCCGGACTTCTTCTTCGCGTCGTGGCAGGCGAAGCAGTTCTCCTTGAAGATCGGCGCGACGTCGTTGATGAAGCTGACGGGGGCCTGGGCCGCGGCCCGCTGCGGCGACCCGAACATCAGGAAGTACGCGATCGCGGCGAGGACCGCGCAGAACACGCAGCGGAAGGAGTGGCGGCGGAGCATGGGAGGATCCCGCGTTTGGAAGGGTCGTATTGGCAGGCTCTATCAGTGTATCGGCCCGCGCCGCGATGTGGAAGCGTGCTGCGGCGGCGGCCCGGCTTCTACAATCACTTCGTCGTTTCGTTCTCAACCAGGATCGCTTTCATGGCCACCCCCACCGCGGACATCGGACTGATCGGCCTCGCCGTCATGGGCGAGAATCTCGTGCTGAACATGGAGTCGCGCGGGTACACCGTGGCCGTGTTCAACCGCACCACGAGCAAGGTGGACGAGTTCGTGAACGGTCGCGGGAAGGGTAAAAAGTTCGTCGGGGCGCACTCCCCCGCCGAACTCGTGGCGGCGATCAAGCGGCCGCGCAAGGTCATGATGCTGGTGAAAGCCGGGCAGGCTGTGGACGACACGATCGCCTCCGTGCTGCCCCACCTCGAACCCGGGGACATCCTGATCGACGGCGGGAACACGCACTTCCCGGACACGACGCGACGCATGAAGGAAGCCGCGGCGAAGGGCGTGCTCTACGTCGGCACCGGCGTCTCGGGCGGCGAAGAAGGGGCGCTCAAGGGGCCGAGCATCATGCCCGGCGGCGACCCGAAAGCCTGGCCCGAGGTGAAGCCGATCTTCCAGGCCATCGCGGCCAAGGCGCGGGACAACGCCAGCGGCACCGATCAACCCTGCTGCGATTGGGTGGGGCCCGAAGGAGCCGGGCACTTCGTGAAGATGGTGCACAACGGCATCGAATACGGCGACATGCAGTTGATCTGCGAGTCGTACCACCTTCTCAAGGAAACCTGCGGCCTCACCGCTCCCGAGCTTCAAAAAGTGTTCGCCAAGTGGAACACCGGCGTGCTCGACAGCTACCTCATCGAGATCACCGCGGACATCCTCGGCTACACCGACCCCGAGACGAAGCAACCTCTCGTGGACGTCATCCTCGACAAGGCCGGCCAGAAGGGCACCGGCAAGTGGACCGTGGATTCGGCCACCGAGCATGGCGTCGCTCTCACGCTGATCGCCGAGGCCGTGTTCGCGCGGTGCCTCTCGTCGCAGAAGGATGAACGCGTCGCCGCGGAGAAGGTCCTCGCTCTCGGCGGCGTCGGCAAGGCGCCCACCGGCGTCTACCTCACCCCCGAGCAGATCGTCGCGGACGTGGAGATGGCCCTCTACGCCAGCAAGATCGTGAGCTACGCGCAGGGCTACGCTCTGATGGCGGCCCAGGCCAAGGCCAGCGGTTGGGAACTGAACAACGGCGGCATCGCCCTCATGTGGCGCGGCGGATGCATCATCCGATCCGCGTTCCTCGGCAAGATCAAGGACGCCTTCGACAAGAACCCGAAGCTCGTGAACCTGCTCGTCGATCCGTTCTTCGCCGGCGAGATGGCCCGCGCTCAGGCCGGCTGGCGCCGCACGATCGCCACCGGCGTCACCAGCGGCATCCCGCTCCCGGCCATGTCCGCCGCGCTCGCGTACTTCGACGGCTACCGCACCGGCCGCCTCCCCGCGAACCTGCTCCAGGCCCAACGCGACTATTTCGGGGCCCACACCTACGAACGCACGGACAAGCCCCGCGGACAGTTCTTCCACACGAACTGGACCGGCCGCGGCGGCACCACCGCCAGCACCACGTACAACGCGTGACACGCGTCGCCCGTCAACAAGTTCGTCGCCCGATCACCTCGGAGGTTGCACCATCATGCGCATCAAGCTTCTCGTGTTGCTCCTGCTCGGCATCGCCGGGTTGGGGGCGGAGGCGGCCATCGGTCGCCGCCGCGCCGCGAACACTTGCCCCACCGTCGCCCTCGTCGTTCATGAGACCGAGGCGGCTCCCGCGCAACCCGAACCGCCCAAAAAGGCGGCCGAATCGGGGGACGAAGCCACGGTGAAGAAGTCCGTCGCGGAGTTCGCCAAGGCCGCGAACGCCCGCAACGCCAAGGCCGCGGCCGCTCTCTGGACGGAAGCCGGCGAGTTCACGGACGACACCGGCGCCGCCGTTCGCGGCCGCGCCAACCTCGAGAAGATGTACGCCGAAGCCTATGCCGAAACGCCCAAGGGAACGTTCGCGGCCTCGGTCGAGTCCGTGCGATTGCTCGGGAAGAACCTCGCGGCCAGCGAGGGCGTCCTCACCTTCACCCCGGCGGACGGTTCCCCTGCGGCCGCCACCAAGTTCTCCGCCATGCACGTTCGCGAAGGGGCCGGCTGGCTCGTGGCTTCGGCCCGCGAGTGGCAGCCCGAGGATCCGAATCAGGCGAAACTCGCCGACCTCGAGTTCCTCGTCGGCGAGTGGGAAGCGAAGCGGGACGGCCGCGATCTGGCCATCACGTACGCGTGGGGCGAGGGCAAGGCCTACATTCAGGCTCGCTATTCGATCCGGGAGAAGGGCGAGGTGCAGGCCGCGGGCACGGAGATCCTCGCGATCGATCCGGCGAGCGGCGAACTTCGCGGCTGGCTCTTCGACAAATCCGGCGCGGTCGGCGATTCGGTTTGGATCAAGGACGGCAAGAAGTGGCTGATCGAGGCGTCCGGCACGCTGCCGCTTGGAGTCGGGATGGAAGCGACGAACCTGCTCGTTCCCCTCGGGAAGGACGCGTTCTCGTGGCAGTCGGTGGATCGTTCCGCGGGCGGGCAGCCGCTTCCGAACGTCGCGCCGCTCAAGGTCACCCGCAAGAAGAAGTAACCTTCCACCCCACCACACACGACGGAACACTCATCATGAAATCGTTCATCACGTTGGCGGCGATCGGTGCTCTCTGGTCGGCTTCGGTTCAGGACGCATTCGCTTATGGCCGCGGGGCCGCGGCACGTGGCGGCGGCACCGTGAGCACGCCGCGTGGCGGCAGCATCCAGTACGGAGGCGCGGGAGCCACTCGCACCGGGCCCGCGGGCGTCACCACTGGCCGCGGCGTCGGCGGCGTCCAGTACACTTCGCCCACCGGGGAAACGGCCACGAAGGTCGGCCGCGTCGGTGGCGTGCAAGGCCCTGGTGGAGCGACCGCGGTTCGCGGCGGCAGCATCGGCGTGGGCCCGAACGGCGGTGTCGCCGCCAATCGCGGAGGAGTCGCGGTCGGCCCGTTCGGTGGCGTCACCGGGTCTCGCGGCGGGATCGCCGTGGGGCCCAACGGCGGCGTCGCGGCTCGCCATTCCACCTTCTACGCCAGTCCCAACACCTTCGCCGCCCGCGGGGCCGTCGTCCGCGGCGGATTCGCCTATCACTCGGCCTACTTCAATCGGGCGTGGTTCGTCGCGCATCCGACCGCCTGGACCGCCGCCCGCTGGACCACGGCGAGCATCTGGGCCGCGTCCACCTGGGCCGCCACCGCCCAGTACTGCGCCATCCCCGGCCCCGCCATCAGCTACGACTACGGCAGCAACGTCGTGATTCAGGACGACGACGTGTACATGGACGGCGAGAAGGCCGAGAGCACGGCGGACTTCGCGGCTTCGGCCACCAAGATCGCGGACGCCGGCCGTGCCGCCAAGCCCGCCGACAATGAAGAGTTCCAACCCCTCGGCGTCTTCGGCCTCGTGCAAGGGGAAGAGACCGTGGCGAACAACCTCTTCCAACTCGCGGTCAACAAGGACGGCGTGATCCGCGGCAACTACTACGACGCCCTCGGCGACAACACGCTGCCCGTCTATGGCTCGGTGAACAAGACGACGCAACGCGCGGCCTGGAGCGTCGGCGATCGCAAGGACGTGGTCTATGAGGCCGGCATCTCGAACCTTACGAACGCCGAGACCCCCGTCCTCATCCACTACGGCCAGGAGAAGACCCGCCAGATGATGCTGGTCCGTCTCCCCGAGCAGGACGCGCCGAAGAAGTGACCCTTGCGGCGCCGATCCTTATTTCACGGGGATCGGCCCGCCGTTGGAATCGGTCGGGGGCTGCCCGTCGCGAGCATGCGGTGGCCCAGATCTCTCCCCATAACACGCTCACCCGATCTTGAACGCCTCTCGTAGACAACGCAGGGCTTCCTCGCCGCGGGCGGTTTCGACCACGACGCTGACGCAGACTTCGCTCGTGTTGATCAGGATGATGTTGATGCCGCGGTCGGCGAGCGCCTGGAACATGGTGCGGGCCACGCCGGTATGCGTTCGCATGCCGACGCCGAGGACGAAGAGCACCGCGATTTCGCCTTCCCCCACCACGCGGCAACTCGCGTCGATGCCGCGGACCACGTCCTGCGTGCGTTTCAGGGCTCGGGTCAGGTCCACCTTCGGCACCGTGAACGAGAGTTCCGCCTTCCCCGGGGCGGTCAGGTTCTGAACGATCGTGTCCACGATGATGCCGCCGGTGGCCACGGCGTTGAACACCTTCGAACAGTTGCCGGGGAGGTCGGGGAGATCCGAGATCGTGATCCGGCTTTGTTCGACGTTCAGATGGGTGCTCGAAACGAGCACGTCTTCCATGCCTTCAAGCCGGGCGACGGCGGATTCGCGATCCTTGGCGCCGGGCATCACGAGCGGCTTCTTGGAGCGGAACTCTTCTTCCGCGGCGAGCCCGGCCCCCTTGCGCGGCTGAGCGAGGGCGAACGCCGCGTGAACGGCCCGCAGCGCCTTGCGGCCGAGAACCGCCTTCTTCGCTTCGAGATGGGCCTGCTTGATCTTCTCGGGCGGCGGATCGCCCGGTTCCACCGGGATCGCGGCGGTCTCGTCTTCCTCGATGAGCACGCTGATCTTGATGTCGCCGGTGGTGATCATCTTCATGTTGATGCCGGCGGCGGAGAGCGAGGCGAACATCTTCTCGGCCACGCCAGTGTGCGTCCGCATGCCGGCCCCGACCACCGAGACCTTGCTCACGCGGCCGGTCTCCTGCAGGTTCGCGCCGAGCGCATCCGCGATGGGGCGGAGCGTCTTCAGCGTGCGTTCGCGTTCGGCGTTCAGCACGGTGAAGCCGATCGTCGCTTTGCCGCTTTCGCCGGCGCTCTGGGCGATCATGTCCACGGCGATGTTCGCGGTGGCGAGGGCTTCGAAGATGCGGTGGCTCACGCCGGGGCGGTCCGGCACGCCGTCCAGCACGAGGCGGGCTTCGTCCGCGGCGAGGGCGACGCCGCAGACCGGGAACTCGCGCATCCATTCCGTTTCGGGCACGATCCACGTGCCGACCGCGTCCGAGGTCGCGTTGCGAACCATGAGCGGCACGTCGAACTTTTTCGCGAACTCGATCGAGCGCGAGTGCATCACGCCGGCGCCCATGCTCGCCATTTCGAGCATCTCGTCGTAGCTGATGGCGTCCACCTTGCGGGCGTCCGGCACGATGCGAGGGTCGGTGGTGTACACGCCGTCCACATCCGTGTAGATCTCGCATTCGACCTCGTAGCCCGCGAGTTTCATGGCGGCGGCGATGGCCACGGCCGTCGTGTCGGACCCGCCGCGGCCGAGGGTCGTGATGTCGTTCAACTCGTCCACACCCTGGAAGCCCGCGAGCACGGCGATGTTGCCGCCCTCGAGCGCGGAGCGGAGTCGCGTGGTGTCGATGTCGCGGATGCGGGCTTTGCGGTGCGTGCTGTCCGTCTGGATTCCGATCTGCGTGCCGGTGAACGAGACGGCTTTCTCGCCGAGTTCATGGATCGCCATCGCGGTGAGCGCGATGGAAATCTGCTCGCCGGTGGCGAGGAGCATGTCCATCTCGCGGGCGTTCGGCGTGGCGGTGATCTCGGCGGCCTTGGCGATGAGATCGTCCGTGGTGCTGCCTTGCGCCGAAACGACGACAATGACCTGATTGCCGGCGTGTTTCGCGCGGATGGCTTTGCGAGCGGCCTCACGCACGCGGTCGGCATCCTTCAAACTCGATCCGCCGAACTTCTGAACCACCACGCCCACGGCATCGCTCCAACTTGAGATGGGGAGAACAGTCAGGATAGGAAGTGAAGCGGAGAGGGACTGAATCGCGGGAACGCCGCCCTCACGGGCGGCGATTCGGATCGGCGTCTCATTTCTGAGCGTCTTGCAGTTCGCGGATCGAGACGGGGCCGAAGTCGTCGATCGTGGCGAGTTTCCCGCCGATCTCTCCCCAGGTGCCGGCAGCGAGCGGCGGCTTCTTGAACGACCCGGGTTTGATCATGCTCGCCAAGCGTTTCACTGCCTCGCCTCGCGTGGTCGGCCCACCGACCCGTTCCAGATTTTTTACCGGATCCCGTGACAATCCGCCGTGGCGAAACGAGGCGTACGAAATGCCGCGTTCGATGTCGGCCACCGGGCGAATGGAGTAAGTGCCGCCACCCTGGAAGCCGCCCATGTTCGGAATCTTCACGATCTGCCACAGGCCGTCATCCTTCTTGGCGGGAACGGGTGACGGGGCACTCGCGAGAGTTCGCGGTTGCATTCCCGCTGCTCGAGCGGGCTCGGATTTCGTCTCGGGCGATGCCGTGGCGGCGGTCGCGGCGAGTCCCGTCGCCGCCACCCGCATGACGGCCCCGCGGGCAAGTGTGGATTGAGCGAGTCCCATGACAGCCGCCGGGCCGCCGAGGTACACGAACGCCGCCGCCGCGACCAGTCCCGCCGCTCCGTACATCGCCCATGTCGGAATCGAGAATCGCTGCACGGGGTCACCCGGCTTCGGATACACTTCGTTCGGGGGGCTGATTCGCCGACCGCTTCGCGGGCACACCCGCACATCCCAGCCGTGTTGGCCTCCGCAGTTCGGGCAGGGACGATCCTCCGGCGAGTAGCGATCGCCCGGTTTGCGTCGCGGCTTCGGTTGCTCGTCGCTCGAGCCGCCGCCCGTCAATTTCTCCCAGATCGTGCTCATAATGCCCATGATTCTCTCCCGTGATGATGGGTGGATTCGTCGTTACGGGGAGAGATGGTCGAAGGCGCGTGAAAGCGGACAGGAATTCCGCAATCCGGGCGATCACCGCCCGAACGCAGCATTGGTGCGGGGTGCGGGAAGTGATAAAACGGCCCGCGGAACACCGTTCGAACCGAGGCCCGACATGACGACGATCGACTTCTCCGGCAAGACCGCCCTCGTGACCGGCGTGGGCGACAACCTCAGCTTCGCGTGGTACATCGCGAAGGCGCTCCAGGCGGCCGGCGCGAAGATCGTGCTGGCCTGCCACCCGCGCATGATGGGCATCGTGGAAGGGTTGCTTCGCAGCACGCAGGCGGACGACGTCGAGGCCCGCAAACTGCCGGACGGCTCCGAGTTCGCCCCGGTGAAGGTGCTCCCCTGCGACGCCAGCTACGACACGATGGCGGACGTGCCGGACGAGGTGAAGAACGATCGCCGCTACGCGAAGTTCGCCGAGTACTCGATCCAAGGCATGGTGGACACGGTGGGCAAGGAGTTCGGCGGGTTCGACATTCTCATCCACTCGATGGCGTTCAGCCGCGAGATCACGAAGGCGCTCATCGACACGAGCCGCAAGGCGTACCACGAGGCGATGGGCATTTCGTCCTACTCGTTGATCAGCCTCACGCGGGCCGCGGCTCCGTACATGGCGAATCGGCCGGGCGGCGGCAGCATCGTCGGGCTCACGTACGTGGCGGGCGAACGCGTGGTCCCGCATTACGGCGGCGGCATGGGTACCGGCAAAGCCGCCCTTCAGATGGACGCGAAGCAACTCTCGTGGTTCGTCGGCGACCGCAACATCCGCGTGAACCTGATCTCCGCGGGCCCGTACGGAAGCCGCGCGGCTCGCGCCATCAACAAAGACTTCGACAAGCTCATCGAGCACGCCGCGAGCCACTCGCCGCTGCGCCGCCCGATCGAGCCGGAGGAAGTGGCCAACGCCACGTTGTACCTCTGCAGCCCGCTCGCCTCCGCCGTCACGGGTCAGATTCTGTACGTGGACTGCGGTTACAACATCATGGCGGGCTGAACGCGCATGATGGAGTCGTCCTCGGAGGGCAGCGTCATGTCGTTCACGGACACGGTAGTCGGCTTCAGCCGCGCCTCGCGCTCGTGATTCTGCTCGACCACGACCCCATAGAATCACGGCATCGCGTTTCGGAGCCCGCTCATGGGAATGTTGGAAGGCTCGTTCGAAGACGGGTTCATCGTCACGAACCTGGAATGGGCGATCAACTGGGGCCGCGAGTCGAGCCTGTGGCCGATGACGTTCGGGCTCGCGTGCTGCGCCATCGAGATGATGGCGACCGGCGCCAGCCGCTACGACATCGACCGCTTCGGCGCCGGGGCCTTCCGCGCCACGCCCCGCCAGGCGGATCTCATGATCGTCGCCGGCACCGTGAACCTGAAGATGGCCGACCGCGTCCGCCGGCTTTACAACCAGATGCCGGACCCGAAGTTCGTCATCGCCATGGGCGCCTGCACCTGCGGCGGCGGCCCCTACTACAAGTACGGGTACAACGTGGCCAAGGGAGTGGACCTCGTCGTTCCCGTGGACGTGTACGTCCCCGGTTGCCCGCCCCGCCCCGAGGCCCTGCTCGAAGGCCTCATGCGCATTCAGGACAAGGTCCGGAAGATGAAGGAGTACCACAAAGGGCAACCCGTCGAACTTCCGATCCCGAAACGCACCGGCTCCGTGCTCCTCCCGGATGAACTCGCCGCTCCCGAGCGAGCCCTCGAATTCGCCAAGGACAACAAGGAACGCGCCAAACCCGCGAAGTGAACCGGCGATCCTATGGCCGAGACCGTGCTCGAAGTTCGCGGGGTTCGCAAGCGCCATGGGAAGACCGTGGCGCTCGACGGCGTGGACTTGTCCGTGGACGCGGGCGAGGTGTTCGGTCTCCTCGGGCCGAATGGCGCGGGAAAGACCACTCTCATTTCGATTCTCTGCGGGCTCGCCGCTCCGGACGCCGGCACGGTCCGGCTTTTCGGTCGCGACTTCCGCCGCACCGATCGCGACCTCCGACGCCTCGTCGGCATCGGCACCCAAGACCTGTCCATCTACCCGGACCTGACCGCCCGCGAGAACCTTCGTTTCTTCGGCAAACTGTACGGCATCACCGGGGCGGAACTCGACACTCGCGTGAGCGAACTCCTGGACTCGGTGGGGCTCGCGGATCGCGCCGGCGATCGGGCCGGAACTTTCTCCGGCGGCATGAAGCGTCGTTTGAATCTCGCTGCCGCCGTCGTGCATCGACCCGCCCTGCTCTTCCTCGACGAACCGACCACCGGCGTGGACCCGCAATCCCGCAATCACATCTACGAACAGGTGCGGCGACTCAACGCCGCCGGCATGACCGTGATCTACACCAGCCACTACATGGAAGAAGTGGAGAAACTCTGCCGGCGGATCGCGGTATTGGACAACGGACGGGTCAAGGCCTGCGACACGCTGCCGAACCTGCTCGCGGTGTTGAACGGCTCCATCCGCTTCACGGTGAGCGGTTCAAGCGGGAACTTCGAGAGCCTGGTGCGAGCGATCCCCGGCGTGAAGAGTTGCGAGCCCGGAGATGTCTGGAAGCTGACCGCGACCGACACGAGCGAGACCCTCGCCCGCCTCGCGACCCTGACCGCGGAGCATGGCCTCGAGTTGCGGTCCGTTTCGATGCGTGAGCCGACCCTCGAACGGGTCTTCCTTCATCTCACCGGTCGCGAACTCCGCGATTGACTTCAGGTGAACCGTACTCGACTCCGGTTGGAAGTTGGGACGCGTGATCGCCTTCCTTTCCGGCGATCCGGGGATCTGGTCCTTCAGGCAATTCTGCTCACGGACCATGCATCGGAATCGGATTCTGAAACAGTTCACATCTTCGCCTCAGCTTCAAAGTGCCGTCACAATCACGAGTTAGAACACACGCACATGGCGAGGAAGCCGAATGGCGCCGGGATTGCGTAGTCATCTCCCGCCGCCGACGAGCGGCTCCTGCCTCCCGCACCGGCTTGCCGGTGTTCGTCTCTCCAAGCGACTCCCCGGAGTCGTTCCCATACCTGTGATGAGGGTTCGTCATGACGACCGCGCGTCGCGCCGGTGCCACTTCGCTCACGACCCTTGCCGCCTGCGTGGTGGCGTTCGTTCTGGTGAACGCGTTCGCTCCGCAGTGGGCGCAGTCCGCCGGGTTGGACTTCTGGGAGATGCCGAGCGCGATGGACCAGCAGCGATTCGAGAACGATCGGCTGAGGCAGATCGAAGCGCAGTCCGAGACGCTCGCGGATCAGATCGCGGCCGGCGAGTCGGTCGCCGTCGCGGTCATCGAGAACCGCATCGGCTTCCAGGCCGGCGTGGATCAGATCCTCGAGATCAATCGCGAACGGCCCGGGTTCCGCGAGGCGCTCACCTCGCAGTACTTCCCGACCACCGACTGGCGTGCGCTTCACGAACGCTATCTCGAAGACAAGATCCGCCATCGGCTCGCGGACGATCCGACGCGGCTCGCGGACGTGATGTGCCGCGTCAGCGACCGATGACGCGTACCGGCTGTTCTTCCTTCAAGGCCGCGGTCAATTCCGCGGCCTTCACTTCAGCCCGAATGCGGCCGTCCCCCGTCTGAATCGCCTCCGCCTCGATCGTGAACGTGACGACTTCGCCCGGCCGCAGTTCCTCGATGGCGGGGAACGTCGTCTTGCCCTCGGCGTCGATGCGGCCCTCGGCCTTGCCGAAGGCGCGTGTCGCCTTCAACTCGGCGGGCGCGAACGCCGTCACGTCGATGTTGTGGGCCGAGATCGTGCCCTTGTTCTTCACGCGAACCTGGAACGTGGCCCGCTTGCCGACCTCGAGCAGGCCCGTGGGGGCGAGCAACTCCAATGACACGGCCGCGGTTCCGATGATGGCGACGCCCGACTCCGCCCGCGCCTGTACCGGATCGCCCACGGGTGAACCTGCCGCGGCTCCCGTGGCGTCGGCCGTCACCACGACCGCGAGCGTGGCCTTCTCGGCGATCCGCAGCGTCTCGACGTTCACCTTCAACGCCTTCTGCTCGCCGGCCTTCAAACTCGGGATCACCCACTCGACGGAACCGGCTCCGGCTTGTCCGTCGCCCGCGTCACGCAACTTCACTTCCGCCGGAAGCGAGGCCCGCACCCGCACGTTGGACACGGCTCCTTCACCGGCGTTGCTCACGTTCACGATCCAGGTGAAGTCCGAATCGAGATAGGCGACCTTCGGTCCGGTCGCGGCCGCACGAAGCTCCGCGCGGCGAACGTCGAACGTCACCGCATCGGCGGACGCGGTCAGATTGCCGTCCGCGGTCGCGGTCGCCCGTACGGTGTACTTTCCGGTTCCCTTCGCGCTCAACGGCAACTCGACGACTTTCGTCTGCCCCGCGGCGAGCGTGCCGACCGAGAGTTCGACGGGGTTCTTCCCGCTCGCGTGCTTGAGAGCGTCGTCGAACCGGGCCCACACGGTGACGTTGTTCCCGGAAGTGGCGCCGGCGTTCGTCACCGCGATCTTCACCGGAACGGACTCGCCGGCGAGCCCCGCGGGCGGAGCCTCGATCAGCAGGCCGAGTTTCCCGCTCTCGATCCTTGTCGTCGCTTCCTTTCGACCCTGCAGCCCGTCCACGGTCGCGACTTCGGCGCTCGTGGTGAACGAACCGAGCCGCGCGGGACGAACCTGCAACGCGAGTTCCTGCTTCTTCCCGGCCCCGAGCGCGGGCAGATCGAAGACCAGCGAGCCGTTCTCCTGTCGAACCGGCGGCGGCTCGGACTTTTCGAGCGTGGCCCCATCCGAAAGACTGACACGCACTCGCGACTCGCGCGCGTCCACTTTGCCGACATTCGCGAGGATCACCGTCACGGGGACGGTTCCGTTCGGCCCCGCGGCGTTCGGTGCGGCCACATCCAGTTTCACGTCCGGAGCCGCCCATTCGACCACGGTTTCGCGGCGGCTCACGACCACGCCGGGGCCGCTGCCGTTCTCCGAAGGCTTGATCACCTCCACGGCCACGCGAGTCTTTCCGGCCTGCGGATTCGGTTGAACCACGCGCACGGTCGCGGCGCCGCCGGGATCGAGTGTCGTCTCCGCTTCCTTCGCGTTGATCCCGGCCGGGCTCAGGCTCGTGCCGCTGCCGCCCGCGCCGCGGAACTCCGCGGCCACGCTGTCCCCGTCGAGCAATCGATACCGCACCTTGAAGTTCGAGGGCGCGGCGCCGTTCTGTTCGATGGCGGTGAGCGAGGTGCTGAGCAAGGCTTCGCCGCCGAAGCGAGCGGAGACCGGGCCGGGGAACGAGAACCGCCCTTCCCCCCACGCGATCTTCGAGACGACGCGGCCCTTCTCCCAGTTGAAGACGCCGGGCGCATAGGCGGTGATGGTCGTCTCGCCGGGCACGGCGGACGACACGACGCAGAACGTCTGGCCGGGGCAAAGTTCGACGTCGTCCTTGGGATCGTCGTTGCCGCGAGTGATGGTGTGCGAGGTGTAGCTGGTGTAAGTGACGCCGTACTTGTTGTCGACTTTGTACCCGCGGCCCGCGTAGAGCCCGGCTTCGTCCACTTCGATGATGTTGCCGGGCCCCTCGATCATCCACTCGACTCGCCGGCTGCGGCGCGGATCGCCGTCCTTGTCGTAAACGGTGGCGACGAGGACGATTTGGGCGCCGAGCGGCGCGGTCGCGTCCTTGGGCGTGACCTCGAGCCGGTGGGCCTTGGGGTCGAAATCGCGGAAGAAGCCGAATCGCGGCTTGGCGTGCGATTGCTCGACACGTCCGCCCGGCAGGTAGTGCGGGAAGTACCCGGGATTGTGCGAGTTGAAACAGCCGACGGCGACCGCCGCGAGAACGGCGAGCGAAGCGGGAATCAGAGTGCGAGCGGACATCGGCGACCCTCGGCCGCGCGGACCGGGGGCCCGCGCATCGGCCGGGGGCTATAGAGGAAGTGGAGAACCGCCGCAAGCCGGAGTGAAAAGCGCAACTGCCGACGGGTGCAAGACACGGTTTGCGATGCGATAAAAAGCCTTTGGCGAAGGATCCAGCAGCCCCCACCTCTCCCCGCTGGGGCATTGGTATACCCACGGTTCTCGGAGTCGGGTATTTGCGGGGGATGGGCTGCACTTTCATGGTCTGCACAAGCTTCACCAACGGCGGTACCGTCAATTGGTGAAGGAACACACCCACA
>Ga0169931_10000827_pt1 | contig 51607 bp, 45 predicted proteins | sample Kivu_15m_20L_FD_129675 | JGI IMG/M metagenome (GOLD analysis project Ga0169931, IMG submission 129675) | Freshwater microbial communities from Lake Kivu, Western Province, Rwanda to study Microbial Dark Matter (Phase II) - Kivu_15m_20L... | ecosystem: Environmental > Aquatic > Freshwater > Lake...
GAATATGTCGATCTGAAACTTTAATCCTTCATGTTTTTCATCGGCAATCTTTCTTCTGAAGTCACGCTGGTCTTAATGTCACGCCCAATAGGCAAATGAAAATTGCGTAAACAGGTAATCAGGTTGATCGCCGATCTTGTTTTTGATTTTATCAGCCTCGGCTTTGTCTCTGATGCTGCAATTGTTGGTGTTTAAAATCTTAACGTCACTTGATTTAATGTAAATCCCGGAATTCCCTTCCTGATAATGCTCCCAGAGTACACTAAAATCATCGCTCGGATTGACAAAAACATCAGGTTTTAGTTCAATTACTTCCTTAAAACCTGGTTTACGGCAATAGGATACAACACGATTATCTGTGGTTTCCTGAAAAAGAACCGTTATATTTTTTTGAATTCAGCAGGTATTTAAGAAAAATTGGGTGTAAAGAAATGATTGGGGTGCTTGTTCGAAAACCAAATATGGGTAACGTTTTTAAAATCATCGTATTTAAAACGGCTTTCCGATATAAAGTTTCATCCGCTATTTAAGCCCATCCCTTCGAGCTATGGGTCAATAACAAGGTTAATTTCATCGTGCTCTATAGCAAAGGAGGCGTGGTTGATCAATGTAATTTTCATCTCTCATGAAAATTAGACGAAAAGTGAACGTAAAGCAATGACAATCATAAATTCTTCATGTACATTAAATTCAAGCGATGTTCAATTATTAATTCAAGCACTGGGTCAATAAAAATCTCGGAAACTTTAAATGCAGCATCGCTACGACAGCAGGAGAAAACCCATCGACCTAATCGAAATAAAATCACTTCGCATAAAAAGTTAAGGTTTAAATAAAACAAAAAAAGTCGCGTATGATAATTAATTGATTCGTATTAGCGTTAATTCAGAAAATCCAATATGAATTTTCGCGGAACAACGGATTGTACAGCCGTTCTGGCAATTATTGCCATTCTGTACATGCATTCAATTGGTATTGCGCAAGTATCAAGTTCTATTACTGAACGAGGGGAGTTTGTTCAGGTACCTATTATTTCGCGCGATTTACTTCTGTTTCCCAACCTGAGTTTTGAGCAGGAATTTAATTCTTCTGATTTTGTTGATGATGATATTCTCACACTTGAAGATTTGCCGGATAAAATTGCCGAAATTTATTTGGTATATACTTCCTTTAGAATTAGTGAGACATTTAATCAATCGGCATTAAATAAAAAGAGGATTGAAAAACTAAATTCGATTTTGCCAAATATAACAGCGAATAAAAAAATTAAATGGAAATTCATTGCTCAAACCGCCCCTGCGAATGAAGAACAGGCCAGAAAGTATTTTCATGGTTTCATTCTGGTTCCAAAAATTTCAAGACATGAAATGGCCAGAAGCGAAGAGCTAAAAATGATTTCGAAGGTTTCATCGCTAATGGCTTCGGTAAAAACAGGAAGCGATACGTTAACGAAGATAAAATGCAGAAAAAAATTCTCAGGCAACTACATGCCGCGATCAAAAGCAAAACAGAAATCCGGAGTTGTTTATGCGAATAAAGGCATCTGGAAAAGAAAAAAAATCATGACCGAAAAATGCGATACCTTTAAAGTGGTGCATGCAGAATACAAATCCTTTATAAAATCCGAAGCATATAATTTTATTACAGATACGATAGTGAGCGCTGTTCTTAATCGAAATAAACACTGGCGTGACCTTTCGCTGGTTGTTGATGTTACAGGTTCTATGTCGCCTTACATTGCAGATGTTATTTTGTGGGCAAATATTAACCAGCATTGGCGAAAAGTAAATTATTTAACTTGTTTTAATGATGGCGATAAAAAATCCGATAAATTAAAAATCCCGGGCAAAACCGGGGGAATTTATCAAAGTAAAATTGATTCCTCTGATGTGTTTGAGAAACTGGTTAACTTAAGCATGCGCAATGGCAGCGGCGGGGACTGGCCCGAAAATGATATTGAGGCTCTGCTCAAGGCTCAATCAACCCAACAGGCTGGCGAATTGATTCTGATATGTGATAATTGGTCGCCGGTAAGGGATATCAAACTTATTGAACAATTAAATATTCCTGTTCACATCATTGTTTGCGGCAGTGCTTTCCGATTGATTCATCCTGACTACATCAAGCTCGCTTACGAAACAGGTGGCAGTGTGCACACACTCGAGGATGATTTCACGGAACTATACAAACACCTTGATGGTGAAGTAATTAAGTTAGGCAATTCAAAATATCGCTTGCGTGATGGAAACTTTAAATTGCTTAGCTATAACTAAGCGGGGTCGTTGCCCAGCCAATCGTCAATATCACGGCGTTGTTTTTTCGAAGGACGGCCAATGCCCCTGGGCCTGAAAACGAATCTAACTTCTTTTAGCCTTTCAAAACTTTTTGATTCGCTTTCGGGAGTTAAATCTTCCATAAATTCGGCTACAAGTTTGGCCCCTACCCTGTTTTCGGGCAAGGCTTTCACTTTGATGGTCTTTTTATAATCAGTCAATTGAACAATAATAATTTCCCCTTCTTTGACCAATCTGGCTGGTTTAACATTTTCGCCGTCACATTTTACTTTCCCGCCCTTTATGGCATCAGCGGCCATGGTGCGGGTTTTAAATAAGCGAACGGCCCAAAGATATTTATCAACCCGTATTCCCATTAAGAAATGTAACGTCTTTCTTTCCAGCGTGAGCGTTGAATATCAACAGCTTGAGTAACAGATGCAGGTGAATTCCCGGCTTCAGATGCCAGGATAGCTGCAAACAGTGCTGCTACCTCAGATTCTTCAAGGTCTGTGTTCTGTTGTAAATATTCAGGTTTAAAGTGATTCTTAACAAAGTTAGTATCAAAGTTACCCGATCTGAACGCTTGATGATTTAAGGCAAAGCGGCAAAACGATATAGTTGTTTCCAGTCCGGCAATTTGGTAATCATTGATTGCCCGAAGCATCTTTTCTATGGCTTCTTCACGCGTTGCCGCGTGGACAATTAATTTCGAGATCATTGGATCGTAATAGATGGGGATGTCCATTCCTTCCTCAAATCCTCCGTCTACTCTAACGCCATTCCCCTGAGGTAAGCGATACACCTGGAGTTTGCCGATATCGGGGAGAAAGTTTTCAGCAGCATTTTCGGCATACACGCGAATTTCAATAGAGTGACCGTTGATTTTCAAATCTTCCTGCCGGTAAGGCAGAACCTCAGCCCTGGCTACAAGAATTTGATCGCGAACCAAATCGCGCCCGGTAATACATTCAGTTACTGGATGTTCCACCTGAAGACGCGTATTCATCTCCAAAAAATAAAAATTCAGATTTTCATCTACCAAAAACTCCACGGTGCCGGCTCCTACATAATTGCATGCCTTAGCGATACGCACAGCACATTCGCCCATTTCTTTTCGCATTTGATCTGAAACCACAGCTGAAGGAGCTTCCTCAACCACTTTCTGATGCCTGCGTTGGATACTGCATTCGCGTTCAAATAAATAAACACAATTGCCATGCGTATCCGCCATGATTTGAATTTCAATATGACGTGGCGAACCAACATACCTTTCTATAAATACCGAACCATCGCCAAAGGCCGACTGGGCCTCTGAAATTGCCAATTGCAATTGCTCAATAAAGTCGGCTTCACGTTCAACAATTCGCATTCCTTTTCCGCCGCCTCCGGCAGATGCTTTTATAAGTACCGGGTAACCAATGGATGTGGCGATATTTCTGGCTTCCAAAGGATCTGAGATAGCTTCTTCGGTGCCGGGTACTAGTGGAATTTGATGAGCTTTTGCAGCAGCCTTTGCGGCAAGTTTGGACCCCATCATCTCCATGGCTTCAGGCGAAGGGCCAATGAAAGTAATTCCGGCAGCTGTAACGGCTCTCGAAAAACCGGGATTTTCTGACAAAAAACCATAACCGGGATGAATACCATCTACACCAAGTCGCAAAGCTTCGCGTATAATTACATCTCCTTTGAGATAGGATGCCGAAGATGCTGCAGGTCCGATGCAGACTGCTTCATCGGCATATTTAACATGGGGCGAGTTCCTGTCGGCTTCGGAATAAACCGCTACCGTTTTTATTCCCATTTCGCGCGCAGTGCGCATAACACGTAATGCAATTTCGCCCCGGTTGGCAACAAGAATCTTGTTCACATTCAGTTTTTTATCAATGGCAAGGTTTGGTTAAAATCCTTGCTGAATAATTTAATAAAGTACAATCCTGCAGCCAACTCTTTGATGGATATGGTCTGCAAATGATTTAGATTACCAGAAAGAACCAGGCGACCTGTTCCATCAACGATTTCGTAATTGGAAACAGATAAATTCTGATTGGCAATCTGAATCCAATCATTGGCTGGATTAGGATAAAATGCAATGTTACTGGCTGAAACCGGTCCGATTGCAGAAACGCTGAAATAATAAGGTTCTGAGGCAGAGGAACAACCATTTTGTGATACAGTTACATAATAATCTCCGGTTTCAGTCATGGATAATGAATTGCTATTTTCCCCGAGCAAGGGCTGGCCATTAAAGAACCACTGAATAATTCCTTGAGCCGAAATGGTTAAAACATTGTCCTGCACCTGAATTACCGGTACGGGAGGTGCCTGAGAAATAACGATGGCAGCCGGCGTGAAAATGGTATCGCTGAATGCACTGTTCCAGGCGATAAGTGTTACATCATAGGATCCTGATTCAGAATAAGTGACAGATGGTGAAGCTTCTGAAGAGGTGGATGGACTTCCGCCCTCAAAACTCCAGTTAAAATTAAGCGCATTTTGGCTGGTGTTTGCAAACTGAATTGGGGTTCCAACGCAATATGGCTGAAAACCAAGCTGGAAAGAAGCCTGAACCGGTTCAATAATTGGTTCTGTGCAAATTCCGCTGACCACAATATCATCTACATATACATTGTTGCCTGCATCATTGAAAGCTTCAAGTCTGAATTTTACTTCAGCAGCGCCATCCCAGGCGGAAATATCCAGATTAAGACATTCTGTTCCAGTACACCAATCTGCCGTGGAGGCAGGAACAAAAGAAGAAGTCAGTAGAACATTCGTTGCCAATGGGTTATTGCTATTTGAGCCACCACCTTTTGCATCTAACCGATACCAGGTTGAGCCATTGTCGGGAGAAATACTAACGATTAGTGAATCGAGCTGTGAAGTAACCCTGCGGCGGTGAGCATATTTAAGCTGAAGCCTGTTGCTACTGGTTTGCGAAAGGGTGAATGACGGGCTAATGATATAATCTCTTTGTCCCTCGTTACCCTGATTGTTAAACATGTTAATTCCCAAGCTAAAGTTGCTTGTTCCGTTTCCGGTTGCGGCTGAAATTTGCCAGGTATTTAAACCATCCGGGTTATCGATTGTGAATCCGGAGTTGCTTAAGTTATTGCCTTCAAAATCTTCAGAAAAAACGACTTTTGTACCGGTATTTGTAATGTTCACATAATCTGTGAGAATGGTTGTATCGGAACCAAATTCATTCGTTACTACCAGTGTTACGTCATAACTTCCAAAATCGCCATAACTAACAACCGGATCTTCAAGCGAAGAAGATGCCGGAGATCCTCCCGGGAACGTCCACAAAAAAGTACTTGCATTGGATGAAGAAAGATTGTTAAAATTGACTTCAATTCCGGGGCAACCTGTTCTGCCGGAGGCATTAAAATTTGCAACAGGTGGAACATCGGTGGCACATATATACGTTTGGACTTGCTGTAAAGCTCCAAATACATTTAAACGACGGCTGTTGGCCACTAGACCGTCAAAAGCAGCAATTTGCTCTGCACCCTGCAGTAGATAATTTTTCATTTGCAGAGCAAGCGCAGCGGGATTTGATTTGTAGTCCTGAATTAAAACATCGCAGGCAGCGGCGTACATGAGTGCAATTGACCCGGCTACATGCGGCGTGGCCATGGAGGTTCCGGTTAAATTGCCATAATTTGAATTGGTAATTGTGGAATACACAGCTGATCCAGGAGCTGCAATATCAATGGATTCGATGCCAAAGGCTGCGCCATTTGCTTTCACATCGGTGCGGGTACTGTTGGTAACAGCGACTAAAAATTCTGAAACACAAGCCGTTGGAATGTCGCCTGTTTGGTCGATGTTAAAATTTGCGTTTGCGGTGGCTCCGGCGCTAAGGATTCCCAACTCGCCCAAATCATCATAAAAAGCGCACCAGATTGGATAATCGTTGGGATCTCCCTGATCAACACCAAAAGAAGAGTTGGTTGCTACAACAAAAGCTCCTTTTTCACCATTGGTTTCGTTGTATAGTTGACGCATGGCGGCAGCGTAGGAATAAGCTGCCACGACAACATCTTCATTGCCGGATGAACCTGCAATAGGTAGAATTTTCACATTCCAGTTGACACCGGCAACACCGAGGTTATTATCGCCTTTGGCTCCAATAATTCCTGAAACGTGCGTACCGTGCTGGTCAGATGGGATGGTTCCGTCGTCGGCATAGGCATCCCAGCCACTAACGTCGTCGATATAACCGTTTTCGTCGTCATCGATACCATTGCCCGGAATTTCATGATAATTCACAAAATAGTTTTGAATTAAATCGGGGTGACTCATTTGGTATCCGCCGTCTATCACAGCCACTACGATTGAATCGCCAAGGGCAGTAAGCCCGCCGGTGGTAATATCCCATGCCAAAGTAGCGTCAATATCAGCTCCAACGGTGCCACTGCTTTGTCCGGTATTTTTTAGTGACCACTGCTGATTAAAGGAAGGATCGTTGGGTTCGGTGGCCCGAAGTTGGACTTTGTGGTTGTATTGAGCCAGCCGAACGGATTGAAGATTCTTAAGAGTTTTAAGGATTTCTTCATTTTTTCCGCCTTCGGCGTGAAGAAGCCAGATTCCGTATTGTTTTGATAATTCTCTTTGAGGAACGATGTTTTGAATTCCTGCGGCAGATGCTTGTTGAAGCAGATCCTGCAAATTGGCAGATTTATTCAGCCTTACGATAAAATCACCCGGAATGATGTTGTTTTGTTGCGCATTTACTGCAAAAATACAGAGCAGAAATAATGAGGTAATGATGTATTTCATGTGATGGTAAAAGATGATGCAATTTACAAAAAGTTCATCAGATCGGAAATAAAGAAAGGCAGCCTTTCGGCTGCCTTTTGAATAAATTCATTTTAGTTATTACGCGAGAACTTCACGCACTTTGTCAGCAGCTTCCTGCAACTGAATGGCAGAAAGCACCCGAAGTCCGGAATCATCTATGATTTTTTTAGCTTCAACTGCATTAGTACCTTGCAATCTAACGATGATTGGAATTCTGATTTCGCCAATATTTCGGTATGCATCAACGATTCCTTGTGCGACTCTGTCGCAGCGAACGATACCACCAAAAATATTTACCAGGATGGCCTTTACATTCTCATCTTTCAGAATAATTCTGAAAGCCTTCTCAACCCTGGCTGCATCGGCCGTGCCTCCCACATCGAGGAAGTTGGCAGGATCGCCACCGGCAAGTTTAATGATGTCCATGGTTGCCATGGCTAGTCCGGCGCCATTAACCATGCAACCAATATTACCATCGAGTTTCACATAATTCAGGTTGTGATAGCCCGCTTCTACTTCTGTTGGATCTTCTTCGTGAACATCGCGCATTTCGAGAATATCTTTGTGGCGATAAAGACCGTTTTCGTCCAGATTTACTTTGGCGTCAACGGCAATTACTTTCCCATCGGATGTTTTAAGGACGGGATTAATTTCGAACTGGGATGCATCAATGCTATCGTATGCTTTGTAAAGCGACGTCACAAATTTGACCATTTGCTTGTTAGATTCCCCGCTGAGTCCTAGGTTGTAGGCGATTTTTCTGGCCTGAAAGCCTTGCAGGCCGACTCTTGGGTCGATTTCCTCGCTCAGAATTTTCTCAGGTTGATTGTGCGCTACTTCTTCAATATCCATCCCACCTTCGGTGGTATAGATGATCATATTTCTGCCGGATTGTCTGTTCAGAATCACACTCATATAATATTCCTTCGGCTCTTCAGCCCCCGGATAATACACATCCTGGGCAACCAAGACCTTTCTTACCAGTTTTCCTTCCGGACCGGTTTGAGGGGTAACAAGCGTCATTCCGATGATGCGAGCTGAAATTTCACGAACCTCTTCGAGGGATTTAGCCAATTTAACACCTCCTCCTTTTCCACGCCCACCGGCGTGAATTTGTGCTTTTATGACCCACCATCCGGTACCTGTTTGTTCCTGAAGCAAACGAGCGGCTTCTACTGCCTGTTCGGGTGTTTCAGCAACAATACCTTCCTGAATTCCAACGCCATAGCTTTTTAAAATTGACTTTCCCTGATATTCGTGAATGTTCATAGTGTTCTTTAATTTGAGTGGCAAAAGTAGGTTATTTTACTTTTTGATGTGACCATAAATTCTAATTTAAAAGAAATGTTTATCCAATGTCTTTCAACATTTTTATGTTGAAAAAGCAGGACGGCTTATTTGAGCTTCAAAATAAGATAAGCGGACATTTAAGGCTCACAAATCTACCCAATTGCATGAACCTGATATCTACCACGAAGGAGCATGTTCGTATTGATGTGCTTCAAACAGCTACCGGAAAAACACCGGTTGAATGGCATCTCGAACTTCAGCAAGCTTCAAAAAGTTTTAAATCCATTGACGAATGTGCGAGTTTACTGGTCAACACCTACGGCCTTCGGCCTGATTTGGCTTCACGAATTGCAGAAATGCATTATGCATTACGTGTTAAACCGGAGGCAGCAGATGAAGGCATTGAATTATCAACTGTTACCCGAACCTTTCCGTTAGGCATTCACACCGTGGAATCTTATTTTTCGGAGCCTGAGTTGAGGGAATCTTGGCTGGAGAGGGATTTTACACCAACGCAAAGAAACGTCGGGCGCAGTATGCGCTTTGAGGGGGCGTTTCCCGGGAAAGTGCTGGTAAATTTTAATGGAAAAGGTCCTGAAAAGTGTCAAATTACCATACAACACCTTAAATTAGCCGACCGGGAACAGGCCGAAGAAATCAGGATGTACTGGAAATCGCGTCTTGAACTGCTTGCCAGCGTATTAAATTGTAAATGATCAAAACCCAGAAACTCAGTAAATCGTACGGAAGTCTTCCTGTTCTGAAAGGCATTGACCTGGAGATAAAGCAAGCTGAAGTTGTTGCTATTGTAGGTGCTTCAGGAGCAGGAAAAACCACCTTGCTGCAAATTCTGGGGACCTTGGAGAAACCTGATTCAGGAGAGCTGTTATTTGGAAAGGTGAATCCTTTTAAACTCAATGACAGAGCGCTTTCTGCCTTCAGAAACAAGCATATTGGTTTTATTTTTCAATTTCATCAATTGTTGCCTGAATTTACTGCATTAGAAAACGTAATGATTCCTGCATTAATTCATGGCGCTTCAAAGTCGATTGCATCGGCGAGGGCTTCAAGCTTGCTCGACAAAATGAACCTTGCCGGAAGGCTTGGCCACAAGCCATCCGCCCTTTCTGGCGGAGAACAGCAGCGAGTAGCGGTTGCAAGGGCACTCATGAACGAGCCGCAATTGCTGTTGGCAGATGAGCCAAGTGGTAACCTGGACTCTAAACACGCAAAAGAACTACACGAATTATTCTTTTCGTTAAGAGAGGAGCTCAATCAAACTATTGTAATTGTGACACATAATGAAGAGCTGTCTCTCATGGCAGACAGGCGTTTGACAATGATAGACGGGCAGATTTCAGCATAAAACTTTTCCACAAAACAAATTGTGATTTAGAAAGAATTGAAAGGTAGTTGTACTTTTGATTCAGATTAGTGACCGGCAAAAGGAAATTTGAATTTCCACTTTGCTAAAATTCCTTTTTTAATGAAAGTTTCAAAAATGACATTGGTTTCATGCCGCGATGTCCTGCATGAATATTTCGGATATGAAAATTTTCGTCCTGGGCAGGAAGAGATTATTCAGGCTTTTTTGGCTGGCAGCGATTGTCTGGTTTTGATGCCTACCGGCGGAGGGAAATCCCTTTGTTATCAGATACCGGCACTTATGAAATCGGGCGTTGCCCTGATTGTTTCTCCCTTAATCTCTCTGATGAAGGATCAGGTTGACCAGTTAAAGCGCAGAGGTGTTTATGCAGTTGCCTGGAACAGCAATACCCCTAGCGGAGAGGATGAACAAATAATAGAAGATTGCCGGGCCGGACTCGTAAGCCTCCTGTATGTTTCACCAGAACGGCTTCTGGCATTGAATGCAGGCTTCCTGCAATCGGTCCCTTGGTCATTTATTGCCATTGACGAGGCGCATTGCGTATCCCAATGGGGGCATGATTTCAGACCGGAATACGCTAAAATTGGTAAAATCAGGAAATTATTGCCGGAACTGCCATATCTAGCTTTAACCGCAACTGCAGATTTTCACACCCGCAAAGATATTGAGGTGCAGTTGAGCTTAAAAAAACCAAAGATTTTCATTAGCTCTTTTGACCGTCCCAATTTGTCACTGGATGTCCGTAGCGACCGGGGAGATGAAATCAGGAAGCGTGAGCTGTTTTTAATTGTTCAGTCAAGACGCCAGTCTTCAGGCATTATTTATTGCAGTACGCGCAAAACCACTGAGGAACTGGCGTTTAAATTCCGTGAATCCGGGCTTCAGTGCGGAGCTTACCATGCCGGGATGAGCTTGAAGGACAGAAACAAAATTCAGGATCAATTTATTTCGGGGCGATTGCCTTTGGTTTGCGCTACCATAGCCTTCGGAATGGGTATCGACAAGCCCGATATCCGATATGTCATTCATTACAACTTACCCCGGAATATGGAAAGCTATTATCAGGAAATAGGCAGAGCCGGGCGAGATGGACTTCCGTCGGAAACATTTCTATTCTACCGGCAAAGAGACACGCAATTGCTTCGAAGATTTGCGATGGAAAGCGGAAGAGTCGAGCTCAACCTCAAAAAGCTGGAAGTGATGATTGATTACGTACATACCAAATCTTGCCGAAGACAATTTTTACTGGGAGTTTTTGGAGAAAAAGGCCTGACGGTTTGCAACAACTGCGACCGTTGTAAAACAGGAAAAGTTAAAACCTCTGTTGTGCATGCCAAGCCGTTAAACCAAAGCTTATTTCATGAACTTATTGACCTTAGAAAGGGACTTGCAAAGAAAAATGATATTACTGAAGATGAAATTTGCAGTCTGGAAACACTTCAGAATATAAGCAAACTACCGGCTTCCAGGCTTGGAAATATTATGAATATAAAAGGAATAAATCTGAAATGGATGAACCAATTCGGAGAAGTATTTCTGAATTATTTAATATACAGCGATGCCAATTTCAAGAGTACTAAATTCACATCACAGGCATTTAAATGCTGGCTTCTGCATATGGAAGAAAAATCAATTTCCGAAATAAGTAAATCCATGAATCGCAAACCGTCGACAGTTTGCACACATTTAGATTCAATGAAGGAATTCGGTTTTCGTATCGAATTGAAAAACCTGATAAATAACTCGGATTTAAAAATCCTGAAAACAGGACTTTCAAGAGGTTATAACAAAAAAGAACTGTATGAATTTATGCAGGAAAAATTAGATAAAAAACTGATCGATCTAATTCTAAAAACCATTTAACAATCATAAATAATTGCATGCGATTTATTCCATGAAAAAATAAATTAAACCTTGACCAATTTAAAAGCAAATTTACATCTAAAACAAAAAGTGTTTAAACGGAATTTTTTGATTAATCAACCACTTCCATTTCAGCCAATAAATGACCTGCACCGGCAAATTTATCGATAATGAAAAGCGTGTAACGGATATCGGCCACGATATTTCGAACTTGGTTGATATCATAATACACATCACTCATGGTGCCTTCCCAATTTCGGTCGAAATTGGTACCGATTAAATGTCCTTTAGCATTAAAAACGGGGCTTCCTGAATTACCGCCGGTGGTATGATTCGAAGCTGCAAAGCAGGTATGAAGTTTACCGTCTTTTTTATCGGCATATGCGCCAAAATCTTTGTTTTCAATAAGTGTGCGCAAGCGCTGCGGAATTTCATAATCGGCGCTGCCTGTATTGTTTTTCTGGAGGATCCCTTCGGCGGTTGTAAACCAATTGTATTCAACCGCATCGGCAGGATAATATCCTTCGGCTTTGCCGTAAGCAACCCGAAGTGTTTGATTGGCATCAGGATAATATTTCTTTTCCTTGATTACCAATCGTAAGGCTTCGGTATATTTTCGTGAAAGCTCACTTATTTCAGTGTTTAGCTTGCGAAACTCAGGAACAACATCGGTGTAAAAGCTGTTGTAGTAAAAAGAGGCGATTTGCCATGCAGCATCATTTAAAAACTTCGCTTTGAAGGTGCTGTCATCAGAAGCCAACCACTCATAAACCAGTTGCTCGTCATCTAAAAAACTAGAATTAAATACTGAATCTATTTTAGCGTTTACTTTAGATCCGTCTATTTTTTCGTAGAAGACGGTTTGACTAGGGGAATAATTTCTTTTTGATTTATGATAATATTCAGTAAACACTGTTTTGCTCAACTCGATATCGAGTGGTTTATGGTAATCTTTAAAAAAGGCTTCTGCTGATTTTTTAATCTCATTTCGAAGACTTTCAGAAATTGTTTCTGATTCCGCAACTTTCCTGAGAGAATATGAAAACCGAATGATTTCTGAAGCGAAAATAGCTTCGGAGAACAAATCCAGTTCATACATGACCGGGCCTAACTGCGAATAAGTTTTCTCAAACGAAGTAAGAAGCTTCTCATAATCTTTAAATAAGAGCGACTCCCCCACCCTGGATTGAAAGGTATTTTCGAGCTCTTTCTTTTTATTAATTGCATTGGCGCGTTGTAAACCACGCGCCTCCCCTGCCCATTTTTTATGGTAATTGCTGACGCCAGAATACTTATCAGCATATTTTATAAAAACGGCGCGGTCGGCATTCATGTGCTTGTTCATGATATCTAACCGTTTTCCACGCAAATCGACCTTAAGTGGATTGCTTACATTCACAATATTATCGACTGCAAAAGAAGTGAGATACTCATTGGTTCGGGCCGGAAAACCGTAAACCATTGTAAAATCGTTTTCACTAATTCCGGAGGTGGAAATTTTAAAATGGTATTTTGGCTTGTAGGGTTGATTATCGGGTGAATAATCGGCCGGTTTATTATCCGGTCCGGCATATATTCTAAACAAGGAGAAATCGGCCGTATGGCGCGGCCAAACCCAATTATCGGAATCCTTTCCAAAATTGCCAATGCTTTGCGGCGGCGCACCTACCAAACGAACATCACGAAAAACTTCTGAAATGATGAGCAGAAATTCATTTCCATTGTAAATGGGTTTAACAATGGCTTCGTAATGCGTTCCGGCGCGAGCCGAATCAGCTATTTGAGTCATGCGCACTGAAATATAATCTTCGCGTTCGCGCTCAGAAAACAAGGGATTGATGCCTTTTAAAACGGTTGATGTAACATCTTCCATACGAACGATAAAGCTAACCGTTAAGCCCGGATTGGGCAATTCTTTGGATTTATCGGCTGCCCAAAAACCATCTTTTAGATAGTCCTGCTCCAATGAAGAATGATCCTGAATTTGACCGAATCCGCAATGGTGATTGGTGAGCAGCAGTCCCTGGCTGGATATAATTTCACCCGTGCAGCCCCGACCAAACAGGACAACCCCATCCTTCATGCTCGAATTATTGATGCTGTATATGTCTTCTGCAGAAATTTTCATTCCCATGGATTTCATGTCCTTCTCGTTGAGTTGTTTCAACAGCATGGGCAGCCACATGCCTTCATCGGCATGCAATGCCGGATAAATAATCAGAAAGGCGAGGATGATTGATAATTTCTTCATTTCAATTTTTTAAAGCCTGCAAATTGCAAAAAACTGCTGAAATCGAGAAACATCCCAAGATAATTTAGAAGGATTGCAGATATTTGAAAAAAAGTAAAACCTATGCGGCGTAGACTAATTATAACTATTGCAATTATTTTATTCATTGTTTCAGGAAACAATAAGACGCTTGTTGCACAAATTCTTCCTCCTGAATCGGCCTCAAACTGGAAGAGTCGTAAATTTATGATTAAATCAGATCATGCCTTGGCAACTCCATTTGAAAAAAGTAATGGAAAACTTTCGGCAAGCCCTAAAGAACTCGTTCAATACCTAGAATTACTGAAAGCCAATCCCTTGATAAAGGTGATTGAAATAAGCCGCTCTCCCGGGAATCAACCCGTATTCGCAGTCATAGCTTCAACTCAAAATGATTTCATTTTGAACAAAAAATCTGATAAACCCTTGTTACTTTTTCAGGGCGGCATTCATGCCGGTGAAATTGATGGACTAGATGCGGGGCTTATGATTATGAGGGACTTAGGTTCAGGACGACTAAGGAAGTTGCTGGAAAAGGTGAATGTGATATTTATCCCTGTAATAAATCCCGACGGACATGCACGGCTTTCGACAAGCAACAGAATTAATCAAAGAGGCCCGGAAACAATGGGGTGGAGATCCAATAGTTTGAATCAGAACCTGAACAGAGATTATATGAAGATTGATTGTCCTGAAATTCAATCCGTCATCAAGCTTATAAACGAGTACAAGCCTGATATGTATGTAGACATACACGTTACCGATGGAACTGATTATCAATATGATATTACTTATGGATGGAATCCGGTGGAAGGGTATTCTCCTGGAATTTCGCATTGGATGAATCAGGTGATTCGTAAATCTGTGGATTTGGCTTTGCAAAACGAAGGGCATGTTCCCGGTCCGCTAATTTTCCAGATTGATTCAGAAAAACCCGAAAAAGGCATTACTGATTATGTTTTTGCACCACGATTTTCGAATGCTTATGGCGATGCCATTCACTTACCATCCATTTTGGTTGAAAATCATTCATTAAAATCGTTTGATCGCCGAGTTTGCGGAACCTATGTTTTTTTGGAAGCATTATTAAATACTCTTGCCAATCATTACACAGACTTAAGAACTGTTAGGAATGAAACGATGCAAGCCAATGAGAAGGAGTTGATTGTAAAAAGATCAATGAATGAAAAAGCAGCAGATTCATTGATGTTTAAAGGAGTAGAAATTCAAAAGCGTACTTCTGCCCTGTTTAATTATGAATATTCCTCATGGAATGGAAAAGCGAGTCAAATTAAAATTCCGGTTTTTACAAACTCTAAAGTACAGAAAAAAGTACCTATTGCTAACAGATACATTGTTCCTGCGCAATACGCAGAAGTAATTGAAAAATTAAAAATGCATGGCATTGAATTTACATATTCAGATACAGAATTAAGCGTAGCGCTAGTAAGCTATAAATTAAAAAATGTAAAAAGTTCAGGAAAATTGCCATTTCAGGGTCGCTATCGATTAGAAACAGAGGTTGAGGAAGTTGCAGAAAAAAGAAGCTTTCCGGCAGGATCGGCAATTGTGGAAACATCGCAAGAGAAAGGACTTTTGGTGGCCATGTTACTGGAGCCCGAGTTTGAAGATTCTTTTTTTTCCTGGGGATTCTTTTCTGATTGCGTTGAGTTAACTGAATATTTTGAGATTTACGCCATGGTTCCACTGGCAGAAAGAATGGCGCTAGAAAACCGCGAATTAAAATTGGAATTTGAAAGAGATTTGATTTCAAACGAAAAACTCAAGAATGACCCTGAAGCTCAAATTCGATGGTGGTACGAAAAAAGTGAGTACTTTGATGTGAATTACATGAAGTATCCTGTTGGTATTGTGCGATAATTTATTGACCGATTTATCAAATACTTTGATAACGAAATAAACGATTCAAGACAACTGAATTATTTTTGATTTGAAATTAGTTGCTTGAAAAACTGTGCAATTACCATTCAAAAATAAAACCAATAGATGGAGTTATAATTGAACTATTGTCTTGCAAAAGCACAGGAATTCCATTGGATCCATCTTGTTTTAAAGGTTGACCATCTGTGGTTTCAAAGCCGCTATTGTCATCATTACGCTTGAATGAATAATTTGGCAATGTAGGATTTGGAAACGCAAATGCATTTACCAAATCAATATACAAATCCAGGGTGCTGCGTTTGTAATAAAATTTCTTGTCAATTCGAATATCGAATTGATTAAAATCAATGAGTCTTTGCGTATTTATTTGGGTAAAATCAAGCACACCAACTCCTGCTGTCGGGAAGTTTTGTTGTGAAAGTGCCATGTCAAATGGCGTATAAGGAGCTCCGCCGGCGAATCTATATTTGAGGCCAATTTCCCATCCTTTTTTAAATTTCTTGCCCAATAAACCGGAAATTAAATGCCGATAATCCCATGCCGAAGGAATTAAAATACCATCGGCTCCAGAAAATTCTGAACGGACAAAGGTGTAACTTAAAACTGCAAAAATACTTTTCACCAATTTTTGTTGCACATAAAATTCAAGTCCCCAGGTTCTTCCTTGCCCGTTGGAGGTAATTGCTTCGTTGCCCAAAACGTCGAAACCACCGCCTTCGTTGGCTAAAGAAATACCATTTCTAACCGAAACCGGATATGCGTTGTATCGCTTGTAAAAACCTTCAAGTGTAAAACGAAGCGACTCGCGGGGGAGGAATTCAAAACCGGTGACATAATGTGTAGACTGAATATAATCGGCATTCCTGTTTACGAGAGTTCCGGTACTATCGCGAAATCCGAGAACAGTGTATGTAGGTATTTTGTAATAATTACCTACAGATGCATTAAGATTCCATTGTGGCAGGAAATTCCAGCTCACCGAAATACGCGGCGATAAAGTTCTTGCAGGATTATTTCCATTGTTTGTAAAAGAATTCATGTCAGACCGTAATCCGGCACTGACAAGAAATTTATCATTAAAAAATCGTTTCGAAACCTGCCCAAAAGCACCGTATTTAAAAAAGTTAATTTCCGAATTATAATTGATTGCAAACTCAGGAATAACTGTACTATCGGGCAACACCTGTCCTTTAACAATGCGGTTGTACAAATCATTGTTGAATTTCACATATTGAACCACAAGTCCGTACGACCATTTCCAGCCATTCTTGTATTTATTGACATCCAATCGGAATTTATTTTCAATTTCCTGAGATCTGATTTTAAGAATACGGTTTTCTTCGCTCGAGTCATCGCGATTTTCGAAACGATCGATAGCGTTATTAAACATGTTTCTGGATAAAGCAACATTAATAAATCCGTTATTTATAAGACGTTTAACACTTCCACCGACTGTATAATTCCATTGATTAATTACCGGGGTTGCATTAAGAATATAAATATTATCGGGAGTTGAATTTTTAGGAGCCTTTAAGGTAAATTCATCAATAGCACCGACACCCAGGAAATTAAGAGTTGTTTTCTCATTTAATTTATGCGTGATTTTATATTGAAAATCCCAGTAATTGGGTCGAATTGGCAAATCAATCAATTCAAACAAAAGCTGAAGGTACGACCGTCTTGCTGAAAGCAGGAAAGTTGTTTTTTCGGAAACGGGTCCTTCAAAAGTGGTAGCAAGCTCGGTTGAACTTAAACGGATGTTTCCCGAGAAGCGATCTTTGTTTCCATCGCGTTGTTTAAATTGAAAAACCGAGGCCAATGCATTGTCAAATCGGGCATCAAAAGCGGAGGAACTTAGTTTTACATCTTCGATAAATGACACATTTAATATCCCGGCGGGACCACCGGAACTACCCTGGGTTTGAAAGTGGTTCAGTACCGGAATTTCAATTCCATCCAAATAATACACGTTCTCATTGGGGGCACCACCTCGAATAATAATATCGTTTCTGAAAGAAGCACCGGCTGCACCGGCTACACCGGGCAATACCTGAACTACCTTTGAAATATCGAAATTCCCTCCGGGATTGGAGCGTATTTCCTCAGTTGTAAGCGTTTGAACAGAAAGCGGAGTAACCATATCGACCGCGACGGCCGATTTATTTTTATCGTAGGTAATTTCAACCGTTTTTAAATTTGTAGAAGCATTGTCAAGCTGAAAATTTAAAATCTGTGCATTTCCTGTGGTTACATTGATATTGAATCGGGTCTCGGTTTTATATCCCACCAAGGAGGCCTTAACTACATAACTTCCAACAGGAATTCCGGAAATCTTAAAATTCCCGTCCAAATCAGTTGCCACACCAAAAGAGGTTCCTTCTACCTGCACGATGGCTCCGATTAATGTTTCCTGTGTATTTTTATCTTTAACAGAACCTTGAATAATGCCTGTATTTTGTGCTGAAAGAGAAATTGAGATAAATAAAAACAAGAAATTAAAAAGTTGCCTCATACTGTTGTTTGTAGTTTTCGATGCAATGAACATAATTGGTTTCTAATTGTTCTAAATCCTCGTAAAGTTTTTTTTAATTGGTATGATAACATACTGAATTTGAGGTTTGAAAAATGAAGGAAATACGCTATTTGATGGACGCTCTTGAAGAATTTCAAAAGAGTGATGAGCATAGGAAGTTTACGCCGGCAGCTTTTTCGCAGTGGCTTTATGAAAAAGAACACAGTGAGGACAAGATGCAAACATGGTTTCGTGAAATTTCGGTGCCCGGCGAAACGCCCGATAGTGTTATAGCTAAATATGTGATTTTTCTTTATAGATATGCCAAATATTATGGTAAGAAAGTGTTTCGCGACCTTCCCTTAAACTCGTTAGACGACTGGCCTTTTTTAATGAGTTTGCTGGTGCTTCCCGGACAAACAAAAAAGTCGCTTATTGAAAGTAATTTAATGGAAAAACCAAGCGGCATGGAAATCATCAACCGCTTGATTCGTGAGGGTTTAATTATTCAGGATGTAGATCCCGCCGATAGGCGGGGAAAAATTTTGCAGATTACCGAACTGGGAAAGGAAGTTTTGTTTAAAACATCAATTGAATTGGATTTACTTTCAAAGATTGTTGGCGGTAAATTGACTCCCCTTGCCAAGCTTCGCTTGTTAAAGTCGCTGCATGAATTGCACCTGTTCCACTTGCCTGTTTTTTCCGCTTCGCGGGACATGGACCTTGAACAAATTGCCCGCACGTTTCTGCATGATCAAAAATAAGCAGGTAAGCTTAACTGGATAGATTCCAAAAAATAACCGCCGATGAATAAATCCACCGGCGGTCCGTTTGACCCTACCTAACCTAATCAAACTATACTTTACTTTTTAAGATCAAAGCGATCAAGATTCATCACCTTATTCCAGGCAGAAGCGAAATCCTTCACAAACTTTTCTTTGGCATCGTTGCTTGCATAAACTTCTGCAAGAGCGCGCAATTCTGAATTAGAACCGAAAATTAAATCAGCCCTTGTGGCGGTGTATTTCAGTGCACCTGTTGATCTGTCTTTACCCTCGAAAACTTCTTCCGATTTATCAGCTGCTTTCCAAACTGTATTCATATCCAACAAGTTAACGAAGAAATCATTGCTTAAGGCATTTTTGTTAGCTGTAAAAACGCCTTTATTACTGTTGTCGTAATTGGCACCCATACTGCGCATTCCACCTACCAGAACGGTCATTTCCGGGGCTGTTAGCGTGAGCAGTTGCGCTTTATCTACTAATAACTCTTCGGTTGTTAGCGTGTATTCTGTTTTTAGATAATTACGAAAACCATCGGCCATTGGCTCAAGAACAGCAAAGGAACTGACATCAGTTTGCTCCTGGCTGGCATCCATTCTACCTGGCGTGAATGGAATTTCGATATTCACCCCGGCATTTTTTGCAGCTTCTTCAACGCCTGTGTTACCGGCAAGTACAATTAAATCGGCCATGGATATTTTCTTTCCATTTTTGGCCTTTGCATTAAAATCCTTTTGAATTTTCTCAAGTGCCGTAAGGACTTTCTGTAATTGTTGAGGATTGTTTGCTTCCCAATCTTTTTGAGGAGCCAAGCGGATTCGGGCACCATTTGCACCGCCACGACGATCAGAATGTCTGTAGGTTGAAGCGGAAGCCCAGGCAGTTGAAACCATCTCTGTAAGACTGAGACCTGATTTTAAAATTTCGGATTTAAGCAATTTGATATCTGTTGCATCGGCAAGCGTATGATTCACAGCCGGAATCGGATCTTGCCAAATCAAATCTTCCTTTGGAATTTCAGGCCCGAGGTAAGTCGTTTTTGGCCCCATATCGCGATGTGTGAGCTTAAACCAGGCTTTTGCGAAAGCCAGCTCAAATTCTTCGGGATTTTCCAAAAAGCGCCTTGAAATTTTTTCATAAGCAGGATCCACGCGCATAGAAAGATCGGTAGTGAGCATGGTTGGTCTATACTTTTTGTTGGCATCAAAAGCATCGGGTACGCTTTCATCTGCATCTTTGGCAATCCACTGATGCGCTCCTGCTGGACTTTTGGTTAATTCCCACTCAAAGGCGAACAAATTGGTAAAATAACCGTGTCCCCACTTAGCAGGTGTAGAAGTCCAGATGACTTCCAATCCTGAGGTAATCGCATCTTTTCCTTTGCCGGAAGCATAGGAACTTTGCCAACCGAGTCCTTGTTGTTCAAGAGGTGCCGCTTCCGGCTCAGGTCCCACTAAAGCTGCATTTCCGGCACCGTGTGTTTTACCGAAAGTGTGCCCGCCGGCAATTAAGGCAACGGTTTCTTCATCGTTCATTCCCATGCGGGCAAATGTTTCGCGAATGTCTTTCGCTGCAAGCAGCGGATCAGGATTGCCGTTGGGGCCTTCAGGGTTTACATAAATTAAACCCATTTGTACGGCTGCGAGCGGATTTTCGAGTTTTCGTTCATCGGCATAACGCTCATCAGCCAACCACTTTGATTCTTTTCCCCAGTAAACGCTTTCATCGGGCTGCCAAACATCTTCGCGCCCAGCGCCGAAACCAAAGGTTTTGAATCCCATGCTTTCCAAGGCAACATTTCCTGTTAAAATCATTAAATCGGCCCAGGAAATACTATTGCCGTATTTCTGTTTCACGGGCCAAAGTAAGCGACGCGCTTTGTCGAGATTGGCATTATCGGGCCAACTATTTTGAGGCGCAAAACGCTGCATACCAGCCCTTGTTCCGCCACGGCCATCGCCTGTGCGATAGGTACCGGCGCTGTGCCATGCCATTCGTATAAATAAGGGTCCGTAATTTCCATAATCGGCCGGCCACCAATCCTGCGATTGCGTTAAAACAGCCTGAATGTCTTTCTTGATTGCTTCGTAATCAAGTTTTTTAAATGCATCGGTATAATTGAAATCCTGACCCATCGGATTGGCAAGTTCAGAATGCTGACGAAGCACGTCAAGATTGAGTCGGTTTGGCCACCAATCGCTATTTTTTTTGCCTTTACCCATGTGAAGCGGGTCGTCTTGGTTTTCTAAAGTTTCAGGACTTTGACTTGCTCCTGAATGAAAAGGACACTGCCCTCCCGAAGAAACTGCATCAGCGGGTTGTGCAAGCAAACCCGCAGCAGGAAACAAGGAAGCTGTGAGGAAAAGTTTTCTCATGGATTTCATATTTCAGATGAATTTGATTTTCAACAAATGTACATCAGCAAATTCATATACATCATCTATTGTATCTATGCGCTAATAGTTTTTACCTATGAACTTACATCCCTTCGCACAGGCTTTTAAATTGGCTACATTTACAGCATGAATAGAATTCTGATTTTCCTTTTTATATTTTACATCACAAACCCTGTCAAAGCCCAATTGCCTGAATATGGCATGGCATTCCTTCAGGATGAAGTGGCGCAAATTTATATTACAATAAATTCTGACACATTGGACGCGCTTTTATCGCAGGAAAATTGGGGAAACGACAGGGAATTTCCTGCACAATTCAGATACGAGAGTAACCAAATAACAGAAACGGTTAACAATATTGGTTTTCGGCTTCGTGGTAATACCAGTTTGGGAGCTGCAAAAAAGTCGTTTAAGATTTCTTTTAACACATTTGTAGAAGGCAGAAAATGGCTTGGCTTAGAAAAAATGAATATAAACGGGAGTCACAATGACCCGTCGATGATCAGGGCTGCACTTTGCTGGAATGCCATTCGGAGAGCGGGTTTGCCCGGAAGCAGGGTTTCATTTGTTAAACTTTACATTAACAATGAGTACCGCGGATTGTATTCGAATATTGAACATATTGATGAAGAATTTGCAGATATTTATTTCGAAGGCTCTCAATACAATTCACTTTTTAAATGTTTGTATCCAGCTCCACTTGAATTTATCAGCAATAATTCCGACGATTATAATTATTTCCAATTTAACCGCCGTCCTTACGACCAAAAAACAAATGATTACACAAATGATTACAGAGAACTATCTGACTTCATAAATATATTAAATAATGCCGCAAATGAGGATTTTGTATGTGCAATAGAAAGAGTATTTAATGTGGATAATTTCCTGAAATATTCAGCAATTGATGCATTAACAGGAAATTGGGATGGTTACGGTTATAATAAAAACAATTATTATTTGCAGGTGAATTACCGCACCGGGCAGTTTGAGTTCATTCCTTATGACCTTGATAATACGCTTGGCATTGACTGGCTGGGTCAGGATTGGGCCAACATAAATGTGAATACCTGGTGGAACCAGAATGAATCTCGTCCTTTGATTTCGCGATTGATGGAATTTCCTGAATACTCGAACCGGTACAAATATTATCTTTCTAATTATGCGCAAACGCTTTTGCATGAAGACACTTTAAGAGTTATTGCTGAAGGAATGATCGGATTGATAAATGAAGCGGCTTTTGAGGATGTATACAGAACCCTGGATTATGGTTTTTCATTCGATGATTTTGAAAATTCGCTGGATTCGGCTTGGGGCGATCAGGTGGATTATGGAATTATCGAATATCAGCAATTGAGAAATTCAACAGCTCTTCAACAATTAAATTCAATTACAGCACCTTCGCCTAAAATCACTGGAGGATATTACAATCCGATTGAGGGAAAAGCTTTTGCCCGAGTAAGCAATTACACAGGCGAAGAGATTTCACTAGGAATTTCCTCTTTAGCCAACCTCACTGGGAATGTGGTTTATTCGGTTTTGAGGGACGATGGAACAAGCCCTGATGAAATGGAAGGTGACGGTGTTTTTTCCGGAATTATTACAGAAGCAAATAGCATTGAGGGAACTACTTTATATTATCAATTTTCGGTTTCGAATGGTGTTTCGGAGCATTTTTGGCCTTGCTCCGCAAGAAAAGTATACCGCGATACTGCCAATTTGAATTACATCAATGAAGTGATGAGTAAAAACAACTCAGAAATACCTGATCCGAACGGAGCATTTAGCGACTGGATTGAGTTTTACAACCCAAATCCGCAGGCCTGGGATGCAGATGGTTATTATTTAAGCGACAATCCTGATCGTCCGAATAAATGGCCTTTGCCTGCGATTGAAATTGCTCAGGGAATGCATAAGATTATTTGGGCGAATTCGCTGGAGGATTCATCCCGTTTTTACACAAATTTCAATCTGGCTGCAGCAGGAGAGTGGTTAGGATTGTTTCATAAGGAAGATGATCATTACAGATTAATGCAATACATTAATATTCCTCAGCTCAATAACAATGAAAGTTACGGGCAATCAAATGATGGAAATGGAAATTGGATTATTTTTCCGGACGGGGCCTCAACACCCGGACAATCGAATGGCACGGCGGGAGATGCCTCAATTGAAATTAATGACTTTATTATTTATCCTAATCCCACCACCGAAACTTTGTTTTTCAGTAAAAACCTGAAGAATGTTACTATTTTCGATGCTTCCGGACAACTTATTCTAAGTCAGAATAACTGCAATCAAATTAATTTATCGAATTTGAACGCAGGGATTTATCTTTTACAATCAGAAAAATTCAGTAAAAGGTTTGTTGTATTGAATTGAGTTTATTTTAACAAGAATCAGGTAATTGCTTATGACATGAGAAAGAATTTACCTGAAAACGATGTCTTTCACAACCTCTGAACCTGCATGATGATTGAGATTTGCGATAATTGACTTCTTCCCAAAATGCAATTCATTTTTCAATACAGGTGAATCAATCTGGAGGTATATAATCCCTTCACGAATTTGTAAATTCTTGGTTCTATTCGCAACCATAGGCCCCATGACTTCTTTCCAGGACTGAAGCAATCGAAATTCTTTGTATTGTGAATCAAGACCATACTGTCGCAAAAAGAGATCGATAACCTCTGAAACGGGGTTTTCGTTTGATTTCCGCTTTTTCATTAGGGCAATAAAGGTAGTCGGTAAAGCGATTGAGTAAATTTAACTTATCAACATGTACTTAGGGAATTTTGAAGAACATGGTTTGAGCTACATCTGCATTAAAAATGCTTCCGGCAGGAATTTCAGCTTCTTTGCCTTTCATAAATAAAGCCGGCCAAAAGATTAAAGCAGCAATACCGATAGATTCTTTGCTTCTATTCTCTCCATCCTTATATTTATTCCCTGAAAGGGGAATTTGTTGTCCATCTGTTGCAGGTACCTGATCAACGCGGATATGCAATTGACCTTCCTTGCCAAGTTCGCTTGCCTTTTCTGCTTTTACTACAGTTCCGAAGAGTACCTCTCCTGCCCTAACGAGCAACAAACCATTTTGAATCAAATCCGCCTTTACTTTAAACTGAACCCTTTGTCCTTCGTAAATAATTTTTGATGAGATGGTTTCCTGAAGCTCAAGAGAAATGCTAGTGCCGGCCGTTAAAGCCACGTAGCCTTCAGGAACGGCTGTTGTGCTTAATGATTGATTTGCGGCTTGTGTGGTAGAAAGATTCTTTTCAAAAACTTGCTTTTCTCCATTGGGATACTTGAGCATAAAGACTTCTGAAATAGGGATAATAATTGTTGGTCCCTGCTGGTAATCAAAGCGCTTGTATTTAATTTCGGTAGGAGATATTTCGAGAACCTTTGCTTTTATTTCCTCTCCGTTGGTTTTGGTAATTAAATCCTGCGCAGGTAATAAATTAGATAAGCAAAGAAGCGCTGTCAGTAATATTGCTTTTTTCATAAGCATTGATTTTGATTTTAGGGTTGTATTAAACTAGTTTACAAATTAAATTCTTTATCAGCAATTCGGGGAAAAACGCCCTTCGAAGAAACCTCAAAATGATCAAAATCTGTATTTATTTCCCGAAGTATTTCGGCAATCCGTTCAGGATGTGAATCGGTAATAAATATCTGACCAAAATGTTGCTGACTCACAAGTGTCATCAATGAAGTAATTCTGGCCTGATCAAGTTTTTCAAAAATATCATCAAGCAGCAATACCGGCTTTTCATTCTTAATATCGCGAAGCATATCGAACTGTGCCAGTTTAAGCGCGATGAGAAATGATTTTTGTTGCCCCTGTGATGCGTATTTCTTGAGTGGAAAATCGTTAATCAGCATTCCCATATCGTCTTTGTGAATTCCTTGGGTGGTGTATTGCATCACCCGGTCTTTTTCGCGGGAATTCTTAAGCAAAACATCCGGCGAAGCCGAATGCAAACCCGAATCGTAATAAAGACTTATACTTTCATTGCCGCCACTCAGGAATACGTAATAATCGGCAACCATGGCAGAAAATTTTTGCATGAATTGCTGCCTGGTTTCGTAAATCGGCATGGCCTGCCGGATGAGCTGCAAATCAAACACCTCTAGCAATTCTTCGGGTGCATATCCCGCGCGAAGAGCGGCATTGCGCTGCATCAACACTTTGTTGTAAGCAATCAAGCATTGAAGATACGTCCTGTCGTATTGCGAAATAACGGAATCGATAAATCTTCGCCTCTCTTCGCTTCCTTCGGTAATAATGCTGATATCAGAAGGTGAAATGACCACCAGGGGAATTCTGCCAATGTGGTCGGAAAGCTTCTCATACTCCTTGCTGTTGCGCTTAAAGTTTTTTTTCTGGCCCTTCTTGATACCGCAATACACCTCCTCAGGCGAACCGGAGGCATCAAACTTACCCTGGATGACAAAAAAAGGTTCGCCCTGACGAATGTTTTGAGAATCAACCGGATTGAGAAAACTTTTACAGAACGAAAGATAGTGGATCGCGTCAAGCAAGTTGGTTTTGCCGGAGCCATTGTTGCCCGTAAACACAGCCACTGCTTGGTTAAAACTCAATTGCGCTTCGCTGTGATTGCGAAAATTGACCAGATTGAGTTCCTTGAGATACATGGTGCAAATATAGTGATGGCAAGGGATAAAGCTTTATTTTGTTGAAATTACATGAATACTGCATCCATCTGTTTGATGAAATAGAAAAAACCTTATTTTTGCGCCTCAATTTTGGATTATACTATGGCTAAAAAAGCTACTGCTCCTAAAGATACGATCGAAAGCATCGAGGATTCTCTGTCGAAAACAGAGTTGTTTATTGAAAAGAATCAAAAAATGCTGCTTGGCGTTCTTGCCGGTATCATTGTGCTTGTAGGTGCCGTTCTGGCCTACCGTCAATTTGTAATGAAGCCCAAAGAGGCCGAAGCACATTCTGCAATGTTCAGAGCTGAATTGTATTTTCAAAAAGACTCGTTCAATCTTGCTTTGAACGGAAACGACAGCTTTCAGGGCTTCCTTAGCATTGCTGATGAATATAGCGGTACCGATGCCGGCAACATTGCGCATTACTACGCCGGCGTTTGCTACCTGCAAACAGGAAAGTTTCAGGAGGCGATTGATCAAATGAACGAATATTCCGGTGGAGATGTGATGACATCTGCGCTTGCACACGGTGTAAAAGGCGACGCGCTGATGGAATTGGGCAAAGCAGATGAAGCTGTGGAAGAATATCTGAAGGCCGCCAATACGAAATCAAATTCGTTTACATCTCCTCTTTACCTGATGAAAGCAGGTTTGGTTTACGAAGATTTGAAAAACAATGAAAAGGCGCTTGAAGTCTACAAACGCATTCGCAACGATTATTACCAATCCAATGAAGGCCGCGAAATTGAAAAATACATCGGCCGCATGGAAACAGTATTAGGTAAGTAAATTTATACATGTCTTCAGAAAACCAATCTCTGTCGGCAAAACAAATGGTCAGCATCGAAGATGTTGACCATTTTCATTTTACCGTCATTACAGCCCAGTGGAATCATTCCATTACTTCAGCGCTTGAGCGCGGATGTATTGAAACGCTTAAACGCAGTGGGGTGCTTGATAGCAACATTCGAGTATTATCGGTTCCCGGCAGCTGGGAATTGTTATCGGCATCGAAAATGGTTCTTGAACATACGCAAACCTCAGCCATTATTTGCATTGGGGCAGTTATTCGCGGAGGTACACCACATTTTGAATACATCTGTCAGGGTTTAACAGAAGGTTTGGCCAGATTGTGCACCAGCCAAAGCGTACCTGTTATTTATGGTGTTTTAACATTAAACAATATGGAAGAGGCGATGGAACGTAGCGGAGGAAGATTGGGTAACAAAGGCGACGAAGCAGCTGTGGCAGCTTTGGAAATGGTTGGCTTAAGAAGAAATCTTCAAAAGTAAATTAAATAAAAAACGCTCTGCATACCAGGTACACAGAGCGTTTTTTTGAGATGTGTTTCAATTAATTTACGGAAAACTCGACATCGGTGTCGGCCTTGTTACCAACCTGGTCTTTAACGATAACTTCCAAAGTATAATTGCCAGCCGACCAACCGGTGGTTGAGATTTGCAGAGATAAATTATGACTCGGTGCAGCAAGTTCCATGTCGTGATCGTGAACAAGTGTGCTTCCTAAATACACTTTCACTTCGGCACTTTCCAAACCTAAATTATCCTGCAATACTCCGGTTACATTGAGCATATCACCAACATTCACCGAAGAACCGGCAAGTGGAGAACTTAATGTAATTTGAGGAGCAATCAAGTCGCCCGAATTACGAACAATCACATCGCGCTCTACGAAATCACTTTGATTACCGGCAGCATCCACAGCTGTGATAATGATATGGTATTTACCGGCCGCTGCTTCCGCAGGAATATCGATGTGTTTATCAATGCTTTGGTTTCTTCCAGTCAGGTCAACCACTACAATGGTTTCCCAATGAGAAGCCCCGTTGATTCGCTCATGGCTATGACCATCATCTGCGTTATGAATATCAATTTTTAGCTGCGATAATTCCTCATTATCGGTAACAACACCTGTAATGTGGAACTCTGTTCCGGTGTATAAAGTATCACCATCGGCAGGCTCGTTAATGCTAACAATTACTGGCTTTTGATTATCGGGATCGTCTTTTTTACATGAGCTAAATCCGACAACAGCAAGGGCACTAAGTCCAAGAATATATTTTTTCATTTTTTAGTTTTTTAAAAATGCTCAAAAACAGGCGAATTTCTATTGCATACGCCTGTACTTTAGTTTAAGTGATGATTGAGCAGGTTTGATGATTGATTCAATTTTTTTGAGATTTTTTTGGGTTCTGCAAAGCAGAAAAAGACATGCTTAAAACTCAAAAAGAGGTGGTCCTCGCAGACTGTGAAAACGATTGATTTTTGAAAAATTGCTCTGTTTATAATTTGAATTTTTCTTCGAAATAAGTTCTGCTTTAATCAAGAACGCTTGAAATAAAGCAGGTATAAAAGGACTTAGAAAAAACAAATGATCCTCGCAATGATGATGCTCAGAATCTAGAATGAGTTTGTGGCTGTTCTCTTCCTGATGAATGGTATGCGAATGACTGTGCAAATGGATCCATGAATCCGAAGGAATCAACTTGCTTAAAAAAACAAGCAATAGCCAAACAGATATGGTAGAGGTACTTAATTTCATTTATTCACAGATAAATGGTGGTTAAGCGGAATTTGCAAAGTGAGAATAAAATTCCTGCCCGGTTCGGGCAGATTAAGTATTCTGTATCGGTTTAAATGCGCAAAATATTTTGTATTTAATACGTTCTGAACATTAAATACCCAATTTGTTTGCAACTTACCCAATTTCAATTGAAAGGAAGAAAACACATTGAGCAAAGCAAAACCGGGCGTTCCGGGTTCATTCCTGGCTACTTCAAATTGATCTGCAACAAGCTGAACCTGAGATCCAATGCTAAGCTCTGAAAACAAGCTGTTGCTAATCTCAAAATCGTATCCCAAATCAATGTTTAGTTTCCCGGGCGGAATAAATGGCAATGAATAATTAGTTTCCAGATTATATGCATAAACAAATTGCCCGCTTAAACCGGTATGAAACCTCGAAGAAAAATGATAATCGGTTTCAAGCTCTACACCTGTATGGATGGCATCGGCCTGATTGAACTGGTAAATAAGTCCTGCGTCAGGAAGCAGGGAAAATTGCGCTGTGGGGTCAAGAAAAATATAATTACGATAATAATTCAAGTAAGGTGTTATTCGAATGAGTGTTCTTTTATTTTCAAAAGATAAACTGAAATCACTCTGGTATCCGTGCTCTGTGGAAAGAGATGAGTCGCCCATTTCGTGTCTGAACGATCCGTGATGCACACCGTTTGCAGTTAATTCCTGCGCAGTGGGCATTCTGAAGCTTCGGGCCACATTTAATTTCAGGTTGATCGATTTAGCCGGAAACCAGGAAAACCCCAAACTGCTTGAAAAATTCCCAAAGGACCTGTCTAAATCAGGACTTCGTGTTATGTAATTTGAAATAGTAACGGAATCGGCATAAACCGGCTCAAGGTATTTGCGTGTAATTACATTGCCATAATCGTATCGCAGACCGCCGTTGAGATATATTTTTTTGGATACTTCATATTTCCCAAAAACAAAGGCCCCTGAACTAAACTGTTTGAACCGTGGAATTAAAAACTGGTATCCGCCAATGTCATTCACACCAAGTTGCGATTGTAAGCCAACGATCCAGCGAATCGGCCCGGCATTTTCTAAATGGTAGCGCAAATTGGCGCTGTAGGTACTGAGCATAAACTCAAGCTCCAAATTACCTGATGGTTGCGGGCCTTTTCCGTGCGCATGTGGTAGCGAAAACTCTCTTCGATGGTTGTACTGGTAACCGAGGTCAATTTCAAGCCAGTTTTTTCCTAGTAAAATGGCCGAATTCGAAAGTAACTTGTAATGTTCTACGCGTTGTTTTGGAAGGTCAATATTTCTTGAATTGCCATCGTCCTTTAGTTCGTAGCTTCGGGGAATACCGTGTGCCCCGGCAAATAAACCGGCATGCAAATCGTATTTTGAAAAAGTAAGTGTTGAAAAGCCGGATTTGCCTGAGAATCCACCCGACAGGGTGAAATTTCGTTCAGCACCTGCCGTATTTTTTAAGCGGTTATTGACAATATCCAACACGTAGGTGTTGTAAACAAATTGAGAGGCAGGCACTCTGAAATCGCCGTAATCCTGAGTAGAGATTCTGAAACGAAAAAACCTGTTATTTTTATTGATAGCTCCGGCAAATGAAGCGCCTGTAAAATCATTCACACTTCTTGCTGTAAGCAAAATGGAAGATTTAACTGAATTTAATTCAGGCATCTGAGCCGGGCGAATGTTGATGACGCCCCCGATGCCATCAGATCCATACAGCAGGGAAGCCGGTCCTTTAACAACCTCCACCCGTTCAACGCCAAACTGGTCAATTTCAAGCCCATGATCGCCACCCCACTGTTGCCCCTCCTGCTTGATTCCGTTTTCGGCAACTATTACGCGATTAAACGACATGCCTCTGATGACAGGTTTGGAAATACCCGTTCCGGTATTCATTGAACTTACACCCGGAATTTGCTCCAGCATCTTTACAAGTGAAAAATCACCCCGTTTCAAAAAATCTTCCGCACCAAGCATATGGGTTGATTGCGAGTTTTCGGCCTGGCTTCGTTTTAAAAGACTTTCTTCGACTACGGCTTGCGACAATTCAACATGCGAACTTTGCATGGTTATAAGCAAATGAACAGGTACCTGATTGCTTATGCGAAATGACTTATCTGCCGCTGCAAAACCAATGCGCTGTAAGTGAATGTGGTAACTTCCGGCCTTGAGCGATGTAAATTCAAACTCGCCCTGTTGGTTGGTCATAGCCGATTGTCCGGTTTCGTGAATGTAAACCGTTACTGCTTCAATCGGCGCCCCTGATTCGTCGCCTACTTTGCCGGTAAGCATGACCTGTCCGGGCAATTGACCAAAGCCTGCAAAAAGTAAAGACAGTATCCAAAAACGAAGCATAAACAAACGCGGTGCAAAGGTACAAAATCAAGCCCAGTATGCAACAAAGTTGCAAATATAATTCACATTCAAAGTTCTATCTTTGCGTGAATGAAAAAATCGGCAACAGCTGTTTTAGATGCGCACGGTCTCCGAAAAACGGATATCCGCTTGAAGGTAGTTGACCGTTTGCGGTTGAGTAAAGTGGCGATGTCGCAACCTGATTTGGAACTCGAGTTTCAAAATGAAACAGATCGGGTAACGATTTACCGGACACTTCATACCCTGGAGGAAAAAGGGGTTATTCATCGCATCATTGATCTGGCGGGCGTTTCGAGGTATGCTTTATGCGACGAAGCATGCGATTCGCATCAGCATACGGATGAGCACATGCATTTTCATTGCTTACACTGCGGAAATATCTACTGTTTAGATATCCCGGCTCTTCCTTCCTACCCTTTGCCTGTAGGTTATAACCTGCAAAACATAAGACTTAGCGCTGAAGGAACTTGTCCTTCGTGCAATTGATTTATCCAGCTTCGACAATACAATGACGACCTACCCTATTTTGCTTAACGATTAAAAACCATGAAATCACTTTTATTTTTCCCGATAGCCCTATTGCTGGTGATTCAAACGCAAGCCCAGAATCATGCCTGTAAGCTTGGTCGTGCAGATGCTGCAGCGCTTGATCCGCGCAGCGATACCATTGACATTCTTCATACCGATATATTTCTTGACCTGAGCAATTTACCAACTCCGGGATTGACAGCTGCCACAAGAATTGATTTTAGTGCACGCTTGTCAGGTGTCAGCTCCATTACGCTTGATTTGCTGGGCCTAACCGTAGATTCGGTTGTGATGAACAACAATTTAATGACCTTCAATCAGGGAGCATCTTCCTTTACTGTTGATTTGGGCTTTGAACTTGTGCCGGCTGTTGAGCAAAGCATCACAGTTTATTATCGTGGCGTTCCGCCCGAAGATGCTTCAGGCTTCGGTGGATTTTCATTTTCGGGGGGCTTTGCTTACAACATTGGTGTTGGTTTTTTGGCCGATCCTCATAATTTTGGAAGGGTTTGGTTTCCTTGCTTCGATAATTTTGTTGAACGCTGCACCTACTCGGTGGAAGTGCTTTCACCTCAAAATTTAACTTCGTATGCCGGAGGCATTATGGTGAGCGATACCATTGAAAACGGTATCCGCCGGAGGCGATGGGAATTGGGACAGGAAATACCCAGTTACCTGACATCGGTTGCTGTGGCCGGCTTTGCTGAATTAAATTATACCTGGCAAAGCATGCTTTACGATTCGTTAAATGTGAAGTATGCAGCCATTCCCGGAGATACACAGGCAGTTAAAAATGCTTTTGTAACCCTTGAACAAATATTTCATGAATTCGAGAGCCATTTTGGTCCTTACCGTTGGGATCGTGTAGGTTATGTATTTGTTCCTTTTGGCGCGGGTGCCATGGAGCATGCAACAAATATTGCCTACCCCAGAACATTACTTTCCTTCGGAGAAGCCGAAAACAAGCATATTATGGCACATGAACTATCGCACCATTGGTTTGGCGATTTAGCTACCTGCCGCACGGCTTCCGAAATGTGGTTGAACGAAGGTTGGGCTTCGTATTGCGAAAGGCTTTACGATGAATGGATTACGAGTCGCGCCGCTTATGACGCAACTGTTCGCGTGAATCACCTTGAAATGCTGCAGTTGTGCCATGTGCGGGATGGAGGTTACTGGCCTTTGAGCAATGTCCCGCATACATATACCTATTCGAATTCTACCTATGAAAGGCCATCCGACCTGATACATACGTTAAGAAGCTATATGGGCGACAGCTTGTTTTACGAGGGGATAAGATTTTACATGAATGAGTACACATTTAGGGATGCAAATTCAAACGATTTAAGAGATGCACTACAAACCGCTACCGGGCTTGATTTAAGTGACTATTTTGCCGATTGGGTGGACACGCCTGGCTGGGGACATTTTATCGTGGACTCACTTGAAAATCTTGGAGGCAATGCATATCGCGTTTATTACAGTCAAAACTCAGCCGGCAACGACCATGTATACAGGAATGTTCCTTTTGAAATTAGTTTCAGGGGAGCCGGATTCGAACTTTATTCAGATACAGCTGTACTGAGCGGACCGACCGGCAGCGTTGATATTTCTGTTCCATTTACACCGGAGTTTGCAACATTGAATCGAAATGAAGCCATTAGCGAGGCCATGACCGGAGAGGAACGATTTATTAAATCCACCGGCAATGCCAATTGGAGCAATGCATTGATTGAAATTAACACCCAAACGGTGACTGATTCGGTTCTTGTAAGAGTAGAGCACCATTGGGTAGCCCCCGATCCGGTTAAAGCACCAAATACGGTTTACAGATTAAGTCCAAACAGGTATTGGAGAGTTGATGGAGTGCTTCGCGATGGATTTTCGGCCAAATTGAAGTTTACCTATAATGGTCGGACATCAAGCACCAACAGTGGTTGGCTCGATAATGAACTAATTACCAATGAAGAAGATCTTGTTTTGCTTTATCGCCGTAATCCGGCGGATGATTGGGCACCTATTGATGCAATAAAGCAAACATTTACCAATACAACTGACAAATTCGGAAACTTTACGGTTGACAGTTTAATGCTAGGCGAATATACGTATGCCGTTTTGGACAGCTCGCTTGGAATGTCGGAGCTTAAAAGCGAAATGCAGGTTGTTTCAAAGCTATATCCCAACCCGGCAAGCTCAAAGGTAAGCCTGGAATGGAATCGAAAAGATGCCGTTTACGTTGATATTCTTGATATAAGCGGTCGTTCATTTGGAAGAATTCCGGTATTGGAGCCCGAAAAAGCCTTGGAATTTGGAACCAATCATTTGCAAGCAGGTGCCTACAAGGTCGTTACTTACTTTAAAGCCGGTTTGAACAGTACCACAACCTTAATTAAAGAATGAGCGCAGAGATTGATTTTCCGGAGCCTGGAATTCTTGAAGAAATTGTAGAGCCTGAATTGATTGCAAAATTTGCGAGGCAGGTTGAGGAAAAGGCCTACGTAATTGTGCACTTGGTTTTCAAGTCAGAAATGGATTGGTATTCGGTTCGCGTTTGGCCTACTACCTATTTAATTTCGAGGACCACGCAACATCGCAGTAAGCTGATGCATGCTGAAAATATAAGCATAGCGCCCAAATGGACAGAAATTCCAGCGGGTAAAAGACATGCTTGCTCCCTTTATTTTGAAGGGCTTCCCAGAAATGTAACATTATTTGACTTAGCAGAAATTATCCCTGAACCGGGAGGATTCCTTTTCAAAAACATTATGCGCAATAAGAGTGATGTGTATATGATTGAAGTTTAATGGCAGGAGTGTGGACGAAAAAAGATAATGTGCAAGTGGGAAAACCAGAAACAACAAAGAAAAATACAATTTAAATGATAAAGTAAAATGAGATATAAAACCAAGAAGGTGAAAATTCATGGAATTAAGTTTCACGTATTATTAATGACAACAGTTTTAAGTTTTGGCTTTTCCTTTACATCTGCCAAAGCACAAAATAGTGTTAACGCTACAGGCGGCAATGCTTCAGGCAGCGGCGGCTCAGCGAGCTACAGTGTTGGCCAGGTTGTTTACAACAGCACTAGCGAAACAAATGCTTCAGTGGCGCAAGGAGTGCAGCAATCGTATGAAATTTCAGTAATTACAGCGTTTGAAGAAGCGAAAGAAATGAACCTTTCGATTTCTGTTTTCCCTAACCCTGCAGCCGATTATTTGATACTGGAAACAAAAGATTCTGAATTGTCAAACTTACACTTTCAATTATACGATTTGAACGGTAAGCTTTTGCAAAACGAAAAAATCACAAGCAACCAAACAAACATTGAGATGAGTCATCTTGCGCCTGCCACTTATTTTGTAAAAGTGAGCGATATAAATAAAGAATTAAAAACTTTCAAAATCATCAAAAATTAAATAACAATGAGGAAATTATTTACAGCTTTAGCCCTTGTATTACTAACCGCAACAGGATGGGCTCAGGCACCGCAAAAAATGAGCTATCAGGCGGTTATTCGCAACAGCAGTAACGCTTTAATAACATCTACGCAAGTTGGAATGCAAATCAGCATATTGCAAGGTTCAGCATCAGGTACAGCAGTATATATAGAAACCCAGACTGCATTTACCAACACCAATGGCTTAGTAAGTCTGGAAATCGGAGCCGGAACACCCGTGCTTGGAACATTAGCTGGGATCAATTGGGCATCTGGTCCTTATTTTATCAAAACCGAAACTGATCCATCTGGGGGGACCTCTTATTCCATTTCCGGAACCAGCGAATTAGTGAGCGTTCCGTATGCCTTGTTTAGTGCAAATGGTAATTTCCCCGCAGGCACTGCTGCCGGCGAAATGTTGTACTGGAATGGCAATGCATGGGTAACAATTGCTCCAGGAATAAACAATCAAACCTTGACATACTGCAATGGTGTTCCAACTTGGGGACCTTGTCCATCAAATAACATCAATGTAAATGCATGCGACAGCTATTTATGGGCAAACAATGGTCAAACTTATACTGTTTCGGGAACCTATACTGGAAATTCAGTAAATGGCGTTACTCAGATATTGAACTTGACAATTACACCAAGCGCGACCAATACGACAATTGTTAATACTACTTCGTCGTACACCTGGGCAAACAATGGACAAACGTATGCTGTATCAGGAACATATACCGGAACTACAACAAATTGCATTACCGAAGTATTGGTTCTCAATATTTCTCCTTTGCCTGCAATTGGTCAAGAATATCAAGGTGGAATTTTAGCCTATATTTTACAACCCGGTGATATAGGTTACGATCCAAATGTTCCGCATGGATTAATGACCACGCCTACTGATATTAGCGCCACATTGCGCTGGGGCTGCGGAGGAACGCTGATCAGTGGTGCTGATTTAACTTCTTATGGAGCAGGAGCCCAAAATTCATTGGATATCATCAATGGTTGCGGTTTAGCAGAAGCAGCAAGTGCTTGCCTAAATCTAGTTTATGGTGGTTACAGTGATTGGTATTTACCAAGTCGCGACGAGTTGACCATTCTATACCAAAACCGCGCAGCTATTGGCGGATTTGTAAATACGAATTTCGGTTCTGGTTTTGAGTACTATTGGAGTTCTACTGAGTATAACAACAATGCAAGTTTTGCCTGGGTAAGAGATTTTGGTTCAGGATATTCTGGAAACGGAGGTAAAAATGGCTATTACAGAGTTCGAGCAGTTCGTACTTTCTAGGCATTTATTTGCTTAACAATGCTGCTTTGAAACAAATAATAACAACTTTTGTGTGTCAGGCATGGCGTGATGCAAATTTGGAAATTTTTGCTCTTGTTCGGTCTTAGCGTATGTTGGTTGTTTTTACTTCCCTGTCTGCCGCCAGGAAAAGAAACTATCGCATTTCATTGCCTCGAATCGCTAATAATAAGAATAAAACTGACAATGAAAATTGACAACACCCTATCTTTTGATACTAAAGAGACGATGTAGAATTACACAATATAATTAATTGTCCCAAATCGTTTCAGTGCGGTAAACTGTTCCTTTAAAAAGGGCCACAAGCCTACCGGCTGAACTCAACTCAATGCTGTAAAGAGCGAATTTATTTTTCAAAGACTCTTCTCGGGCAATTGCAATCAACTCATCCCCTTCACGCAGCGGTTCGATATGATTAATGGAGGTATCAACACTGAGTGACTGCCTGCCATGCGCATTGGAAGCGAATGCTAATGCGCTATCGGCGATAGAATATGTGATGCCTCCGTGGGCAATTCCGAAGCCATTGAGCATTTCTTTTCGCACAGTAAGAGAAAGGGTGCAAGTGCCCGGTGCCACATGATTTACCTGAATACCCAACCAGCGACTAAATTCGTCGTGATGCATCATTTTGGCGACTATTTCTTCGGGCGTCATTGGGCGAAAAACTGTTGATTTAATCGTATCATTCTTCTAAGCAATGCTGAGCATCGGTAGCGGTCTTCATGGTATTCATCATACAATTTATCCATTCGTCGAACGCAATTTTCAATTCCAATTTCATCCGCCCATTTGAGGAGACCTTTCGGATAATTTACGCCTTTCTGCATGGCTTGATCAATATCTAAAGCCGATGCAATTCCAAGATGACAGGCATCTGCCGCTTCGTTGATTAACATCACTAAAATACGTTCAAAAATATATTGCAAGAGAATTTGGTCTTCTGTAGGACTATTATTTTCAGGATTTTCCCGATAATCATAATATCCACGACCTGATTTTCGTCCGAGGAAACCCGCTTCAGTCAGGCGTTTTTGTGTAAATGAAGGTTTATATCGTGGATCGAAATAAAATGCAGTAAATACCGATTCGGTTACTGCATAATTTACATCATTGCCAATAAAGTCCATCAATTCGAAAGGCCCCATTCTGAATCCACCAAATGATTTCATGGCGTGGTCGATGGTTGTAAAATCAGCAATTCCTTCTTCGTAAATCCGAATGGCTTCGCTGTAAAAAGGTCTGGCAACCCGGTTTACAATAAATCCGGGCGTATCCTTCGCGATGGCAACCGTTTTATTCCATGAAGAGATGGTGGATACCGCAAGTTCCAAAACTGCTTGATGCGTTTGTATAGCTGGAATCACTTCGACCAACTGCATAAGTGGCGCTGGATTGAAAAAATGTATTCCGATAACTCGTTCAGGAATTCTACATGAAGCTGCTATTGATGCAATGCTGATGGAGCTTGTATTGGATGCCAAAATGCAATTTTCAGAAACCAAATTCTCAAGCGATTGAAAAACAGTTTTCTTAACCTCGAGTTTCTCAATAATTGCTTCAATAACCAATTCTGAATGCATTAATTCAGAAAGTTGGTAGGCAGGCCGAATACGAGCAATTATTTCTTTAGCATTATGCTCATCTATTTTTCCCTTTGCAACCAATTTCCCATACTGAATTTTTATACTTTCAATGGCGCCGGAAAGAACAGACATGTTAGCGTCGTGCAGCAAAACCTCACATCCCGCGGCAGCGGCTACCTGAGCAATTCCGCTACCCATAGTTCCAGCTCCAACAATAGCTACTTTTGAAATATTCATCAGAAATAATTTTAAACCTAATTCCCTTTAAATTCTGGCTTTCGTTTTTCGACAAAGGCACTTACTCCCTCCTTGTAATCGTTACTTGAGCCCGCTTCAATTTGCCATTTGCTTTCGGCTTGTAATTGTTGTTCAAGCGTATTTCCAAGGCTTTCGTTGAATAATTTTTTAGTTAGCGACAGCGCATATGTCGGCATTTCAGCTACAACCTGAGCCAGTTGTATGCATGCATTTTCAAAGCCTTCGGCTGGAATCACTTTGTAAATCATTCCCATTTTTTCAGCGTCTGCTGCACTTACTTTATCACCAAGCATGCATAAAGCCAGTGCTTTTTGAAATCCAATCAAACGAGGAAGAAAAAATGTCCCACCTGAATCCGGAACCAATCCAATTTTTGAAAATGCTTGAATAAAGGAAGCATTTTCGGAAGCTATCACAATATCGCAGCAAAGTGCAATATTTGCTCCTGCTCCTGCAGCTACACCATTAACTGCAGCCAGTACAGGTTTTTCGAGTTCGCGAATCCGCTGAATTATCGGATTGTAATGTTCTTCTAGGATAGCGCGAAATCCCGGGTTGTTTTCGGGGTCAGTTACCTCTTTCAAATCCTGACCGGCGCAGAAAGCCTTTCCATTTCCAGTGATTAGGACAGCTCTGACGGAATCGTCTTCGGCACACCGATCAAGCACATGCTGGCAGGCAAATGCCATTTCGCGGTTAAAGCTATTAAATACCTCGGGGCGGTTGAGTCGAATTAAACCAATCCTATTGATTATCTCAAACTGAATAGATTCCATAAAGTTGATTTGGGACTGCAAAATACATAAGCTGTATGAATTTAAAAGGATATTCCAATAAAGTTTGAGAAAACATGATTTATTAACTACCCAACCCGGCAATTATGATTTATAAAAGCCAATCGGAGTTCTTTCCTGCAATTTAGTCTTAAGCAAATTTTCAATTAGCTCATAAATATTTTTTATATGCTGTGCATGGTTCTGTTTCTCTTCTGAAAGTTCATTTACCCGTGCATATAATTCTGCATAATTTTCAGTCCATTTTCTCAGGTTTACAAAAACCCTCATGATTGAAATATTAACCTGAATAGCAATTGAGGTATTTAAAACCGATGAAAGCATAGCGACTCCCAATTCTGTAAAAACGTAAGGTGCGACTCTCCGTCCGCCCCATTCGTTTGCAGAAGCATCGCTTGAGGTCGCAAATTGCGACCTCAAGCGATGCCATTCTTTCATCGTGAACTGAAACATGAAATCTTCAGGAAATCTGTCTATGTTTCGTTTAACCTGCTCATTCAAACGCTTTGTTTCCAATCCGTACAATTTTGCAAGATCACTATCCAGCAATACTTTTTGCTCACTTATCAGATAAATAGATTGTAGTATTCGTTCCGGTATCATGAATGAGTCAGTGCTAATGATGAGATTGATTTAAATTAACCCAGGGTGAAATTAAATCAGCTCCGGTTTTTTATTCCTTAGCATGCACTTAAACAATCAACAGCCCTGTTGATAATGCTATTGATAAATAGCGAATTACTCCATATCCGACTGGTTATCAAATGCTTTCAATAAAGGAAATGAGTATTTATCTCAAACACTTAAAATAATCAAATGGCTCCAGGCAATCTTCGCACTTGAATAGGGCTTTGCAGGCGGTTGAGCCAAACTGGCTAATCATTAAGGTGTTTGTAGAACCACACTGAGGACAAGGCACAACTCGTTTCTGACCAAGCAAAGCATCTTTGTCGGCATCCGGATTTAAGGGGGGGGCAATCCCATACTTTTGAAGAGCGTTTCGTCCTGCTTCGGTAATCCAATCGGTTGTCCAAGCCGGCGCAAGAATTAATTTAATATGAGCTTGAAATCCCGCCTCCTTCATGGCTTTTTTAATGTCGTCGCCAATCACATCCATAGCTGGGCAACCACTGTAGGTAGGTGTAATTTCTATATATGCTTCTGAATTTTGTAAACGAGCAGAACGTACAACTCCCATATCGATAATTGACAAAACAGGAATCTCCGGATCGGCCACCTGCATAAGAACCGGATATAACTCAGAAGCTATTTGCTGAAAATTTTCCACTTTACCAAGTCATATTGGGATACGTACGCTGCATATATTGCATCTCAGTAAGAATAAAGCCCATGTGTTCAGTATGAATTCCTTGCTTGCCGCCTTTCTGAAAATAAGAATGTTCAGGAACGGGTATGGTAGCCTCATTCAAAACCGATTTAAGAGAAGTAAAATATTCAGCACGAAATTCCTCCGGATTTACACCAATGCCCTGAGAAGCCATTTCCAACTCAATTTCTGATGCAGTAACTAACTCATTTGTGTAAGTCCATAAATCGCTTACCGCCTGTGATACACGTTGATGACTTTCTTCGGTACCATCACCCAAACGCAACATCCAGTCGGAAGAAAATCGCACATGGTAGGTAACTTCCTTAATCGATTTCAGGGCGATTGCCCTGAGATTTTCATCCGAGCTGTGTTGAAGTTTCTTTAAAAAAAGTAAATGAAACTGATCATAGAAAAACTGACGAGTAATTACGTATGCAAAATCGGTATTGGGTTGTTCGACCAACAATGAATTTTTATATTCACCCTCCGTTCTTAAAAAAGCAATACTGTCCTCGCTTGCCTCATTTCCCATCAGGGAAGCTGCATATTGATAGTAACTACGAACCTGTCCGAATAAATCAAGACTGATATTGGTTAATGCAATATCGGTTTCAATGGTTGCAGCATGACCGCATAATTCGCCCAGGCGTTGAGCAAGGATAAGATTGTTATCAGCAATCTGAACGATATAATTTGCAAGATTTGAATTCATTGTTTATTGATTTAATTCGATAATTGCCCTGTCGATTATTTCGTCACGGGTTAAATCGTTCCAGTTAAAAGAGACTGCTTCATCGGGTGAAACACCTGACTCAGCGAAATTTTCATAGTTTAAATCGAGTATTTGCGTAACGCTGAATCTGTAAGTCCAGCCATTGGGCAATTGTCCGCCATTGGGCAAACCTCCACCACCTCCGGTGGTATCGCCCATTAGCTTTATATTATCAAAGGCTTTGGTTAAAAGCGAAAAAAATGTTCCCGCACTGTAACTTCCCCGGTCGCACAAAACAATCACAGGCTTATTGTAAATAATTCCATCGTATTTATTCAAATAAAAAGGAACAGGTTCAGAAAAATCATTGCGATTTTCCCCGTTCCGAGTGATAGAATAAGCCGCCAGCGTTCTTTCACTTGCGAAACGTTCAAGAATAATCGGAATATTAAATACATTTCCACCACCATTTTCGCGAATATCGAAAATCATACCCTTGGTATTGCTGTATTTCGAAAGAACAATATCTAAATCTTCGTTCTTAACCTCCGATAAAAATGAGCTGTAACGAACATATGCCACTCTTCCACTATCCAAAAAACCATGCTTGAAAGCTCCTGTATAATTGGGATTAACAAGGTAATATTCATCGAGTGTTCGCTCTAAAAACGACTTGGGATAATTAATTGCAACATAGTATTGAGATACATTAAAAGGAGAGAATAAATTAGTATGATCATCGCGCAATTCATTAAGCATGGAAGCCAAAACACGGAACAAATCCTGTTCAGACATTCCATCAGAAATTGAATCGCTATAGCGCAATTTTATTGCATCCCAGTTAATATTTTTTAATTCAAAATAACTGTATTTCTTATCCGCTTCTTCCCAGAGATATTCAAAATTATCACGGGGACTAGTGCTTGCCAGATCCTTTTCAAGAAGGATTTTCTCACAACCTACCAGGCTGACAAAGAATGAACATGCTAATATTAATTTAAACAATTTCATTTTTTAAACAAAAGCATGGAGTAAGTAAATGTATGCGAAACAAACTGAAATTTTTCAAATTTACCAGGTGCTGTTATCAGCTCCCAGCTATAAATCCATCGATTAGAATATTTTTTCTTTTTATTAATAATCCATTCAACACGCGATTGAACTCTGATTCCGTTAAGTGACCAGAAATGACCATCAAGGAGAAACTGAAGTCCATTGGTATTGGAACCATCAAATTCCGAAAATCCTCCGTAGGCATATCCGGGTCGATAATTAAAATTAATCAGGCCCACATTTAATTGATACGCCAAGGTTCTGAAAACATCATTTTTACGTTTGAATAGCAGCCAAGATTTACCTTCACCTGATTTTCTGGAAAAATCTTTTTCTAAACGACCGCTTGCCATAAAATTAAAAAAAGCTTCCACTCCTGTTCCATTATTTCCCAAGGCCCGATTTATCCTGAAATGGAATCGCGAAGCAGCTGTAAGCCCAAGGTAAACAAGCGCATGTGAATGTAATAGATTTGTTTTTCTCAGATAACTGTAATTTAAATTACCGAAAAAAAATCGTCCGGGTGATTTCACCTCAAACTGAGAATTTTCGGGAACAACAGCTGATGGTAAACCAAAAAGAGCATTCATTCCAAATTCCCTATAGGAATTCTCTTGAACTACCGGCCAGCCCATAGACAAATCGAGAGCAGGCCCGCGATAAAACAAAGGAGAGGTTGCAAAATCTCTGAAGGAAATATTCGAGTAGGATACCCCCGAAAAATAATCAGCAAAATAAATGGAAAAAGGCACCCTTTCAGCACCAATCAAACTATCGCTATCGCGCTGCTTTGCAGCTAAAACCTTCGGCGAAACCAAGGCTGCAAGAATCAATAATCGGAAATAAAACTTAAGTAAAAACATTTATTACATATGTTTTACTTCATCAGGTAAATTGTAGAATGTAGGATGCCGGTAAGCTTTATCGGCAGCAGGCTCAAACAATTCACCACTTTCTTCGGCATTGGAAGCCGTAATTTGAGCCGATGCCACCACCCAAATACTAACACCTTCGTTTCTGCGGGTATAAACATCACGGGCGTTTTCCAATGCCATTTTTGCATCCGCGGCATGTAAACTGCCGCAGTGACGGTGTTCAAGTCCGTTTTTACTTCTAATAAAAACTTCCCAAAGTGGCCAGTCCTTCATTTTGAAATTAGTTTTATTGTGAATTAAAATAATAAATTAAAATTAAGCTGTTTTCAAGCTTGATTCTTGACTTTGTTTTTGACTTTGCTTTTCGGCATAAGCAGTTGCGGCATCTCGCACCCAGGCTCCTTTTTCCCAGGCTGATTTACGAGCATTTAAGCGCTCGCGATTGCAGGGTCCATGGCCATGCACAACCTGCCAGAATTCCTCCCAGTCAATTTTCCCGAAGTCGTAATGACCGCGAGTTTCATTCCAGAATAAATCTTTATCAGGAACTTTCAATCCGATTAATTCTGCCTGAGGAACAGTTTGATCAACAAAAGCCTGACGAAGTTCATCATTCGTTTTGCGTTTTAATTTCCATTTCATCGACTGTTCCGAATTAGGAGACTCTTCATCGCGCGGACCAAACATCATCAGTGAAGGCCACCACCAACGATTCAGCGCATCTTGTGCCATAGCTTTTTGAACAGGAGTTCCCTGCGATAAAGTGAGCATAATTTCGTAACCCTGACGCTGATGAAAGGATTCTTCCTTGCAAATGCGGATCATGGCTCTTGAATAAGGCCCGTAGGATGTATTAATTAAAGCAACCTGATTCATTATGGCAGCTCCGTCGACCAACCAGCCAATGGCTCCTATATCGGCCCAGGTAAGGGCCGGATAATTAAAAATGCTGGAGTATTTTGCCTCGCCTGAATGCAATTGATCAAAAAGCTCTTCACGCGAAATACCGAGGGTTTCGGCTGCTGAATATAAATACAGTCCGTGACCGCCTTCGTCCTGAACTTTTGCCAATAAAGCAACCTTGCGGCGCAAGGAAGGACAACGTGATATCCAGTTTCCTTCGGGCAGCATACCTACAATTTCAGAATGTGCATGCTGCGAAATCTGACGAATATGCGTTTTTCGATATTTCTCAGGCATCCAGTCCTTAGGTTCAATTTTCTCATCGCGCGCTATGCGCTGATTAAAGATTTCTTCAAGTGATTTTGTTTCCTTCTCTGACATAATTCTCTTTATTTAAAATCAATGATTTACAATTAAACATCAAAATCTACAACCAGTTTACCGGATGTAGGTACAGCCTGACAGCTGAGAACAATTCCTTTATTTAAATCAGCTTCTTCGAGTGCATAATTTATCTTCATTTCAGCAGTTCCTTCCACAATTTTGCAGCGGCATGTGCTGCATACGCCTCCTTTACAGGCGAATGGCAAATCGGCACCTGCCGATAGTGCACCGTCCAAAATATTATCAAAATCATTGCTCATGATGAAGTGAAATTCCTTGCCCCCATCAATTACCGTCACTTCAGTGCCTTCAACCTTTTTTTCAAGTACTTCACGAATTCGCTTTTTACTTTCCTCTGTATTTCCCGAAGTAAATAATTCAAAATGTATTTTATTGGAAGCCATTCCGAGCGATTGCAACTCGTCACGAATCATAAAAATCATAGATTCCGGGCCACATAAAAACACATCATCAATTTCTTTGGGATCAAACAAATGCTTGGCAGCTGTTTGAATTTTATCAGCACTAAAACGACCATTAAACAAGGGAATATCGCGATGCTCCTTCGTTAAAAAATAATACACTTCAAATCGTTCAAGGTATTTATTTTTAAGTGCTTCAATCTCTTCTTTGAATATAATCGACTTCACGTTTTTATTCAAATAGAAAAGACGAAATGTGCTTTGGGGTTCACGACCAAGATGTGTTTTAATCATCGATAATATGGGCGTTATTCCACTTCCTGCCGCAAAAGCGAGATAATTTTTTTTAGTGTCAGGCGAACTTGTGGCCGAAAATTTACCTTCCGGAGTCATCACCTGCAAATAATCGCCCTGTTTCAAATTTTTGTTCAGCCAGGTAGAGAACAAACCTCCTTCGAGTTGCTTCACGGCCACTTTCCAAATGCCCTCATCGGGCGATGAGCAAAGCGAATATGAACGCCTTACGTCCTCGCCATCAATCTGCGTACGAAGTGTTAAATGCTGGCCCTGATTGTATTTGAACTGCTCACGCAGCGATTCCGGTATTTCAAAAGAAACAACAGCACAATCGTCTGTTTCCTTGTATATATCGGCAATTTTGATAGGATGGAATTCTGCCATAATGATTTCAATCAGACAAAACTAACAAATGTTAGTTTGTAAAACAAACAAGAAACCAAAAAATATGTTTATCTGGCCCATAGGCCGTTGATCAAGACATCGGTCAAAGTGCTTTTGAGTATTTCTGCCTTCACTTTTCGTCGCCTTCCGTAACGGAGATGCAGGGTGCGAAGCGTACTTAAAAATGCAAACATGGCGATGTCCGTGTCGAGCGTTCGCAATTCGCCCTCCGCCATTCCATGCGCAAGCATGCTGGTAAAATGAAACTCATATTCATGACGCATTTTTAAAAAGTAGGCTTTTTTTTCCTTTTCAAGATGCATCCAGTCAGAATTCACACAGGCCATTTCGTCGGGATCTCGCAGGGTAAGTTCAACGTGCAGTTCAATCAAAGCTTTTAACTTTTCCTTTACAGGCGCTTCTGAAGCTGAAATCGCCATCATGGAACGGGTAAACTCTTCTGCAATATCAATAACAATAAGTTCAAGGATTTCCTGTTTTGAACGAATGTGATTATACAAACTGGCGGCTTTCATGTCCATTTCTGAGGCAATGTCTCGCATAGACACCGCATTGTAACCTCGTTCTCTGAACAAACGTGCCGCAACGGCAAGCATTTCCGCTTTGCGTTTAGAAATCTGCATAAGGGCAAAAGTAGATTTTTTTACATCTACATCCGATCGCTCGTCGTTGATTCATTTTAAAGAGATGATTCGTGCTGATTGCACTGATTGCTTTACTTTTGCAGACTATGAATGGAAGTTTTTCGAATCGTCCGGCACTCCCGCCGGTAGTTAAAGCCCTATTAATCATAAGTGTTGCGTCATGGTTACTGACCATTTTCCTGAAACAAAGCATGGGAATAAATGTGATGGACTACCTGGCGCTTTACAGTTGGGAATCAAGTTATTTCAAACCCTGGCAGCTTTTTACCTATTTGTTTTTGCACGACGACAAGGGCATTTTCCATTTATTCTTCAACATGCTCGGTTTATGGATGTTCGGTTCTGTTATCGAACGTTTTTGGGGAGCCAAGCGCTTCCTGGCCTATTTTCTGATTACGGGCATGGGAGCCGGGGTTATTCACTTAACTATCAGCAACTTTCAACTCCTTCCCATGAAGCGTGCCGCTGAAGCCTTTAACATGGCCCCCTCATACGAATCATTCGATACGTTTACAGGCAGTTACCTCCCAAATTCATACAATAACGAGGCATTAAATAAATTCATGGAATCATGGTACTACAAGCGTGGAACGGACGAAGAACCGGGCTTTATACGTGAATCGAAATTGATGGTGGCTGAAATTTCCGAAATTCGATCAACCACGCCCAGCGTTGGTTCCTCGGGCGCTCTTTATGGTATGCTTCTCGCTTTTGGCATGTTGTTTCCCAATGCCATGATTATGATGCTTATTCCTCCAATTCCAATGAAAGCAAAGTATTTTGTTTTTGTATTTGGCGGCATGGAATTGCTTTTGGGCATTCAAAACAACATCAATGACAACGTTGCTCATTTCGCCCACCTGGGCGGAATGGTGTTCGGAATCATATTGATTTTGCTGTGGAGAAAACAAGATAAAAACAGGAACGTTTATATGCCATGAATGCACTAAGGCAATTGTGGTCAACTTCTGATGCAGCAACCAGGCTGATCATCGTGAATGCAGGTATTTTCATTGTGCTCAATGTTCCTCTTTCACTGATGCACCTTATGAATATGGATGCAGGAAGCAACTTGATTAAAGACTGGTTGTACCTTAATGGAAGTTTCTTTAATTTAATTATTCATCCTTGGACGGCAGTCACACACATGTTTGTTCATGGTGGATTGATGCACTTGTTGTTTAACATGTTGTCACTGTTTTTTATCTTCCAGCTTTTTGTTAGGTACTTTAGCAGCCGGCAATTCATCAATGTTTATTTTGCTGGTGGTCTGGCTGGGGCGCTCATGTTCATTCTTTCCGTCAACCTTTTCCCCCTGTTCGGGGGGATAGCATCATTGCACTATGCCTCAGGAGCTTCGGCTGCAGTTATGGCAACACTGGTGGCCGTTTGTACTTATCGGCCGGGCGATCACGTATTTCTTTTTGGCGTTTTCAGAATGCAGCTTCGCTGGATAGCCCTGATTTTTGTTTTGCTGGATTTAATTAACATTAACCGGGGAAACGAAGGTGGTCATCTGGCGCACCTTGGTGGCGCATTGTTTGGCTTCCTTTGGGGAATTAATTTAGGGAAAGGACGCGACCTGGCTTCTTTTTTTCAACCTGTTCAAAACTACTTTTCTGCGGGAAAGGTTAAAAAATCCCCCCTCAAAGTAGCTCACAAACAAGCAAATCTTGCGCAAGCAAGTGCAAAAGAAAAGGAAGAAAAAGTGAATGAAATTTTGGACAAAATATCCCGTTCGGGATATGATAGTCTGAGTAAAACAGAAAAAGCATTACTTTTCGACCTTAGCAAGGAAAAAGAAAAGTGAGCATATACAGCAAAAAACAACGTTGGAAACTTTGGCTGGCAGGACTAGCTATTATTATTGTTGGCGTATCGCTTTGGTACACCAATATTTTGGTTAGAAAAGTAGCCACCGAAGAGCGTAAAAAAGTTGAGTTGTGGGCCGATGCAGTTAGAAACCGCGCTGAGTTGGTAAATTATACCGAGGAATTATTCGCAAAACTTCAAACGGAAGAAAGAAAGCGAGTTGAAATTTGGGCAGAAGCCAGTCGTAATCTCATTATAACCAATGATGAAGATGCCCGCTCTTTTTACCTGAAACTGGTGACCGAAAACAATACCATACCGGCGATAATTGTTGACTCTGATAACCGCATTAATTCCGTGGCCAATTATGACACCAGCTCTATTTCTGTAAACGGAGAATTCAAAGGCAAAATTCGCGAAGAGTTTTCAAGCTACAAACCGTTGGTAATCGACGATGGATTTTCCAACATCTATTATATTTATTACAGAGATTCGAAAATATTCAATACTCTCAAGGAAGTGTTAAATGATATTATTAAATCATTTATTTCAGAGGTGGTTGTGAATTCAGCAAGTGTCCCGGTAGTTGTTACTGATTCGCTGCAAACAAAGATTATTGCTTCGGGTAATCTTGATACAGAATTTATTTCCGACACCAGTAAAATATTCGCTTTAACAGCCGGAATGGCAGCTGAAAATACACCACTCGAAATTGAGCTTCCCGATTATGGAAAATGCAGTATTTTTTATAAAAACTCATTCCTGCTTACTCAATTAAAATACTATCCCGTAGTGCAATTTATTGTCATTGCCCTATTTATGATTATTGCATATTTTTTATTTAATTTTTCGCGAAGAGCCGAACAAAACCAGGTTTGGGTGGGCATGTCAAAAGAAACAGCACATCAGCTCGGAACTCCCCTTTCAAGCCTCATTGCCTGGGTTGAAATATTACGAATGAAAGGGATTGACGAAGACACCCTGCATGAAATCGGTAAAGACATTACCCGCCTTGAAACAATTACGGAGCGTTTTTCAAAAATTGGCTCCGTTCCCGAATTGCAAGAACATGACCTTCCTCAAATTTTAAAGGAAAGTATTGGGTATATGCAACCACGGGTTTCGAAAAAAATAAATATAACCCTTGAAAGAAATGATCAGGCAAACAGTGATCTGGGTGTACTTGTAAGCCTGCCTTTGTTCGACTGGGTTATAGAAAACTTATTTCGAAATGCCATTGATGCCATGGAAGGTCCCGGCAACTTGGATGTGCAATACGGAGTGCGCGGAAAATACGCATACATCGACATAAGCGATACCGGAAAAGGAATTTCAAAATCAAAAATAAATACTGTTTTCGAGCCCGGCTACACCAGTAAAAAAAGAGGCTGGGGATTAGGACTATCCCTCGCAAAACGAATTATTAACGATTACCACAAAGGGAAAATATTTGTTAAAAAATCGGAAATTGGAAAAGGTACTACGTTCAGAATTTTATTACCACTTACCTAAGCCGTGATTTATTTACATATCCCTTTTTGTCGCCAGGCTTGTGTTTATTGCGATTTTCACTTCAATACTTCGCTCAGGTACGTGACTGAAGTCACCGATGCCATGCATCGGGAAATTGAATTACGCAAAACAGAAATACCAAAAAAAATAAACAGCATTTATTTTGGCGGTGGAACTCCAAGTGTACTAAACCCAAAAAAAATAAAGGAATTTATTGATCAAATCGAAGCGCTTTTTGAGCTTCATCCAAACGCTGAAATCACTCTTGAAGCCAATCCCGACGATTTAAACGATGACTATTTAAAGGGAATCAAGGAAGCCGGAATAAATCGCTTAAGTATCGGCATTCAATCCTTCAGCGATTCTGCATTGCGCTTTATGAACCGAAGTCATGATGCAAAATCTGGAATTGAAGCAGTTGAACGGGCATTTAAATCCGGCATCGAGCAAATCAGCATTGATTTAATTTATGGAGTTCCCGGCACCGATAATGCGTCGTGGAAACAACAAATAAAAATGGCAGCATCCTTGCCCGTAAACCACCTTTCTTCCTATTCTTTAACGGTAGAATCACAAACACCGCTTGCCAAAAACATCAAGTTAGGAAAAAGTCCCTCGCCGGACGAAACTCAAGCGGCTGAGCAATTTGCTATTTTGCAGCAAGTCGCCCCCAAATTCGGCTTTGAGCATTACGAAATCTCAAACTTATGTCGCGATGGGGCACGAGCCATACACAATTCTTCTTATTGGTCGGGACAAGCCTATCTTGGAATCGGGCCTTCCGCTCACTCCTTTACCGGAAAAGAACGTCGCATGAACGTGGCCAATAACATGCAGTACATGAAGGGACTCCTGAATTACGATTGTCCTCATGAAATTGAGCTGATAGACTCAACAACCCGGTACCATGAACTTGTGCTGACTGGAATAAGAACATCCAAGGGAATTGATTTAAAAAGCATTGAGCAAACAGGTTTGCAGCATTCATCGCATTTTTATAAAATTCTTGAAAAACACAAGCCAAAGTTTAATTTAAAAGAAGACAAGGTTTCTCTGAAGTCGGAATTTTGGATTTATGCAGAAAAGATTGCTCTTGATTTTTTCATAGAGAAATAAATATGCCTGATTGAAAAATGAATTTGTTTTAAATAGGCATACCTCCACGGTGTAAATCACAAGTTACCACTTCACAATTTATCATTTTACGATATTTTTTAACCTGCAAACACATCGCTGAGGCTTGCTAAATCTACAAATAAGGGTATGATAATAATTAATGCGTTTGTTCTTTTAGTATCAAAAAAAAAGTAAATTAGTTGCAAAATTCAGATCAGGTTACGATGGCCAAAACAGATGCTACCGACATGAAGATTCTTTTGAGTCTTCAAAAAAATGCCAGAATTACCAATATTGAATTAAGCCGCGAAATTGGTTTATCGCCTGCGCCAACGCTTGAGCGAGTTAAAAAATTGGAAAAAATGCAACTCATTGAAGGCTATCATGCCTCTTTAAACGCTTCCCGTTTAAATTTGAGTGTCAGTTTTATCGTTCAAATCAGTTTGAAAAACCAAACCGAAGAAGACTTAGCCAACTTCAGAAAACACATGAAAAAACTTCCACAGGTAATGGATTGTTATCAGGTGACAGGCAATGCTGATTTCATTCTAAAAGTAGTCGCCAAAGACATCCCTGCTTTTGAGAAATTAATTCTCAAAGACATTTCAAGATTGAATGAAGTCAAAAATATACAAAGCACACTGATTCTTTCGGAAGTCAAAAAATCTTGTGTTTTGCCTTTGAACTACGGAGAAGACACCGACGATTATGAATATTGAAGAAATAAGAGCATATTGCTTAAAAAAACCTTTTGTTTCCGAAGATTTCCCATTTGATGAACACACCCTTGTGCTACGTGTAGGAGGCAAAATATTTGCATTTCTGCCCTTGGAAAGGGTGAGCTTCATTTCATTAAAATGCGATCCCGAACGAGCTATTTTACTGAGAGAAGAATTTCCCTCAATTACAGGAGCATATCATCTCAGTAAAAAACATTGGAACGCGATAGAATTTTCAAAAATCCTCCCATCACTTTTAATTGAATTAATTGACCATTCCTATTTATTGGTTTTTAATTCCTTAACCGCTAAATTAAAAAAAGAATTAGCTGAAAAGCTCAATTAAGTATTTTACCCAACACCAATCAACACTCCTGACGATTCAAAA
>Ga0169931_10000828_pt1 | contig 51605 bp, 47 predicted proteins | sample Kivu_15m_20L_FD_129675 | JGI IMG/M metagenome (GOLD analysis project Ga0169931, IMG submission 129675) | Freshwater microbial communities from Lake Kivu, Western Province, Rwanda to study Microbial Dark Matter (Phase II) - Kivu_15m_20L... | ecosystem: Environmental > Aquatic > Freshwater > Lake...
AGGCTGGCGGTTACAAACGGTCTGGACGATTTTAGAAGAAGTTGCCGAGGGGCGGATCGCGGAGGCATTAATGCACGTCGACCGACTGTTGGCTACCGGTGAGTCGGTCATCGCCATCTTGCCGCAGTTATCCTGGGGCTTGAGACGTTTTGGAGTTGCCGTACAGCGGATCGAACAAGCCGAGAGAATTTCGAAACCGCTGCGAATCCCGGAAGCTCTAGAGTTAGCCGGCTTTCGCAAAAACGATTTGACCCAGGCCGAACGCCAGTTGAGACGAATCGGCAGAGCGCGGGGAGGGAAGATCCTGGAGTGGTTGCTGGAAGCAGACCGAAAACTCAAAGGCTCCCATTCTCAAGACGACCGCGCTCGTTTTTTGCTCGAAGAGCTCTTGATGCGGTTCAGCGACCAATCCGGTACAAAGCTGTCTCGGACCGGATGATCAAATGGTTTCCGGTTACCGCATAGGAAGCGAAGATGCGACCCGGCAGTTCGTTGCGGGAGATCTCCGTTCCCTGTGAGTCTGCTTTAAGGATGACACATTCACCTTGCTCGCCCTGGAAATACAGCTTCCCGTCGGCCAGCAAAGGTGAAGCGGAGTAGTTACCACCCAAACGTTTTCGCCAGACTTCTTCTCCATCGCTGATCCGGAGCGCACGGGCGATACCCGCGTCGGTGACGCAATAAACCAATTGTCCGTCGCTTACCAGCGAGGGCGTATTGGGGGCGACGTTTGCCTTGCTCCATTTTAAGTGAGTTTCGGTGACATCTCCCTTGCCTGTTGGCGAAATCGCCAGCAATTGGGGACGCATGTAGCCGGTGCTGAGCAGAACGGTACCATCCACAAAGATAGGTCGCGGTACGACCGAGAAGCCATCGTAGCGAACTCGCCAAATCTCCTTGCCCGTTTTTGGTTCCAAAGCTTGAACGATATCAGAGCCGGGCGAGATCAATTGCGTTTGTCCGTCGACTTCGATGAGAGTTGGTGTGCAAAACGAAAAACTTTTTTGCGCTTGCACCGGACGAGCGGTTTTCCAAACAGTGGCGCCGGTTTGCTGATTCAACGCGATCACGTAAGGGTCCGCGCCTCCATCGCAATTGAAGATCATCAGATTATCATACAATACGGGCGAACCGCCGTTTCCATGGACAGGCGGGTATTGCAAATCGCTGCGTTTCCAAATGACTTCGCCTTCCAGCGTCACAGCGGCGGTGCCGAGATGACCAAAATGCACGTAGAGGCGATTGTTGCCGAGGATCGGCGTGGAGCTTGCTTGGCTGTTCTTCTGGTGTATATCGGGAACTGCAGAAAGCGGATGTTCAAAAAGCGTTGTGTTTTGCAAAATCTTTCCCGTTCGACCATCGCAGCAGACAAGGGCTAATTTCAAACTCGGTGCGCCAGAACCACCGGTCTCTTCGATAGCGGTGGTAAGATAAATACGGTCATCCCATACGATGGGCGAAGACCACCCGCTGCCTGGCAATGTTTGTTTCCAGACAACTCCTTCCGACTCGCTCCAGCGTTCGGGTAAATCGGTGGAAACGCTTATCCCCTGGGCTGTGGGACCGAGGAACTGGGGCCACGAACGGTCAGGTTCTGCTGCGAACGCAGTCGAGGCGAAAGCTAAACCGACAAACAGGACGCTGTGCGAAAGGTTGCGGATCATCTTGGAACCTCGATTCAGGCTGAAAGTGGAACGATAGCGATCACGCAGTGGCCGCCAAAAAATTATGCTTCAAATTCGCGGCCGACCGGCGACTTGCGTGCATCGCTTTGGTCGGCGTCTTGCTCATCTGTTAACGCATCAGATTGAGCAGGTGGAACGTTAGTTACCGATAACCGTTTTACCGACCCAGGGTTGCAGAACCTTGGGAACTGCGATCGAGCCATCGGCTCGCTGATGATTTTCCATCACTGCGATCAAAGCGCGGCTGATGGCGATGGCCGTTCCGTTGAGCGTATGCACCAGTTGGGTTCCCTTCTGGCCTTTGACGCGGTACCGGATATTCAGCCGCCGGGCTTGGTAGTCGGTGCAATTGGAAGTGCTGGTGACTTCGCCCCATTCACCGCTCTCACCACGACCGGGCATCCAGGCTTCCAGGTCATACTTGCGATAAGCGGGGCCCCCCAGATCGCCTGTCGCCGTGTCGACCACACGAAAAGGAATCTCTAGTCCATCGAACAGATCGCATTCCAGTTGCCGCAACTCTTCATGAATGGCCGAACTTTGTTCAGGCAGCGTGAAGGCGAACATTTCGATCTTCGTGAATTGATGAACGCGATAGAGTCCTTTGGACGCTCTTCCTGCAGCGCCAGCTTCCGTGCGGAAGCAATGGCTGACTCCGACCATCTTCATGGGTAGTTGCTCGGCATCGATGACTTGATCGGCCAGCATCCCACCGAGAGTGATTTCAGCGGTAGCGATTAGGTTTAGCTCCGTGTTCTCAACGCTGTAGATTTGAGTTTCCGGTCCGCGTGGAATAAAGCCGATACCTTGAAGAATGCTGCTTTGAGCCAAGTCGGGTGTGATCACCGGAACAAAGCCTCGAGCGACCAAGAATTGCACCGCGTATTGCTGCAGCGCTAAATCGAGAAGCACGGCGTCATTTTTGAGAAAATAGAAGCCAGCACCAGTGACTCGCGCGCCTGCTTCAAAATCGATCATATCATGTTTTTTACCAAGTTCCAAATGATCGAGCGCTTTGAAATCCATCCGCGGGATGGGCGTTTTTCCACGGCCGCACTCAGTATTTGCATTGTCATCCGCACCGATGGGCGCATCGGGATGAGTTAGATTGGGAACGCGAACTTCCAGTTCGCGAATATCGCTATCAAGTTGATCATGTTCAGCTTGGGCAGTTTCTTTCTGTTGCCGCAGTTGTCGTCCTCGTTCCTTAAGCTCTTCGCGTTTTTCTACCGGTGCTGCTCCAATCGACTTGCTCACCTCATTCGCTTGACGGTTGTATTCTTCCGCTTCGTGTAATTTCTTTCGCCTCAAGGACTCCAATTCTACGATGCGCTGAATGTCGCATGTCGTTCCGCGGCGAATACAATTTTCATAGACAGCGGCCGCATTATCAACGATGTATTTTCGATCGAGCATATAATAGTATGTATTAATGGTAAGGAGGTAGAAGAATTTATCTTAGTATAATAACGTCAGTGCAATCGCAAAAAACAATCGCCCCAACAGCGATCGCCGAGCTACTGAGTGACTTGACTTAGCTCATGCCACAGGTAAGCGCTAGCTTGGATGCCACGGTAGTAGTCGTCCACACAAAATTTTTCGTTGGGGCTGTGGGCATTGTCATCGTCGAGTCCCCAGCCCAGCAGAAGTACGGCGGCTCCCGTTCTCCGGACCATGTCGGCTACGATCGGAATCGAGCCACCTTCTCGCATCAAAACGGGCGACTTGCCAAAGGCCGATGTCACTGCTCGTTCCCCAGCTTTCATAAATGGGCTATCGGGATCCATGACGACTCCCGGACCACCGTGCAAATCTTTCACTTCGAAACGAATTCCCGGCTGTTTAAAATTTGCCACAAACTGTTGGAATTGCCCGGCCACAACGGCTGGATCTTGGTTGGGTACCAATCGAAAACTTACCTTCGCGCCGACGCGAGCCGGGATAATCGTTTTACTCCCTTCACCCTGATAACCTCCCATCAAACCATGGACATCGCAGGTAGGACGAGCCCAGCGACGCTCAAGCGTGGAGTAGCCAGCCTCACCCGCCAATTCGCTCACGCCAAGCTGCTTCGCTAGACGCTCATCCTCAAACTTCAACGCTGCCCAGCCCGCGCGCTCAGAATCCTTCAGAGGTACAACCGAATCATAAAAGCCTGGCAGTTGAACTTCTCCATTGGCATCGTGCAGCGACGCAAGCAGACGGGCTAAGGCAATTCCCGGATTGGTCACCGAGCCGCCGAACACTCCGGAGTGTAAGTCTTGCTTGGGACCGTGTGCCCACACCTCAAAGTACGCAATGCCGCGGAGGCCATAGGTAATCGCCGGCTGACCTTTGGCGTATTGTGAATTGTCGGAAATAACGATCACATCGCAAGCGAGCTTCGCAGAATGCTCTTTCAAGTACTCACTCAACGCTTCGCTGCCAACTTCCTCTTCGCCTTCGATAAGAAATTTGATTTGTAACGGCAATTGTTGTCCCGACTTGATCCAAGCGGCCAAACTCTGGATGTGGGTTAACACCTGACCTTTGTCGTCGGTTGCACCGCGGGCGTAAATGTTGCCGTCGCGAACATCGGGTTCAAAGGGAGGTGTAATCCATTGATCCAGCGGATCCGGTGGCTGGACATCATAATGACCATAAACCAAGACCACCGGCTTACCAGGAACCGGTGGCGTAGAGGCGAGAACCAGCGGATGGGTTTGAGTGGGGATCAATTCTGTTTCTAGGCCAAGCTCGCTGAGGCGATCAAAAACCCAATGAGCCGCTTTGGCAACGTCCCCCTTGCGACTCGGATCTGCACTGACGCTGGGGATACGGAGCCATTGCTTGAGGTCTTCCAGTTGGGCTGGTTTGGCGGAAGCCAAGTATTGTTCAATGGCGACGATAGCATTCATAGGAGCATCATCCAGGATATCTAATACGAAAAAATCTGATGATTGGAAAAAAAACACTGTCCAAGATCCCGTCGCGACCGCTAAAATAGTCGCATCTTCACAACGATACAAACGATTGTAACGCCAAACGGCTCTATCCAGTAGGCGCCTTCGAGTCCTTTCAAAGTCGCCCTTGGCCCCGAGTGTCGGTTGCGTTGTTTAGGTGCTAGGTGCTAGGTGCTAGGTGCTAGGTGCTAGGCGAACTGGATCGATGTGGCATTGAGTAAGGCTCGTGGGTTCGGCACTGCCTAAAATTTAGGTTTTGCCTGACCAGATACTGTGGTTCAGCATACTGTGGTTGAGCATACTGTGGTTGAGCATACTGTGGTTGAGCATACTGTGGTTGAGCATACTGTGGTTGAGGTCTAAGAAAACGAAATATGAACGAGTCATCTGCTGCTGTACTTGAACCCCAAGTGGCCGAACCACGACAGGAAGTCGTTGCGAAGGAAAAAAACAAGCCCAAGCAACAACCGCGTTACCATGTTGTGTTATGGGATGATCCGAATCACACGTTTGATTACGTGATTCGAATGATGCACGAACTGTTTGGGCATCCCTATGAAAAAGGGATGGAGATCGCGAAGGTTGTCGATAAAGCGGGGCGGGCAATCTGCTTGACGACCACCAAAGAGCACGCCGAATTAAAGCGAGATCAAATCCATGCTTACGGTGGAGATCCGCTCAGCAGCAGCCAGGTAAAAAACAGCATGAAAGCTTCGATTGAACCTGTCATGTAAGTTGGTTTAGTGCGGATGCTTGGCTGGGTCTCGGTCGAGATGTTGTTGATCCAAATGAAAATGGATATCTGGTCGTTGTCTGAGCAGTTCATCCCAGGCTTCTTCGGGAAGATTGCATTGATCCACATACAGTGACTGCAGTTTGGGGATGAAGGCCAGGGCTTGTACCCCCTGCTCAGTCAAGCTGGGACCGATCAGGTGGACGTAGCGCAGTTCTGGAAGCAATTGCATTGCTTCGCAGGCTTCATCATTGATGCCTGCCCCGCCAAGTCTCAGTTGTTGCAAGTTGGGATGGTCGGCCAGTGCTTTGATGCCTTGGGCCGTGATCTCTGCTTGAGGTAGATTGAGGAACATGAGCGACTCAAGCTTGCGGATTTCGGCCATGCTGATATCGGTGAGCGGCGATTCGCGTAGCCGAAGTTGCAGCAAGTTTTTAAAGCTTGCTAGCGTCTCGCCGCTGCGATCGGTAATGCAGCCTTGATCCAGAATCAATTTCCGCAATTGGCTGTTGCCGGTAAACCTTTCCAATTGATCATCGATCACGGGAGAGGCGGTTATCGAGATCTGGTCGGTTTTACCCGCCAAAAGTTCTTGGACCTGGGTATCCCAGTCCTTTTCATTTGGGTCGATCGTTACTTTTTCCGGTGCTCGGCAACTGACCAGTAGGCAACCCAAACAGAAACAGAGAGCAAGCAGAGGCTTTCTTGCGAAAGCTCGCTCCATGGAACGCGCTATCGATGTCCCGAGATCTTTCGTCTTCATCGCTTAGGCTACGTTGACAAATACCTTGAGGGCCGATTGATCTTCAATCAAGAGCCGCATCATTTCGGCATAGTTTTCCAAGCCGTCGACAGGATTGGTAAGTATTTTGTGCAAGACGCCAGGATACATCATTTCGCCCAAGGCTAGGTCCTTGATTCCCGATTCAAAATGAGTTCGATTCGCATTGACCGAACCTACCAATAATTTGTTGCCTAGCACCCATTCGATATTGATTTTATCGGAGGGGAGAGTGTGTTGTTTGGTGCCACCGGTGATGCTGGTCCAGACCAAAACGCCATTGTGACCAAGGACCTTCATCGCATCGAAAGAGATCTGACTGTTGCCGGTCGCGTCGATGATCAGGTCTGCTCGACCCACTTGTTCGGCGAGTTTTTCCAGAGGTGTTTCGCTGGTGCTGATATATTTGGCTTCCATACCCGCCACAATTTCGGCTTTAAGATTCGGCGCTTTGCCGCGGGCAAGCGTATAGACCTCGATGCCTTTGAGGCGAAGTACGAGGGTGGAGAGTAGTCCGATTTGGCCAGCGCCCAAAACAAACGCGCGGCGAGGACGCCAGATCTTCATGCGGTGCTGGGCATCAAAGGCTTGCTGGATCGCTTTGGCCGCGCAAGACATCGGTTCCATGAGCACGTGCAAGTGTTGTAAGCCTTGCGGGACACGCACGATGTAGGTTTCTTCTTCGACGAAATATTCAGTGAGGTAGCCATGCAGCAGATTGATACCGCGTTCGTAGTAGGTTTCCTCGCTGGTCATATCGTTGGTGCCGATCTTGTCATAGATGGAACCTCCAGGCCGCCGGACGGTGGCCGTCACAAAATCGCCCGGTTTCACCAGGGTCACATTCGGACCAACTTCTTCGACAACTCCAAAGCACTCATGGCCGAGCACCAGATAGTCATCGCCAGGAGGTGGGTTGCCATAGAGAGCATCGTTGATTTCACGGTCCGTCGCATCCACGCCCACTTTGAGCACTTTGACCAAAACGCCTCGACCATCGGAAATGCTGCTCACGGACGGCTTGGCGATTTCGCGAAGATGTACGGAATGTGGTTTTCCTGGACGGACGGCAATCGCTTTCATAGGTTTCTTTTAAGTTTCAATGGAAGGACTAAGAAATTGTTCAACCCGACAAGCAATCTTGTAAAAGTGCTTTTTGCGTCATTTTGGAGCCTGATCTCACTGCAAGTATCGTAGCAACGTTGCGGTAAGCCTTGCAGGGGGCATAAGTGAATAAAGCCGATCCCCAATGTCTCGGGTCGATCGGCTTTAGGTCGAGCAGTGGAAGGGAGTTTCCTAGGGAAACTGAAGCTGAGTAATGGTTGGTGTAGTGCGAAGAACTATCGCATGACACCTACTGACGGTTGCCTAATATTTGGGGGCTTGGAACTGCAAACTATATTTTTTAGACATCCGATTGGCGATATCGTTCTGATCGTCTCGCATCATCAACCAAACTTTTTCGCGGTCTGCTTGATCCTGGGCAATGACTGAAGCTTGTTGGGAGCGAACGTCCGTTACATTCGACTGGACGTTTACAAATCCGGGGCGGTATATGTACCCAAATGGCGTAGCTCCCGTCATCACCTGCGTGGTATTGTAATCGACGCGAATCGAACGCTCGAGTTGGTTCACTTCGATCGGCACACCGCGGAGTGAGTTGGCCAAGCTGCGAAGTTTCTTGGAAGTTTCGTATCCATAGGCGGTCACTTCCGGATCGACTCCCTGTGTTGGCAATTGCTCGATCTGCTGTGCGAACTTCTCATGCCAAGTGGCGGTCCTTTCGTAACTGGTCGAGTTGCGACTTTGGCGAGTGAGATTGTTGATGATATGGACGACGTTATCATAGTAGTTCAGTGTGGCTACGCCGTTGACTTGATTGGGATTGGCGGTTTGTTCGCCAGCAATATCAGGATGTGGTGAACGGATCAGGGACAGGACGCGTTGGAACCCGTTCGCATCCATAGGTGTTTCCATCACCAGTGTTTTCCCTTCGATTTTGATGATTGAATTCTGGATGTTTTCAACTTCCGCTCCCGCATCGGCAAGAAATTGAAATAAAGCTCCCCTGACAGAGTCTTTCAGATCGGCTGGAACATCCTCAGCGAAGTCGAGTTCTAATCGACCGACAATCTTGTCGGTGACTTCGACGGCCAGGGTGATTCCGAGCAATTTCGAGTAGAGTTCAGCCGTTCGGCCAAGATCACTACCTTTTGCCAATTCCGGAATCGACTCGAGCCATTTCAAAGCATTTTCGGCAGCGATCGTATCGGCCAAGTCGACAGCGATGATCATTTCGGCGGTCGGAAAATCCTTGGCGGCCTGCGTTAAATAGGTGATCGCCGGATTGGGATTATCGGTGGCGCCTTCACGGATCCATCGCGCCGCGGCTTGACGATCCGCAGGGTCAACCGAACCGATGAGTTTAGGACCGAGCGATGCGAAGTAGGCGTTGCGATTGGACAGCACGGCGGGGCGGCCCGCCAGTGTTTCAGCTTTTGCCGCTTCATGTCGAGCGATCTCGCCGATGGTGATCGTGCGATCGCTGACAAACAGCGAATAGGTTGTGGCGGCCTCTTTTGAGCCTGGACGGAACGTTGTGGAGCGAATCACCGTCGAAGCCCACGGAGGAGCGGCCGTTAAACCTGAGGCATAGGCTTGGCGATTTGCATCAGACCATTTCTCTGCTTTGGCAAAGTTGCTGGCTAGCAGTTCTTTCACACGCACGATTGCAATGGCGTTGGAGGAGTCAGGCACCCACTTCAGTGTGTCATCCTGGGCAGAAGAAAATGAAGCGGTAGAAGCCCCGATCGCCAAGACAAATGGAAGACATAACCGAGAAAATAATTTGCGCACACAATACCCCTTCGAATTTTTGTCCCAACCCCGTTAATTATCGCCCCGTTGCGTAGCGCACAGTTCCCAGACAGATACAGTCGTCTGTCTCGGAACTGTGATCTGCGCTACCACTTCCTAAGTTACTTACTCGCGCCCACTCTTTCAAATATTAAGCCTGGATAGTCCTCTGGTGAACCGGAGGGGACAAATGTGAACTTGTCTGTGCCCCCTGAAACCACCTTACCTGCAAGATTCCCTTGCTCTTCGTTGCTCAAAATCATCATTTCGCCCTGAATCATGAGGTTGCCATCGAGTTCCACCGCGGGTGAACCTTCATTGCTGGCCTTCCAAGCAAATTTGTAATCCTCATCGATGTTCAACAAAATGGCCCCCTTCCCTTCGGTCGCTTTCCACTGGCCCACTAAATCGGTTGTGGCAGCCGGCTGGCCCGCTTTGGCTTCACCATTTTTGGGTTCAACATTTTTGGGTTCAGGCGGAGTTTTGGGCTGGGATGCTGCCGGCTGGGATGTTGCCGACTCGGGCGGTACCAAGCTCTCAAGAATCCGCTTGGCAACCAAATCCTTCGGTTGTAACTGAACAACAACCTTTAATAGTTCCGCCGCTTCCTCGTTGTACCCAGCAACGATGTAATGGTAGGCCAATACGAACTGGGCAGGCGCATCTTTGGAATTGGCTTTGCAGTACTCTTCCAGCAAACGCAATTGTTGCGTGTAGGTATCGATATCGTCATACAAGCTGCTCATCGTGGTCCAGTCCATGCCGGGTGATGAAGCGAGAAGCGAATTGAGAACGGCAGCAGCCGATCCGTACTGGCCCAAGGCAAACTGAATCAACGCTCGCACTTCGTGCAGCACCGGGTCCTTGGGGCTTTTCGCAATTGCCTCATCGCAGGCCCTCAAGGCTTGCCGGAAGTTGCCCGCTTTGAAAAGCTGAAGGCATTCGTCGAATTGACTGTAGTCCGCATTGCTTGCTGGCTGATTATTGCTTGCTGCCTGATTATCGGCAGCCGCCTGATTGTTGGTGACGCTGCTATTGTCGGTGGACGTGGTGGAGTAATTGTTGACCACGATCGGTTGCGAATAATTGTAAACCGGTGTGGTGCTGACGGCAGTGGTCACATAATAAGGATTATAATAGACCGGTTGATATCCCCAGCCATACAATCCCCATATCGCTGCTCCATAGACGGCAGGGCGATAGTAGGTCCCTCCCCAATTCCCATGCCAGCAGCCGTGGTACCAGCTCTGGTGATGGTAGTTGATGTGGTTGCTGTACCAGTAGTCACCCCACTGGTTATTGTTCCAGTTTCCATTCCAGTTGTTGTTCCAACCATTGTTCCAGCCGTTGTTCCAGCCGTTGTTCCAGTTGTTGTTCCAGTTGTTGTTCCAGCCGTTGTTCCAATTTCCATTCCAGTTATTATTCCAGCCGGGGCGATTGATATTAACATTATTAAAATTATTATTATTTATATTAATGTTATTGCCGATATTGTTGTTGTTTCCCCCGCCGATGATTGGGCGATTCGGTTTTTGATTCCCGCCTAGGATCGGGCGATCGGAGTTGTTATTGCCACCGAAGTCGGGCCGATTGGGATTTCCATTGTTTCCAAAATCGGGGCGATTCGGCCCTCCTAGACTTGGTCGATCCGCCGGCTTGGTCGTAATTCCAGGGAGGCGATCGCCCGGTTGCGGCCTGATACTGGGTCGATCATTGTTGGGGCGATTATTATTATTGAACTGATTGTCATTGGGTCGATTGGGAAAATTGAGATTCGGGCGCTCGGCAGGTTTGGTCGTTGGCCTTTGGTCTGGCAGGGAGGGCTTGGTGACTGGGGGTCTGGCCAGTGGAGGTTCGATATTGGGGCGATTGAGGCCACCGGATCCCTGGCCGGGCAAGGTGGTTGGTTTGAGTGGACCTGTCGGCCGCGTCGTCGGTCGGCCTGGAGGAAGTTTGTCATCGCCACCGATACCCGGCGAAGGTCGCGTCGGGCCCAGTCCCGGTCGAGGAGCGGGTTTCGTCGTCGGTTCGTTCGGCTTTACCATCCCGCCGCCGGGCAATGCTCCGGGACGAAGGCCGGGGGTTCCTGAACCAACATTGGGTTTATTGTTGTTCGGGTTGATGTTCGGGTTGATATTAGGGCGCGTGATTGGATTGGGACGTGTGTTGTTGCCCAGTGTGTTGTTGCCCAGTTTGTTGTTGCCCTGCAGCGAAGCAGGCAAATTCGGCTTGGCAGAGGGGAGGCTAGGCCGGGCCGATGGAAGTTTGGAGTTCCCGATATTCCCACCGCCGCTGGGTAGTTTGGGTTGGGGCATCGTGGGGCGGGTTTGCGGTGCCGGACGACTTGCGTTGGGACGCGCCTGCGGTCCCGATCGACCGCCGCCACCGCCAACGCCTCCATTTCCCAAATTGCCCCGATGCTGGGCCGACAGTGAAGGCATGCAACTGAGCCAGCCCAAGGCCACCAGCGTCCAGCCGAGACAAACGTTTAATCCCCGTCGTTTCATGATCACTTACATCCCAATGGAAAATAGGAAACTCGATAGCTTTGAGCCCAGAAAAGACGAGCGTTTACTTCTTGGGCGCTGGAGGACGTCGCACGATTTGGATTTCAAAGGGTTCTTCAACTACATTGCCGATCACGCGATCTCGACTGCTGACCGTGATCCGATCATCATCCAGCAGGGTAACTGAGAGTGTCGCAGTGCCAATTTCGCCAGAGGGCAAGGTGGCGGTCGAATTAACGATCCAGCCGCTTTCGGTGGGAGTCCAGTAGCCTTCGCTAAATCCACCATCGGCATCAAACGTCCACGATCGGATTTTTTGTTGAACCGGATCCCAACCCAATCGCTGTGAGCTTTTCATCGCCGGCCGGCCATTGACTTGGACCGTATACTCACCGAGCAAGAAGGTTTTTTCTTCATTCCAGTGATAATGAACTCGTGTTGAGCCACTGGGATTTTCATCGATCCACTCCCCTTCCAGCAAAGAAAGAGGCATCAGATAGTCGAGTTGAGCGGGTGGCGTATCAACGGTGAATTCGCGCACCAGAGAAATCTTCCACTCGTTCGCTTGTTTGGTGAGAACCATCAAGTAGCGAAGAGAGGCTGAGTTCGATGCATCTGCGACCGTGATGGTTCGGGTACCTTCTTCGACCAACATTGCACTACCGATGGGACGCACCGAATCGACGGTTGTTGTCAGTTTAGCGCCGGGAAATTTTTCGAAGAAAGACGTGAAAAGAGCTTCGATCTCCTTCTTGCCTTGATAGATATTTCCTTGCTCATCGACGAATTCGGCATCTTCCGAAAAGAGCTTTGCAACTTCGTCTACCTTAGCGGACTCAAATGCTTTGACCAAGTTCGCCGACCGGCTTTCCGCCGCTGCCACCATATCATCGCTCGCTACTGTCGCGGTCGTCGATGCCTGCTGGGCCAAAATAGCTGGAGCTATCGTGATGCTTCCCAAAAAACCAAGCAGTAGATGTTGACCAAGTCGAGAGCAGCGTTCCCAAAATATTCTATTCATGTTTGGTTCTTCAAAGTTAAAAGGCATTTTCAAATCAAGGTCCTGTACAACGAGCGCCCTAGTGGACTGCTCTTGAGATCCATCTATAAGCAATCAACATTAAAAATCGAGTTTGTATTTATCTACCATGGTGCGGCGGACTTCTTGGAGTCCATTTTGTATCTCACGATAAATTCCCCGAGCGCTGGTAATGCCGCGGGCTTGTTCCTCTTTGCGGAACGCGTTGCGGGTGCTCGATTGCTCATTGGTCCAAATATAATACTCGCCCACCCCGTTCCAAACCTGCGCTCCGCGCGATCCAGCTTGGATGCGTATGCCCGCAATGGCATCGGAACATTGTCGGAAACTTTCGCTCAGCTTTTGGCTGAATTCTAGCAAACTTGGATCGACATTCAGAATTGGTAAAGCATCGATTTCATCTGCCCAATTGCTGAACCATTTGGCATAGCGACTGATCGCCACATCATCGCGTTTGGTAATTTCATCGATCTGAGCCATCACTTTTTGAATCGAACGAAAATATTGCTGTGTCGTGTAAGCCATTTGGCTTTCACCGTTTACACTAGTGAGGCGTTTTTCGTCGGTCACAAAATTTCCGATGGGAAGGTTGATCAATCGCATCACTTGGCGAATGCCGTCTACACTCAGCTTACCTTGCAGGATATAGCGGTTTCCCTCGGCTCGACCATTCCAGCTTTCAAGGTCGTCCATCATCAAGCCTGCGTCAGACAGTGCTTCGATAAGTATTTCTTTTCCATGTTGGGCAATCGCTGAGCCGGAAATATCGTTGCCGAAGTCGACCACCAAACGCGAATCGGCAGTCTGTTTGACAATCACTTCCAGCGTCACGCCCTTAAGAGTGTGCAGCAAGCGTGCCGTCGCAGCGCGGTCTTCATCTTGCTGCTTGGAAAAAAGAGGGGAGCTTTTCAATTTGCTTTCGATGACGGCGAGCGGAAAAGCATTTTGTAGATCGATTGCCAAAACAATGTCGCTGATTTTAACCCGATCGGTAGCGGCTTGAAGATAATCCGCAAGCGAACCGTTCGCTGATTTTTCCGCATTCTGCAACCAGCGGGATACCACCTGCCGATTTCCAGACGAGATCACCGCCGCTCTACGCTCACCCGCTTGAACCACATAAACGCCTTGAGAGAGCAACAAGCTCGATTGGTTACCGATCGTGTCCGGAACACCTTCGTACTGTCGACGAATTACGTTCAGTCCGAACGCTTCGTTGAGTTCGAACACAGCGGTAGTCAGATTCGGTTTCCAGGTGGAGATATCTAGGTCACTGCTGATCATCAATTGGCCGGTAGTCGGGGGAACGGCGACCAGTCCAGAGGCATAGGCTTTGTCGAAATCCTCTTTCCAGTTTTGTGAAGTTGCCAGTGGACTGTTCATGACATGATTGACGTTGAAAAAAATAATGGCATTCGCGTTCGGGGCGGCATAGCTGCTCAGTTGGCTGGATTGCGCGCGAACCACAGAAGGGGGGAGCAACATGCACAGAGAAATGCTGACACAGAGTGCAATATACCCACCGCTTGGCGCCATCCTCTGCGCTAAGGCCACGGTCGAAGCAAGACCGATGTAAAATCTAGAGGAGGATCGTGGAGCAGGCATTTCAGGTTCTCAGCGAAAAAATAGGAGATCTCTTGAGACACCCTAAAAGTTTACCATTGAATGCAAATTGTTAACACCAAAGGTAGGGTTGTCCCCATGAAGTTTCAACGATCTTTCGCCTTGTTCGAGCGGAAAGTTGCGACAGAATTACGAATTTAATCTCGAAATAGTGCGTTTCGGGGTTCGTAATTGGAAGCAGGGAAGCCATGAGTCGACAGAGAGTGACTCTGGATGTTTGTGTTTCCATGCCACACTCAGTTGGGGGCAAGTTTCGCAGCTTGCTCGGCAATTTCGTCCCAGAAGGAGACGTATTCCGAGTGGTGTTTGATGTATTCCGGATCGAAGACAGCGTTGCGAAGTTCTTCTTTTTGTTCAAGCAAGCGGGAAAAGTCGCGCGGATCTTCGGGCTTGAAAATGGGACAGGGACGATCGTAAACCACTGTTGCGCCGAGATGGCCCTCGGTGTGAAATCGCGACAAGCCAACGACGCGATCTGCCACATATAGAGCTTCATTGAGCTCATGCGTCACGAACAGCATCGTATATTCAGGCACTCTCCCCTCCGCTTTAGCTTTCAAGTTCTCTTGGTAAAACTGCAGCAGCATCATTTGCAGATCTTCGCGTGTCGCTTCATCCAAAGCTCCAAAGGGTTCATCAAGTAGAAGTATTTTCGGCTTCAAAATCATCGCTTGAGCGATAGCGACGCGTTGTCGCATTCCGCCGGAGAGTCCCGAAGGATAACGCTGAGCTGCGTCTTGCAAGTGGACTCTTTTGAGATATTCGCGGGCTCTTGTCAAATGCTCTTGTCGTTTGCTGAGCCACCAGGGTAAAGCGAACCAACGATAAGGCAAGCTGGTTTCGTCGAGCTTGAGGCCTAATGCGACGTTTTGTTCGGCAGTGAGGAAGTCGTACAGGGAGTAATGCTGATACACCATGCCGACGTTTCGATTGGGGCCGGTGATGGGAATTCCATCGGCAGTGATTGTGCCTGCCTTGGTTGGATGCGTACCAAGGATGGCTTTCAGCAGAGTCGATTTACCGCAACCGCTGGGGCCCACCACGGCGACGATCTGTCCCGCTTCAATGCGTAGATCGATATTGTTTAGAACGCGGGTTTCGCCGAACCAGTGACTGACATTTTCAATAACTAAGCTGTCCATAATGGAGTTTCTCGAATGACTTTTTGGCGTAAAGAGGATTAACCTTGAAACCAAGGCATGAGCCATTTTCGAAGTTTGAGCAGTAAGAAGTCTAGCAGCAAGCCGAAGCAGCCCAGCAGGGCCAGATACCAATAGACGGTATTCATCCGTAACAGTCGAGATTCTAAGCGGATACGATAACCGAAGCCGACATCGGCAAAAAGCGCTTCGGCAGCAATCAGAAACACCATGGCGGGACCGATTTGCAGGCGAATATTTTCAAGGATGCGTGGCATTATCTGCGGCAAAATGATTTCAAAAATGACCTCCATATCGGACGCGCCCAAGGTGTAGGCCTTTTGGATCGCTTCTTGAGTGACATCTTGGCGAGTCGCCTGAAAGACCGACATTGCCATGGAGAAAAAGATACCGAGAGCCACCATGGCAATAAACAATTGGATATTGGTGCCAAAGGCCACCATATAAAGTGGAAGCATGGCGGTGGGAGGGATTTTTGCCATGAACGAAATCAAGGGAGCCAAGGGGGCCTCTATCCAGAGATAGGAACCCATCAGAACTCCAACAACAATGGACGCGAAAACACCAATCGCAATACCAAGAATCAGACGGAGCAGCGAGGCCTTTGTATCTTGCCTTAGCCAACTCTCTTTAGGTTTCTCCTCAGTGCCCTGCCGTGCTGTAATCTGCTTGAGTCCTGCCAGCATACCCTTAATGCCCGGCAATGAGGTTTGTGATGGATTGGTGGCTGTCAGACGCGCGGAGAGTATTCCATACACGCTGATCGCGACCGTGAGGCCAGCCAGGGCAAGTACGATCATCAGCCACTGGGGAATAGGATAGCGTACCATTGTTTTTCCTTGGCAGAAAATTAAAGCTCAGTTGTTCCGGTTCCAACTTCTGTCGATAGCCAAGCAGCTTCATTTTACCGGTGAGGCCGATTTGTAAATCTCAAAACAAACGAACCACCAGTGGGTTTCCGCTGGTGGTTCGTGTTGGAATGATTGAGCTTACTCTGGTTTGGCTGTACCAGCTTGAAATGCTTCCAAGAAGCTCGGATCGATATTGAATTGAGCATCCGCTTGACCGAACGCCACAGCGGGTGCTTTGTCAACTATGCCGTGGCTCACGCAGAACTCGACCACTTTGGGCATGGTTTCTTTTTGGAACATGTCGCTCTTGAGCAATGCGAGAGCTTCGTCGGCATTTTTATAAAACTTCGTTTGCTGGACGACAATCTTCATGTCTTCCAGGCCGAGGTTGCTGAACTTTGAGCCGATAGCGACCAGCGTTTGATCGGAAGTTTTCGGATCAGCCATCAACTTGTTGACTTGGTAGTAGGCATCGATGATCGCATAAGCGAAGTTCTTGCCACCCTTTTTCGCCAAAGAGTCTTTGCTGACAACGACCATATCGATGATTTCTTCAGGAATCGCTGCGGAGTCAAAAAGGACCTTGGAACCTTCTCGAGTGCGCAGGGTTTGCAGTACGAAGGGATTCCAGACCATGATGGACGAAATTCTTTCATCTTTGACCTGCATAGCCTGCGCGGCTGCACCAGGGTCCATATTTTTGAAAGTGAAATCCGCCGGCTTTTGATTGCTTATTTCCAGGACTCTTTCAAAGCAATATTGAGATACGCTTCGTTCCAAGCCAAAGGTTTCCTTTCCTTTGAGTTCCTCCAGCGTATTGATTCCCACAGCGATGCATGCATCTGCTCCAACGCTGGTGGACGTTGGCAAAATGGCGACCGAGGGTCGTGAAATTGAGGGTGCCAGTGAATCCATATTGGTCATGCATACGGCATCAACGGTCGAAGCGCCATATTCCTGCAAGCAGGGATCATAATCGCGTTGCTTTAGGACGATGTCGACATTCCACTTCTTTTCGACTTCGCCTTGGGCGCCCTCGGTTCCATCAATGATGCCGTTGACTTCTGCGACACCGAAGACGGACCACGATGGGTACTCGCTCCAGGCGAGAGAGAATACGGCTGGTGGTTCACTCGTCGTGCTGCCGGATCCGGCATTGGCTCCTGCGGTGCTGTTTTTACCGGCGTCAGCATTTGGTTTGGACGAATCGTTGTTGCAGCCTGCCATGAGCAGAGCACCGACGGTTGCAGCCAAAGCGACTGGCTGAATATTTCCAAGCCATCGTTGGTGCAACGACAAATGTTTTTTCATGTTGGGTTTATTCCTTAGATTTCAGTGGATTGTTTTGAAAGTTGTTGTGTCAGGAAACATCGCGTTCTAAACGCGTTGCTCGGAGCGGATGTTTCAATGGATCTGGCTTAAGAAGCGTAAACAGCGTAATCAGGCTTCTGGGATACGATTTTCCGTAGGCTGGGGAGCAGCGGCTTCTTTCTTACCGGCTAGTCCGATCAATTGATCAAATTCATCGTTGGCTTCGCTGCTCTTGGCATATTCCAAGAATTCAGCTTCGGCCCGCGCGGTGTCCATGCCGGCGATTTCGCGACTGACCCGAGCATTGGCGGACGATTTTTGACGCAGCTCACGCAGTTCGCGGAGTTCTTCGGAGGTGCGGTCCATCGCCAAACCACTCATCATATCGGCGATTTGTTTTTCTTCCTTGGCGGATAGCACATCGGCAACGGTATCGTGTTTTTCTTCTTTGAGTTTTTCGAGGTCCCGCATCAAGGATTGAATTTGGGTCTTATGTCCATTGACGTTGGCGACAAGAGTTTTGAGATCTTCCTCAAGTTCAGTAACTCGTTTTTGTTTTTCGGTGAGTGTGCTGCTGAAATCGCGGAAGGCAGCTTGGCACTTCATGTATTCGGGATCGGACTTGACCTTTTCGGGATCGCCGTGGAACTGCTCGACAAGTTTCTTCGCTTTGGCCGCGGCACCTTCGCGCAATTTTTCCAGGTTCTGAATTTCTTTGGTGAGATCTTTGAGTTTTTCTTTTTTGGTTTCTTCCTGAGCGATCATGGCGGCGATCGCATCTTTATACTGATTGAGCCTTTCGCGTTTATCTTGAATAATTCGATCGTAGTTTGCAGCGATCACACCAGGATTCATTCGCAGTGATTCGCTGGCTTTGTCCACGCGAAAGGTCATGAAGTACCAAACCGCTCGCACATATTTGCCGATGGCATTGAACATACTTGTAAAACTCCTATTGCAATTCTCTTGTGACAGTGTTCCAGTTTCCGGATCCTTCCATTTCCTTTAATCGCTCCTCGGTACGCTGCGCGACTCGCAGCGAAGTGTCCAGTTCGTCTCTTAAGGTGGAAAGATCACCGGTTGAATTTTTTTCCAGCATGCTGATGAAATGGCTGACGGCGGTTTCTAAATGCTCGATCGAAGTTTTGATTTCGTTCAAAACATTTTCTCGTTGTTGCAAAACACTTTTGCGTGTATCGGGCGAGATATCGCGCGACATTTCATACAATTGGTAGGTTCGTTTCAATTGTCCGATCGTGGCTCGAAACAGTTCATCGACTCGCCCTGAAAACTCCATAAACCGAAGAGAACTTTTAGATTTTATTCTCGTTTCGTCAAAGCGACCTTTGATGGCCCGCAGCAAAATCAAATAATCTTCGGTACGGTGATCGCGATCTTTCAGGAGCAATTGAGCGAGTTGATCGAGTTCTTTATTTTGGTTTTCGATTTCTTGTATGCGGAGATCTTCCATCACTTGTTCGGTTATGTTCTCGACTTGGAATATCCACCGAGTTGACATCCAGCCGATCGCGCCGACGGTGCATGCCAAGCCAGCCAAATTAAGCCATGAATTTCCTCCCGCTCCCCAAGATAAAAGCCAAGACGTAGCGCCAGCAACCAACGGTAATACAACCGATGGTGCCAGGAAGATCTCGGACATCACTCGACGTCGCACATCCTTCACGGCAGAAAACCCAACTTAAAAAGGCGTTTGGCCGAATACAAATTGAACCGAAGTCTCCCCTGTTAAGTCCCCGGCAACTGCTCGCATTCGATTTCCATCGACGCCATGGCTTTTCAAATACTCCAACGCGGCGACAGCTCGTTCCGATGCCAGCTTTTTATTGGCCTCAACATTGCCGCGAGTCGAAGCATTGCCTCGAATCAACAAGTAATACTGTGGCCACGATTTCAGTTGTTCAACCAGTTCATCTAGGGTCTGCTGGCTTTGCTCAGTGAGTTTGCTAGTCCCACGGCCGAAAACCAGCGGCGGAACGCTCAGTGTTCCGACCGCTAAGAGTGTATCCCATTGGGGATCGCTTAGCGACGGTAGCGGCGCGTTACCCTGAATTTGTTCTTCGCTTATGCCGGGGTTAAAGCCTTTGTCCCTTATTTGGCTGAGGGGCTTTTCGAAGAAGATTTTGGTGTAGTCCCCATCTAGAGCATCTGATTTTAGGGCACCTGTAGCCAAAAGTACACGCACAATCTTCTTGGACATATCTTCGATATTGCTCAGTTTGGTCTCATTTCGAAGCCCGAAATGAACGTAGTTCTCTTGGGTATTTCGCCAGGCGATTTGTTTAAGCAATTTTTGTGCTTGAGCAGCTGTGAGCCCAGTGGCTCCGGGAGCGGAGGACTTGGAGTCTTGGATCAGCAGTTCGGACATCGCTTGATCTTCGCGGAATTCATAAAGTGCGGCAAAATAGCTCTCCAGAACATCCCGCATGACGGCTTCGTTCTTGGAGGCAAAATCGCGGCTCACCACCAAGCAATCGACCACGTAGCCCGAAAATCGAGAGCTATCCACCAGAACATGTAGTTGATCATTGTTGAGCATTTCGCTGACCAAGGGTTCCCAGGTTACAAAAACCTCATCGCCTCCAGGCGCGGCGGCCTGATAGCGTTTCTTTAGCGATTCTGCATCACCGACGGATACGATTTTTTCGGCTGCGGATTCCCGCATGCCGAAATCGTTCAGCACAACGCGGGCGAGCGTTTCGCTAGGTGAGTCCCCTACCAATACGATTTTGGTGAGCGGATTTTTTTCAATCGCATCGATGTTGGGATATTTATCGCGGTACGCCAGCATGGCATCCGCTCCTTGGCTTTCGTCGATCACCGCGATAGCGGTTGCGGGGAGTTTGTTAGCCGCGGCTGATGATTTGATCAAACTATCCAGAGGAAAAGCGGCGAACTGGACTTTGCCCGATGCGAGGGATTCGAGGCGTTCGGTATAGTTGGCCTGATCGTCGACCATCTCGATACGGATTCTTTTTTGCCGCAATCGTTCGGCGAACGCTTCGCTGCGCAGCACAGCGTATCCGGAGAAACCATCCAGAGCGAGCTTCAATTGATGATCGTATTGAGATGAGCCTTTGGTATCCTTTTGCAATTCCTGTTCGCGCTCTTGCTCCTTTCGCTGTTCGGCTTCTTTGAGCGTCGGCTGCATCCACAGTCGCCATACGACGACCGCAAATCCAATGAGCATTAGCCAAATGATAGCTGCGATAACGATTTTAGTTTTGCTCACAACTCGAACTCTCAAAAACAGTAACAGGGAGCATTTTCGGCAGTAGTCTGCACAGAGACCCAATCAATTTATCTGCCTAACCTCTGCGTTTGCGTGTGCTTGCTCCCAGCAGGATCATCACTAGCATACCGATCAACAGGATCGATCCGAAGCAGCAGCAAATAGAACCAAGCCCCAAATTAGCGGAATCATTGGTTGAATTGACTGGGAACTGCTGGGGGCTAGCGGGGAATGGGATTTGAGGACCGGGCTGGTTGTTATCTGTAACTGCCCCGCCGTCTTGTTCTCCCACGGGGCGGTTGTCAATCTGAGATATAGCCGCTAAAGCTTCCGCAGCAAACTCATCGGGTAGTCCTGCGATCCAATCGAAGTCCGATTCACCCCCTTGATCGGTAACCGAACTGGATTCAGCGAAGACTGCGGCGACCGCTTGGTTTAGCGCTTCGGCATCATCCGCTCGGCGATATTGATGAACTTTCGTAGCCAGTGAGTGATCGTTTTGCATGTCGACTCCGATCACATCAACGGTGATACCTCGCCGCACAATATCCGGGAGATATTGTTCCAGAAGCAAGGAATCCGTCGCTTCGCCATCGGTGACAACCAACAAACGAAAAGTGCCGTAAGGATTTTTTTCACGGGCTGCCAACAAGGCATCGGTAGCAGATTTCATAGCTGCCCCCAAAGGCGTTCCCCCATTCGCCTCCAATTGATCCACAACCGCAATCAACTGATCGCCATCGACGGCCGAAAGAGGATAGAGCCAGTTCCCATCGGTACCAATTCGATTGAGAGCTAGCAAGCCGACGTTGGTATCGCTGGGCAAATTACTGAGCACCGTCCGCAGAGCATTTTTGGCGGCGCTGATCCGGCGAATCGGACCGCTTCGCGTCGCCATCTCCTGATCCATTGAGCCGGAGTCATCGATGACCACGACCACATAGTTTTCTGCGATTGCGCTGGAGTTCGACAGCCAAATCATCGAGATAATTGCGCCAAGGATCAATGTCCAGGTTTTTACGTGTTTCATGATCATCTCTTTTGACAGAAACCACAGGGCGACGAAATCCGATCGCTCATTCCAAGTTCAGCCGTCCGTAGCCAGAGCGTTGAAGTTGTTTGCTCCGAACGCTCTTGCTCTTTCGCATAGATTTAGAAGTCGAAATCACTAGGTGCGATCGATTCAGCATCGACTTTAACGATGCGGAACTCGACCCGCATATTTTCTTTGGCTTCGTCAATATTTTTGGGTTTGGCAACCACAGGTTCCATCACGCCTGCGCCAACGGGGGTTATTTGCGAAATATCGATGTTCACTCCCAGCGAGCTGGCGTATCTTGTGAGGGCTTCTTTGACTTTATCTGCTCGCGATTTGGACAAGTTCATGGCCGCTTGCATTGTAACCGACGGGTCGGGGGTACCTCCGCTAAAAGCCCCCTTGCTGATCAGTTCGACCAGTTCTTTCATGTTGTTCAGGTCCAGCGGTTTCCCTTGATAAAAATATTTGTAATCACCCGGTTTACCGGTCTGACGAATAAGTCCCTTGGCTAGACCCGCTTTGACCAGGTCGAGCAAGGTTTTGGTTGGATCGGAATGCCCACGAATCACCACGCGTGCGTTGCCGAACGTCGATGCGGCTTTGAGAGCGCGATCGAATTCCGCACCATACTGATCGGCAGAGAATTCCTGTTGATTGGGTTCGAAGTTGATGGTAAAGCTGACAATCGTATTGCTATCGAGATTTTCTCCCAGGAACATATCCGCCGATTCGGCTTCGGCAGAGAAGCGTTCGGTGATTTTGGGTTCGACATATTTGACGCCAGACAAAGAGGCTAACTTCTGGTATTCAAAATCGGGCGGATCAAACCCCATCCGTTTGGAAGCGTAGCCCCACTTGGTTGCCAAATCGAGAGCTTCGGTGGTTTTTTGGTTGAAACCTGCTAAGTTTCCCTTGTCTCGGAAAAAGGCGATTTGTCCAGGTACACCGACGAAGGTGCAGTCGAGCAGCAAGCCATGCGCATCGACTTCGAGCGTTGGCAGGACTTCGTTTCCAAAAATTCGCTGAGAAGTGGTAAGAATTTTCTTGTAGTTGTCATCCAGTTTTTTACTATCCTCGAAACCCTTTCGCATCGCTACCAATTCATCGGAAGCTTTGAGATAACCGGATACGAACTTTTGAACCGTCTCTTGGTTGGCATCATACCAGTCTTTGCGAACCGCATAGACGTCGGCAATCGAGCGGCTCATCTGTTGGGTGCTATTGACCACATGCGCTCCTTCGACCGTTCCTTCGGCTCCACTTCCTTTTTGGTCGAAGCCGCCGGTTAACCCCAGCATATCGGGAGTGATCACGCAGCATGCATCGATCGATGCATCTTTGCGAAACAACTCAGCGGCACCGTCGGGTCCAGTCAAACCTTTGGTCCATACGATCGTCACATCTTCTATGGCCAATTTGGCCGCGGCTAAAGAGTCGTAAAGCAAGCCGACGTGGGGGCCACCTTGCTGACAAGCAATTTTTTTACCTTTGAGATCGTTCAAAGTTTTAATGGAAGCTCGAGCGACGATATGGTCGCCAGCGCTCCAGGAAATTTGCAGGACGACGACCGGTTTGGTGCGAGGATCCGATCCAAGCACCTCGCTGGCTTGTCCGAGCATATGGACCGTGCCTCGCAAGAAGGGTGTTTTTCCGGCGAGATAGTCTTTGACCTGATTGGGAAAATCGTCGCCCGGAGTCAATTTCAAGGAAAGCCCGAGTTTTTGATAGATCGAGTTGGGCTGGGTTTGTAGGTCTCCGTTAGCCAAGAAGGTGGCCACGTCGCCACCCCAGGTGATGTAGGGGACCGACAAAGGGCTGGCTGAACTGACAGGTTGCACCTTGTAGTCGCCCAGCAGCGAGCTGAATTTTTGCTGGCCCATGCTTGGGGATGCGAAGCAGCAGATCGCTAGCAGCCAAAACATGGCCAAAAATCTTCCACAATGTTTCGTCATTCTCTTTCTCCCATTTTTTATCGGATGCCCTGTATTTCTAACTGGCGGATTTCCTGTTCCCATCGGGCGCGTTCTTCGTCGGTTACCTGCGGATCTGGCAATAAACTGCGACGCGTACAGTTTACTAGGGCTTGCAGCGTTTGATACCTTCGCGTTGGTCCGATCGCGGGTGTAATAAAATCTTTGATCACGAATTCTAAAGCTGCTTTATCTTTAGGTGGGCTCGCTTTCAATTGACTTCGCAGAGCCGCATAGGCTGCTGATGAGAAGTCTTTTTCGAGTCCTTCTTTGTCGAGCCATTCAACGAGTTCTGGTGTGCTGAGGCCGGTTGGTTTGATCATCCAGTCGATGAATTCGCGTCGGTCTTCGCCATCGGGATCAAGGATCGGAATGATCAGGTCACCCACGCGACCCGGTCGCCGAATGTCGGGGGAGAGGAGGTGAATTCGCGCGGTCATCAACAACCAAATGACTCGACCTCGCAGGCGGGGATCGCTCATCATCGCTTGGATCTTGCCCGTCAGTCTTCGCTCGGTTTCATGTGCGCCTTCACCAACGCCTCCGAACTGCGTGTCCGCTTCATCCACGAAGATGACCACTTTCTCCAGCGCTTCGAGCACACGGCGCAATCGCTCAAAGATCACATCGGTCTGACCAAACCACTGGCTGCGAATATTTTTCAGTACCATGACCGGCATATCGAGTTCAGCGGCAACGGCTTCGAAAATAAACGTCTTGCCACCCCCGATCGGACCGGCTACCGCGGCACCAGGTAACGCTCTATCATCCGGCAGCCTTAGACGGGGAATAAAATACTCTTTCAGAAACTCCTTTAATTTCCGAAAGCCCATCACTTGTGCCAGAGAGTGCTCCGGTTTCTTGAATTCAATCACATCTTCGCCAAGTTGCGCTTGAATAAACTGCTCTACCTGGCTGAAGACATCCTGCTTTTGGACCTGCTGGCCTGAATAGCTGGCACCGACTAGCAATTGTCTTAAGGCGTGCAGGCTCAAGCCCGCGGTGGCTGGAGCTAGCCAGTCATTATTCCCAGTATTCGTCCCGCTACTGCCGGTGCTCGGAGTTTTTCCGAGTGAGTTTTCGGTCCACTGAATGAAGTGCTTGCGGACTTCTGTATCGGGGGCGGGGATTTCGACCGACAATACCTGCGGCAAACGGCTAACCCGAGGATGGATCAAGCTCCGCGATTCGGCGATTAAACAGACGGTATCTCGACCGGTGAAGAAAGCGGGATCTCCGAACCAATCGGTTACAATCGAGATTCTGCGTTGCTGGGTATCGTTCAGGCGAGAGACATCTCCGTCACCGGCAGGCAACAGCATGTCGGCTCCCTCGATCAAGATTAAAAGGTTTTCCGACAAGACATTGCGCGAGCATATGGTGAGTTGGCGAAGGAACTCCAAAGCCTGAGTCGCATTGCCGATCGCATCCCGAATATACTGATCAAACTCGCGGCGTCGCAGTTCGATCTGACTTCCATCGGTCACCATTTCTTTGATGGGTAGGTTGTCCGGTTTGGTACCATTCTTCCAAGCCGCCCATGCATTGCGAAGTTTTGTTCGATCCTCGTCGGAAATTCGAATCGGGCCATTGAGTTCGTAAACGACCTGTATGATCCCAGAGACACGCGTTTTGGTTGTCAGGAAGGGGACAATCGGAACGTACTGTTGGCCGTCAAAATAAAGGTCATAGATATTGCCAGATAGAACGATCGATCGGCTTTGACCAGCGTTAATCATTCTCGCCAATTGGCTAAAAAACTTATACGCGATCGAGGGCAAGGTCGCAGGGTCACGAATCGTGACCGAAGGCGAATGGGTCGACATGCACTAGGCTTCCCTTGAAGGCTTGTGATCGAACTAAAGAATTTCCCAGCCTCATACTGAGAATCGGATGTACCGGAAGAGGTCCACACGGTCGCCCGGATTTTAACCCATCCCAAGGTCTGTAATAAACCTCTTAAGGCTTTTCTTAATGAAAGAGCCAAAAATTATTAGTCCGAGGATTAGGATGCTCCCCAAAAAACCACGAATTTGAGGAGGTGGGGGAGGGAAAGCGATTGAAGAGACCACCAGATCAAGCGGTGAATCGGAATGATCACGTCATTCGCATGGTTTGCAGAGATCGCATGGATCGCTCAGATCGCGCCGCGGCGTGCCCGCGCGTGACGCAGCGCTTTACCTTTAACTCTGAGGAAAGCTGCCAGGAGTTCGTTGGCATCCTTGAAGCGACGATTGGGGCGAATCTCGAGAGTTTTTTTCAACAGTTCAATCAATTCTGGGTGAGCTTTTCGCTTCAGGGTGCGATAACCAGGAAAAGGCCAATCGAAAGGCCATTCGGGAAGGTGACCGGTCAGCATTTTGCAGAGGATCAGGCCTAAGGAAAAGACATCCGACTTCATCGAGGGACGCCCCATCGCCTGTTCGGGTGCCATGTAACCGACCGTACCGGACCCCGAACCGTGAATGGTGCGTTGAGCAATCTTGGCAATACCAAAATCGGTTAACTGCAATCTTCCATCGGGCAGCAGGATCATGTTTTCGGGTTTGATGTCGCAATGAATGATTTTCATGCGGTGAGCATAGGCGACCGCTTCGATCATTTGCTGGGCAAAATCCAAGGCAGTTTCAAATGAGATACGTTTTTTGAGGCGATCGCAGAGCGTTTTTTCCCCCAATCGCGAGGTGATCACGAAACGACCGTCAATAAAACTCGCATCTTTTAGGGGAAGAATGTTGGGATGATCCAGGCGAGCGACCAAACGAGCTTCGCGTTGAAATGTGCCCAGCATCACCGGGCTAACGTGGTTTTGGTGAGGCATTTTCAGAGCGACCCGGATACCCTCGATGGTATCCATCGCTTGATACACGTACGCAAACCCTCCCTGTGCCAATCGACGCTCGATTCGGTATTTACCGACTCGTTGGCGATTACGAAGCAAAGCCGAGTCCACACGACGTCTCATCGTTGTCACACTCTGGGCAATCATATTCGTCGATTCGAAATCCTGCACAAGACGAGCAAATCGCATGGATGAGGCTACTTCCCATTTCGCCTTACGACTTACCAAAAAGGAATCACTGCATCATGAGTGATTCTCCGCGTCACCGTTGTATCTTACCTTAATAAGTGTAACACTGGCGCGCAGAAACCCAACATTCTTATCGGCACGATTTCAAAATATCTCGCGATCTCCGACATCATGAATGTCTTTTTTTTGAATAGGAATGAAAATGAGTCGCAACTTTGACGGCGCAAACCATCTCGCTCCCGCCTCTCCCCGACCTTGGGTCTTGGCAGAAGCATCGTACGGACAGGTTCGACAGTTGGAATATCAGGTGGCCGTTCTGCCCATGGGTGCCACCGAACCGCACAACTTGCATCTCCCATACGGTACCGATACCTTCGAAGCGCTCGGTTTGGCAGAGCGCGTTTGCTCGGAGGCCTGGAACCTCGGGGCCCGCGTCGTCATGCTACCGGCGATACCCTACGGAACTGAGACCAATATGCAGGAATTCCCGCTGGCGATGAATCTTTCTCCCTCGACGCTCTTTGCCGTTCTGGCCGACCTGGTCGCCACGGTGGAGAAAAGCGGTATCCGGAAATTGCTGATCTTCAACAGCCATGGAGGAAACGACTTTAAGCCGTTTTTGCGGGAAATATGCCACAAAACCGAAGTAAAACTCTTTCTCTGTGATTGGTTTCGCATGGTCGGAGACCGACAAGCAGAGCTATTCGAGCACCGCGAAGATCATGCCGGGGAAATGGAAACTTCCCTCATTATGCATCTGGCACCAGGCTTGGTTCACTACACACCCGCTGGAACCCTCCAAGCCGATTCGGGGGAGGTAAAACCGTTCCGATTTGAAGCTTTGCAAAAAGGCTGGGTCAGTCTAACTCGACCATGGCACTTGCTGACCACCAACAGCGGATCGGGCAATCCACATGCTGCCACGCCCGAAAAAGGGGCACAGGTGGCCGACTTGGTCGCAGAAAGACTTGTGCCGTTTTTGGTTCAATTGGCCGCAGCGCCCCTGGATTCAACGTTTCCTTTTGCGCCTGAAGTTTAACGTCTCCGGCCGCGGTGGCGACGGCGAGCCTTGCGACCTTTTGCCAAACGTTGAGGATGGGCTTCCATCGCATCAAACTCGGCTGCCGGAGCGTTTTGCAAATAGGATGCATAGGCCGATGGGTCCACTTCAAGCTTTTTCGCAACAGCTCGAAAAATGGAGAGACCCTGCGATTTGGCCACAATCTCTCGCCGCGTACGCCCTTCGGGATCCTCCAGCCAGCGATCGGGTGTCGAGGTAATTGTAAAAAGTGGTGGGAGCGCTTTTTGAAAATAGCTCCAGTACGCTGGATTGTCGGTCTGAAAATAAAACTCGCCTCCAGCCGCCAACTTTCGATGCGCCAACACCAAAAACTCGGGGCTCAGCAAGCGTTTCTGCTCGTCCCCCGCTTCGCGATACGGTTGCGGATGATAGATATGCAGTTGATGAATCGATCCGTCCACAAAATAATCACGCAAAAATTCGCTCCCCCCGCAGACCAGAAAGCGAACATTGGTAAGTCCCCGCTGATTGCCTCGACGCGTGGCATAGCGAATCACCATGGGCAGGATATCGACCGCCAAATGATCCCACTGAGGGTGACGCACTGCACTACTGACAGCAAAACGCCCGTTACCGCAACCGAGTTCCACCAGCAGCGGTGCTTGGCGAGCGAAAATATCGTGCCAATTCGCGCTATTCGGGGCGGGTAACTGCTTAATTCCGGTTTTAGTCCAGTTTTCGGGGGGCAGGATGATCCCCGGAATCGGTACTCCCGCTTCAATCTCTATCTCACCGGGTTGGGGTGAAGAGGAATTATCGTGTCGAGGGTTTCGATTCATGGCTGTTCTTTTTGCTCAGCATAACATGGAAAACCTGGATCGGCATGCAGGCAGCAGAGATCTTGGACATTAGAACCCTCGCCAATATGGATGGGGGCCGAATCGCCGCGAATTACGGTGCCAAACCAAACGCTCGAAAGGGATCCGATCCAAACGTCCCCGCGGACCGTAGCATTGGGAGCAATCCACGCGGAGGGGGAGACAAGTTCCGGACGAAAAGAGAGATTTCCCGATACCGAATCCTGCGTATCTACATCACGCGCAGCCGTATGCTGCGATAGGCCGCCAAGTTGGCTCGCACGTGGATCTTCGCCCTGTTCTAATTTCTCTGGCTCCGTTGTCATAGAGAACATTGTCGTGCGTAGTTTGGCGTCCGCAAGCGGTGTGATACACTTCTGGCTAGACAAAGGGAGCGAATTGCGGTCCGTGGGTTGACTCGTGGTCGTAGCTTTCGATCCCAATATGCTCTCAATCAATGCACTCTTATTCACACAACAGGAAGCGGTCAGCATGGCGAAAAAGAAAAAAAGTCCCAAGGTTAAGAAAGTCAAAGCTCTGAAGGCAAAAGGCAAGTCCAAACCTGCAGAACTAGAACGCATTGTCCTGCGAACCGGCGAGGCTCTTGTCGAAGCCGATGAGGCTTGGTCGGCCGCGGAACCCGAAGTGGTCATCGGCGAACTCGACGGACCTGTCGGATATTCTATCGCCCAATTGATCGGCGATCAGGTAAAAGGACATACCAAGGTCTTTGCCATCCTCAACAGCGATGTGCAGATCCGGCCTGTAACCTTGATGGTCAGCAAAGTGACCGTCAAAAGCGAGGCTTACACCAATATACTGATGGGAACCGTACAAGCCGCGATCGCCCATGGTGTCTTAGACGCGGTTCGCGAAGGGATCATCCCCAAAGAAAAAGCGAATGACTTAGGTATCATTGTTTCCGTTTGGCTTGATCCATCGGTCGTCGATGCGAACTTCGATCCCGAGGTTCTCTTCGCAACCAATCGCGAGGCAACCACCAAAGCGCTCCGCAAAGCGATGCGTCATGAGCCATCGATCGACTGGCTCTTGGCCAATCAAAACGAAGTCACGCACTATTTCCATCAATTGGCTGTGGACAAATTCAAATCCAACTAGCACCAACTAGCAAACAGCCGCTTATGCGTTGAGGCAGCAGCTTTCAAGAACGAATCGAAGCAGCATACCGATGCCTGGCAGTCCAGCGCGACGGCATGCTGTGCGTGTCGCTGCCGTTTACAAGATGCTGCCGTTTACAAGATGCTGCCATTGCACGTTGCAGCGATTTAAAAAGCGCAAAATCTTTACGGCTTACCTTTGGGAGGCTTGGGGCGATAGCCCTGGGGTTGCTGGTGGCGAGAGCTTTTCTTGCTCCCCTTTTTCTTTGATTCGATCGGTTGGATCGTGTGGACATACTCACCGCGAAATCGAGCGTTGGCATCGTCTCGTCGTCGCTGAATGGCTTCCTTGGGGGGCTTGTCCGGAATCAAGCAATCGCAGCCTGAACCGATTAAATCTTGACGACCGGCCTGCATCAACGCTTCACGCACTTCGAAATAATTCTCGGGCTTAAAGAATTGCATGAGGGCTCTTTGCAACTTGCGATCCTTGAGCGATTTTGCTGTTTCGACTTTCTTTTTGGAGAAGGGATCGATGCCGGTGTAATACATGCACGTGGCCACATCGAGCGGGGCGGGAATAAAGTCCTGCACTTGATCAGGCTTGTAGCCGTTGCGTTTGAGGAATACGGCCAAGTGGATCATGGCATCTAGATCGCTGCCGGGATGACTGGCGATGAAGTAGGGAACCAAATATTGTTTTTTGCCAGCCCTTTTGGATTCTCGCGCGAATTTATCGGCAAACTTTTCGAAGTCATCGTTGCATGGCTTTTTCATTTTGTCGAGCACATCGGGATCGACGTGTTCGGGTGCAACCTTGAGGTGTCCACCGACATGATGTGCGGTTAATTCCCGCATATATTCTGGCGAGCGTTGGGCGAGATCCATTCGAATGCCACTGGCAACCAAAACCTTTTTGACTCCATCGACGCTGCGGGCATCTCGCATCAAGTTAATCAACGGGCCATGATCGGTACCGAGCAATTTGCAAATTTTGGGATGCACGCACGATTGACGCCGACACTTTGCTTCAACATCCGGACGAGTGCACTGCATCTGATACATATTGGCCGTCGGCCCACCGATATCGCTCACCGTGCCTTTGAAACCAGTTTCCTCCGCCATTTGCTTGATTTCGGTAACAACCGACTGGCGGCTACGCGATTGAATGATACGGCCTTGGTGGGCGGTAATCGAACAAAAGGTGCAGCCTCCGAAACAGCCTCGCATAATGGTGACCGAATTCTTGATGGTCTCAAAAGCGGGGATCGGTTCCTTATAAGATGGATGCGCTTTCCTCGTGTAGGGCAAGCCGTAAATACGATCCATCGAGTTTTCCGTGACCGGCAACGCTGGTGGATTTACCACGATCGCTTGCCGATCGTGAAATTGGATAAGTGTGCGAGCGTTGTAGGGATTGGTTTCGTTATGGATCATGCGTGTCGCTTCCGCGAAAGCCGTCTTATCGTCGCGAACTTGTTCGAAGCTGGGCAGCAGGAGCGCATCTTCGGGCGGTTTTTCAGATGCTCCCAGCGCGAATGCCACACCGCGCATGGTGCGGAGTTCACTCAGCGATTGACCTTCTGCGAGCCGCTGGGCAATTTCAATGATGGTGCGTTCACCCATTCCATAGGCGACCAAGTCGGCTTTGGAATCTAGCAAAATGGAGCGTCGTACTTTGTCGCTCCAATAATCGTAATGAGCCAATCTTCGCAAACTCGCTTCGACCCCACCAGCGATGATGGGTACACCTTTGTAGGCTTCGCGAGCGCGCTGGCAATATGCGAGTGTCGCGCGATCGGGACGCAAGCCGATTTTTCCACCGGGCGAATAAGCATCCGCATTGCGGACCTTTTTATTCGCCGTGTAATGATTGATCATCGAATCCATGTTTCCGGCGCTGATGGCAAAAAACAGGCGTGGACGGCCAAAACGCCGCCAATCATCGCAGTTCTGCCAATCGGGCTGACTCAATATGCCCACGCGGAAACCCGCAGCCTGCAGAGTTCGACCCAAAATGGCCATCGCGAAACTCGGGTGATCGACGTACGCATCGCCCGTGACAAAAACGACATCCAACTCGTCCCAGCCATATTGCTGCGCTTCCTGCATACTCATCGGAAGAGGACGACGCTCCTTGAGCGGGATTAACCGCTCATTTTCTGGTATGATGGATTCGAGCTGTCCATCCCGGGTCGTCGTTTGTCCTAGAATGGGGAGGGAAAGTGTCATCAAGTGGGTCCGACTACGTTCAAAAGGTCAACGGGGAAAGGCGAGCAACAGGACTGTCTGGTCCGAATACCGAGAATGATTCGTGGCAGATCCAAAACGCAGATACACCTTGAAGGTTAGCCACAAAACACGATTCTGCCTAGAGTTATCGGTTTCTAAGTTGCAAGCGGTTCGGGAGTTTTGAGTATTCGAGGAATTCTATGGCGGCTGAACAGCCCAAAATCATCAAAAATCCCAGCGAATCCGGCCCGATGGTCCTGCGGATTGAGGGAATTATTGCAGGTGCAGAAAAAGTACGGGAGCGGATTCGCAAGGAGTTACCCACTCACAGTGGCCTGACAGGGGCTGTTGATTATATCGTGGCTGCCGCGAATTCGGCCCAGCGCGTGACCCGCAAAATAAAGCACCCTCTCTCTTTTCACCGACTACCCGCGATTTTTCTAGCCGTCGCTCTGCTGCTGCTGGCTGGTTGGGTCTACTGGAACTTTTTTCATGTTTCGACGCTCAGTATCGCGACCGCCAGTCGGGATTCCAGCGATCTGATCAAGGAATCGGCTGAAACCTGGCGACTGCGACTCCGGCCCATGATTGTCCCCGGTTCGAAAGAAGCGGTCCAGTCTGTGGCCAGTGGACGTACCGACTTGGCCTTCGTTCAAGGGGGCGTGCCGATTCCGGCCGAATTGCCTCGCTTGCGGTCACCAGCGGATGAAGTTGTGTTATGGCTAATTCGCGACAACGTCCCCAATATCAATGATGTTCGCAAAGTGATTACCAGTTTAGAAGGTGAAGGAAGCCATACGGTCGCCAAGCTGTTTATCAAAGAATGGGGGCTGGAGGGTAAGGTCGATTTCCTGCATCAATGGGGCGCGATTTCCGACGGAACGCTCACCCAAATTCCAAATGATGTCCAAGCGGTCTTCGTCGTCAAGGATGCATCCGATCCGGTCACGCTAAAGACTCTGGCTTCACTGCATCTCCAAAACTTTCGGCTTCGGTCTCCTTATCTGGGAGCGGCCGCGGAAAATTTTGATTTTTTGGAAGAATTCAAGCTACCTACGGCTTACTTCGATACCGAGCCAAAGTTGCCTGAAAGTGAAATACTGACTTACAAAGTACCGACATTTTTGGTGGCGCGTCGCGACCTGACACCGCGGCTCCTAGCCGTCGCCGCTCATGTCTTTGACAGCGAGCCGATCAGCATTGCCGACAAAGAGTATTTGCCTACGGCAGCGAATGCGAGCGAAATGTTTCAGGGCACCGACGCATTTCTAGGTATTATCGTTAATATCGTCTTAGCCTTCTTGGCTCTGTTAGGTCTCGAGATGATGACGTATCGCAAGCGTTTCCATGAACTCAACTCCTTGGTGAGTTTGTTGAGCATGCTGCAAAGCAATAAAGACATCTTAGGAGTTGAAGACGTGCGTGTTCGCAACGAAAATTTGAAGTACTTATCCACCGTAAGCGATTTGCTCGGGTTGATCAGTGCGGTGAGTGGATATTACACGCAAGAGAATTCTTCGTTGCTCTTCAACAATTTATCGGAGGTCGTTCATCAACGCTGCGACAATTTAAAATTGAATATACAGCTAAAGATTTTACATGCAGGTATCAGGCTCGAGAAGTTACCGCCGATTTCCAAGTCACCACTGGTCTAATCCAGATTGGGCTTGAAGAGCAGTAGCCAGCTAGCCCCGTCTGGCTAGAAAACTCATCGACTGAAATCATTTGTCGCTGTGGTGAGAGGGTCGGTTTTTATTCGGACTTTTTGGCAGCCGCCAAACGCGACTCAGCCCAGGCCGCGAGTTTCTTATCGAGAATGCTGAGCGGCATTCCTCCATCGCGCAGTATCTGGTCATGGAAATCGGCCAAGCTAAATTGATCGCCCAATTGCTTTTCGAATTTAGCTCGCCACTGGCGAATCTGTAGCGACCCGATTTTATATGCGAGAGCTTGCCCCGGCATCGCCATGTAACGTTCGATTTCAGCCACTGCACCTTGCTCGTTAATCGGTTCGTTCGCCATCATGTATTCGATGGCCTTTTCGCGGGTCCAACCTTTTTGATGGAGCCCAACATCGACAACCAGGCGAATGGCTCGATGCATTTCATCGCTCAATGCTCCCAAATATTGCTCGGGTTCTTGGTAGAGCCCTAACTCTTCACCGATCGATTCGCAATACAAAGCCCAGCCTTCTCCGTAGGCCCCGTACCAGATGAATCGCAAAAACTTTGGCAGGCGTTCATTTTCTTGTTGCAAGGAAACCTGATAATGATGACCAGGGATTGCTTCGTGGGCAAACAGCGAATCCATGCCGCTGGTGATATTGAAGTTTTCCGGTTCAGGGATCGGGAGATAAAAGATTCCTGGTCGACTTCCATCTGCGGATCCTGGCATATACTCCGCACTGGCGGTCGCTTCTCGGAATGATTCCGTACGCCGAATTTCAAAGGGCGTTTTGGGACGCGACAAAAACAATCGATCGAGTTTGGGTTCAATCTTGGCTTGAATGTTACGGAACGCTTGCAATATGTCCTCAGCATTTTTGTAAGGCGTAAAGCGTGGATCGCTACGCACAACGTTAAAAAATTGCTCGAGAGTCCCGTCGATTTTCAATTGCTTTTGGACCTTTTCCATCTCGCTGCGGATGCGGGCCACTTCCTTTTCGCCCGTTGCAAAAATTTCATCAGGTGACAAATCGGTCGTCGTCCAGGTCTTTACCCAATAGGCATATTGTTCGGGACCATGCGGCAAACTTCCTATCCCCGACGTGGTGCGAGTCTTGGGAATATACTCATCTCGCAGATACTCGCCAAAGCGTCGATAGGCGGGAATGATTTGCGCGGAAATCGCTTTCTGATAAGCAGCGGTCAACCGCTCTTTATCTTGCGCAGAAAAACTTGAAGGGAGATTGCGAATGGGAGCGTAAAATAAGCTTGCGGCGGGATCCTCGGTGACTATCGTAGGATCGAGCATCTGCGTAACCATGCGTTCGGCTAAAATTTTGGGTAACACGTAACCTTCAGCCGCTCCGCGTTTGAAGGCATCGATCGATGCGTTGACCCACACATCGAAATCTTCGACTCGTCCAAGCCAATTTTCATAGTCCTTGACGCTTTTAAACGGTTGGCTACTGCTGCCGCTTCCCAATTGAGCGAAAAGAAGATGCAATCCATCAAATTGATGGGTGGGAATGCGTTCGAAATCGAAAGAGATCGCCTCGAGCTGAAGGTTCAATTCATACTGCAGGATTTCAGCCGCCAGTTCTGTTTCGGGAGACGCCTCACCACTTGGCGCATTTTTTAATTGCTCCAACGAGTCCTGGAAAAAATACTTTCGTTGTGCAACATGATCGGGCGAGGAGGTGATTGCTAATCGATCATTATAGCGCGCATCGCCTTGCATCGTGGCATCGATAGGGAACAGGATCAGTCGTCGTTCATGATATTGTTCGAACAGTTTTTGCAGATAATCTTCTCTGGAAGACTGCTGGGCCCACAGTGAGTCACCGAGATTCAGGCTGATGAGCAGCAGACCCAATAGGTGTCTGGCACCAAGAAAGCTGGCACCAAGAAAGCTTGGAACGGAAAGCATAGACCGCATTACGGGGCTCCCTATACGTACTGCAAGACTCCGAGTTTCAGCAAGAATCCAACCCGATCGGTCCTCAGTATAGGGTTGGGCACCCTATTTCTACGAGGGTATTGCCATCGAAATTGAGGGGAAGCGTTTTCGAAAAGGGGTGGGGCAACTAAACTTGTGAAATTGGTTTCCTAAATTCTTCAGAGATTCATTGCGAAATGCCTCCTAGCTATCGTCGAAATCCTTCGCCACCTCCACGTCCGGCGCGGTCGGTCTTAAACCCCTCCCCTGCCCCACTTTCTCCAAGTTCCGATGCAGCCCTATCGGTCGTCACGATTGGATCGGAGATCCGTCATCCCTCCATCTATAAAAAACGTATCGTACATATTGATGGCTATCCGGAGCCCGGCGAGTGGGTTGCGGTGAAGGCTGAGCCGAAAGGTCATTTTTTTGGCTATGGCATTTATAATCCACTGGCCGAAATTTCGTTGCGAATGTTTCGTTATTCATCCCAGCGTCCTGATCGAGTTTTCTTCGAGCAACTTTTGCAACAAGCGATTTCGCTGCGTCACGATGTTTTGAATTTACCCGCTAAAACAGATACCTATCGTTTGGTGCATGCGGAGGCGGATGGATTTCCCGGTTTGGTGATCGATCGTTTTGGCGACACGCTCAGCGCTGAGGCCTTTAGTTTGGGAATGTTTCAGCGTGGAGCGGAAATCCTTGAGTTGGCATGTCAAATGACGGGTGCCAAACATTGGCTACTGCAACCGAGTCCTCATTCCCAGGAACAGGAAGGCTTCTCGGCGGATCCCCTCAAGTCCAGTGGATCGCCCGCGGCAATAACCGTGCAAGAGTACGGGACACGCTTTCGAGTAAAGTTTGAAGGTGGGCACAAGACGGGCTTTTTTTGTGATCAGCGCGAAAATCGTCGCATGCTGGCGGACTTTACGCAGGGAAAAAGTGTTCTCGATCTCTGTTGTTATAGCGGTGGATTTGCGATTCAAGCCAAGGTGCTTGGAAAGGCTGAGGAGGTTGTCGCGGTCGATTTGGACGAGCGGCCCTTGCAGCAAGCGAAAGAAAATGCAAATCTCAATCAGGCCCGTATCAAGTTCGCTCAATCCGATGTCTTTCCTTACATGCGCGACTTGATTCGCGTCGGCAAACAGTTTGATGTTGTCGTGCTCGATCCGCCTAAGTTGATTCGTTCGCGAGAGGAACTGGAAGAAGGTACGCGGAAGCACTTTGATCTTAATCGCTTGGCGATGCAGTGCGTCAAACCGGGCGGGATCTTGTTGACCTGCACTTGCGCAGGACTCTTGGCTGGCGACGAGTTTCAGCGTTTGGTGATATCTGCCTCCAAACAGGCCGGCCCATTGGATGGAACCTTAGATGATGGTCGGCCGCGACATGCTCCGCGACCGATGCAGATTTTGCATCGGACCGGAGCGGGGGCCGATCATCCGATTTCGGCCTGGTGCCCCGAGACAGAGTATCTCACGGCGATTTGGGCTAGGCTAGGCTGAGTGGATTTTTTGGGCTAAGGGCCTCGGGCTGTCCTGAGTTATCTCTTGCCGATACCAGATGCTGGTATCAATTGTTGCGGGTTGGGCGGAATTGATTGATCCAAGAAAGATACGGGCTGGCATAGCGTGTTTGAATCCACAACTTTCCCTGGCCCTGGAAGCGACAAACGAGCCCTTCTCCGCTGAAAAACAAGCGTTTGAATCCACCGCCGCGGAGTCCAGGCAAGGTGGTGACGTTGTACATCAACGTATCTTCAAACGCGACGATGTAACCGGTATCGACCATGAAGTCTCCTCCGACATCGATCTGCAGGATCGCTCCGTAGGAATTGAAAAAAATGTCACCTTGTCCGGATGCTTTGAGCAACACCAAGCCTTCGCCGCTAAAGAAGCCTTTCGCCCCTTGCCATTTCCCGGTCACTTCGACACCATCGCTGTGGGCCATAAATGCACCGCGCTGCAACATCAACGACCCACCGGTGAGATGGTAGTGCTGTGTATCCCCGAGGTGACCTGGAGCAAAGACAACTTCACCTGGTCCTCGCGAGGCAGTGAACGTATTCACGATCATGCTTTCACCTCCGAACATCCGTCCGAGCGACTTCAGTGCACCCCCTTTGAAGCCTGCTTTCATATCCAGTGTGGTGGACATCGAGGCCATGGCCGAGGGTTCGGCATGCACCTTCTGGCCTTGCTGGAGTTTAACGGTGAGCAATGAAAAATCGGGGCGTAAAGTGATTTCGTGTTCTAAGGATGCTGACATATCTCGAAAGTCCGAAAGACGGTTTTGGGGTTTGTAAGGTTGATTAGCGCGGTTTAAGTTTGGGGCCTAGGAGTTGACCGAAGCTTGGTGGATTATGACTTTGGCAATAGAGTGTTCCTTGACCTTGAAACTTGCAAACGAGTCCTTCGCCGCCGAGGAAACTACCGATAAGACTTTTGCCCGCTTTGCCGATTCTGAATTGCAGAGTATCTTCGAACGCGACAATGTGTCCTGTATCAACGGTGTATTCACCTTGCACTTGAATCGGATAGATGGCTCCGTAGCTGCTGAGGAATAACTCGCCCAATCCAGAGCACTTCACCCAAAACATCGATTCACCGCTGAATAGAGCGGAGGTGAAGCCTTGCCAAGTCGTGTCGATTTCGATGTTGCCGGTAGAGGCAAGCCAACTGGTACCTTGCACGATCATTGTTCCACCGCTTAAGGTGTGATGAACGCAATCGCCCATCATGGCGGGGCCGATGAGCAGCGACTGGTTGGCTTGTTGAGCGGTGAAATGATTTAAGAAAAAGCTTTCACCAGAGAACATGCGTTTGATTCCCTTGATGATTCCTCCCGCACCTCCTCGGCTTTTCGAGGTTGTATTCACAGTGAGTCCTGATGACATCGCGATCATGGCGCCCACTTCGCACGTAATGCCTTCACCTTGATCCAGGTGAAAGCGTATCGCAGTTGCCGCTGGGCGGCAGAGCATTTGGTATTTCATGGTAGGATGAATATCGTTGGATGTTGATTGGGAATAAAACGGCCAAGATTCAAAGTTGGACTAGTAAAGATAAGAATTGGTCCAGGCTGCCAGTCCATCGAAAGATCGGGACTGCATATAAATTTTTCCTGGGCCTCGAACCCTGGTCACCAGGCCTTCGCCTCCGAAAAAGCTTGAGAAAATTCCCCCTGCCAATCCGATGCTGATTCCTATGGTTGGCTCGTAAGCCACAAGATGGCCTGTGTCGACGATGTACTCATTTTGAATTTCGCGGGTAAAGATCGCACCATAAGCTCCAAACCAGACACGCCCTCTGCCGCTGAGTTTCAGGCGAAACAGTCCTTCACCGGCAATGTAGCTTTTCCAGCCAGCCCAGCCCAATCCAAGATGGATACCCGTTTCACAAGCAATAAAAGCTCCCGGTTGAAGGAAGATCGTATTGCCTTGCAATTCGACACACGCCATGTCACCTGGAAAGGGTTGCGTCAGGACGATATGTCCAGCGCTGGCGGTCGTGAATTCATTGACGAACATCGATTCGCTACCGAGGTAGCGACGGGCGATGGCGCTAAACACGCCGCCGTTCCAGCGAGTGCTCATTTCAATCGTCGAACTCATGCTGGCCATGGCATCGGCTTCCGCAATGATTCTTTCACCTGCTTGCATGTTGACAAGCAAATTTGCAAAAGAAGGTCGGTTTCTTATTTCAACTTCCACACATCATTCCTAAAGATAAACGGCTTGAAGATAAGGGCCCTGAAGGTAAAGGATTAGGATCGATTATTCATTGGTACCAAGATGCATTATTTTACGGACTTTTTTATCGCATTGAAATCGACATCGATCGGCACGAAGTCGACAGGAGCTAGGCTTTCGGAAAAGCGGTTGATCGCGTCGATGCGATCTTCGTGTTGGGGATGCGTGCTGAGCCAGGAAATAGCGCCTGGAATATCGCCATGCTCATGTTTCAATTTCGCGAAGAAATCAGCCATAGCCTTTGGATTAAGCTTCGCGGCATACAACATTCTCGCTCCTTCTAAATCAGCTTCTGTTTCGGCTGTGCGACTGTAACTGGTCATCACCGACTGTTGGGCCAATTGTGTGCCAAAAGCTAAGAGTCCGCCGACGTCACCAATCAGTAATTGCACGGCAGCGACAATACCGAGCGATTGACTGATTTGCTGAAGTCCATGCCGGAGGGTCGCGTGCGACATCTCGTGCGCGATGACCCCCGCGATTTGTTCGGGTGATTCAGCGTTCTCTATCAATCCGGTGTAAACGACCATCTGGCCTCCTGGCAGAGCAAACGCGTTCACTTCGCTGTTGGGGACAACATAGATTTGGAAGTCCATTTCGGGATATTTGGCGTGCGGCTTGAGTCGCTCCACAATCTTTTGTACCAATTCAGAAGCTTGGTGATCGCGAGGCAATCGATTGAGAATCATCTGCTGAATGGCCGCTTTGCCAATCTGTTCATCGACGTTTGTTGGGAGTGCATGAACGGCCACACGAGCTGATGCCAGTAGGCTATAGTAACCGACCACACAGAACACAAGACATGCGAGGAAACTGACCCCGACCCAAAACATAAAGCGTCGGTTATCTTTCCGCAGCGAACCCCTCAAGCTTTTAAGTCGGTCGCCCAAGATTCCCGCGCTTTCGTGTTCGAGTGCTTGAGCAAAACCGCGTTCTTCACAAAAAATAGTTAACGATTTGTCCTGGGTTCGACAAAAGATCATTTTGCCGCTCGCTCCACCCATATCGAGTTGTACTTCTCGAATGGGTATGGCAAAACTCAAGGTCCCGCCATTCGAGTCGGTGTCGTTGTACATTGGCTCGGCGACGATCTCTCCACGCGACACACGAATATGTGCCCCAACTCGACCGTTGGGGATCGATTCATGAAAAACCCCACCGGTAAATGTTTGATCATGTGGACTTATCATTTTCCAATCTCACAAAAATATCGCTTAACCGGACAGTATTCTGGGGATAGGAGGAGTGTGCTGTCAATTCAATCGAGCCGAAATAATAGCGAGGAATCACAGAATAGCGGAATGTTAAGGTTTTGCCGAACCAGGTGGAGGAAGTTCCGCGTCGACGCCTTCGGCCATCGGTGCAAATCGTCCCCTTTAGCCATGAACCGCCGTGGCGTTGGTCGCAGTATTCTGTGTTTTCGGATCGGCTCTTGGTAGGCTGCGAAGCTTGCATTGTAGCGGATATCCAATGGTTGAACCCGTAGCCGACACACCCAGTGTAGGCCGGGCGTGTCGCGTTGGGTTTATCATCGAAGCACAGCGAGCGAACAGAGTACGTCCTTCATGCTATAGCACCGAAGCGAAAAGCATTGCCTGGCCGCATCGCGATTGGTTGACAATGGAAGCGATAAGCGTGGACATGTTCCACAGCTTTCCCGTAGATCCTAATGAAAACGGTGCGATCTGCGTGCGGAATTTCAATGGTCTCTCTCGTATCGTCCTGTATCGCCTGGGACGCTATCTTGTAGAATGAAGGACTGACAATCAACATTTTAAAGGATTCCGGTCAACATGAGCAAAAGCGAAACCGCTGCAGAGCCTGCTAAAGTTTTGGAAAGTCCCTATCGTTCTTTGCGAACTTGGCCGGTAGCTCTGTTGCTTTGCGCGATGGTGTTCTGCTTGTTTGTCCCCGGCCTTATCGAAGATGGTCCATCGATGCTTTGGGCCATCAAAGCGTTTGGGCCATTGCTCTGCTGTATGGCGATGCTGGTTTGGTGGGTGATGTTCAGTCGCGCTCGGTGGTTTGAGCGGATTCTAGCGCCTGTGGGTTTGATCGGAGCGGCAACCGCGGTTCTTTCGTTGAGCGATATTTCGATGTTGCGTTCTGCTGCGCTTGTATTCACGATTCCACTAGGCTTCGCTGTTTTCGCGGTGACGATCATCCTATTTCAGAATACACTGGGCTTTCCCCGCACGCTTATTGCCTTGGTTGCCGCTGCGCTGGCATTTTCATTTTCTCTCCTGCTCAAAGCGGATGGTATGTGGGGCGACTTCTCGATGGGTTTCAAATGGCGTTGGGGAAAGACGGTCGAAGAAAATTTATTGGTCAAGGACCCGTCTTCGCCAGCCAACAGCAGCAGCGAGGGAGTGCTGTCGCAGCGACCCGATATGGAGTTGATTCAAGCTGCGCTCCAAAAACCGGAATGGGGCGAGTTTCGAGGTGGCGCAGCCGACAACATTTTTCATGGTCCATTTTTTGCGCGCAATTGGTCGAGCAATCCTCCTAAGGAATTGTGGAGGATTCCAGTCGGCCCCGCATGGTCCTCGTTCGTGGTCGCTGGTCCCTTGCTCTTTTCACAAGAACAGCGAGGAGATAAAGAAGCGGTCGTATGCTACGAAGCAAGTTCTGGAAAAGTTCTCTGGATCAGCGAATATTTGGGGCGATTTGAAGACGATTTGGGTGGCCCCGGGCCGCGATCGACCCCCGTATTAGCGGCTGGAAGCCTGTTCGCGCAAGGTGCCAACGGCTCCTTAGTTCGCATTGAACCGACCTCCGGGAAAATCGTATGGGAAAACGACCTGAAGCAAATCGCTAGCCGAAAACCACCGATGTGGGGCTTCTCTGCTTCTCCCATTGTGGTCGATTCGCTCGTCATCACTTATGCTGGTGGAAACGAGGGGCTCGGCTTGCTCGCGTTTGACATTGAAACGGGTAAGCTGAAGTGGTCCGCAGCCAGCGGCGTGCAAAGTTATAGTTCGCCACAATTGCTTACGATTCAAGAGAAAAAACTTGTCGCTCTGACTTCTGAAGTAGGTTTACAACTGTATGAACCAGCGACCGGAAAAGAAGTTCTTCGTTACGACTGGACAGTGACCGGGTATCGCGCCTGTCAACCGCATCTATTGTCTGGGAATCGTATTCTCTTACCTTCGGGAATGGGATTCGGTACCCGATTGGTACAGTTGGATACCTCCGCTGAACCATGGACTGCAAAAGAAGTTTGGACAACGCGACAATTAAAGCCCGACTTCAACGACTTTGTAATCTATAAAGACCATATTTATGGCTTTGATGCATCGATCTTCACTTGCATCGGTCTCGAGGATGGTGCTCGGCAGTGGAAAGGAGGTCGTTATGGTAAAGGACAAGTTGCATTACTGGCGGAATCAGGTCTGTTGCTGATCGCCAGTGAAGATGGCGATTTGGTTTTGGTAGCGGCCGATCCGACTGGCCATCAAGAGGTCACTCGTATTAAGGTATTCAACAATAAAGTTTGGAATCATCCCGTTGTCGTGGGTGACAAGCTTTATATTCGAAATGCCGAAGAAGCGGTTTGTTTCCAGTTGCCAGTTGAATAATCGTTATCCGATCCAATCCGATGCCCACACTCGAAATCTCAGTTGCTTCGGACCAAAACGTCGCAAAGGTCTTCAAGGTACTAAAGCCAGGCAGCCAGGATGCAAAATTGGCTCGCTTCGGAAGCTGGTCAACGCTATACCGCAACCCGCAAAAGACTCTCACATATCCGTGCTACTATAGAAAAACGTTGGGAGGAGATGGGATACGAAGACCTATCCAACTATGAGCAAGAATACATAAATGTGTGGTGGCTTCGCTCCCGATCGGCAGACGCGTTGCGAGAAATTAATGCAACTGCCTAACGAAGCATTCGCAACTATAAACTCGCAATTCTACGAGATGAACGAAGATGTTCGGGAATTGGCGCTGCTTTACGTCGAGCGAGGGTACGCCGATGACTCTATTGCTATCGAGGAAATCGGATAACCAAGCGTTGGACGCGGAGCCGCCGATCGCGTCGTTTCTGAAATCAATGTTGATTGGCGGCGGCCCGGTCAACGCCACCGATCACTCGACGGTAATCGTGATGACCTTGGGATTCCGATCATTGTTGGCGATCAAGAGCGCGGTTTTACCTGTTTCGAGCACAACGCTGCTCTCGAAAGTGAGTTCGGTGACATCGGGCGATATCGAATCGGGCCCAGATTGTCCCAGCTCGGAGGACGCATAAGAGATTTTTGCAACAAACGCACCCGAGTCTGTCGGGGTTGTCACTAATTTCAGCAATGTTCCAATCTCTTCAGATTTTGCATTGCGCATGATTGTGCCGCGGGAGTCGCGGGTTTCGCCCACAATAACATTGATCTTTCGACCGACACGAATCGTGCTTTCAACACCAACCACATGAGTGAATCGCAGTACATTACCGGCAAGAGCGAAGGGTTTTTCCGAGAAAGCCGAATTCTCTTTCTTTTCTGTGGTTGCCCGGATCTTCTCCAACAAATCCGTGTTCGACAGGCCCGCATCGACCGGCTCCAAAAGCGTGTATTCAGTGATACGGATCTGCAAGACCGATAAATTTCCAGGTGGCAATTTGGCTTCTTGTGCCGTAGTAACCGCCGGGTTTATTAACGCCAGGACAACGGGAATCATTACGAGCCAAGGTTGCAAAGTGGATAACATGACCGGTTCCTGTTTTCGATGAGTTTTAGTGATTTCACGGGGAAAATTGTTGGGTCGAAATAGATGGCTTCAAAAGTCTGCAGAGCCAAGTCGGTCTGGGAAACTCATTTTAGGATTACTTCAGTGACCTATCAAGTCTCCTGTTCGGCAGCGGTTGCCGAAATATGCGGATTGCTACCATATGGGGTAGCCGCAATACAGCGCTGAGACAATTCGATCCCAAAAGGTGCGGCCAGCGGACAAGAGAAATGGAAAAATCCTATCGCTCTGATGAATTATTGCAAATAACGCCTGCTGGACTTTATTGTCCTGCCGGCGATTTTTACATCGATCCATGGAAGCCGGTTCGCCATGCTGTTATCACTCATGCGCATTCAGACCATGCCCGTATGGGCAATGCGCATTATCTCTCCGCTTCAACTTCCAGCGCGTTGCTCAGGCTGAGACTCGGAACGGATATTGATTTACAAACGCTGCCTTACGGCGAAAGCCTTACATTGAATGCAGCCAAGCTCACGTTCATTCCTGCAGGGCATATTTTAGGTTCATCTCAGATTCGTATTGATGTACGAGGTGAAGTGGCCTTAATCACGGGTGACTATAAATTGCAAAAGGATGCAACATGCGAAAGTTGGGAACCGGTAGCTTGTCACTTGATGGTCACTGAATCGACGTTTGGGTTACCCGTTTTTCGCTGGCCGGGAACATCGCAGGTCATCGAGCAATTAATTGACTGGTGGAAACAAAATCAAGAGTGCGGTCGTACGAGTGTTTTATTAGCTTATTCCGTTGGGAAGGCACAACGTATTCTTGCCGAACTGCATCAGCATTTCGAGGAGGTGGGAGCCATCTGGGTTCATGGAGCAATGCTGGGGCCATTGAGAGCCTATCGCGAAAGTGGAGTCTCAATGCCCGAGTTGACTTCGGTAGCTGCTGCTCCACATGGAACCGATTTTTCTCGCGCTCTGATTATCGCTCCTCCCTCAGCGCAGCAATCGCCGTGGCTGAACCGTTTTCGAGATGCGTCGGTCGCCACCGCTTCCGGTTGGATGGCAATTCGTGGAACAAGGCGAAGACGCAACCTCGATCAAGGCTTTGTTTTGTCGGATCATGTCGATTGGGAAGATTTGAATCGAGCCGTTGAGCTGTGCGGGCCAGAGAAGTTATGGGTCACGCATGGTTTTGCAGATTGCTTCGCGCGATATCAGTGCGACTTAGGTAAAAAAGCCTTGCCCTTGAAAACCGAGTTTCAAGGTGAGGTCGATAGTGAGGAGGGGCAGGTATGAAAGATTTTGCCGAACTCTATCGAAGCCTTGATGCGACAACCAAAACGAACTCGAAGTTGGAGGCGATGATCGCTTATCTGCGCACCGCCAGCAGCCTCGATCAAGCTTGGGCGATTTATTTTCTGCTTGGTAATAAATTGAAGCCGACCGTTCCGACCAAAGCGCTTCGTCAGGCGGCAATTGAAGCGGCCAATATTCCCCTGTGGCTGTTTGAGGAAACGTACCAGTGGGTGGGGGATTTAGCGGAGACTATTGCGAACATTGTTCCGGTGTCCGATCGACTTGAGCATGGTGCTTTAAGCGAATGGATCGAGAGTTATTGTCAGCCGCTGGGAAAAGCAAAACTACCGGAACAGGTGGTTATGCTGCGGGACTGTTGGGAATTGTTGGATGCCCAGCAGCGCTTTGTCTTCAATAAGTTGTTGACGGGTAACTTACGTGTGGGAGTCAATGCGCGATTGATCACCAAAGCCATCAGCCAGTGGAGTGGATTAGAGGTTGATGTTATCGCTCATCGGCTGATGGGCGATTGGCAGCCAACGGCCGAAGCGATGGCCCGCTTATTGGAAAAAAATGACGCTGCCAAGTCTCCTAGTCAACCCTTTCCGTTTTGTTTAGCGCACGCCTTGCCAGCAGGCTTTCAAGATTCGTTATCGGCAAAAGATTATCGTTGTGAATGGAAATGGGATGGTATTCGAGCTCAGTTGATACGTCGCGGTGGTGCGACCTTTCTCTGGTCTCGTGGCGAAGAGCTGTTGAGGGGGAGATTTCCAGAGATCGAAGAAGCGTCTGGGCTCCTCCATGACGGTGTTGTGCTTGATGGTGAGATTTTAGCTTGGGGTGAACAACGCCCTCTTCCGTTTTCCGAATTACAACGACGGATTCAACGGAAGAATGTCAGCAAAAAAATGATGCAGCAAGTCCCGGTTCGTTTTGTTGCTTTCGATTTGCTGGAATGTGACTCGGTTGATCTTCGCGGGTTACCGTTCGATCAGAGGCGTGAAAAGTTAAGCGATATTCTCGCCTCGGTAACATGTGAGCCCAAGGATGGTCGAGCGAATGTTATTGGTATGAACGAACTTTTGCCGGTGGAAGGTTGGAGTGAGTTGGAGGTACTGCGAGAAAAGGCCCGAGTCGTCGGAGCAGAGGGCCTGATGTTGAAGCATTCGCAGAGCCGGTACGAAACAGGACGCGTCACTGGCGCGTGGTGGAAATGGAAGTTGGCCCCGTTTACGGTTGATGCGGTAATGATTTACGCGCAGCGTGGACATGGTCGGCGGGCCGCTCTATATACCGACTACACCTTTGCTGTTTGGAATGATGGTGTGTTGGTGCCATTTGCCAAAGCTTATTCGGGATTAACCGATCAAGAGATTCGAAAAATAGATCGATGGATTCGTGCTAACACAATGCAGCGTTTCGGTCCAGTTCATGAGGTGAAGCCCCACTGGGTGATGGAAATCGCATTCGAAAATGTGCAACTTTCGTCGCGGCATAAGAGCGGAGTCGCTGTCCGTTTTCCACGCATCGTTCGGATTCGAGAAGATAAACAGATTCAAGATGCCGATCGATTGCAGGCGATTGTTGACTTGGTGGCTCAGCGGCAAGCCTGATTGATCTTGTCGTAGATCCAACGCTCTATCTTTTCCGGAAAGCGATTCTTACAATAAGAGGGCGTTTGAAGGGTTTATTTTTCGCGATGATGGTCAGGTGTTGGGTCATGCACAAAAATATTTGGACTGCGCTCTGTTTCGTATGTTTCTCTTCTGCTTGGGTTTGGGGCGAGAATTGGGATAACTGGCGCGGCCCGACCGGTAATGGTGGATCTCTCACAGCTAAGCCACTGACGGAGTGGAGCGATTCGAAAAATGTCAAATGGAAAGCCGAGATTCCAGGCTTAGGATCCTCTTCTCCGATTGTATGGGAAAATCAGGTTTTCATCACTTCAGGGGTTCCAGCGGCTGGTTCTGGAAACGATGCACTCCCGAAGCTTGAGTTCACCGTGCTTGCGTACGATCGCAATTCTGGAAAGCTAAATTGGAAACAAGTGGCCACGGTAGCCACCCCTCATCAGGGAACGCACTCGACGAACAATTTCGCTTCGGCTTCACCTTGTACTGACGGCGTACATTTGTACGCACATTTTGGTTCGCGCGGTTTGTATTGTTACACGCTGGACGGAAAGCTCGTATGGAAGCGAGATGACTTCGGAAAGATGAATACCCGCAACAGCTTCGGTGAAGGTAGTTCGCCGGCACTTGCTGGAGACAAATTGATTGTCCCTTGGGATCATGAAGGTCCGTCGGCCTTGTTTGCTTTGGATAAAAAAAGCGGCAAGACGTTATGGAAAGTGGATCGAGATGAACCGACGAATTGGTCCACTCCGCTGATTGTGGACTACAAGGGCAAAAAGCAGGTCGTCATGAATGGTCAACGATTTGCTCGCGGCTACGACCTGGAGACAGGGAAGGAATTGTGGCGTTGCAGCGGTCAAACCGAACGACCCTGTGCGACTGCCGTGACCGAAGGTGACTTAGTTTTTGTCGGTAGTGGGTTCCGAGGTGCTTATCTGGGCGCGTTTCGCTTGGATAGTCAAGGTGACATCAAGGGTTCGAAAAGTGTTGTGTGGGAATTTGATCACGACACACCCGATGTTCCTAGCCCGCTGCTAAGTAACGGTCGGTTGTATTTCTATAAGGGTAAAGGTGGACAACTGAGTTGCATCGATGCTGGAACGGGTAAGCCATTTTATGTGGCCACCCGTGTACGAGATCTCGACACGATTTATGCATCCCCGGTCGCTGCCGGTGGTTATGTGTTTCTTACGGCTCGAAACGGTAACACCGTGGTGATTCGCGATTCCGAAAAGTTTGAGATCGTCGCGACCAACAGCGTGGGTGAAACGGTTGACGCAACCCCCGCATTCGTCGATGGTGAAATATTTATTCGAGGCGAAAAGCATCTTTTCTGTATTGCCAAATAGCAAACAGAGTGGTGTCGGGCAAACGCGCATCAATGTTTGGTGGGGCGGGTGTTAGCATCAGCTAACACCCGCCTCAACCATTTTCTAGCCTGTTGGCGTTGAGGTAAATCGCAAAATAGCCATTCGGCGGAATGATTCGCAAATGGAATCGTCTCGAAAGTGCAGCTATCGGCAACGCGGACTCCGTCGATTTCGATCTGGCGCAGATAGGTTTCAATCTCAGCGACAGAGCCTTCATGAGAAATCCACTGCGGTCGCCCCCTAAGTCGTTTAAGTCTCTCGATAGCGGAGGCACGATCTGAATCTGAATACGGCCAAGATCGGACGCCATCGTAATGACTGTGGCAAAAGAATGCACACCACAATTCAGAAATATCATCATCGTGTAAGCCAAAATAATTGCAGCCTATCGCACCGCGCGAAAATCCACATAAGACGATCCGCTGGCGATCTCCTCCATAGAGTGAGCAGACCTCTTCAATGGTGTTGCTGCAATAACGCTTGGTTTCAGCAATATCGCCCCACCACTGTAAGCAGTTTTCGAAGGAACCCCCATCTTTTTTCTTCAGATAGGGTAACACCAGCCAAATACAATCCTCGCCGCCGCTCAGGCCATAGCCGATCCTACAATCTTCAGGTTTACCGGTCGAAACGTCACCCAGAGCATTGGCGTAATTGCCATTGCCTGCGTATTCGACGAGGATCGGATAGGATCGATGAGGTTGCCAATTGTGTGGTAGAAACAGGACATGATATACAGTTGTGGCATCATAGCCATTGGTAGTTTGTTGGACGCGTTTGCCAGGAGATGGTTGCTCCTGCAGAAGCGGCGGTAGGGATAAATCTCTTTTCACATCCCGTAAATTAGACGTTTGGGCTTGCAGCAAGTCAGCAGGATTCTGAATACCAAGAGCAATCGCCCACAAAAGTGAAAAGGCCCAAGCGGAGATTCGACTTGCAATCAGGTTCATAGCCGCTCATCCAGTGTTATTCATGATTGAAGGGGCGAAATTAGCAGGCTCATCTGGATTCATTTTCATCTACGCTTGATCCATCTTGATCCATTCGATTGCGGACGGACTGGCTCAGCGCACCTTAGTGGGATCGAAGTGTGGGTTTTCGATTATCCCAAGCACGTTACCAAATGGATCCAGAACGGTAGCTAATTTGATTCCTCCTCCCACATCTTGCACATCCTCATGAAGTTTCGCGCCAAGGATCAGAACGCGTTGAAGTTCCTTGGTAACATCGGCGACTCCCCAGTAAACGCAAACACCATTTCGGCCGGGACTTCCGTCAGGTACCAAACCCAGTTCGAAACCACCGATATTGAAGCCGACGTAGTAGGGTTCATTAAAGTAAGGTACGGTTCCAAAAATATCGCTGTACCATCTTTTGCCAGCCTCGAGATCCGTGACTGGATAAATTGCGGTGCGTAGTCCAAGCAGCATAGGAAAACCTGTTTTTCAGTGTGGATATTTTATGAAAGGCGATTTGGGAAAAAAACGGCAACTTCGGATCCTGCAGCGTAGAGAACGCTCGCTGGTTGCTGGCTATTGAGGCATGCGAAGTGGTCACCATAGCAACTGGCGAAGTCGATTGAAATTTCAAAATCGTCAATAGCGGCGGTGGACCAGGGTGGATGCTCAACTTGATATTCGAGCGTTCTGCGTCGATTCCCTGCGTATCCCCAGTAATGTTCGGTGATAAACTCAGCCGCAGAACCAACTTTCGGAGGTGTCAATTCTGAATCGAGTTTGATTCGAAAGGAGTGTTGTCGACCATAACGCCACGAGTATGCGAACTGAGGATTCGCATGTTCGTGTGCCATTGAGGCATAAACATAGCTTTCTTGGAAAAGAGAATTCGCAACCCAGGGAATGATTCGCAGCGGAACAATCTCTTTGATAAAAGTGACGCCTCTGCGAGAAGGGTCGTTTTGTGGTGTTACATAAAAGCGGAGGTTGACTTCGGCAAACTGAGTGTGAAAGGGAACCTTGACGCCGAGAACTCGTGTTTTGTTGAACCAGAATGCCACCAAGCTCACAAAATATTTTCCATCGAATGAGTCGAGACGCGTTTTCAATGGAACGTGCGGTTCGAGTAGTTCTGGGGGAACGACATAGTTGGCGAACAGCAAATGCTCCCAGCAGGCAGAAAGAAATTTCATGGAAGCTTTCCCCTCATCACCGCATTCTGCAGAAGAGTCTCTAGAGCTGAGTTGGTCCTTTTCCGAATCACGCGGATCAGCCATGGTGAGAGTAGCAGCCACGGAGCGACGGGCATCAGGGCCATCGCATAAGCGGCTAAAATCCAGCGGAAGCCTTGGGCCCAAGGGACGCCGAACGGGATACCTGCCGCACGACCAAACCCGAATCCGCCGGCAATCGCAAAAATCGTTCCTAAGCTCAAGCCAAGAATGAGTGGAAACCAAGTGAGGAAGCGTTGCATTGTGGCGACACCACCTAATTTTGCGGTTAGACGAAGGGTGCGTTCGGTGCAGCGCAAGTGAATCGTTGTTGCGCCAAGCAATGGATTTTGTTTCGTGCTGTTGAGGCCTGGCCCTTGAAGTTCGGCATTGCGATCATCACAGGCAACAATGCGAAAACCGACTGTTTTCAGAACAAGGATAGCTCGGGAGAGTGCCTGCTGAGCATCGCCCGTGGTTTGGGCTTCAACTTCGAAATCATCGGACATTTGAAATCTCGTATTGAAAAACGGCACTGCGATACTAGTCAGGTCGACTGAATTATGACAGATAGCGGCTCGATTTTCATTAGTATGGAGCTACCTTTCCGGTTTTCCTCTCAGCCATTGAGGTTGTCCGAAAGGATAGGGATAACTTATGGGAAGGTCTTTAGGGTAAGAGCTGTTGGCCGAGGAAAGTTGAGCGTGACTCTTACAGATGATTTCCCCAAAAATCGAATTCTTCTGATATTTTTGCTAGAGCCTGTTTCAAAACCGTCTCAAACAAGTATCTCCGCAAGCTAGGTATATAAAAGCTTGAAAAATCCGACTGTGGTATTCAAAGCGCACAACCAACCGGCGAAACTGTCCGATCCAGGAGATCGTTCTTTCGACGATCCATCGGCGGAGTATCGTCGCATCCTCCGGCCATCCTGACGGGATGCGCGTTTGCGATTCTGTCGATGTAATGATTAATGGATATTGGAGAATGCAAAATGGCCGGGCAGACTCACTGTTGGAATTGAGAGTTGCTCGCAGCTTTGATTTTGAATTTTTCATTCTCCATTACTCATTAATCATTGAAACTC
>Ga0169931_10000829_pt1 | contig 51593 bp, 51 predicted proteins | sample Kivu_15m_20L_FD_129675 | JGI IMG/M metagenome (GOLD analysis project Ga0169931, IMG submission 129675) | Freshwater microbial communities from Lake Kivu, Western Province, Rwanda to study Microbial Dark Matter (Phase II) - Kivu_15m_20L... | ecosystem: Environmental > Aquatic > Freshwater > Lake...
GGATTCTCCTAAGCTATAGGTTAATACCTATGGAATTCATAAGAAGATATATTCGGTAAATTGTTTGCGTTGGTAAATTTTGGCTACCTAAGAAGAGTATGCTGATGGAGCAACCTAAGCATCGCTTAAACGCCATCTAAAACCAATTAACAAACATGGAAATAACTAATACTATTAACACGCGTAACTTACGGAGTGATATTTTTGGTGGTGTCACTGCGGCCATTGTCTCTTTACCACTGGCTTTAGCATTCGGTGTTGCTTCCGGTGCAGGTCCAGTTGCTGGTCTTTATGGTGCAGTTTGTGTGGGTTTTTTTGCTGCTTTATTTGGTGGAACGCCCACATTAATTTCTGAGCCCACTGGTCCCATGACTGTTGTAATTACTGGCATTATAAGTTCTTTAACAGCTATGGATCCAGAAAATGGCATGGCTATGGCTTTCACCGTAGTTATGTTAGCGGGGATATTTCAAATCATATTTGGTATCTTCAAGCTGGGCAAATATATCACCCTCATGCCCTATAGTGTAATTTCTGGGTTCATGTCGGGTATTGGTGTGATTTTAATTATTTTGCAAATCGCACCGTTTTTAGGGCAACCTAACCCAAAAGGGGGAGTTTTAGGAATAGTTCAAAATTTACCTCAGCTCCTAGAAAAGATTAATCCCATTGCCCTCATTTTGGGTGTAATGACCGTGGCAATTATTTATTTGACACCATCAAAGGTCAAACGCATTGTGCCACCCCAATTAATTGCCCTAGTTTTAGGAACCATAGTTTCACTGGTCTTTTTTAGTAATGCGGATATCCCACGTATCGGTGTGATTGAAACTGGATTGCCAAAACTGCAAATGCCAACTTTTACCCCCGCTAGTGTAACAATTATGTTAGTTGATGGGGTTATGTTGGGAATGTTGGGGTGTATTGATACCCTATTAACCGCAGTAATAGCTGATAGCTTAACTCGTACAGAACATAAATCTGATAAAGAGCTAATTGGACAGGGTATCGCCAATTTGGTCTCTGGGTTGTGTGGAGGTTTGCCCGGTGCTGGAGCGACCATGGGAACGGTAGTAAATATCCAAACCGGAGCACAGACTGCAATATCTGGAATCACCCGCGCTCTAATTTTGTTGGTAGTGGTTTTAGGTGCTGCTGGTGTTACTCAAAGTATTCCTATGGCTGTTCTAGCGGGAATTGCGCTGAAAGTGGGGATTGATATCCTAGATTGGAGTTTTTTAAAGCGATCTCACAAAGTTTCGTTTAAGGGTTCCATCATTATGTATGGTGTGTTACTCTTGACTGTTTTTGTAGATCTGATTGTAGCTGTGGGGATAGGTGTATTTATTGCTAACATCCTTACTATTGAACGTTTGTCCAGCATGAGTTCTGAGAAAGTTAAGGCCATCAGTGACGCTGATGATGATATTGATTTAACTGAGGAAGAGAAAAGATTACTGGATCAAGCTGGGGGTAGAATTTTGTTATTCTACTTAAGTGGTGCCATGATATTTGGTGTTTCCAAGGCCATCTCTCGTGAGCATAATGCCATTCAAGACTGTGATGTAATTATTTTTGACCTCAGCGATGTTCCTATGATGGGTGTAACCGCTTCTTTAACTATCGAAAGTGCAATTCGGGAAGCAGTTGAAAAAGGCCGGCAAATTATTCTGGTTGGTATCACTGGTAAGGTTAAAAAGCGACTGGAAAATTTGGGAGTTTTAAGTTTATTACCCCCCCACCATTTGGTGATAGAGCGCAAACAAGCTCTAGAACAAGCTATGACTTTAGTTAAAAGGTGATAATTAAAGTTTGATAGGGGGAATGAAGCAAGTGTTATATTTGATCGTTCCCCGTTCTTTTACCCAAACCCTGAACAATGCGCTTGACCTTTTCTGAGGAAATAAAATCTTTGCTACAGCGTCTAGCACACCAACCTCTAACCTTGGGTGACGTGCTGGAAACAACCTCTCAACGCGGATTCATTCTAGTCATTGCTTTATTGGTTTTACCATTCTTGTTCCCTATGCCACCCGGACTCACGGGTCCTCTTGGCTCCGCTTGTTTGCTCTTATCATTGCAAATGCTTTTGGGTAGGCGATCGCCCTGGTTACCAAAAAAAATTGCCAATTATCAGTTTCCCCGGGTTTTTGCCCAAACTATTCTCCACAATCTAGGTAGGGTCACCAGGTTGTTAGAAAAAATTGCCCGTCCTCGCTTGACAAAATTGGCAAATCATGATATTACCTGGAGATGTAACGGTCTTTGCATTTCCTGGTTGGCTATTTTACTTATCTCTCCTGTACCTTTGACTAATCCCATACCCACCATTGGCATTTTACTGTTTGCTGCGGCTAGTATGGAGTCAGATGGACTACTTATATGTATTTGCTATGTATTAACACTATTAATCACCCTAATTTTCTACCTCATTGTCTATGGAGTTTTACAGCTCCCTGGTTTGATTACATAAAGATTACTGGCACTATTGACATTTATGGGGAGTGTCTTATAATCCTAGTTAAGGTAGGTTCCAATCAATACTTAACGAGTATGAAAATAAATCCCCCAGCCAATAACAAACAGTTAATAACTGGGGGTAACAATGTAATTAAGGTGCATCTACTAGTTTGATTATTCCTACGGGATAACATGGAATCCGGAAAATTTATTTGATTTCTGCTTGATTTCCATGTTTTTAAAAAATCCCCCAGTTTTGGCCGGGGGGATCGATCAATTAAGGTTTCAATGTTTTCAAGGGCCAATCTGTAAAATCGGGAAGGTAATTCCTACCTTCCATGTTTTACAAGGGCTCCTAAAACTCTGGATTTGGGACTAAATAAAAAAGCTAGGACAAATGCTGTGCAAACGACTAATACAATAGCTGGTCCAGAGGGTAAATTATAGAAGTAACTCAAATAAATTCCTACAATACTAGAAATTATAGCGATCGCAGCTCCTAGGATCATAACTTGATGTAGTCTGTTAACTAATAGGTACGCTGTAGCACCGGGGGTAATCAACATTGATAGGACTAAAATCACTCCCACTGCTTTCATACTAGCAACAATGGTTAGGGAAATGAGCAACATCAAACTAATGTTGAGTTGATTAACTGGTAGACCAGCAACCTGGGCTCCTACGGGATCAAAGGTATAGAATAGTAGTTCTTTGTAGAGTAAAAAAACGATAATTAAGGCCACAGCAGCAAGGATGGCCGTATCCCTAACCTCATTGGGGGTAACACCTAGAATATTGCCAAAAAGAAAGTGATTGAGGTCGATTTTATTAGCTTTTTGAATCCCTGTAATGAGGGTGACACCAAGAGCAAAAAAACCAGAAAATACTATCCCCATAGCTGCATCCTCCTTAATGGGAGACCGGTTTTTAATCACTGCTATAGCTACCGTGCTTACCATAGCAGCAATAAAAGCTCCCAAAAATATATTCGCACCTATTATAAAGGCGATCGCTAGTCCCGGTAAAACGGAATGACTAATAGCATCACCTAGTAGTGCCAGACGTTGTACCATTAAATAAGTACCAACCACAGCACATAACAAACCAATTAATACTGCAACAATCAGTGAACGTTGCATAAATCCATACTGCAACGGTTCCATTATTTCGCTTAACATAAATAATATTAAAAATGAAAATTATATTGTAAAGTAGGCACGTTGTAGATTAGTTTCTGTAAGTACATGCAGACGAGGTCCACTAGCTATAAGTTGACAGTTAAGTAGAATTAAATCGTCAAAATGGTTAATTGACTGACCCAGATCGTGGTTGACCACCAGGACAATTTTTCCTCGATCTGTGAGTTCTTGAAAAATGTTAAAAAGGACACCTTGAGTTTTGTGATCTATGCCGACGAAGGGTTCATCAAAACAAAAAATTTCAGGTTCTTGAGTTAGAGCGCGGGCCAGGAATACCCTTTGTTGTTGTCCTCCGGAAAGCTCTCCTATAGGTCGGTCAGTATATTTTAACATTTCTACCCGTTCCAATGCTGTCATTGCTATTTGCCGACTCATACTAGAAAAACTACGTAACCAACCGGTTTTTTTCACTCTTCCCGTCATGACCACATCCCAGACCGTAGCGGGGTAGTTCCAGTCAATTTGGCTTCTTTGGGGGACATAGGCAACTTTTTCTAGTTGGTCTACTAATGGCCTACCGTCATACAGTACACTACCCATACTCATGGGGACTAATCCTAGAATTGCTTTGATCAACGTACTTTTACCAGCACCATTAGGTCCAAAAATTCCTGTTAATCTTCCTGCTTTAATAGTACAGGTTATATCCTGTAAAGCGTCTTGTCTATGGTATTGTACTCCTAAATGGGAAATATGAATATCCCTAAACTCTCTATTTATGGGCATCCTTTGAGGTGTTTTTAGTAATAGACCAAATTTTGGGGAGGTGTTTTGCATAGTAGGATTGATAATTCTTGAGATCCTACTTTGAGCTTACTATGAAGAAGGCTAAAAATATGAGACAAATATGAAAAATAAAAACATTCGGATATGGATAGTAATATTTTTACCATTATATTTACTAGGATGTAGTGTTTCTCAAGTGGAAACCTTGAAGAATGGCAGTCGTGGGAAACTAAGCAAAATAAAAGTTGTAGCAACAAGTACAATAATTACGGACTTAGTGGCACAAATAGGAGGTGAGGAGATTAGTTTAACTGGAATACTTCAACCTGGAACAGATCCCCATGTATATGAACCAGTACCAGGAGATGGCAAGGTCTTAGAGACAGCGGATTTAATTGTATATAATGGGTATAATTTAGAGCCAGGAATTATTAAGTTAATGAATTCTACGGGTGTAAGGGCTAGAAAACTGGCAGTGGGGGAAGTAGTCAAACCCTTAAAATTAAAAACCCATCGGGGGGAAATAGTTCCCGATCCCCATGTGTGGGGAAGTGCTAAAAACACCATAACCATGGTAAATGCTATTAGAGATACTTTAGTGGAGTTGTCGGATAAGGACAGGGAAAAATTTACACGAAATGCTGCCCAACTAACTAAGGAACTGGAAAAGTTGGATAATTGGATCAAACAGCAAATTGAAACTATTCCACCCCCCAACCGCAAAATAGTTACCTCCCATGATGCTTTTCAGTATTATGCTGATGCTTACGGTATGGAGGTTGTAGGGACTTTAATTGGAATTAGCACAGAAGAAAAACCCAGTGCTAAAACGGTAAAGGAATTGGTGGATGCTATTATTAGAGCGGATATTCCTACTATATTTACCGAAACTACGATTAATCCAGACTTGATGAAAACAGTAGCTCAAGAAGCGGGGGTAAAAATGGCAACAAATCAACTTTATTCCGACTCTTTGGGTGCAAGGGGAAGTGATGCGGATACTTATATCAAAATGATGACAGTTAATACCAAAACTATTGTGATCGGTCTAACCGAAACGGTAAAATAAATGATTGACAAAAGTCTGAGAATCTAATATTATTGTTTGCGGATTTCCCACGTTATAATTCTGGTGATGCTTTAATTGGTAAGGCGTTAACAAAAAAATTTTTTTGCTCTGTACCGGATAAATCCAAAAACGGTTGAATGATTAACTAAAATCACACCGCGTCAAATACAGTACCAAATACAAATTATCAAAAAAGGTTTTGTTATATGTAGGCTCTTCTAAGGAGATGACGGCAGATATTTTGCAGTATAAGTGGGTGAGTGGAATTAAATATAAGATCAACGTAGGTTGAGTTTAATATGAAACCCAACACCCGCATGGATCTCGTTCCTCCCTACTTAACTAGGAATGGAGCAGTGATTTATGAGTTTTCTTTAAAGGAGACCAACATAAAGCATTACCAATTCATTGGCTTTTTTGTATTGAAGAGAATGGAATTTACCATTTTGACTATGGATGATAGTAATATCAACTTAGATTAGGATAGGTTTTATTCTTCCTGGTGACCAAGGTTAAACGTTTGAATTTTTTTAAGTGTGGAGTGAAGGAAAAATTTCTGTGGACGCAAAATTATCTCCCAACCAAGGATTGAGTATTTCCGGGATCGGGTTAGCATCGGTTTTAGCTGCAGCTATGACCTGTGCCACCCTAGTTGTAGATGGTCTAGGAAATAGGGCTTTTTGGCAATCCAACTCTTTAACCATGCCATTTTTACTGAGTGCTTTGGGTAGTGCAGTAGCTGGTTTATGGGTTGTGCCACTGTTGCAAGCGTTAAAAACTGGGCAAATTATTCGAGAAGATGGACCCAAGGCCCATTTAAAGAAGGCGGGTACTCCCACCATGGGTGGTGTATTTTTCATACCCGTGGCCCTGCTAGTAGCTTGTGTGCTTTCCAATTTTGCTCAAGATGTATTGGCTGTTTCCGCTTTAACACTTGCTTACGGAACCATAGGTTGGATAGACGATTGGCAAATCCTGCTGAGGAAATCCAACAAGGGTATATCCCCCAAAACAAAATTGATTTTACAAATTGTTTTTGCCATTGGTTTTTGTGTGTGGATGATTTTAAGGGGAGATTTTAGTATAACAAATATAGTTTTGCCCTGGGTGGGTTTTTCTTTACCTTTAGGATTCATGTTTTGGCCCTTAGCTACCTTTGTGCTAGTCGCGGAAAGCAATGCTACTAATTTGACTGATGGAGTTGATGGGTTAGCTGGGGGAACAGTGGCGATCGCCATTTTGGGTTTAGGAGCGTTGATTGCTCCCACCGCACCCAGTTTAATGATCTTCTGTGCAGCGGTGAGTGGTAGTTGTCTGGGATTTTTAGCTCATAATCGCAATCCCGCTCGAGTTTTCATGGGTGACACTGGTTCCCTCGCTTTAGGCGGTGCTTTAGGTGCAGTGGCCCTTTTAACTAATAATTTGGTAGGACTGTTTATTTTAAGTGGAATATTTTTTGTAGAAACCCTATCTGTAATGGCACAGGTGAGTTACTACAAAGCAACTAAGGGACCGGATGGCAAGGGCAAGCGATTATTCAAGATGGCTCCTTTACACCATCATCTGGAATTATCTGGTTGGTCTGAATTGCAGGTGGTGGGCGTGTTTTATATAATTGGTGCGGTTTTGGCCAGTATGTGTCTAGCCTTAATCAAGTGATTTTTCTAACACCTGCCTAAATATTCAAAATGCCACCCATTTCCTAGGGTGGTTTTTTTTGGGAAGCAAACGGATTGATATGGAATAATAAATATAAGTATGGACACAATAGAGGACAATGTGATGGTGGAAGAAACAAACCAAAAACCCGTAGCTAAAAAAGAAAAACCCCCAGCAGTGGAAGATAAGCCATTTGAGGAGTTTATGCAAGAACACTACTTACCTGCTTTACAAAGAGCGATCGCCCAGGAAGGTATTTCTGACGTAAAATTGACCTTTGCCAAGCAGAAATATGCCATTGTTGGTTTTGATTCTTCCCAGGAGTGTTGGCAAATCATTGGTTCTTGGCAAAACGGGTCTAAACAGTTTAATGTTTACTTTCCCGACCAAGACATTCAAGGTAAAAAGGGGTTTTCCTGTCATGAAGGGAAAAAACCCAGCACGCTGGAGTCCTTCTTAATAGACGAGCGTAAGATCACCCTTGACTTGCTGGTATCCCGTCTAGTTTACCGTCTCAACGGTCAAAAATGGCTAGGTAGGAACTAGTTCCCACTCTAATTATAGAGACGTTGCAGTTGAATACCCAACGTCTCTAAACTATTAAGAGCTAAACTGTGAGAGATTGGGGATCGGTTTCAATCAACTTTGCCAAATCCTGGAGGAAAGCAGCTGCATGGGCACCGTAAATAATTCGGTGGTCACAGGTAATATTCACCTTCATTTGTTGTCTGAGAGCAAATGAACCATCTCCAGTAGCTACAACTTGGGAACGCCCAGCTCCAACTGCTAAAATGGCACCTTGTCCCGGTGGCAAAATTGCATCAAAGGTATCCACACCGAACATACCCAAATTAGAGATAGTAAATGTACCCGTGCTGTACTCCTCGGGTTGCAGTTGTTTAGCCCTAGCTCTATCCACTAGAGATTTCCAGTTCCGCGACAGGGAGTAAATATCTATTTGATCCGCATTCTGTAAAACCGGGGTAATTAAACCACCATCATCCATGGCCACAGCTACAGAAACATTAATCTGGGGGTGATGGACAATTCCTTGTTCTGAATAACTGGCATTAAGTAAAGGATGTTTTTGTAAGGTAACTGCTACAGCTTTAGCTAAAAGGGCTGTCATGGTTACGCCCTTGGATTTGATTTGCTTGTACAGCTTATCTAGACCATCAGTGGTAATGGTATAGCCAACATGAAATGTAGGTACAGATAGGCTGGACATCATATTACGTACCACAGCATTCTGCAAAGTAGTTAATGGTACTACTTGTCCGGAAGTAACTACGGGGGGTGCTGGTTTTGTTGGTGTAGCAGTAGATGGAATAGTAGGAATGGTACTAATAACCGTACTAACAACAGGGCTAGTGGGTTGTTTGCCCACAGCAGCCTCTATGTCTCCCGCAATAATGCGACCATAAGGACCACTGCCTTGGAGATTATTTAAATCAACCTTGAGTTCCTTAGCCAGCTTACGAGCGCGAGGAGAAACCACTAACCTACCTTGTTGATGATTTGACCCATTTTGGGAAACTGTTACAGGTACTGGAACCACAGGGGCACTCACCGCTGCTACTGGGGGAGTAGGTACAGTAGCTCCACCTCCAAGAATCTTAGCACTGGTAATTTCTTCTTGGGTTTCAGCCACATAAGCGATCGCTGCGCCAACGGGAGCAGTTTCACCAGCTTGAACGAGAATATGGGCTAGAAATCCTTCATAAAAAGACTCTACATCCATATCAGCCTTATCTGACTCAACAACCACCACTGTTTCACCTTTTTCCACTTTATCTCCTGGTGATTTGACCCAAGAGACTATTTTTCCTTCTGTCATGGTGGAACTTAGGGCTGGCATAAATACTTCATGAATGCTCATAATGGTGGCTTTAGAATCAATTTGGTAATTTTTTGAGTGGAATTTAAGGTATGTTCCCAAATCAAATTGTAGCCCACCAAGGGAATTTTTCGCCAAACATTTAGCTCAGGGTGGAACTTAACTGGGACTTAACGGGAACTTAAAGTTGGTGTGAAATATCCATATAGTAAATTGTATGGTGCAATAGGTAGTTCAATAATGGGAGATCCCAATTGACTTATGGTCGTGGTGGGCCACCCACTCTGATACAAGTTACGGTCTTCCGCTTTCTCACACACACAACCATGTTAGCAAGACTCAAGTTTTTTTTAATTTTTACCCTAGGTACTTTCATTAGTACTGCTGGACTTTATTGGATTCAGCATCAACCTTCCATAAGATTGACCCTATCCGCCCACGGACAGCCACAAACCATCCCCAAGGAAATAAATCCAGATGAAGCACAAATAAATTTGGAACGTTCTGATTACCACATAATTCCCTTAGAAACAGTTAATTCTCTTTTAATAGGGAGTGATCCTGCCACTATAGCATTAAATATGATTGATGAAAGTAAAGAGTCTCATAAAAAAGTACAAGTGCAGGTAGTCTATCCCCAACCTAATCAGGCCTTGGTTACAATTATCAAACCCTCACCAGATAAAAATAGTGTGGTTAACACCACTAAATATCGTGTGGAAATGAGTCGCTTTGGGCGATCGCTGTTAGTAAATTCACCACCAGTATGGGAGGTGATCTGGGCTGGATCCCAAAGAGATTGTTTTTCTCAGGATCTAACCCAGGATGATCTTATTCAAGACTGTGATTAGACTTCACCACGAATCTCTTCAATCACACCATCGCGAAGAACGATTTCAACCTGCATCTTACTAATCAGGTTATCACCAGTTTTCACCTGGAAAAAACTTTCCATTTGAAACTGATTGACCTCCTCATCCAAATCTAAATACTGTACTTGCTGAAGGTTTTGCAATAATTGGTTCTTCTGTTCCAACAACTCGCTTTTCTTCTGGTTGATTTGTAGTTGAATATTGTCGATTTGTTGTAGAGTTTGGGGACCAGGAGGTTGCAGACTCTGTTTTTGAATAACACTAATTGTTCTTTGTCCTTCCATGTCAAGTTGTTGCAACTGCTGATCTGTTTGGTTGATCTGTTCTTGCAACTGTTGTTGTACTTCCTCCTTCCATAGTGGAGTTACAATCACCTTCACGTTCACAACACGTTTGAGCATTAATTCCAGGTTCGATAGTTCCATAGAGATTATAGGTTTAACCTAACGAGTTTGTAATTGTTTTTAATTAGACTTACTTGACAAACATGCTGTCAATAGTATTGCCATAGTTTTGTGCCACAACATGACGACGAATTTTCATAGTTTGGGTCATCATGCCATTTTCCATGGAAAAGGGTTCCGGGATTAGCTTAAAGGGTCCAATGCGGTCATCAGCCCTATAACCTGGACGATTTTGCACCTCCCTATTTAATTCCTTCCGATATAAATCCTGAATTATTTTGTTCTCTAAGTCAATTTTTTGACCCATTTTTTGATCTTCATTTTCCGTGGAATCATCCTGGGTAGGTAAATTGATATTCTCAACTTCCGCCCATTTTTCCAAAGCATCCAGGTTAGGAACTATTAAAGCACCAAGACTGCGCTGATCTTGTCCTACCAGCATAATTTGGTCAATATAGGGCGATCGCAAGCAAGCATCTTCTATAGGTTGGGGTTCAATATTTTCACCATTGCTTAATACAATAGTATCCTTAGCTCTACCAGTTAGCACCAAATCATTTTCAGGTGTTACCCAACCTAAATCACCGCTATTAAACCAACCATCACTGTCAATAACCTGTTTTGTAGCTTCCAAATTTTGATAATAGCCCCCCATCACCTGGGGACCTTTAAGTAGAACTAAGCCAATTTTCCCGGGAGGTAGAGGGTCTTTTGTTTCTGGGTGAACTATTTTCACCTGAGTTCCTGCTATTGGTTGTCCCGAGGATCCACGTAAATTCCTCCAGATACGACGAGCATTAGTCACTGGTGAAGTTTCCGTCAATCCATAACCCTGCACAATCTCCACCCCGATAATTTCAAAGAAGTTATCTATATGTCTAGGCAGTGCCCCACCTCCACTAATCACCTGCTTGATTTTTCCTCCTGTAGCTTCTCGCACTTTAGCATAAACTAACTTTTCTCCCAATATTTGTAATGGTGATAAGACCAATTGCTTAATTTTTGCTGCCCATCTTATCCATTTTGAAGCACCAATATGCTCTAAACTTAATCCTTGGGCAATACGTCGAGCGAAAATATATTCCTGACCCATTTTCAGCAAGAATTGAATTAGTTTTTGTTTTTTCACTGGTTGGCTACGGAACTGCTTTTGCACCCCTTCATAAATTGACTCCCACAGTCTGGGCACAGCAATCATAAAGTTAGGTCTAAACCTTTTCAGGTCTTCTTTAATCATTCTCAAATTTGTGTATATTTGTGTACAACCTTGAGAAAGCAAAAAGTATTCCCCACTGCGCTCATAACTATGCCAAGTTGGTAAAATGCTTAAAGCCACATCACCAGGTTGGGGTTGAACTATAGTTCCCAGGGTTTGAACCTGATGTAATAAATTGTTATGAGAAAGCATAACACCCTTGGGTTTACCCGTAGTTCCAGAAGTGTAAATCAACGTCGCTAAAAAATCTCCACCAATTGTTACAGGAGTTAAAGTATGATGATTAGCCAGATTTAACAGCTGAGTAAAATTCATCACTGGATAGGTTTCTATAATAGGCAAGGTATTCCAATCAGGCATATCCGTTTCATCAGAAAGTAAAATGACCAGCTTAATTGGTAGCTCAGCCAAATCAGGTTCTAGCTTATTTAACGTTTTAACATCTTCAACTACCACAACAGTGCTACCACTGTGGGAGATGATATATAGTAACTCATTCTTTTCAGCTTGGGAGCTACGAACTGCATTCACTGCTCCAGCAGTCATAATACCTTGGTCTGCGATAAACCAACGGGGACTATTATCTGCTATGAGAGCAATGCGTGGGGGATGAGCATCATCATTTTTGTTTACCCCCAAGACCTGTAAACCTATGGCAAAACGCTGAATTTGATCCCACAATTGGGTGTAGGTGATTTTGACCTCTGGTTTGCTATGGGGGTTATATAGAGCAGTGATATCGCGAAAGTGTTGAGCTGCTAATGGCCATATTTCTGGTAAGGAATGGATACCAGAATAACTGGTCAAATCTTGTATTGCCTTTTTTTCTCGATCTGTAAAGGTAGATAAAAAAGGAGACTGAAGTTGCATAATTGACAAATGGTATACAGAAATAGTTTACGATAGCATATTATATAATAGTGGGGTAGTGATTTTTGGGTGAAAATCTAAACTAATCAAGGAGGTGATTAATAATAGTTATAATTGGGGGGCTATTAGCCAGTATTGTTAGTGCTGTTATTTGCTTGATTTTACCCAAATTTTTATCTTTGTTCTCATCTAGAAAAAATAATCATCTTGAGCGGGATAGAAACCACAGTGGAATCACGAGTTTTCCTTATTGTACAGTTTATAAATTAACAGGTAGTCAATGGTGCAAGTTTAGTCCCCAGTTTTGTGAGCGATGTTCTTCTTACCGGGAACATGAGAAACTGAAAAATTCATGGAAGTAGTGACACAAAAACTCGTAAATCCTTCAATTAGGGACATTCCAACCTACATAGCTCAAATCATTTAATTTACTTATAGGTCATAAAAGAAATTTAAAACTAAATGGTTGGTCTAATCTTAGAATTATGGTTGATGATTAAATAATGTCTAAATTTTAGGCAAATCGAGGCAATAAAGACCAAATTAAGGGGGAATCATCTATGAGTCTAATGGATGTCGTCACTTTTACGTTATTCAACGCAGTTGCTTGCATGGTTTTGCCTAAACTGATCTCAATTGTGTTTCCCATTCATAAGAACAGAATAGAGAGCAAACCAAAACCCCCAAATCCCATACTGAAACGGAAGCAGTACAAGAGATGGCTTTTCCTACTCCAACAGTAGTTTTTAAAAACTGTGGCTTAAAACCCTATTTAGGGGATAGATTTTTACGATTTTCCCTTCGCCATCTAGCTCTGACTAAGCGAATCTCATTATAGGTATAACTATCACCCAAATAATCTCGAATGGGGGTCAAATTAATGTCACCCAGCACATCTATGACCTGCCAAATTTTCTTTTGTCTATCCAAAGGTATTAACAAATTCAAATCAACAGGTTGTTTTTTTTCTATGAGATCTGAGAGATGACGAATAATGGTAGTAGTTTTCATATTCCGTTTTTGGGCAATTTGTTCAATAGTGAATCCTTGCTGGTGCAATTCCAAGGTAGTTGATTCTGTATTAGTTATTAGATCATCATCACTCTTTTTTGGTGATTGCCAACTTTGTTCTTGAATATAGGATTGAATAACTGCCAAAAACCTTTCTCCATATTGGTTGACCTTATAACTAACCACCCCAGAAATTTGTCCTAACTCTTCTAGAGTTCTGGGTTTGATTTGGGCCATTAGTCGTAAGGTCGAATCTTGAAAAATAATATAGGGAGCTAAACCTAGTTCGTCAGCAATTTGTTTTCGTAGCTGTCTGAGTTCATTCATCAGAGCTTCTATATCTAAAGCCTTAGTATTAACAGCGACAAAATCAGCCTTTTGATATACGGGAGCAGCAATTGAAACTTGTCGTTGTTTTCGCATCACCTCCCAACTTAAAGCATTTAATTTTAACACCGAATAGCCATCATTGGTTTGTTCCAATAACCCTTGGTGCAACAAAGATCTGCATAACATTTTCCATTCATCTGCTGTTTTATCTTTCCCGATACCATAGGTAGAAAGTTGATCGTGTTTATGCAAAGAAATTTTTTGATTTTTCGCCCCTCTTAACACATCAATAATATAATTCATGCCATATTTTTCCTGACATCGTGCTACACAAGATAAAAACTTCATTGCTTCCACAGTCCAATCTTGTAAAGGTTTGGGATAACGGCAATTATCACAATTAGCACAACCACCCAGAAATCTTTCCCCAAAATACCCCAATTGAATTGTGCGTCTACAGTCAGTTCCTTCAGCATAATCTATCACTTGTCTTAACTGCTGTTTAGCAATCAACTGTTCTTGGGGATCGGTTTTCTTACCTATACTCCATTCAATGGTTTTCACATCACCAAAACTAAAAAATAAGGTGCATCGAGAGGGTTCCCCATCTCTTCCAGCACGACCTGACTCCTGATAATAACTTTCTAAATTTCTAGGCAAGTCACAGTGAATGACAAACCGCACATCAGGTTTATTAATCCCCATGCCAAAGGCAATAGTTGCCACCATAATTCGCACGTCATCACGGATAAATCGAGTTTGGTTTTTGGCTCTTTCGTGATCAGCTAAACCTGCATGATAGGGTAAAGCAGCAATTTGATTATTCTGTAGTTTTAAGGTTAGTTCATCTACGTTCTTACGGGTTAGACAGTAAATAATTCCCGAACCCTCATTTTCTTTAATAATTTCTAATATTTCCCCATAGGAATTTCTATTTTTAGGCCGCACTTCATAGTACAGGTTCTGTCGGTTAAAACTAGCAATGTGAACCGCTGGTTGTTTCAATCCCAACTGTTGGATGATATCAGCTCTCACTCTATCAGTAGCAGTTGCGGTTAGAGCTATGGTGGGAACATGAGAAAATCGTTTCCTCAACAAGATTAATTGTCTATATTCTGGACGAAAATCATGACCCCACTCAGAAACACAATGGGCTTCATCAATGACAAAGTTAGCCAGACCAAACTTTTCTTTAACCACATCTAAAATGGGCAAAAATCTCTCGCTGACTAATCTTTCTGGAGCTACATATAATAATTTCACCTTACCATTCATGATCGCTTCTTCCCGAGAGCGAACTTGATAAGTAGTGAGACTGCTATTAATAAGAGTGGCAGAAATATTATTATTTCTTAGTGCTTCCACCTGATCTTGCATTAATGCTATCAGGGGAGATACTACAACTGTTAAACCTGGTTTCAAAAGAGCTGGTAATTGGAAACATAGGGATTTTCCACCTCCCGTGGGCATAACTACCATTAAATCACGGTTTTCTAGTGCATCTTCTATAATTTGTCTTTGTCCGGGACGAAATTGGTCATAACCAAAGTATTTTTTTAATTCTTTTTCTAAATCGGGATACTGCATCATGGTCAGTAACTAGGGGTAGATCAATCTAATCTTTAGCAATGACAATATCATTTGATTTAATCACTGCATAAGCTTCCGTACCTATATATTATACTGAGTGCAGGACTAACTGTGAAGACTACCATCTGGCATAATCGCACCGGTTAAAAAAGTTTCACTCATATCAGTAGCACTTAAATTTGCCATAGACAAATTAACTCCACACATGTTGGCTTCACTTAAATCCGCACCGGTTAGATCCGCTCCTTGTAGGTCAGCTTTCCACATCCGCACACCGCCCATTCTTGCACCATTCAATTTGGCGCTTTGTAAGTTGGCAGCTGTGATTGATGCTTGATGTAAATCAGCATCACACAAGTTGGCATCTACTAGCAATGCTCCACTAAGATCGGACTCATTTAAATGAGCATTGATTAGTATAGCCTGGGTCAAATCAGCTCCGCACAAAATTACTTCCGATAAATGGGCATTTTCTAGTTTTGCACCTCGCAGATTGGCTTGGCTTAAATTCGCTCCACTCAGGGAAATTCCCGTCATATCGGACCAACTTAGATCTGCTCTAGCAAAGTCAATACCACCTAAATTAACCCCCCTGAGATTGACTGCTCGCAAGCAAATACCATTGAAGTTTCTTTCTCCCCTAGCGTATCTATTTAGTAGTTCTTTCACTTCCATGGTTATACCTCCACTTTATTCCGTATTCTCTATAATTTGATAAACCAACGTTGTCGATACATGAAAAATGCTAGACCGTACCACAATGATAGGGTAGCAAGTGCAAATAAAAATGAGCCGTTGGTATTACCTACCCAGGAAGCAAACAGATTGCGGTAAATCCAATTGTATACGCTTATGGCATTATCTCCTTCACCAATTTTCAATTTTACGGTGACTTTAATGAGAAGAACTGATGCAACAAACAGGGCGATCGCATTTAGTCCAATAATTTCAAATCCTTTGCTCCAACGTTTAATTTTTCTCACCTCTATTAGATCGTAACATGCTGCCAAAAAAACTAACCCCCAACCAGTACTAAACAAAACGTAGGAACTTGTCCAGAGTTTTTTATTAATGGGAAATAGACCATCCCAAATCATACCCACAACTAAACTACATAATCCCCACAGGACTAAATCCATACTAGTATGGGAGTTAATGGTGCTTTTTCTCATCCATTGTCCAGCAAAATACCCAAAGAGAACATTAACTACTGCGGGAATGGTGCTAAATAACCCTTCTGGATCACCCCTGAAGTTAAACCCATCTCCTGCATATAAGTGGGGTTTAGCAATAATCAATCTATCAATAAACGCCCCGAAATTTCCCTCTTGGGTGAGCATACCCGCACCATAATCAGGAACGGGAATATACATCATGGTCAACCAATAAAATATCAGCAGTATTCCTGCTAATGCCCATTGAGTTTTTTCTGGTAATTTTAAAACTATTAAAGAAGCAAACAAGTAGGCTAAACCGATTCTTTGCAATACCCCCATTAATCGTAAACTTTGTAAATCAAAACTGCCAACACCTTGATTCCAAAAACCGTTTAGTAGCAGTCCTAAAGTAAATAGTATTACTGCACGACGGCACAAATTGAAATAAACCAAATTATTTAACTTACTCTCCAAACTATATTTAGATAGGGAGAAGCTCATAGCCACCCCAACAATAAATAAAAAAAAGGGAAAAACTAAGTCCGTTGGCGTACAACCGTTCCATGGTGCGTGGGAAAGAAAAGGATAGACGTCTGGTACAACACCTGCCATATTAGCAATAATCATCATTGCAATTGTCAAGCCACGAAAAACATCTAAAGAGATTAGACGCATAGAGATTATATTATTTTGGGGTTATAAACCGGGAAGATTATGAAGATTATATTGTAGAATTTTAATCAGTCTAGTTAACTTTATAAATATGTCCATCAAAATCGGGGATTCTGCACCAGAATTTAGTCTAACTTCTCAAAATGGCTCTACCATCAGCTTGAGAGATTTTCGCGGCAAAAAGGTGGTCGTCCTCTATTTTTACCCTAAGGACGACACCCCCGGTTGCACTGCGGAATCTTGCGCCTTCCGAGACCAATATGAAGTATTTAAAACTGCTGGTGCGGAGGTCATCGGTATCAGTGGTGACTCTAGGGAGTCTCACCAAAGATTCGCAACCAAATACAATTTGCCTTTTACCCTATTGAGCGATCCAGGCGATCAAGTTAGAAAACAATACGGAGCAACCACTGCTTTTGGTTTCATACCTGGTCGGGTAACCTATATCATCGATCAAAATGGCATTGTGCAATATGTGTTTGACTCTATGCTAAACTTTAACGGTCACGTTCAAGAAAGCCTGAAAAAACTCCAACAGCTTTCTTCCATATAACAGTAATATTGATTGGTAATGGGTGAATTATTTACCCTATCACCAGTCTCCACAATTCTCCCTAGTGCACTACTTTAGACTTTTCAGAAGTGCTAGCGGTTTTACCGTTGGTGTGTCCATTTCCGTTACGGGGTTGAATTACCCCATATCCACCATGATTACGTTCATAGATCACATTGATTTCTCCACTCTCCGCATTGCGGAACATGTAAAAATCATGTCCCACCAACTGTAACTGTTCCTGCGCCTGGGCCAGAGTCATAGGTGGCATAGAAAAATACTTGGTTCTTACTACCTCACCAGGTAGTTCAGGAGTTCGACCAGCTATTAAATCGGTCACTGGTTCAGGAACTAATGCTTCATTTGTGGGTATGGGCTGGGTTTTATGCTCTTGCCTTCTCTCTTTATACTTACGCAACTGACGTGCTATTTTATCCGCTACCAAATCTATACTCGCATATAGACTTTCACTGCTCTCTTCCGCTCTAATCACACTACCATTAGCGTAAATTGTTACTTCTGCTGCTTGCTTGGTACTAATTCTAGGATTGCGAGCAACACTTAGGTGTATATCTACCTGATTTGTGATGTTTTGAAAGTGACTAACTGCTTTTTCAATTTTTTGATGCACATACTCACGTATTGCATCGGTGATTTCAATATTTTTGCCGTGGATGACAAGGTTCATGTAAACTCTCCCGCTAAACTTGTTTATTTTCTTAAATCGTGGAGATCTAAAATTACGCTCCCACATATAAGAGACGCTGATTGCCGATTATTATTCCTCCCAACATCTTTGAGGTTATATATTCTATATGTTTAGGTTAACACCTTTTCTGTAAGAAAGTTACTTCGTTGACTTTACTTTAAAATACTTTGCATTACTTGACATTTTTTTGTCCTGACTGCTGGTAAATAGAGCGATCGCCCTATAAAGGTCTATATAGTCTATATTTAGTCATGAGTGATAATTCGCCAATCTCCCCACATCGTTGTTTATTGTATAATGAGGGATTAAAACCATACCTTGATGTTCTTGTATGGCAAAGACAGTTACTCCAGGAGCGGATTGAGAATAGTGATTTAGAGGATGTAATTATTCTGGTAGAGCACCCTCCAGTCTACACCTTGGGACAGGGTGCAGATCCTAACTTTCTCAAATTTGATCTTGACAAAAGTGAGTATAATGTGCATCGGGTAGAAAGAGGTGGGGAAGTGACCTACCACTGTCCAGGACAACTGGTAGGGTATCCCATTTTAAACTTGCGTCGTTATAGACAAGACCTACATTGGTACTTACGCCAACTGGAGCAGGTATTAATTGATGTTTTAGCCAGTTATGGTTTAGTAGGGGAAAGGATCTCCGGTTTAACGGGTGTTTGGGTAGAAGGCAAAAAAGTTGCTGCTATAGGGATTAAAGTCAGTCGTTGGGTAACTATGCACGGGTTTGCCTTAAATGTTTGTCCTGACATGACAGGTTTTGAAAAGATTGTACCTTGTGGGATTAAAGATAAAAAGGTTGGCAGTTTAGCTGAGTGGATTCCCGATATTGACTGTTTAGCAGTACGTCCCCGGGTAGCTGAGTGTTTTGCCAAGGTTTTTGGGGTAAAATTGCAGGATGTGAAGATTTGTTAGATCACTATGCTGCAGGATGTTCGAGACTACCAAATTCTGTTTCTCGGTCTATTCCTAATTTTAGGAATTAGCACAAGAGATTGGACCTTCCATCCACAATTCATTTTAGTTTCTCTAGTTACTTGCTTATTGACCCAATGGATATTATCTTCCATCATTTTACCAACAACAAAGATCAATATTCGCAGTCCCCTAATTACCTCCCTGGGAATCAGTTTATTGCTAAGATCTGACCAATGGACAACAATAGTTTTAGCTGCTACAACAGCAATAGGTAGCAAATTTGTTTTTCAAGTCCGTGACAAACACTTCTTTAATCCCGCTAATTTCGGTATTGTTACTGCCCTATCTCTCACCCCTGATGCGTGGGTGTCTCCTGGTCAGTGGGGAGAAGAGTGGTGGTATGGTCTGTTGTTTGTGGGAGGTGGAAGTATGATTTTAAACAAGGTTGGTCGTTGGGATACAACAGCAGCTTTTTTGGGCGTATATTCCCTATTGGAAGCTCTTCGTAATCTTTGGTTAGGTTGGACCTGGGATGTTTATTTACATCGGTTGGCCAGTGGATCCTTATTACTATTTGCTTTGTTCATGGTCACCGATCCTCGCTCTATACCTAATACTACTACTGGACGCATCCTTTGGTCTGCATTGATTGCCCTCAAGAAGACAGGAAAGTCGCCTTTTTAGAATATGCGTGGGATATGGGTAATTGCGATCCTTGTTCCGCTGAACCTCTCAATTTAGAAGAACTAAAACAAGCGGGAGTGTTTTGGTTAGATGAAAGGGGTAATAATTACAATCGTATCGCACCCAACTTTGGTTTTGCTTCCTCAGAAACTAATGCTTATATTACCCGGTTACATGTTCGCTACACCAGGGATAAATTTCCAGAAGATTTGATATTTCAAACCACTTCCAACCAAGAGTCATTTCAAGGTCGTTATGTTTTAACTCATCCCTTTAATGGCAAATTGGAATGTTCTGCAGGGAAAACATATAAGGCCTCCCTACCCCGCAGGTTTGAACAAGAAGCGCAGAATTTAGCCAGATTAACCAATTGGAAAATCGATGACATCCGTCAAAAAATGAGGTTGTCTGTAGGTGATTTCCATACTTCCTGGTGGGAAAAAATATCTCTGTTCTTAGGATTTTAGATTCAACACCTATTTTAAACTACCCTGCAAATCAACCAATGTTTCAGATAACTTAGTCAAACGACTCTCTAAATAGAGTTTACGTCCCAGGAGATGGCGTAACTTTTGGTAGCGTGCTATAGCTATGCTAAGACTAGGAACTTCTTCTACAGAACAAGGACGTGACCAAAGTTGACCATTAGCATCCACACCACAAAGACGATAGTCTGTGCGAGATGATCGGTCAACCGTCACTCCTGACTGACAAATTTGCTGTACATAGTCCAAAATAGCTTCAATTTCCCCATGACGCAGGGTTGCAGTTCCTTCCGTTTCCTGTGGTTGGGTATTGGACTCTAGCCAACCATTAATCACCTGACCTTCTAAGTAAATACCCTGAATTTGCTGGAGAATTACTTCTAACTCACCCTGCCAACCTACCACGGTTTGTTGGATCTCTTGCAAAAGACCGATTGTAAACCCAGGATTGGCACTGTGTCTATGATTACTAAAACTAGGGGTTTTGAATTTAGGTAAGTCCGGAGTTTTGCTGTCAATATCTTGGGTAGGGAAGGTTGGGACTGAAGATGATATGTGCTCTTGAAGTTGGGAGTTGATTTTTTTATTGCTGTTTATATCAACAGTTTCTTGACCGGTATTGTTTGACTGGGTAGTATCGCTACCCAGGCTAACCCTAAAGGAGAAAGGTCGTTTTTTAGCTGGGGATTTTGCTGATGGTGACTCAGGATTACGGATCCCTAAATCATGTAAAGTTGCCTCAATCCGTTTTAAGCCTAGTTTCATCTTTCTTCTCTCCTGGAGACCGCCGATTTAGCTGCGGGAGGAAAGCAGGGACGATGTCTAAGCAACATAGCTATAGTCATCCTTCTTGTAAATAATTCGATAATTATACTATAATACCACATTTCCACCCCTTCAACCATAAAAAACTTATCTTGCTTGCCACCAAATATAATTTTTTCTTATTCTTTATCAATTAAATCGCCAAAACTCCTAGGTTGAGTTTTCTTTGTAATAACATGCAATCAAATATATAATGGCAAATATGGGAAAAATTATCCTAGTTACTGGTCCAGCACGTTCAGGAAAAAGCGAATGGGCAGAAAATTTAGCCATCGAGTCAGGGAAAAAGGTAGTTTATATAGCCACCGCTAATGAGAATCCCCATGATCTGGAATGGCAACAACGCATTGAAAAACATCAGCAACGTCGTCCAAAAACCTGGATAACTATGTGTGTTTCCAGGGAACTGATAGGGAGTTTGAAGAACCAAACAGCTGACACCTGTATTTTAATTGATTCCTTGGGCACCTGGGTGGCCAATTGTTTAGACCAGGATGATCTCAGTTGGGAAAAAACTCTGGAGGAATTTTTGACAGACCTACCTTTGGTAGATGGGGATTTGCTATTTGTAGCAGAAGAAACCGGTTGGGGTGTGGTCCCAGCTTACCCCGCAGGGCGTAAATTTCGGGATCGGTTGGGTGGGTTGGTACGTCAGTTGGGGAGAATTTCTCACACAGTCTACCTGGTGACTGGAGGTTATGTTTTGAATTTGAGTATTTTGGGTGTTGCTTTACCACAGGTGAAATCTTAAGAAGGAATTCAACATTGACAAGTTCAATTACGGAATTAGTGATTAAAATAGGAATTATGGCAAACAAACAAGAAGTCAAAAAATACCTGGCCCACTGGTTTCAATTAGGTAAAAAGGTTATAGTTGGTCAAAACCATCACAGCTTCTTACCAAGTACCGTTTTAAAAGGCGATCGCTATAGTCAAGAGTTTGAAAACTGTTGGCAAGAAATTCTATCCTTAGAAACCCGCGATTGTTATTTAGAGGGAACCCAAGAAACCATAGCCCAATTGTTAACACCTAGCTGGGAAATCTTACCCTGTGGACGCTGTGCAATGCCAGTCCCCATTAAGACCATAGGACTGCCATCAAACTCCTGTCCCTGTTACTACATGCTCACCTGGCCTAATAGTGATTTACCAGCACCTAGATGTCCGGTTAACACCCAAGAACATTTAACATCTATCCGCGATCGCCTGTTGTATAGCTGAATGATAAATTGTTTTTTCATGGTTTTTTTCAATAGTCATCAATAATCAAAGTAAAAACCGGTGACACACTCAGAAACTACCACTGCCAAAAGTTTTCCTCAGCTGCTAGCTGGGCTCGGCCTAATTTCTTTATCTTTGGTAATCAGCACCTGGATTGGTTCTAGAGCAATTCTAGATTTTAAAAAAGCTAACGATGTGTTAATTGTGACTGGTTCAGCCAAGCGCCCAATTCGCTCTGATTATATTGTTTTAAGATTAGCCCTAGTTAGTCAAAAACCAACCATAGAGGAAGCATTTAAAGATCTCAAAAATCAAACTGTAAGAGTCCAAGCATATCTCAAAGAAAACGGTGTTCCCGATGCAGCAATTACCAGCAATCCTGTGGAAACGATGATAATTCCGGAAATTGCCGAAAATGGTAGAGAAACAGGTCGGATCCTAGCCCATAAGTTAACTCAAAACCTACAAATCCGCTCTCAGGATGTGGACAAATACAGTCAATTATCTCAAAAGTCTACAGAGTTAATTAACGAGGGAATTAATCTCACCGTACAACCACCAGAATACCTCTATACACAATTAAGTAAATTACGAGTAGAAATGGTAGCCGAAGCTACCAAAGATGCCCAGGCTAGGGCCAAAGCCATTGCTGACAGTGCTGGTGGTCAGGTGGGTTCCGTGAAGAGTGCACAGACAGGAGTATTTCAAATTACTGCTCGTAACTCTACGGATGTGAGTGATTCCGGAATTTACGATACATCCTCCATTGATAAAGACATCACTGCGGTGGTATCTATTACCTTCAGTATGAAATAGGAGAATATGGAGAATATAAAGAGTTACTCTACCGTCACGGATTTAGCCAAATTCCTAGGTTGGTCCACATCTAAACCCCTGCGCGCTGCAATGTGATAGGCTAACAATTGCAGGGGAATGACGGTCAAAATCGGTGATAAAATCTCCTCCACATTAGCAACAGGGATGAAATCATTAAATATTTCTGCTGCTTCTCCATTATTGACAGAGGTTATCCCTATGAGTCGGGAATCCCTTGCTTTTGCTTCTTGCGCATTGGAAATTACCTTTTCATATACACTACCACCCATGGCGATCGCCACTACGGGAACTTTAGCATCCAACAGAGCAATTGGTCCATGTTTCATTTCTCCTGCGGGATATCCTTCAGCATGGATATAGCTAATCTCTTTTAACTTTAAAGCTCCTTCCAAAGCAATAGGAAAATTAATACCTCGTCCTAGAAAAATAAAATCCCGGGTTTCTGAAAAATCATGCACCAGTTGTTCAATATATTTTTCCTGGGTTTCTAAAATGGTTTCAATTTCTATAGGTAATTGACGTAAACCGGTAATAATATCCTGTATCCTTTGTAAACCAATAGTCTGACGACGATAAGCCAAATCCAAGGCCAAACCATAAAAAGCCATTAACTGGGCAATAAACGTCTTAGTCGCTGCTACACCAATTTCAATCCCTCCATGGGTATTAATCAAACTACCCACCATTTGTCCCAAGCTGCTTTCTGGACGGTTGGTAATCCCCAATAGTCGAGCTTCATATCCCCCTGATTTACCCAGTCTCCGTTCCCTTTCCATCGCCAAAGCTGCTAGGGTATCAGCAGTTTCTCCCGATTGAGTAACACCAATGGTTAGAGTATTAGCCATTAATGGTGACGGTGCATATCGAAACTCTGAAGCATATTGCACTTGAGTAGGAATTTCTGCCAACTGCTCTAATAAGTATTTGCCAACTAATGCTGCATGCCAACTGGTTCCACAAGCGACTATTTGAATTTGTGCCAGATCCGTGTACAATTCTTCTGGTAGTCCTAAATTTACCGGTGTGTGGGAGTGATTAGGAAAATAGGTCTCTAAGCAAGTTCTGACTACCCCTGGTTGCTCGTATATTTCTTTGAGCATAAAATGCTTGAAACCCTGTTTCTCCACCATGATTGGATTCCAATCCAGGGTACGAGGGTGTTTCTTTAATCTATTTCCGGCAAAATTATAAACCTCAACCCCTAAAGGAGTTAACCGGGCAATTTCTCCATTCTCTAGAGTCAATACCGCACGGGTATAGGGAACTATTGCTGGGGTGTCGGAAGCACAGAAAAACTCCCCTTGTCCAAAACCTATAACTAAAGGCGCCTGTTGACGAATCACTATCAACTCATCGGGAAAATCCGCACAAATAGCAGCGATCGCAAAAGCTCCCTCTAATTTACCCACTGCTGCTAACACTGCATCTAAAAATGCTGAACTGGAGTTATGATTAGAGTTATTAGGAGATAAAACATGCTTTAAACATTCCGCAAACAGATGGGGAATTACCTCCGTATCTGTGTCCGAACGAAATTCATGACCTAAAGTCTTTAAATATTCTCGCAGTTCGCGGTAGTTTTCTATAATACCATTTTGCACCACGGCAATGCGTAGAGCAGTATCTTGATGGGGGTGGGCATTATATTCTTCAGGTTTACCATGGGTTGCCCAGCGGGTATGACCTATACCTAGTTGAGCTGGGTTTTCTATTTGTTCTAGCTTGGAGCGTAAATTTACTAATTTACCCTTGGCTCGCACGCAATTAATACTACCTTCCCCAACTGTGGCAATTCCAGCTGAATCATAGCCTCTATACTCTAGTTTTTCCAGTCCAGATAGTAGGATTTCCGTTGCTGTTTGAGTGCCTATATAACCAACGATTCCACACATTTTTTATACTACTCCAGTTATATTAATACAATTGCGGTAATTATGAAAAACTTAATAATAAACGATAATACACTAATCTATCTAACTTTGACACCGAGGACAAAAGTGACTAGAACGCCCACTCAGTTTAGTCCTTTGGATCATGCTACCACAAACCTTGCAGGGATCTCCCGCTCGGTTGTATACCCAAGCTTCACCACCATAATTGCCATTTACACCTTTGACATTCAAAAAGTTACTAAAAGTGGTGCCACCAGCAGCTATACTAGCTGATAGAACCTCAATTATGGACATTCTTAAACTCCTTATCTGCTTTTCATCTATGTTTGTGCAGATAGTAGTTGGTAAAATACCACTTTTAAATAAGGCTTCATCAGCATAAATATTTCCTAAACCTGCTACTATAGACTGATCCAATAGGGCGGTTTTAATGGGACGACGAACCTTTGCCAGTTTAGTAGCCAAATATTCAGGTGTGAACTCTACAGCAAAGGGGTCAATTGCCAGTTTGCCTAAACCTGTTATGATTTTCTCCCTCACTACTCCACTTGGCATATACCACATTTTACCAAAAGTACGTTGGTCTACAAACCGTAGTTCTTGCTCCTTGCCAAAAAACAATCTTACCCTGGTGTGTTTATGTAATGGTTCCTCTTGACTTAACCATAACAATTGTCCAGTCATGCGCAAATGTACACCCAAGCAAGCAGAAGAAGAAAGCTCGGCCAGTAGATATTTACCGCAACGGACCCAGGATTCAATGGTGCTACCTTTAAGATCTCCAATAAACTGGTCAGCAGCAAAAGGATAAGCGACAGTGCTTGCAAGCAAAACTTCTCCACCAGTAATCGGTTGATGGAGAGTTAATTGATTTAAACCCCTGCGGACTGTTTCAACTTCCGGCAATTCAGGCATAATTGGGTGGGTGCTGTTTGTAAGCTCAAATAATTCAGTCCCTTGAGATTAACAAATTTGACCTTCCCCCAAACAAGTAAGTTTAGCACTGCTTAATTACTTATTTAGAGGATTACCAAGAGAATGATAAATCCCTGGAGGCGTGGTCAAGACACCTGGAGCTGAATAAAGTTTGATGAGTAGTGCTTATACCTACAGCCAGTGGTCTTATTTACTGGGTGGTTGTACTTCCAATAACTCACTCAGAGCGAAATTATTGGTATTCACACCACTGTAATTGACATTAGGAAAACGCACAATTACAGGATATTTAATGCCACTTTTATCTACGGAAGCAACAGTACCTACTTCTTGAAACCAGTAGGACTCGGGACGAAGGACACGAACTTTAGAACCGCGTTGAACCATGATATGTTCCCTTTAAATGATCACTTGAAAGCAAATAGGGTTATTTCCTTTCAGTTTAGAACTTTTTGTTCTATGGTCAAGAATCTGAATGAAATCTTAATAGCACTCAGTTAGCAAATCCCCAAGCAATATAGGGTAACTGACTTGCCACCGCTGTTACCTGGGCCGCATTAGCTACTAACTGTCCACAAGCATCCCAGGTTCCCGACACAAAGGCAGTTTTTGTTCCCTGACCCATGAATACGGGTAGGGTTAAATCGTGAATTTGTACTTGCAAATTTTCCACATCTATGGTAAGCAATGCCTGAGGATCAGCAGTAACCAATTCTTGTAATTGTCTAACTATGGCAGATTCAGCAGTGACGCAGGGTATACCCATAGCTACACAGTTACCAAAAAAGATTTCAGCAAAGCTTTCACCAATAATCCCCCTAATACCCCATTTAGCCAATGCTTGGGGAGCGTGTTCCCTAGATGAACCACAGCCAAAATTACGGTTGACTATCAATACTTTCGCCCCCTGATATTGGGGGAGATCAAAGGGATGTTGACCATTTAAGGCTTTTCGGTCATCTATGAATGCTCCCTCCCCTAAACCGTCAAAGGTGATAGCTTTTAAGTAACGGGCAGGTATAATCCTATCCGTGTCAATATCGTCTCCCATTAAAGGTAAGGCGCGATCGCTGATTTTGTTAATTTGATTTAGCATGTTTATGATCATTACTTAACTTTAATTACATTGCTGTTAAAAGTTCGCGCACATCAGCAACTTGGCCCTTAATAGCAGCCGTTGCTACCATAGCGGGGCTCATGAGCAGGGTGCGACCAGAAGCGGAACCCTGTCTACCCTTAAAGTTACGATTAGAGGAGGAGGCGCTAATTTGTCTTCCTTGTAATTTGTCCGGGTTCATAGCCAAACACATGGAACATCCTGGTTCACGCCATTCAAAACCTGCTTGAATAAAGATTTGATCTAGCCCTTCAGCTTCAGCTTGTTTTTTCACCCTTTCCGATCCAGGAACTACGAAGGCTTTCATACCCGGTGCAACTTGACGACCTTGGGCAATTTTAGCTGCTTCCCTCAAATCGCTGATGCGTCCATTAGTGCAACTACCAATAAAGCAAACGTCTATTTTTGTCCCTTGAATGGGTTGACCAGGGTAGAGATCCATATAACGATAGGCTTCCTCCGCTACAAACCGGTCTTTCTCTGGTAGGTCTTGGGCGGCGGGTACTTTTTCATCTACCCCAATTCCCTGACCAGGTGTAATTCCCCAGGTGACTGTGGGTGGAATATCTTCCGCATTAAATACTACCACATCATCATATTCCGCATCCACATCACTCCGTAGAGATTGCCACCACTCTAGGGCTTCTTCCCAGGTTGCTCCTTGGGGGGCAAAGTCCTTATTTTTTAAATACTCATAAGTAATTTCATCGGGATTTACATATCCACACCTGGCACCGCCCTCAATGGCCATATTACAAACGGTCATTCTTTCTTCCATATTCATTTGGGCAAAAGTGGTTCCCGCATACTCGTAGGCGTAGCCCACACCACCCTTTACCCCCAGGGTGCGAATAATATGTAATATCACATCCTTCGCATAAACCCCTGGGAGAAGATTCCCATTCACCTCGATTTTCCGCACCTTGAGTTTTGATAACGCTAAAGTTTGAGAAGCCAAAACATCGCGCACCTGACTTGTGCCAATTCCAAAAGCGATCGCTCCGAAAGCACCATGACTAGATGTATGACTATCTCCACAGGCAATAGTCATACCTGGTTGTGTCAATCCTAATTCTGGTGCAATCACATGGACTATACCCTGATTTCCCGAACCGATATTATAAAAAGTGATGTCATTTTCTTGACAATTTTTTTCCAAGGCCCGGATCATTTCTTCTGCCATATTGTCCACAAAAGGACGTACTTGGTTATCCGTAGGGACAATATGATCTACCGTGGCCACAGTTCGGTGTGGGAACAATACCTTGAGACCCCTTTCCTTGAGCATAGCAAAGGCTTGGGGACTGGTAACCTCATGGATAAGATGGAGTCCGATAAACAGTTGGGTGAGTCCTGATGGAAGTGTGCCCACGGTGTGAATTTCCCAAACTTTGTCAAATAGAGTTCCCTTGCTCATACACTCAATGCTATATTTACTACTTAAAAGGAGTTTAGTCCACTATCATATCAGATATATCAGAAAACTGGAATTTTAAAAACTGTTCACAGCAGCACGTAAATTACCTTTATGTGCTGCTAGTACCTGTTGAGCTTCCTCCCTATCCAAATCTTTCCAGTGCATTAGCAAAGCCAGTTTCACCCACTTACCACTTCTTTCTAGTAAAGTCTCAGCTGCTTCCCTATTTAGGTCAGTCAAATCTCGTAATATTCTTAAAGCGCGGTCATGTAGTTTTTGATTAGTAACAGCGACATCCACCATGCGATTACCATAGACCTTGCCCAATTTGACCATCACACCGGTAGAAAGCATATTCAAAGCCAACTTTGTAGCCGTACCAGCCTTCAAACGGGTTGAACCAGCCAAAATTTCTGGTCCAGTTAATAGGCGAATATCCACATCTGCTTCAACCGGAACCTGTTCTACAGGAACACAGGCAATAAAAATTGTTAAAGCACCCCGTTGACGCGCCCCATGCAAAGCCCCATGAACATAGGGGGTAGTTCCCCCAGCAGTGATACCTACCACCACATCCAGGCAATTTACCTCATGTTGAATGATAGCATTTTCCCCATCCTCTGCCAAATCTTCCAAACCTTCGGAACTGCGTAACAAAGCACCTGCACCACCAGCAATAATCCCCTGTACCAAATCCGGAGATGTACAGAAAGTGGGTGGACACTCGGCCGCATCTAATACCCCTAATCTCCCACTTGTACCCGCACCAATATAAAACAAACGTCCCCCTTGATGTAGCCTTGGGGCTATTTGTTCAATAGCTGCTGCCAACTCCATCTTAGCACCAGCTATGGCAGATAAAGCTTTTTGATCTTCGTTGTTGAATAACTCTACCAGTTCCAGAGCATTAAGTTGGTCTAGATTTAAACTATGAGGATTTATCTGTTCTGTTAAAAGATGTCCGCGCTCTTGTAAGTTAGTCATTTATTACCCAATCACGTACTATTATATATTTCCTATATATATCTCGGAATTGGTAATTTTCAAAACCTCCTAGAAACAGAAAAATTGGCGAATTGTGATTGAACATACAGAACTGAACTATAGATAACAGTTTGATAATTTACAGTGGATTAAGAAAATGCTAGGGATTCCTCTGGTTAAAGCTTTATCCTTCAAAAAACATTAGAAAAACATTAGCTAAATTACTCACTTACAGTGATGAGCATGACAAGAATAAGATCAAAACGCCTCCGGCGTAAGCGGGGCTCTGCCCTTCGACTGAGTTTTCCATGGCTATCAGCAGGAAACCTGGCTCCTATTGGGCGTGCTTGTATAACTGTCGCTATGCTAATTGTAATTAGCTGGGGCTATGCAGCTGTTGCAGCTGACCCACCTAAGCTAGAAGACATTGCTAAACAGTCCGCTGATCTCAAAGTTGGCATTGACACCATGTGGGTGATGTTTGCCGGGATGCTAGTATTTTTTATGAATGCTGGTTTTGGTATGTTAGAAACGGGGTTATGTCGTCAGAAAAACGCCGTTAATGTACTGGCAAAAAACCTAATTGTATTTGCCCTTTCCACAGTAGCTTTCTGGGCCATTGGATTTGGCCTGATGTTCAGTGATGGTAACCCCTTCATAGGTTTTGGTGGTTTATTTTTACAGGGAGCTGATAATAGCCCAGCCATGGGGGATGCATATAAGGGAATTTTCAGTTCCCTCAACTGGACTGGTGTTCCCTTAGGGGCCAAGTTCTTCTTCCAACTAGTGTTTGCAGGTACAGCGGCCACAATCGTATCCGGAGCAGTAGCAGAAAGAGTCAAATTTCTCAGCTTTCTCATCTTTAGTTTACTCTTGGTTGGCTTGGCCTATCCCATTACAGGTCACTGGATCTGGGGCGGAGGATGGCTATACAAGCTGGGTTTCTGGGACTTTGCTGGCTCTACTGTGGTTCACTCAGTTGGGGGTTGGGCTGCTCTAGTGGGAGCCTTCTTGTTAGGGCCCAGAATTGGTCGCTATAATCCAGATGGTTCTGCTAATGCCATGCCCGGTCATAATATGAGTATTGCTACCCTTGGTTGTTTGATACTCTGGCTAGGTTGGTTTGGCTTCAACCCTGGCTCTACTATGAGTGTATCAGATGGAACCGCTATTGCCCACATCGCCCTAACTACCAATACAGCTGGTGCCTTTGGTGGTATAGCAGCAACCATTGCAGCTTGGGCATTTCTAGGTAAGCCTGACTTATCTATGATTATTAATGGCGTTCTGGCTGGACTGGTGGGAGTTACTGCTTCTTGTGCCTATATTAGTGTTTCCTCATCAGCTATTGTCGGTGCTATTGCTGGTATTCTTGTAGTAAAGGCGGTACCCTTCTTTGACAAGCTAAAAATTGATGACCCAGTGGGAGCAGTTTCCGTACACCTGGGTTGTGGTGTGTGGGGTACCTTAGCAGTGGGATTATTTGCCGAGGGAAACGTTTACTATCAAGGTGGTCCCACAGGGCTATTCTTTGGTGGTGGTATTGGACAACTGTGGACTCAATTTGTGGGTGTGTTAGCAGTGGGTTTGTTTACAATTCTGATATCTAGCATTTTCTTCCTCGCCCTCAAATATACTATAGGTATTCGAGTCAAAGAATCAGAGGAACTGGAAGGTCTGGATGTGGGTGAACACGGTATGGAAGCCTATCCCGGATTTGTGAAGGAAGCATCCTCTCCTGATTTGATTGGTTTTGGCAATCGCTAGTCAAGAACCTGAGGATGGGGAATGACGCATTCACAAGCAGCAGCAATCAAAGATAAAGCAACTATGGGAGCAGTTGCTGCACGCAAAATGCGATCGCCCAGGGATACTGGCTGAAATTTGGCTAGGATGGCAGTGGCAATTTCTGTTTCTGTCCATCCACCTTCTGGACCTATGGCAACCACAACTTCTTTAATATTTTTAAGCGAAAGACTAATCATAGTGATTAAATGGGGATACTTCCCCCTTCCTTCGCATATATAACATTGAGAATTAATATATTCACTTAGGGCAGCATTAAAAACCACGGGTTCCAATATGGTGGGAACAAAAGCGCGTTCTGATTGCTCCGCAGCTTCAGCAGCTATACGTCGCCACCGTTCTAGTCTTTGAGGACTGGGATTTAATAAAGTGCGATCGCTCAAAACAGGTAAAATAGAGGATACCCCCAGTTCTGTAGAGTAGCGAACCACGTCATCAAAAGCATTGCCTTTGGGTAAGGCCAGCATGAGAGTTATAGATAGGGGTAACTCTGTTTTTGGTGTCAGGGGTTGTAAAATCTGTGCCGTGTCTGCTGCTAATCTGGTCAACCACCATTTACCCATGCCATCCATAGAAATAAATTCATCCCCATCTTGTAGTCTTAATACTCGTAACAAGTAATGTTTTTGTTGAGGGGTTAAGAGAACTTGGTTTTGTTGTAGTTGGGATGGTTGAATGGTGAGACGTTGCAGTTGGGCCATAGTTTACAATTAAACAACTGGGATCTAAAATCAGCAATTTACTACACTTTGAATTAGTTGCCACTTGCGGTTATGTTCAAATTCTTGACGAACCTGGTCAAAGACTTGTCGGCAATGATTATCCAACTTTAATGGCAGTTCTTCACTCTTCACCAAAAGATTTATCCATGTTTCATTTTCTGCTTTGGATTTATCAACCAACACTTCTATAGATACTAACTTAGAAAATGCCACCTTACCAGGGATCTCACTGGCCATAATATAGTCATGGGAGTAAAATTGAACCGAGAATCCGCAATCCTGCAATAGTTGGATTACTAGCGAGTGTAGATACTCAGTTTTGACGGCTATGAGAAAGGAAGAGGTATAACGAGCCATATTAGGTTTAAGTTTTTTGTAAAAAAGATTCACAAGGAGGTTATTCATAGGGTTAAAAACACAGAGGGGAAACCGAGCAAGGATTCCCCATTACCCACTATTCTGGTATGTCAATCAAAACATGATCATTTTCCACACGCAGGGGAAACACAGGTAAATTTCTCTGTTGAGAGACCATTCCCATTAACTTCCCAACTGCGGGAGGCCAAGGACACCAGGTTTTGACATCTCCAGTAGCTAGGTCAAAAGCACTACGGTGAAATGAGCAAACAATTGTACCACTTTCAATTTTTGCGGATTTCATTGGTACTTTAAGGTGGGGGCAGCTGTTTTCTACAGCATAATACTGGTTGTCATGGTTTAACACCAATATATTTCTTTTTCCTACCTTTACCACTTCTCGACCTCCCGGTAGCAGGTCACTTGTTGCCAGAATTTTTTGCCACGCCATTGTTTTCTCCCCTATTTGTGTTAGAATTCAGTTTATAGGTCACAGTGTAAATCATTGGCTTTTTGGGTGAACCTACGATTTTCTCTATAGTCCACCCTACAATCTATCACACTGGGAACATCTTGCACTAAGGCCTCTTTCAGGACGGGAATCAAATCCGTGGCTGAATCAACACGGTAACCCTTTAATCCCATGCTTTCTGCTAGTTTGACAAAGTCAGGATTGCCAAAATGCACAAAAGCTGCTTTACCCTTACCAAATTGATTTTCCTGTTTCCATTCGATTAGTCCATAGCCACCATCATTAAAAATTAGTGTGACAAATGGTGTGCCAACTCGCAATGCTGTTTCCAACTCTTGACAATTCATCATAAAACCGCCATCACCAGTTACAGCTACAATTTTGCGGTTGGGATACACCAGCTTAGCTGCTAAAGCGCCGGGGATGGCAATTCCCATGGCCGCAAAACCATTGGATATAATACAAGTATTGGGACTATGACAATGGTAATGTCTAGCCATCCACATTTTATGAGCTCCCACATCAGAAATAACAATATCCTCGGATCCCATGACCTGACGTAGATCATAAATCAATTTTTGTGGTTTAATAGGGAAACCATCATCCTGAGCATACTGTTCATAATCAGCTCGAATATTGCCCCTTAAACTAATAGCGTAGGGTTCTGGTTTACCATGTCTGTCAGCAATTTTTAAAATCTCATTTAGGGAATCAGAAATATCACCTATTACTTCTACTTGGGGAATATAACTACTATCAATTTCCGCTGCATCAGCTGCAATATGAACGATGGGAATATTACATTCCATATTCCATTTTTTGGGAGAGAATTCAATTAAATCATAACCAATGGCTATGACCAAATCGGCATGATCAAAACCGCAGGCAATAAAGTCTCTTTGTTGGAGTCCTACAGACCATAGGGCTAAAGGATGGGTGTAGGGGATGACACCTTTACCCATAAAAGTATTAACCACGGGAATATTCATTTGGGTAGCAAATTGGGTGACAGCATCACTAGCTTGGGCGCGAATTGCCCCATTCCCTACTAAAATTATGGGGTTAATTGCCTGGGAAATCACCGCTGCTGCTGCACGAATACTGGCAAAAGCTGCGTAGGTTTTCTCTAGACTATCCTTTTGTAAGGGTTTACCTTCCGCTGGCATGGCCGCAATATTTTCCGGTAAATCGATGTGAACTGCTCCGGGTTTTTCTGTTTGCGATCGCTTGAAGGCTTTTCTGACTATTTCTGGCGTGATACTGGGTCTAACTATCTGTTTATTCCACTTAGTAACTGGAGCAAACATAGCCACTAAATCTAAATATTGGTGAGACTCAATGTGCATTCTATCTGTTCCCACCTGTCCGGTAATTGCCACTAATGGTGCGCCATCCAAGTTAGCATCCGCCACACCGGTCATGAGATTGGTAGCTCCAGGTCCTAGGGTAGAAAGACAGACCCCTGCTTTACCGGTTAATCTTCCATAAACGTCTGCCATGAATGCTGCGCCTTGTTCATGACGGGTGGTAATAAATTGAATAGAGGAGTTTTTGATAGCTTCTAAAACATGAAGATTTTCTTCACCAGGTAAGCCAAAAACATACTCTACACCTTCATTTTCTAAACACTTTACTAATAGTTCTGCTGTATTCATTGATTTTCCTTCAATTATATCACTACCAACCATTAACTACTTAACCCAAACAGTCTTAATATTCACAAATTCGTGCATACCTTGAATACTTAATTCTCGACCATATCCAGAACGTTTAATTCCTCCAAATGGCAATCGGGGGTCTGATTTAACCATGCCATTAATAAATACAGCTCCTGCTTCGATTTCTGTAATTAGCTGCTCCTGTTCTTGGGGATTATTTGTCCAAGCACTTGCACCTAATCCAAATGGTATGTCATTAGCTAGTTTAATGGCTGCGTCTAGATCTGGAACTCGAAATAATAAAGCTACTGGACCAAAAAATTCTTCTTGAGCAATGGGATGATCTAGGGGAATATCCACAATAATAGTGGGTGGATAAAAGTTACCATGACCCTCTTTTATGGGATAACCACCTATGAGAATTTTACCTCCACTGGCTATGGCTATTTGCACTTGATTATCCAGGTCTGCCAAAATTTTGCTAGTTGCTAATGGTCCAATATCTGTGTCATCTGCTAAAGGATCCCCAATTTTCAAAGTTGCAAATTTTGCCAATAGCATTTCCTCAAACCTATCAGCTATAGCTTCAGCTACAATTAACCGTTTCGCCGCTATACATGACTGACCATTATTGATCAGTCTTGCTGTGACTGCGGTACTAACAGCTAATTCTAAATCCGCACTTTCTAAAACTATGAATGGATCGCTTCCTCCCAATTCTAAAACAGTTTTTTTAATATGTTTACCAGATGCAACTGCTAAGGATACACCCGCTGGTTCACTTCCCGTTAGGGTGGCAGCCTTAATGCGATTATCTGCCATTAAATCTGCTACTTGTGTGGCTGGAGTTAATAAAGTTTGAAATGCTCCTTGAGGAAACCCAGCACGATTAATAATCTCTTCTATAGATAGGGCACATTGGGGGACATTAGAGGCGTGTTTAAGTAATCCCACATTCCCCGCCATCAGCGCAGGTGCGGCAAACCGAAAAACTTGCCAAAAGGGAAAATTCCAGGGCATTACGGCTAGAATAACCCCCAATGGTTGGTATTTTACCAGACTCCGACTGGCATCGGTGCTAATATTCACATCAGCCAAGAAGTCGGGTCCATGTTCAGCATAATAGCGACAGACTAAAGCACACTTTTCTACCTCAGCGATCGCAGATTTTAGAGTTTTACCCATTTCTAAGGTAATTAATTTCCCTAGATCGGTTTTTTCTCCTTCCAGAATATTGGCAGTTTCCAATAACCAGTGCGATCGCTCTACAAAGTTTGTATGACGGTAATGTTGAAAAGTCTGACTTGCTAAATGCAGTTTAGCTTCAATTTCCTCATCTTTCAGAGGTAAAAAGACCTTGAGAGTTTCCCCAGTGGTAGGATTAATGGTAGCAATAGCCACTCCCTGACCTCCCATAAAAAATTGCTTTAGGTTTTTTCTTAGTCTGACCTGACTCTATCACATAATCTAATATGGCAATTGAAAACTAGGAAACATTATTTAATTAAAAATTTAAGTCTAGGTTTAAAAGAGAAATGGTAGATCACAATTAGGAACTACCATACATAAAACCTGATGGTTTGTTTAATATTAGAAGAATTTGCTTTTTGTCACTTCAAGTAATCTACGGGGTTCTTGGCAGTCCATCCCAAATCCTCACTAGCACGAACTTCAAAGTGTAAATGTGGTTCCCTGGAACTAGGTTCTCCCGTAGCGCCTACAGTTCCCAACACTTGATTAATCTTAACTTGTTCACCCAACTTTACTTTAATAGATTCTAACTGGGCATAACGGGTTTGCATTCCACCTTGATGGTTAATAATAACTAAGTTACCGTAGCTACCTTGCTCCTTAGCAAAGACCACTACACCACTAGCAGTAGCGCGGACAGGAGTGCCCACTTCCGCTAATAAATCAATCCCACTGTGGAAAAAAACTTGATTAGTAATAGGATGAATTTGCCAACCATAGGAAAAAGACACACCTGTAGAATTAGATATGGGCGATCCCATAGTGGTGACAGACCCAGCAGACCTGGATGCGGGTTTGACCTTGGATGAAGAGGGAACAAATACCACCGTAGGATTTTGCTGACAACCATTCAGTTCAAATAGTGTATCTGGGCGAACCCTATACTTTTTAGCTATTTGTTGCCAACCCTGACCATTTGATACCTGCACCACCATGCCATCAAAAGGGGGAATTTGTAATTGAGTTCCCGGTGTAACCTGACCATTACTGATTAACGGATTCATCTGTAAGATAGTAGCTGGCATTAGCTTATATCTCTCCGCTATAGTAACCAAGGTTTCACCTGGACTAACTTGATGTTTTTTAATGCGAGATAAAGCAGAAGTTGAACAATTTTCTACAGCACTGACACTTGGCAGGTTTAGGTTTGAGGGTATTAATGCCAAACTAGTGGTCAAGCCAAAAAGAAAAATTGAAGGACAGCGAAAATTCATGTCAAGTCCAAAAATTGCTGACTAGACCATTGTAATGGAGAACTGGGTAATGGGACTATCCATTACCCATAAAGGTTATAGTTGTTGGGACTTTTTATCCACAACTAAACTGCTGAGACTGCTAGCCAATTTTCCAGCTTGTAAAATTGGTGTGTGAGCAACAGAAGTGTTGACCAAGGTAAATAAGGGATTAGACAAAATACCAGAGATAGTTGTAGCAATTAGGGTGACTATCAATCCCACTTGTAAAGGTCTAAATCCTGGTAGATCCCACCGCACGGTCGGATAATTCTTGACCACATCAGACATTTCTTGAGGTTCTTTCACCACCATCATTTTCACTACCCGAATGTAGTAATAAATGGAAATTACACTGGTGACTAATCCTAACAACACTAACCAATATAGACCCGCTTGCCAACCTGCCCAAAATAGGTAAATCTTCCCGAAAAACCCAGCCAGGGGAGGAATCCCACCCAGAGATAATAGGGAAACACTTAAACCCAAGGTGAGTAAGGGGTCTTTTTGATATAAACCAGAGTACTCCGTAATCTGATCTGTACCTGTTCTCAAAGAGAAAAGAATAATACAGGTAAATCCGCACAGATTCATGAACAGATAAACCAGTAAGTAAAATAACATGCTGGAGTAACCCGCATCCGTACCAGCAATTAAGCCAATCATCACAAAACCAGCTTGAGCAATGGAGGAATAGGCCAACATTCGTTTCATGCTGGTTTGAGCGAGGGCCACAACGTTACCCAAGATCATACTCAGCACGGCCAAAGCAGTAAACACAAATCTCCACTCTTGTTCTACTAAGGGGAACACTACCGTTAATAAACGGATGGACAAAGCCAAACCTGCTGCTTTGGAACCAACGGATAAAAAAGCTATGACTGGGGTGGGGGCACCCTCATAAACATCTGGTGTCCATTGGTGAAAGGGTGCAGCAGATATTTTAAACCCAACTCCAGCAATGATGAACACTAGAGCAATTACTAAACCTAGGGACTGACCTCCATGAGCTGTAGCAATACCACTGGCGATCGCATTTAATTCAGTTTCGCCTCCTGATAATCCATACAGAAGGGACATGCCATATAAAAATACAGCCGTGGTAGAGGCACCAATAAGTAGATATTTGAGAGCAGCTTCATTAGAGCGTGGGTCACGCTTAGTATAACCTGTTAGCAAATAGGAAGAGATACTCAAAGTTTCCAAAGAGATGAAAATCATCACTAATTCACTAGCACCAGAGAGGAACATACCTCCCATAGTGGCAGTCAATAGAATAGCGATGAATTCTGACAAAGCTGTACCACTTTGCTCCACATAGCTAATTGACATGAGGATGGTGACAGCAGCAGACAGAGCAATGATTCCGCGAAATATAATACTGAGGTCATCAGCATTAAACCCACCAGTAAAACCGATAGGATGGGGGGAGTCCCATTGTAACCATAGGGAAAGAATGGCTCCCAGTAACCCAGCAACAGCTAGGTAAGCAATCCAGCGATAGGAAGCGCGCCCCAAAATCAAATCCACGATCAAAACCCCCAAGAGGGTGATGATCACAATCCCCTCTGGTAAAATCGTTCCCGCGTTTAACTGGGATGCAATATTAGCAAAATCCATGGTATGTATAGGTTTTGGTGATTAGAGATTAAGGACAACTACTCCAATTCTATATATAGTTCATGACCGAATTTGCATTAATCTCTATGTTTTTAACAATCGTTTTTAACTCTGGTGACCCATGAACCGGGTAAAAGGCAAAATGAAACTGGAGTGGGAATTTCCCAACTTTATTGGCCAAGCATACCATCTATAAGTTAAAGATCAATATAGATGGCATCCCAGATTGCTCTTGCCGTTTATACTCATATTTATGGGGTTTATGGGATCTTTACCCGTTTCCTATAGTTTGTGGCAAAATAAAATCACTGCCAAAATTATCTCAACTTGACTGTTTAGCTTCAAAGCTATTCTTTGAAATTTCCATGTCAACCCTTGTTATTGTTGAATCTCCAACCAAAGCCCGTACTATTCGGAACTACCTGCCAAAAGACTACCAGGTAGAAGCTTCTATGGGTCATGTCCGTGACTTACCTCAGTCTGCTAGTGAAATCCCTGCTACTGTTAAGGGGGAAAAATGGGCTCGGTTTGGGGTAAATATAGAAGCAGATTTTGAACCAGTATATGTTGTTCTTAAAGATAAAAAGAAAGTCGTCAGTCAACTAAAGGAAGCTTTAAAAACTGCCAATGAGTTGATTTTAGCAACTGACGAAGACCGGGAAGGTGAAAGTATAAGCTGGCATTTATATCAGTTACTTAAACCTAAAGTGCCTACTAAACGCATGGTATTTCACGAAATTACCCAGGAAGCAATTAAAAAGGCTTTAGCCAACTGCAGAACTATTGATGATCAATTAGTCCGCGCTCAGGAAACTAGACGTATCTTAGACCGTCTGGTGGGATATACTCTCTCTCCTCTGCTGTGGAAGAAAATTTCCTGGGGACTTTCTGCGGGTAGAGTTCAATCTGTAGCAGTGCGCCTACTAGTAAATAAAGAACGTCAACGTCGAGCTTTTCGTGAAGGTACTTATTGGGATTTAAAAGCTAGTCTGTTACAAGCAAAAAGCCCTTTCACCTCGGTGTTAATCACCTTAGAAGGAACAAAAGTAGCCACGGGTAGTGACTTTGATCCCGCTACAGGACAAATCGCTGCAGGACGTAATGTGGTCCTACTAAATGAGGAGCAGGCTTTAGCACTCCAGGAACGTTTGGAAGGCAAAACTTGGACCGTGACGGATATAGAAGAACGTCCCGTGATCCGAAAACCCGCTCCACCATTTACTACCTCCACCTTGCAGCAGGAGTCTAACCGAAAACTACGTTTATCCGCTAGGGATACAATGCGGATCGCCCAAAATCTCTATGAGCAAGGATATATCACCTACATGCGGACAGATTCTGTACATCTGTCAGAACAGGCGATCGCCGCAGCTCGAGCTTGTGTAACCGAAAAGTATGGCAAGGAATATCTCAGTCCTCAGCCTAGACAATACACCACCAAATCTAAAGGTGCCCAAGAAGCGCATGAGGCAATTCGCCCTGCTGGTAGTACATTTCGCACTCCCCAAGAAACTGGTTTAAGTGGGCGGGAATTTGCGGTTTACGATTTAATTTGGAAGCGTACTATTGCTTCCCAAATGGCTGATTCTCGCCAAACCCAGATTGCCGTTCACCTAAAAGTAGAAGAGGCTGGATTCCGCTCTTCTGGTAAACGTATAGACTTTCCTGGCTATCTTCGTGCCTATGTAGAAGGATCCGATGACCCAGAAGCTGCACTGGAAGATCAAGAAGTGATATTACCTCCTTTAAAAGTAGGTGATCACCCCCAATGTATAGAATTAGAAGCAGTGGGACATGAAACCCAACCTCCAGCTAGATATACAGAAGCAACTTTAGTCAAAACTCTAGAAAGTGAAGGTATTGGTCGTCCCAGCACCTACGCCAGTATTATTGGCACTATTGTTGATAAAGGTTATGCTCAACTGGTAAGCAATGCGCTAATTCCTACTTTTACTGCTTTTGCTGTTACCAGTTTATTAGAACAACATTTCCCAGAGATTGTGGATCCCAGTTTTACCTCGAAAATGGAGCAAACTCTGGATGAAATTGCCACTGGTGAGGCTGAATGGCTACCCTATCTGCGGAGATTCTATTTAGGGGAGAAAGGTTTACAGGCCCTGGTGCAAGAACAAGAAGATCAAATTGACCCTAGCAAAGCCAAAACCGTAGAATTAGAAAATCTTAACGCCAAGGTTCGCATTGGCAAGTTTGGTCCATTTATTGAGGTAGAAAATGAAGGAGGGATAGTAACAGCGTCTATTCCTAAAGACATTACACCAGCGGATTTAGATCCTGAGCAGGTGGATATGCTACTGCGACAAAAAACCGTGGGACCAGATCAGTTGGGAACACACCCAGATACGGGTGAACCCATTTACCTGAAAATTGGCACCTATGGACCCTATATCCAATTAGGAGATAAAACCGACGACAATCCCAAACCAAAACAAGCTTCCCTTCCTAAAGGTGTTACCCAAGAAAACCTCACTTTGAATATGGCTGTAGGTTTATTGTCATTGCCTCGACACTTAGGAGAGCATCCAGAAACGGGAGCAAAAATTCAAGCCAGTTTAGGCAAGTTTGGACCTTATGTAGTTCATGATCAGGGGAAAGATGGTAAAGATTACCGCTCACTCAAGGTGGGTGATGATGTGTTGACAATTGCTCTAGAACGCGCATTGGAATTATTAGCAGAACCCAAAAAAGCCAGAAGTTCAAGAAATAGTAAATCCAAGACTGCTCTACGAGAATTAGGTTTACATCCGGAAGATGATGCACCTGTGAATATTTATAACGGTGAATACGGTTATTATATTAATCACGGTAAAACCAACGTCGGTCTACCGGAGGGTCAAACAGTAGAAAGTGTTACTCTCAGCCAAGCTCTAGAATTGTTAAAAGCTAAAACCTCTAGTAAGTCCAGGAGTAAAACTACTAGCACAACCAAGAAATCAACTACTGCCAAAACCAAGTCAACCACCACAAAATCCACCAGTAGGAGCCAAAAGAAAGGCTAGATCTTGACAACTAAGGTAAAAACATAGTATGTTAAGGAAAGTTTCCATTTCCCAACTGTTATCATAAATCACAAATGGGGATGGGGAAGTATCTCAGGAGTGTTCAGTTAAATGGACTATATAGAAAAGGTACTGGAAAAGCTTAAAGAATTAGCCCGGAAGTTGGTAGAAGCACTACTAGGTCCGGAAGTGGAACCCGAGGGGGAACTCATCCCTATTCCAGTGAACGAACGCCCACGAGGTCGTTAATGACCGGAATACATGGCTCTAACTTTTATGCCAGTGTTTTAGTGCTGCATGGACCCAATCTTAATCTCCTAGGACAGCGAGAACCGGGTGTTTACGGTTCTCAGAGCCTAGAAGAGATAAACTCCCTCCTCGCAGCAGAAGCTGTAGGATTGGGTGTGAAAGTTACTCCCTTCCAGTCTAATCACGAAGGAGTGCTAATAGATAATATCCATGCTGCCACAAAACAGCACCAGGGGATAGTAATTAATGCGGGTGCCTACACCCATACTAGTGTGGCTATTAGAGATGCGATCGCCGGTGTTAATTTACCTGCGGTAGAGGTTCATCTAAGTAATATTTATCGCCGAGAGGATTTTCGTCATCATTCCTACATAGCTCCAGTGGTGATTGGACAAATTAGTGGATTTGGCGTTCAGAGTTATATATTAGGTTTACAAGCACTGGTGCATTATCTCAGAAAGAATGAGATTTAATCATATCATGCGTTATTCTCTAAGGAGTCGAGTTAGGGGTATTTTTTTGGGGATGCTGCTAGGCGAAACTTTAACTAATCAGGAATCGTTCAGTTTGGGGGAAATTGCGGTTTCAGGTAGTCAGAGTTTGATTAAGTGGGGTAGATTAGAAATAGAGGAATGGTGGGAGAATTACCAAAACACCACAAGTACAGCGGGAATAATTGTCATAGCTGCACTACCCCTAGCCATTTTTTACCATGAAGATCCAGACAAGTTCAAAGAAAATTTACAGCAATTCCTCAAACTTGGCAATGCGGATCCAGAAGAAAGAGATAACGCTTTAGCTTGGGGATATGTCTTAATCAAATGTCTAACAGAAACATTAAACACTGTTACCCTGATTCCTGAAACAATTGATTTTTTAGGAAACACAACCTCTCCTCTCCCAGAAAGCTTATTAAAACTAAATAACTTGTTAAAGCAACAAGCAGGAATAGTACGAGTGGGCGCGGAGTTTAACTTACAGGAAAATATCAGTCACAATATGGCCCTTTCCCTTTATTGCTTTTTGAGTAGTGTGGAAGATTTCAAATTAAGCCTTTTGCGGAGTAATAAACAAGGTCAAATTTTCAACTGCTATTGTAGTGTGCTCACAGGGGTAATGTCGGGAGCATACAACAGCGTACAGGGAATTCCAGTGAACTGGAAAATTTTACTATCCCTAAAACCGGGAATGGACAATCTTTCTCAAATAGAAGAACTAACAGACAACCTGGTAAGATTGTGGTCAGGTGCATATAACGTCAATATACAACTTGCTCCTCATTCCATATTTGCCGCACCACATCTAATTCGACCAAGGTGATTCTTGTCAAATCAAAACCAGGTTATCCCTATGAACAACGGTTTCTATACCTCCATAACCTAAAATATCCTCAATATCCCGGGAATGACAACCGCGAATTTTTTCCAACTCTTGACTGTTATAATTAACCAATCCCCTGGCAATCTCATTACCTTGAAGATCACATAATTGCACCGCATCTTGACTGTCAAATTCCCCCTCTACCATTTTAATTCCTGCTGGTAATAAGGATTTTCCACTGCGAGAAATAGCTATAACTGCTCCTTCATCCAAGTATAATTTTCCTACTGGAACTAAACCATAAGCTATCCACCTTTTTCTAGCGGAAGTTGGTTCTGGTTGAGGTGCAAAGTGAGTTCCTATTTGCTCTCCCGCGATAATTTTTTCTATGTCATGGGGAAAACGTCCTTGGGTAATTACCGTGCGCACCCCCCCCACCATAGCAATCCGAGCAGCAGATATTTTTGTCATCATCCCCCCTGTGCCCCATGGTGAACCCTGTCCCCCTGCTTGAATCTTCAGATCCTCCAGTTCTCTGGTGTTACTAATTAGGCTAATCGGTTGAGCATTGCGTACTTTCCTTGGATCAGCTGAATATAACCGATCAACATCTGTTAGTAAAAATAGCCAATCTGCTTCTACTAAACTGGCAACCAAAGCTGAAAGAGTGTCGTTATCGCCAAATTTTAATTCCTCTACTGCTACTGTGTCATTTTCATTGACTACGGGAATTACTCCTAGTCCTAATAACTCTTGAAATGTATTATAGGCATTTAAATATCGGCTACGTTCTACTAAATCCGCCCTAGTTAATAATACTTGGGCTATGGGTTGTTCTAAGGTGGTAAATAGGTCATCATAAATACGCATGAGACGACCCTGTCCTACCGCAGCTACAGCTTGTTTTAAAGCCATGGCTTTAGGTCTTTCTGTTAGTCCGAGTCGGGCACAACCTACACCCACAGCACCCGAAGAAACTAAAATTACCTTGTGTCCTTGCTGTCTTAAACGACAGAGGGTTTCTGTGAGGGTAGCAATGGTGGAAAGGGCTAATTTCCCAGTTTCCGCTTGAGTGAGGCTAGAAGTGCCTATTTTAACTACTATTGTCTCCGTCATCTGTGATCAGCAAAAAGTTGCACAACGTCTTTCCCTCTATGGTGAAGGAAGACGTTGCACGGTTTTATATTTACTTATGATTATTTAGGGCTTTATTTTTTTGCCCCATGTTATTGATAATTATCTTCCCCGATTTTTTTCCTGATCTAAAATTCCTTAATTATTTCTTTAGATTTAGTTTTGTTTCGCTTTATCAATTTTTGTGAACTTTTGTGTGCTTAGGTCTAATAGAAGCTCCCAGAATCTCCGAGATCCAAACCTCTAGATTGCGAATAGAATAACCACGCAAAACAGTACCCTCATGAATCATAGGTTCCACCAGGATAGTAAACATTCCCAAACGGTTACCAGCAACTACATCAGTAAACAGGCGATCGCCTACCATAGCAACCTGATTAGCAGACAAGTTCATTTGTCCTAGTGCTGCTCTGATTTTACGTCGTGAAGGTTTGGCCGCGCCTAAGTAGTAGGGTAAATTTAAAGACTTAGCAATAGAGCTAATGCGGGGTTGACTCAAATTATTACTAACCAACCATAATGCTGCGTATTGTCTTATTTCCATGACCCACCGTTCTAATTCTGGGGAGACAGAGTTAGCAGTTATAGGTACTAGAGTATCATCAACATCTAAAATGAGTCCTTTGAGTCCATATTGTTGAATGATATCCGGTGTCAGATTTAAAATCGGACCGTGTAAGATCAAATCTGGTTGTAAGATTTCACTCCAAATCATGGCTTCCTCAAATGAGTGGACTAGGAAAATATAGCTTGAGCTTAGGTTTGCTAAAGCCTAACTGGGGAAGCCTCAAATGGGCTGATTTTAGTTTTCCCCAGTTGGACTATTCGACTGTATCAAACAGATATTCTTCTAAAAGGGGCTGAACCTGATTGAACTCCTCTGGGGAAAGCAGCTGGGGTTTACCACTCTGAGTTTTTCTAGCAAAAAATAGGAGTGGATCAATAGGTGTATAGATTTCGTACTCTTGGTCTTCGTAATAAAAATTGGTCAGCAGTTGTAATTGCTCTGGTTCCGTCTCTTCCTCACCCTCAACTTCTAGGGTCAAGATCTCAGATTCTTCCACTGGTGGTAGCTCACCAGTTACAGTCAAAGCGTAAGCAGTGTTTTTTAAAGTTAAATTCTGCTCAGATAATACAGCCTGAGCAGTGCTGAAAATCCGATCAATTGTTTGATCATCGTCTACTAAAGTTGCTTCTTCTTCGTCTCCATAACCCTCCCAGGCAAAAATTTGTATAGGAGAGTCCACAGGTAAAAGCAAAATATACTCTTGACCTTCTATCTCAAAGGAATTCTCTATATAACATTCGAGCGATCGCCCTTTTTCATCTGTTAAAGTAATCAAATCAGCATCAGTACGGTCATTTTCTTCGGAAAAGTCAGAGGAATACATAGTTACACAATCTAAATTTATCAATACTCAAATGCACCAGGATCATTATTGAGTAATAGTCTTGAGGATATCACCTTTAAAGGTACTAGAACAAGAAAAAATCACTCAGGTTATAGTTCAATATTTTGCGGAGTTTTTAACTTTCTATCGTCTAACCACTGCTGTAAGATTATGGATGCTGCTTTGCGGTCCACTAAACCTTTATTATGGGATGGTGAGCGATTTTCTGCTAGGAGCATTTGCTCAGCTTGAAAAGAGGTTAATCGCTCATCCACATACTCCAGGGGTAACCCCAGAGCTTTAGCTAGTCTATTAGCAAACTTCTGAATTCGACGCGCTTGCTCTCCCATAGAACCATCCCTGGAATAGGGTATACCAACAACTAAAATTTGCACTCGTCGCTTTTCTACCAGTCCCTGTATTTCCTGTAAATCTTCCACAAAGGACTTGCGTTGGATTGTAGTTATACCTGTAGCAATTAGTCCGGTACCATCGCAACCAGCAACGCCCACACGTTTACTACCCACATCCAACCCCAGAGCGGATATGAAAGATTTTGACTGGAATTCAACCACTACTCTAATTATTCTCCTGTGGTAAGGGTGATTCTGATGGCTCAATTGTAAGGGCGACCATTTCTGACTTACCCATGGTTACTTCAGGAACAGGTGGGGATTTAGGAATCCAGGACATACCACCGGGAATAGGTTTACGTGCAGGTTGTAGTCCCTGAAGCACCTCCGTCCACTGAATACCTTCCAAGGAGACAAATTTAGACTCCCGGATTTTATGCCACACGGAGCGAGACATAATTAAGGTGTGTTCAATCCGCTGGGCACCAATATTCTCCAGGTATTGTTCCCTTTCCGGTTGGTAATCGGATGACGCTAATTTTAGACTCTGTTGGGGAAAATCTTTAGTAATACGAGCCAATTGAGATAACAATTCTGGATATAACCAGGTATAAGCTGGATGAACTGTTAAGGTGGCTACATGAGGATTGGTTCCATTTCTGTCTAATTGCAATTCAAAGTAACCAATTGCCGCCTTACGTTGAGGTTCAAATACATAAGCACTCACTACCTCTGTCTGCCCTATCCATTGCTTAATAGCATCACCAATTATATCAAATAAACTAGTTTTAAAATCATGCGTGTGGCGATCAAATACCTGTCTCACCAAAGGTGGCATGGATGCCGTATCCAACTGGTACAATAGGGGTGCATCCGCATTACTTACTGGTAAGAGATTAGGTAAATCCGGTTCAGCCTGTGCTAATTCTTGCAACAGCTCTGGTTTAATTTGCCAATAGGTGGTTTCCGCTAAACGCTGAAATCCATTTTGACGATAGAGTGCCAAAGCGCTGACATCATTAATGTTTACTTCTAATATCCACGTACGAGCTTCTAAAATTGATTCAAAGCAGTGGCGTAGTAGTTGGGAGCCTATGCCCAATTTATCAGCGCAGGTATCTAACATGACCTGGTCAACACGCCAAGTGCTGCGGGTGCGATTGAAAGGGGAAACTTGAATTGCGCCCAGCAACTTACGACCGCGCTCCGCTACAAATTGACGGAAACGATGTTGCCATGGGTTGGGGAAGCAGTTTAAAAATTTCAGCACTCCAAACCAGTGACCTAGCCACTGCATGCCAAAAAGACCATACTTGGTAGGGACTTCTCTAGGACGTCTCAACTGTTCAAGAGCGTCTAGATCCCTATATTGCACGGGACGAATTATCAGTTCCAGATTTGGAGGAAGTAGTGAGTTCATTTCGATTTAAAAGGATTATATCCAGATCTAAGAAGCTGGTTTCACGCTACCAATATGAAAAACATTGCCGAACGCTCACCAGTTATAGCACTTTTTTGTGGAATTTTTGTTCGTTTTTTATGCCAAACCAGGGATTTGGGCAACTTTCTCCTAAAAATGGTTGGTTAAAATGCTTGACGAGAAGCCATTTTTTCAAAGCAGGCTTGGGTTTGATGAAGTAATTGCTGGCGGCTATCTTGCTGAATGTGTTTTAGAGTAGGAACCAAATTGCGAGCTTGTAGGGTCATGTGTAGCTGTAAATGGGCTACGTATTCACTAATGTCCTGGCTTTCATTTTCCACAGCAGTTCTTGTTAATACTTTTGATTCCATGACCACTTTTTTCTCCTTGGGCGCTAAATTTTAATACATAATCAAAACCTATCACATTGTTTTACTTAGCTTATTGATTTGCAATCAACCTTAACATTTGAGGTTATCTAGGTAGATCCCAGAATCATCCCTAAGAGGATCAAGAAACCTATGCCCACATTTTGACTGAACATTTTTCCATATTCCCGGTTAGGTAGCTTAGGATCCCTTAATCGTAGCACTTGCCAAAACCAACCAAGACTAGCAATCAATAAGCTGATCCAAAAAAATATATTTAATTTTAAAGAAATAGCCTCCGCCATTAACAGTATAATAGTACCAAGGAAAAAAATACCCACAGCGTTAGGAGTCTGATCACCAAAAAATAGGGCGCTAGATTTAACGCCAATGCGCTCATCGTCCAGGCGATCGCTCATGGCATAGATGGTATCAAATCCCAAAGTCCAAAAGACCGTGGCCCCCCACAAAAACCAGGTGGGTAGAGAAATATTGCCTGTGACTGCACTCCAACTAATCAAAACGGCAAAACCCCAGGCCAAAGAAAGAATTAGTTGGGGTATGGGAAATACTCGTTTAGCGCCGGGATATAGTAATATTACTGGTACAGCACTCACGGATAACCAAAAGCTCAAGGGATTAAGATAGAAGGCGAGAATAGCTGCACAAACCAGGGCAACAATTCCCACCACTACACCAACTTTCACCGAAAGAGCCCGGGAAGCTAAAGGGCGATCGCGCGTTCTGTTAACCTGGGTATCAATGTCTCGATCCCATAAATCATTGACCACACAACCAGCAGCACTGGTAGCTAAACTACCTAATATAATTACTATTACTAGGATTGTGGGTGGTTTGCCATCAGCTGCCAAAAACAGGGCCCATAAAGCGGGAATCATCAAAATTAGCCTACCCCCTGGTTTATGCCACCGTAAGAGGCGCATAATGATAAACCATAATGGTTTTTGATTGCCTTCTGGTGTGGTTTGCATGTTTACTAGATTTGCACTTTGAGTCTACATCTATAGAATATCCTTTTTGGAAGACTTGGCGGATCCGGAAACCTAGCTTTTTTGTCCATCTAAATTAAGAGAGAAGACACTCATAATGGTGAATATAGTTCCTGCTAACTGGAATGTTGTACCAGTTCCATCGGTGAAGCCAAATCCAATTATTGCCTCTATTGATATTGGCACTAATTCTTTGCATATAGTCATAGTACGTATTGAACCAACCTTACCAACTTTTACAGTAATTGCCAAGGAAAAGGAAACTGTCAGACTGGGCGATCGCAATTTAGAAACTGGGGATTTAAAACCGGAAGTTATGAAAAAGGCGATCGCCTGTTTAGGTCGTTTTCAAGAACTGGCGAAGAGTTTTGAAACTGATAGTATTATTGCTGTAGCTACCAGTGCAGTTAGAGAAGCACCCAACGGTAGAATTTTTTTACATCAAATAGAGACTGAGTTAGGTTTAGATGTAGACTTAATTTCTGGACAGGAGGAAGCGCGACGGATTTACTTAGGTGTGTTGTCGGGGATGGAGTTTAATCAACAACCACATATTATCATTGATATTGGAGGAGGTTCTACGGAATTAATTTTAGGTGATTCTCAAGAACCTCGCAGTTTAACCAGTACCAAAATCGGCGCAGTGCGACTAACTGGGGAATTAATTACAACCGATCCTATTGGTAATACAGAATTTCAATACTTACAGGCTTATGCTAAAGGAATGTTAGAGCGTTCTGTAGAAGATATACTTTCTAAACTGCAACCGGGTGAGATTCCTAAGCTGGTAGGAACTTCCGGGACGATTGAAACCATAGCCACCATTCATGCTAAGGAGAAAATGGGAATTGTACCTTCTACTCTTAACGGTTATTGTTTTAGTCTCCACGATTTACAAACCTGGGTAACCCGTTTAAAAAGAATGAGCAATGTAGAGCGATCGGCAATTTCGGGAATGCCCGATAGAAGGTCAGAAGTAATACTGGCTGGAGCAGTAATATTACAGGAAGCAATGACATTGTTGGGATTAGAAACCATCACAGTTTGTGAACGTTCCTTGAGAGAAGGTGTAATAGTTGACTGGATGCTCACCCATGGATTTATTGCGGATCGACTACAATATCAAAGTTCTATTCGGGAGAGAAATGTTTTAAAGCTGGCTCAAAAGTACCATATTAACTTAGAGTGTAGTCAACGGGTGGCGGAGTTCGCTTTGACTTTATTTAGTCAAACTCAGGGCAAGTTACACAATTGGGGTGAAGATGCCAGAGAACTATTATGGGCTGGGGCGGTTTTACATAATTGTGGTCACCATATTAGCCATTCAGCACATCATAAACATTCCTATTATTTAATTAGGAATGGGGAGTTATTAGGTTATAATGAGACAGAGATAGAAATTATTGCCAACTTGGCCCGTTATCATCGCAAATCACCACCCAAGAAAAAGCATGAAAACTTCCAAAATCTAACCCATAAAGGACATCGACAAATGGTATCCCAACTAAGTGCCGTTTTGCGGGTAGCTGTGGCTTTAGACAGGAGACAAATTGGAGCAGTTCGTGGGATTAAGTGTGAATATTTGCCTACCATTAGGCAATTAGAAATAGTTGTTTCTCCCAGTAGGTATGATGATGATTGTGATCTAGAAATGTGGAGTTTAGACTTGAAAAAGCAAGTGTTTGAGCAAGAATTTGGGGTTAAGCTAGTGGCCTATTTAGCTCCATTTGATAGGTAAGCAAGCATCCGGTTTAATCTTAGGATTTTGTTTTTTTGACCATAGAATCACAATAAGTTTTATTTTTTCCTATGCTAGTTGATTTAAGTGGGCGGATTAGAAATCTGAATGATTATTTTGTAAGTAGGCTCAAGCCTAATTCAGAAGAACGCGAATTTCAATTATCCGGGCATAAATTTTCTCTAAAAAGCTTAAAGTTTTATGGTTTTGAAAACTCAGAACATCAACTATGTTATTGTGCGAATCATAGGGAAGTGAAATCAGAAAATCTTGATAAACACATAGTTGATTTAACTAAGAACAGAAAAATTAGATATGAAGATAATAAACCATTTACCTATTTAGCATATATTTCTGGCTCATATCTTGATGAGCATGTTAATTCAGAGAGAATAAATTTTAATATACCTGAAGAACAACCTTATTCATCAGTTGTCATAGTTGAATTTAAACGCCCTATGCGCGGGAGGTATAAAGATAATGAAAACCCAATTACTCAAGTATACGACTATATTAGAAAAATTAAGTCGGGTAGTTTTGTTGACAGAGAAGGTAGATTGGTTAATTTACCTGAGCACATTCCTTTTTATGCCTATATTATTTGTGATTTAACTCCAAAAATTAAAGGCTTTGCAGAAGATGCTACCTATTATCCAACACCAGATTTAAAAGGTTACTTTGGTTATAATCCCAGGCTTAATACTTATGTCGAAATTCTGTCTTTTACTAAACTCATTAACGATGCCAAAAGGCGAAATAATGTCTTGTTTAAAAAACTGAATTTATGATTATTTAATGTTAAATATCTTTGGGA
>Ga0169931_10000830_pt1 | contig 51559 bp, 31 predicted proteins | sample Kivu_15m_20L_FD_129675 | JGI IMG/M metagenome (GOLD analysis project Ga0169931, IMG submission 129675) | Freshwater microbial communities from Lake Kivu, Western Province, Rwanda to study Microbial Dark Matter (Phase II) - Kivu_15m_20L... | ecosystem: Environmental > Aquatic > Freshwater > Lake...
ATCCACGATGCCTGGCATGGGGGGACCCTCCATGGTCTTCGCCAATCAGCGTTTTCACAGCTGATTAGACCCCAAACCCCCTATTTTTCCAAGCCGAATTCCAACTTTGCAAAAGTCCAGTTCTAAATTGAAAAATACCGGCGTTGATCGGTTTGGCGCCTTACGCTGCTGAATGGTAATATTTGAGTTAATCTGTCAACCATCCGAAACCAACTACGACTCTCCCTCGTTTACCCACATTGCGAAGGCCCCATGGGCAACCTGCTCATCCCACTGATCCTTCATGCCTGCGCCCTCGGGCCGGGCACCGATTCAGTCTCGTTCCGCAATGAGGTGATGCCCCTGCTGAGCCAGGGCGGGTGCAACAGCGGGCCGTGCCATGGCAACCTGAACGGCAAGGGGGGGTTGAAGCTGTCGCTGCGGGGCGAGGACCCTGGGCTGGACTGGAAAACCCTGACCCACGGAGTGGGCGGGCGACGGGTAAACCCGCTGGAACCCGACGAAAGCCTATTACTCTCCAAGGCTTCCGGCAAATCGCCCCATGAGGGAGCGGTACGCTGGAAGACGGACGGACACGCCTACCGCCTGGTGCGGCAATGGATCGCCCAGGGGGCGCAGCCTGACCCGGAAGGGGGGCCGCGGGTACGGTCGCTGCGGGTGGAACCCGAGGAGATCATCTTGCCGCCGGGCGGGGGCATTCTCCGGCCCAAGGTGACCGCAATCTTTGAAGATGGCAAGACGGTGGAGGTGAGCCTGTTGGCCACCCTGGAACCGAGCGATCCGGGGATACGAGTCTCACTGGAAGGGGACCGGCCAGCATTGGTGGTTCCCGCTGGCAGCCAGGCGGCGGTTTTGGCACGGCACGGTTCGGCCCAGGCCCTGCTACGGGTGTGGAGTTCCGCGGGACCTTCCAAGGTTGCCCGGCCGGCCAGCCATCCGGTGGACCGGATTGTGGGTCAACGGCTGGCCAGCCTGGGAATCGAGCCGGCCGGCGGGGTGGATGACGGGCATTTCCTTCGGAGGGTTTGGCTGGATCTGGCTGGCCAATTGCCGCCGGCGGCACGCACGCGTGCCTTTTTGACGGACCGCAACCCTGAAAAGCGTGCCAACGAGGTGGACTTCCTGCTGGCGCAGCCTGCCTTCGCGGACCTGTGGGCCCTGCACTGGGCGGACCTGTTGCGGGTGGAGGAAAAAACACTCGACCCCAAGGGTGTGCGGGCGATGCACGGCTGGCTTCGACGGGCCTTTCTGGAAAACATGCCGCTGGATGAATTGGCGCGGCAACTGGTGACCGCGCGCGGCAGCACCTACAGCCAACCGCCGGCCAACTTTTACCGGGCCCTTCGGGACCCGCAAACCCGGGCGGAGGCGGTTGCCCAGGTGTTTTTGGGGGTGCGTATCGCCTGCGCCCGGTGCCACAACCACCCGTTCGACCGGTGGACAACGGAAGATTACAACGCCTTCACCGAGATTTTCAGCGGGATCGACTACAAGGTGCTGGAAAACAAGCGGGCAGACGACCTGGACAAGCACGAGTTCAAGGGGGAGCAAATCGTCTACCTGAGGCGTGGCCCGGCGGAGGCTCCGCAAGCGAATGGGAAGAAGCCGAAGCCTCCAGCCAAGCCCGCCACCCCGGCACGGGTGCTGGATGGCAAATCAGCCCTGGAGAGTCCGGATAGGCCGCAGGCGCTGGCAGACTGGATGACGGAGCCGGGGAACCCGTTTTTTGCCAAGGCCCAGGCCAACCGCGTATGGCGGCGATTGATGGGGCGCGGGCTGGTGGAACCGGAGGATGACTTCCGTTTGGCGAACCCGGCCAGCCACCCGGAGCTACTGGAACATCTGGCTGATTTTTTGACCCGCCACCGGTTTGACCTGCGGGCCCTGGCGCGGCACATCGCGCTTTCGGAAACCTATGCCCGGGGGATGGACACGGCACACGCCCCAGCCACCCAGGATGACGGGATGTGCGCGGCCTCCCTGCCCCGGCCGCTGCCGGCGGAACAACTGTTGGATGCCTGGGCGGGAGTGTTGGAATCACCGCTGGAATTCGGGGGGTACCCGGCCGGGACGCGGACCCTGGAAGTGGCGGGAATTCCCGGGCCGAGCCGGCGGCGGAAGAGTGATGATATGGAGCGGTTTCTCAGGGTTTTCGGCAAACCGGAAAGGCTGCTGAGTTGCGATTGCGAACGGACCAGCGACCCGACCCTGGCCCAGACCCTGATGCTGGTGAGCGGCCAACTGCCGCAGCGGCTGCTGACCCAAAGCGCCCGTTTGGACCGGCTTGCCCGCACGGCCCCCGGCGCGGCGGTGGAGGAGTTGTACCTGGCCGCCCTGTGCCGGATGCCGACGAACCGGGAAGTGGCCGATTGCGTGAAGCTGCTGGAGGGACCGGGCAACCGCCGGCTCGCCCTGGAGGATCTGGCCTGGGCGCTGTTGGGCAGCCGTGAATTCCTGTTGCGCTGGTGAGGTGAGACGATGTTTCCGCTGCCCGTTGCGACGCCATTGGACCGCCGATCGGTCTTGAAGGTGGGATTTGGCGGACTGGCCGCGCTGGCGGGCGGAACCAGCCGGGGCGGGGCGGTGAAAGGGCGCGCCAAGACTGTCATTTTCCTGCACCAATGGGGCGGGCCCAGCCACCACGACACGATCGATCCCAAGCCGGACGCGCCGGACAACATCCGCGGCGAATTGGGTGTGCTGCAAACCCGGGTGCCCGGGGCGCTGGTGAGCGACCTGCTGCCCAATACCTCGAAAATCATCGACAAGGTGTGCCAGATCCGCAGCCTGCACCACACTATGGCAAACCACAACTCGGCCGGCTACTACAGCCTGACCGGGGTGGCTCCTGCGACGGACGACCAGCGTCTGCGGGACTCGCGCGACCTGTTTCCGGCCTATGGGGCGATCGCGGACCGGTTCGCGCCGACACCGGCCGGGATTCCCGGGTTTGTGGCCTTTCCGCACACGATCGCGGACGGTTCGATCACGCCCGGGCAGCATGCCAGTTTTTTGGGCAAGCGACATGACCCGCTGTTTGTGGGGCAGGACCCAAACCAGGCGGGTTTCAAACTGCCCGAGCTGGCGTTGCCCGCCAGCATCACACCGGAACGCCTGGCCCGGCGCGGGGAGGCCCGGAAGATCATTGAACGGCAACTGGGCGACCTGGAACAGACCGCGCTGGCCCGGGGACTGGGAGAGCAATACGACCGGGCACACGCGCTTCTGGCCAGTCCGAGGGTGCGGGAGGCCTTTGACCTGTCGCGCGAGCCGGACGCGATCCGGGACCGGTACGGGCGTACCACCTACGGGCAGAGCTGCCTGTTGGCACGGCGTCTGGCGGAGGCGGGATGCCGGTGGATCCAGGTGTATCTGCATCCCAGCATCGGCGGGGCCAAGGGGGGCTGGGATACCCACGGGTTCCGCGGGGAGAAGATGTACCCGATATTGAAAAACCACCTGTTGCCGCTGATGGACCAGACGCTGCCCACGCTGCTGTTGGACCTGGAAGAGCGGGGCCTGCTGGAAAACACCCTGGTGGTGTGGGTGGGTGAATTCGGGCGATCGCCCAAAATCAACGACCTGGCAGGCCGGGACCACTGGCCGAAATGCTACCCGGCCCTCCTGGCGGGTGCCGGCGTGAAAAAAGGGCATATCCACGGGCGATCGGACAAGATCGGGGCCTACCCCGCGTCGGACGCGTGCAAGCCGGAAGACATTTCCGCCACGCTTTTCCATCTGCTGGGGATCAACCCGGCCACGGAAATCCGGGATCCCCTGGACCGGCCGCTGGCGCTGAGTCCGGGCAAGGTGATCGACGGGGTTTTGGCCTGAACCGGGGCCGGCTCTCATCCATTTCTCACCAACCGGAACGCCGGTTTGGACGTTTCATGGCATGGAAGTCCCCAATTCCATTGGGTTTGTGGACCGGCCATGGGGGGCCTGAAGGCCGGTTGAGGGCTAAAAATCTTGGTAGAATGATGAAGATTCCGTGGCGGACGGCGAATCGGATGGTGGATACTGGCCTGAAGCCCCCTTGGTGGTTGTTCCCCAACAGTCCCCACTGTCCGGTGACGCTCCGGTGACCGCGAGGTGATGCATGCGGGCGATTTCGCTGAGTCTGACCGCCCTTTTGATGGCCCTGCTTGCCACCGTGGGCCAATTGCCCGCCCAGGGACCGGGAAAAACCGCCGCGGGAAAAGACACCTCCAAAGACGGTTCCGCCAATCAAGGCGAAGTCAGCACCAATCAGGCGCGGCTGCAACGGGAATTCAGCGATTTCAAACTGTCGCTCAAGCTGCTGGAGCAGCGGCTGACCCGCACGGGGAAGGCGGAGGACAAACTCCGGGCCCAGGCCATCCAGGAAGCGCTGCGAATCATCGGTGATTTGGGAACCGACGCGAAGTTCGACACCTTGGTACAGGCGCTGAAGCAACAGGACGCCTTCAAGAGCACGGACAAGCTGCAGGGGCTGGTGGAGCGGAACAAGGAACTTTCGGGCGATCTGACCCGGCTGATCGAGGCCCTGACGCGGGACCCGGAAGCGGAACTGCGTCGTCAGCGGGACGAGGCCAAGAAGATTGTTGAAAAGCTGAAGGATGTGATCAGCAAGCAGGAGCGGGTGCGGGCCAACACCGAGACGGACCGGCTGACCCCGGAGGAACTTGCCCGGGCCCAGGCCAAGGTGACCAAGGAAACCCAGGACCTGAAGGATTTGATGGAAGGCAAAAAGAACCAGAAAAACAAGGACGGCCAGGATTCAAAAGAAGGCAAGGACAAAGACGGCAAAGACAAGGACGGGAAGGATTCAAAAGAAGGCAAGGACAAAGACGGAAAGGACAAAGACGGTAAAGACAAAGATGGCATGTCCAAGGATGGAAAAGACAAGGACGCCAAGGGGAAAGATGGCAAAGACAAGGACGGAATGAGCAAGGACGGGAAGGACAAAGACGGAAAGGACAAAGACGGTAAAGACAAAGACGGTAAAGACAAAGATGGCATGTCCAAGGATGGAAAAGACAAGGACGCCAAGGGGAAGGATGGCAAAGACAAGGACGGAATGAGCAAGGACGGAAAGGATTCAAAGGGGAAGGATAAAGACGGTAAGGACAAGGACGGCATGTCCAAGGATGGAAAAGACAAGGATGCCAAGGGGAAAGATGGCAAAGACAAGGACGGGATGAGCAAGGACGGAAAGGACAAAGACGGGAAAGATTCTAAGGGCAAGGATAAGGACGGCAAAGACAAGGACGGCAAGGATTCGAAAGGCAAGGACCAGAAGTCGAATCCAATGGATATGGGCGAGCCCATGGAGGGCGGGGACCAGCCACCCCAAAAGGATCAGCAAACCCCCGAGCAGCAGGAGAAGGACAACGCTAAAAAGCGCGTGCAGGAAGGCATCGAGAACCAGCGCGAGGCCGAGAAGAAAATCGAGAAGAAGGACAACCCAGGCGCCACCAAGGAGCAGGAGGAGGCCCTTGAGAAGCTGAAGGAGGCCCAGAAGCGGCTGGAGGACTTGCTGAAGCAACTGCGGGAAGAGGAGATCGAGCGGGTGCTGGCGCAGATCCAGGGGCGTTGCGCGGAGATGCTTCGGATGCAGATCGAGGTGCGCGCCGGGACGGTGGATCTGGGGCAAACTGTGGCCAAGCGCCCGGACATGCGGCCTGACCGCGCGGACGAGCAGAAGGGCCTGGAACTGCAGGACCGCGAGGAGCAGATCGTGAAGAAGGCGGAGGACACGATCCGCCTGATCGAGGCGGAAGGCTCGGCCGTGGCATTCGCCGAGGTGTTCCGTCAGGTGCGAGACGACATGGCGGTGACTCGCGACCGACTGAAGCGAACGGATGCCGGCGAGCAGACCCTGCGCATCGAGGACGACATCATCGCCAACCTGAAGGAGATGATCGAGAACCTGAAGAAGGCGCGTGAGGACAACAAGGACCAGGACAAGAAAAAACAGCAACAGCAGCAACAACAGCAGCAGCAACAGCAACCGCAGGACCAGCGGCTGATCGACCAGATCGCCGAGCTGAAGATGATCCGCTCGGTGCAGACGCAGATCAACCGGCGCACCGAGCAGTACGCGAAGCAGTTCGCCACGGAGCAGTTGCCGGACCCTGCCTCGGAAAAGGACGCGCGGAAACGGGCGGACCTGGAGCAAACACGCACGGAATTGAAGGACCTGAGCCGCCGGCAGGACAAGATTGGCAAAGTGACGAAAGATATGGCACTCGGGCGCAACAAGGGGCAGTGACCAGCCCCCCGATGGCGCCAAGAGTTCACAGGAGACCGGAACCATGCCAAGCACACGCCATGCGATCGCCCGACTGGCCCGGGCGCTGACCGCCGCGGCCCCTCTGGCTGTTGCGACCCTGATAGCGACACCGGGGACAGGCGCCGATCAGGGCCAACCCAAGGGGCCGGCCAACAACAACCTGACCTTCGGCCAGTTGCGTTCTCTGGACGCCGCGCAAGCCCGGGCCAAGGCGGAGGCCTTGCTGGCGGAAAACGGGGCCAAGGCGGACAAGGTGCGCCTGGACGCGATCTGGTCGACGATGGAACCGCTGGCGGACAAGGTGGCGGACACGCTGGCCCTGGGCAATCCGGAAATCGTCAAGCTGCTGAACCAGGCGCGGAGCAGTGACAAGCCCTTGCCCGAGGGGGTGCCCGCGTGGCTGAAGGATGACAAGCAACCGCTTTTCGCGCGGGCCGCGGTGGCCCTGGCGGCGGCGCGGGTGCTGTCGAACCGCGGGGCGCAGGACGAGACGCTGGAAATGCTGCGGATGGTGCGGCCGGAGCAGTCGATCGACCCGGGCAGCCATCTGTTTTTGAAAGCGGTGGCGGAGCACGCCCTGGTGCGCGGCCCGGACGCGCAGGCCACCCTGGACCGGATGTTGGCGGATGTGGCGGACCTGTCGGAGCGCCACCGGATGGTGGGCTCGCTGATGCAGGCGGAAATCGCCCGCTGGAAGGAGAAGGATCTGGGCTGGATCTCGCGCAAGATGGAGCAGATCCACCAGCGGCTGGAGATCGAGCGGGGCGGGAAAAAGACCCGAGACATCCAGAAAGAGGTGCTGGTGCGTCTGGACGAGATGATCAAGGAGGCCGAGAACCAGCAGAAGCAGGCGGCCGCCTCCAACCAGGGGAACTGCCCCAACGGCGGGCAGCAGGATGGCCAAGGCGGGCCGGGCAGCGCCCAACCCAGCCAGCCCCAGCAGGACAGCATGCCGGGCGGTCCGTCCGGATCGGGCGATGTGGACACCAAGAAAGCCAAGGAGATCGCGGAGATCTGGGGCAAGCTGCCCGACCGCGAGCGCGCGCAGGCGATGCGCGATCTGGCTGCCCGGGCCCCCGCGAAATACCGGGAAACACTGGAGCTGTACTTCAAGAAACTGAACGAGGCCTCGCCCGGCGCCGGACGGAAAAATCCCTGACGGAAGCAGGCCAGAAACCACCGCACCCCGACCACGCACCTGGATGAAAGCATGCGCAAGGAAGTAATGACCCGCCGGGCCGGCGGGAGGCTGTCAGGCTGGCTGGCGTTGATGGGCCTGGCCGCCTTGGGACTGACCCATGCCCGGGGTGGCGAGGTGCGGATGCTGGACGGGACCTCCCGCCAGGGGGATGCGGTCTCGCTGGAGAAGAGCGAGCTGCGTTTCAAGGGTGCCGACGGGAAGGTGCTGCCCATCCCGATGGACACGGTGCTTCGGCTGGACCTGGGAGCCGTGCCCGCCCGGCCTCCGCTGGAAAAATTCACGGACCTGGAACTGAATGACGGGACGCTGCTTCGGTGCTCGAGCCTGAAGGTGGTGGACAAGGGCCTGGAGGTGGCGCTGCACGGGGGCATGACCCTGAAGGTGCCCCTGGACAAGGTGGCGAACTGGCTAACCTACGGTGCCGATGATGCGGGACGGAAGGACTGGGACAGCCGGCTGATCAAGCGGAAGCGGCGTGACATGCTGGCCATCGCCCGTCAGGGGGCCATCAACTCGCTGGAAGGCACGCTGGGCGCGGGCGACAGCGAGGGTAAGACTATCGGCTTCACGCCCCAGGGGATAGACCGCGAGGCCCGGGTGCCGCTGACCAACATCCATGGCCTGGCCTTCGAGCGGACACCCGACCCCAACCTGGAGCCCGTGCTGGCCCGACTTCTGGACACGGGCGGCAACCGCTTGGCAGCCTCGGCGATCACGTTGAAGGACGGGGCATGGCAAGTGCGGCTTTCGGGCGGCATGGAAGTGAACTATCCGGCCGGCGGCATGGGCGGGCTGGTTCCGGCCCGGCTGGACCTGAGCCGGGGCAAGCTGGCCTACCTGTCAGACCTGGAACCATCGCTGGTGGTGGATCCGGGCAAGGAGGACCCCACGCGATTTCGCACGGGGCCGACGCGGGACAAAAACCTGGACCTGAGCCCGCTGCGGCTTGCCGGGATTTCCTACGCCAAGGGTCTGGGCCTGCTGGCACCCACGGTGATGGAATACGAGCTGGGTGGGGAATTCAGGGAGTTCCGCTGCATCGCCGGCTTCGATGACTCGGTGAGCGGGGCCAGCGGGCCGGTGCTGCTGGTGATCGAAGGGGACGGCAAGGAACTGGCGCGGCGCGAGCTGACACGGGGTCCGTCTCGCGTGGCCGTGCCGGTGGCCTGCGCTGTGAAGGATGTTCAGAAGCTGCGGGTGAGCGTGTTGCCCCTGGGCGACGAGCTGGGCCTGGGCTACGGCAAGCACCTGCATCTGGCGGAAGCCCGGGTGAGCAAGTGAACCAACAGCCATTCCAACCCGGGACGGTGAACCGCCGGACCGCGCTGGGAGCCCTTTTGGGCGCGCCCCTCCTGGCCGGCGTGTCTGTGGCCTGGCAGGATCCGGTGGCCCTGGAAGAGGCGAAACGGATCGCGGTGGTGAAGAAGGTGTCGCCCAGCGTGGTGGCTGTGGTGACCGGCGGCGGTTCGGGCGTGGTGATCAGTCCGGACGGCTACGCGCTGACCAACTTCCATGTGGTGCAGGGCCAGGGCGGGGCGCTTCGGTGCGGTCTGCCCGACGGCATTTTGTATGACGCGGTCCTGGTGGGGCTGGACAAGATTGGCGACGTGGCGCTTATCAAGCTGCTGCCCAAAAAGGACAAGGAAGGCAAGGCCATCCCCTTCCCCCACGCGGAAATCGGTGACAGCGACACGGTGAAGGTGGGCGACTGGTCTTTCGCGATGGGGAACCCGTTCCTGCTGGCGGCGGACTTCACCCCGACGGTGACCTTCGGCCTGGTGAGCGGGACGCACCGGTACCAGTACCCGGAGCGGGGGATGTTCGAATACACCGACTGCATCCAGGTGGACACGAGCATCAACCCGGGCAACTCGGGGGGACCGCTGTTCGACATGAACGGCAGGCTGGTGGGGATCAACGGGCGCGGGTCGTTCGACAAGCGGGGCCGGGTGAACTCGGGCGTGGGCTACGCGATCACGCTGAACCAGATCCAGAACTTCATGGGTTCGCTGAAATCCGGCATGCTGGTGGACCATGCCTCGCTGGGGGCGACGGTTTCCACCTCGAACGACGAGGAACTGGAACGCCCGCAGGTGGTGGTCTCAAACCTGATCAGCAGCGACGCGGAACGGCGCGGGCTGGAACTGGGGGACGAGATCACGCGGTTGGCGGGGCGACGGGTCTCGACCGTGAACCAGTTCAAGAACGTGCTGGGCATCTATCCCAAGGGATGGCGGGTGCCTGTGACTTATCGGCGGCGCATCGAGGGCGCTGGGACACAAACCCGGCAGGGGCTTGTCCGGCTGATGGGGTACGAGAAACGCGAACTGGACGAGGACGGGCGACCGGTAGCCCCCGGGAAACCACCGGCGCCCAAACCGGGGCGACCCGGCCAACCGATGCCCCCCGGGCAGAAGCCGGAGGAAAAGGAGGAAGGCCCCCCTTCCCCGGCGCTGAAGCTGTACGAGGAAAAACCGGGCTATGCCAATTGGCTTGCGAACAAACAGCGGCGGGACGCGGCGCTGGCCGGCCTGAAAGCATCGCTTGGCGACCTGGGAGGCGCAGCCGGCGTTTGGATGGTGAAGGGCAAGGGATATTTGGGAGAAAAGAAGCTGGAGGCGCCGGTCTCCCTTGTGTGGAGCGAACTGGCGCAGGGCAAGCCCGAGGTGGTGAGCGCCCGGGTGGACGGCGTTGACTTCTCGCTGGAGCCGCTGAAGCCCGACCTGACGGCTCAGGCGCTGCGTGATCCGGCCGGATCGGGAGGGATGCTGGCGGCGCTTCACCTGCTGCGCCTACTGCTGGCCAAGGGCGACAAGGCCTTCCCGCAGGGGATGACGCACGGGGGCGAGGCCCCCCTGTATCCGCCGCTGGACCAGGACCCGGAGGACTGGTGGCCGCTGCGAAAAATCGCGGAAGTGCTGGAAGGCACCCTGGGCGGGACCCGCGCCATGGCCTTTTTGACCGAGGAGAAGGGACCGGACGGAAAGGCGGCGACCCGGCTGGCTTGCCTGGAGGTCTGGCTGGCCGAGGACGAGGACCCGTGCGAACTGCATCTGGACCGGGTGAAGCCGGTGGGGAACGGCCGGTCGATGCCGCACCTGATTACCGTGCGGCACAAGGGGGCCAATTTCCTGCGGCTGGAGGCTGAGACATGGGAATTGCGCTAGGGCTCCTGTGCGCGGGTGCCCTGGCACTCGCCCAGGACCCGCCATTGGCGGATGTGATCAAGCGGGTGGACGCCCGTCTGGTGAAGATTTATGGCGCCGGGGGGGTGCGCGGGCTGGCCGCCTACGGCACGGGCATTGTGGTATCGCCGACGGGCCATGTGCTGACGGTGAACAACCACATTCTGGATACCACGGAGCTGAGGGTTCACCTTCCGGACGGAACCCGGCTTCTGGCCAAGGTGGTGGCGAGTGAACCGGAACTGGATCTGGCGCTCCTGAAGATCCAGGATTCAACAGCCCCGGATGACATGCCGCATTTCGATTTGGCGGCCGCCGCGAAAGCAGGGCTCCCTAAGCCTGGGACTCTGGTGCTGGGTTTCAGCAACCAGTTCCAGATCGCCACCCGCGAGGAGCCGATGACGGTGCAGCGGGGGATTCTGGCCGGGATCACGCCCCTTGCGGCCCGCACGGGCGCGTTCCAGGTGCCCTATCGCGGGCAGGCGCTGATCGTGGACGCGATCACCAACAATCCGGGCGCGGCGGGCGGGGCCCTGACCACGCGGCAGGGCGACCTGCTTGGGATCATCGGCCGTGAGGTGAGCAACGAATTGACCCAAACCTGGGTGAACTACGCCATCCCGGTGTGGGCCTCGGTTGACCTGACCGACGCCACCGGGGCGACCCGCAAGGTGACGGTGAGCGAACTGGTGGAGAAGAAGGAAAAGTACAAGCCCTCCAACCCGGCGGACCGGTCCCGGGAAAAGGCGGCCACGGTGGAGACGGGCATCGTACTGGTGCCGGATGTTGTGGAGAGGACACCACCCTATGTGGACTACCTGCGCGCGGGCGGAGCCGGTCTGCGCGCCGGGTTGAAGCCGGATGACCTGATCCTGTCGGTGGAGGGAATGACGGTGCCAACGATCGGCGCCTGGAAGGACGCCCTGGCGGGACGCAAGCCGGGGGAACCGCTTCGGCTGGAAGTGCGACGGGGTGAAAAGATCGAATTGATCACCCTGACACCGGACAAGCCAGCGGTGACCGTTCCCGCTCCCGCCCCGAAACCACCCGTACCTCCCGCACGCTAAAAGCCCCCGGTTGCACCATGCTGACTTCCCTGGCCCTTTTGTGCCTGTTGTTGAACCCCTTGCAGGAGACCGCCACGCAGCGGGAAGCCGCGATCGCACGGGCTGTGGCCCGTGTGGCGCCGGCTGTGGTGGCGATTGAAACCAGCGGTGGCACGGACGTGGTGGGGCAACCGGCGACACCTGGTGGCCGCCCGGGGGCCCCGGCGGTGCGACGCGGCACTGGGCCAACCACCGGGTTGGTGGTGGGGGCTGACGGGTGGATTGTCTCAAGCGCGTTCAACCTGGCGAACCAACCGGCGAGCATCATCGTCTCGGCCGGTGGCAGAAGGCATCTGGCCCGGATTGTGGCCACGGACTCCAGCCGCATGCTGACCCTGCTGAAGATCGAGGCCAATGGACTGACCGTGGCGGAGGCGTACCCGGCCAACCAGATCCAGGTGGGGATGACCTCGGTGGCGGTGGGACGGGCGCTGTCGGGCGCGGCGGCCGATGCGCCCCCCTCGGTGAGCGAGGGGATCATCAGCGCCCTGGGCCGGATCGCTGGGAAGGCTGTGCAAACCGACGCGAAAGTGTCCCCCGTGAACTACGGTGGCCCGCTGGTGAGCCTGGACGGGCGGGTGCTGGGCATCCTGGTTCCGGCCTCGCCCGACGCGGAGGGCGCGACGGCGGGATTCGAGTGGTACGACTCGGGCATCGGATTCGCGGTGCCGCTGGAGGACCTGAAGCGGGTGCTGCCGACGCTGCAGAAGGGCGTGAACCTGTCGCGCGGGGTATTGGGCGTGACCATGGCGCAGGGAGACCCGTTCCGCGCGACACCCAAGCTAACGGGCGTGCGAGCCGGATCGCCTGCGGAAAAGGCCGGGCTGAAGGCTGGCGATGTGATCGCCCAGGTGAACACCATCTCGGTGGCAACCCAGGGGCAGTTGCAGCGGCAATTGGGGCCCCTTTACCAGGGCGACAAGGTGAGCCTGGAATACCTGCGCGATGGCAAAACGGCAAAAATCGATCAATTGGAGCTGATGGCTCCGGAAATATCGCGTCCTTTGGCCATGCTGGGAATCGCGCCCCTTCGGGACACCGATGGGCCCGGGGTGGTGATTCGCGCACTGGTTCCGGGCGGCCCCGCCGAGAAGGCCGGGCTGAAGCCGGGTGACCGTCTAAGCGCACTGATGCGGGACCAGGGGCCACCAATGCCGATCCCCATCTCCGACCGGGCCATGCTGGCGAGCCTGATGGAATCGGCCGAAATCGGCCAAACCCTGAAACTGGTGGTGCGGCGGGCGGGTGCCGACCCGGCTCCCAAGGCGGAGGAAAAACCCAAGGACGGCAAGGAACCGGCCGCCAAGCCCCCGGACACGGTGGCGGTGACCTTGGCTGCCAGGCCGGCAGACCTGCTGATGAAGCCGACCCAGGCGGGATCGGCCCTTGAGGGCAAACCGGAACCCCAGCCCAAGGCAGAAGGCGAAGGGCAGCCCAAGAAGGCGGAAACGGGAACCCTGGAACGGAAAACCGCCTCAGGGGACGGCAGATACCTGGCCCTTGTGCCGGCCAACTACCGGCCAGATATCGCCCACGGGGTGTTGCTGTGGCTGCATCCGTCCAACCGTTCGCGGAAAGAGGATTTGACCACCTTCCTGCAGGCCTGGAGCGAGTTGGCCGCCACCCGGCATCTGATTCTTCTGGCACCCCAGTGCCCGGTGGAGAGCGGATGGACTCCCAGTGATGCCGACCTGATCCGGGAGTCTCTGGAGGGGATCGCCGGCAGCCACTCGGTGGATCGCCGTCGAGTGGTGGCCCATGGCGTGGACCAGGGAGCCCAGATGGCTTTGCATCTGGCCCTGACCGGCAAGGAAAGCCCGGCGGGCGTGGCGATCTTGAACGCAGGGTGGACCGGCACCGTGCGGGACAAGATACCGGGCAGGGGAACCGCTTTTTTCCTGCTGGTGGGGGCAACAGATCCAACCCGGCCGGCGGTGCAGGATCTGTTCAACCGCCTGTACCAAAAGAATTACGCAGTGATATCTCGAATTATCAACCAGGCAAATGCCAGCTATCTTGATGCCGCCCAAATGGCGGAATTGGCCGCCTGGATGGACGCGATGGACACCCTTTAGCCGTCTTGTAGGGTTGGAAAAACCCTCCCAACCGGAATTATTGTGTCAATCCGCTCAAGTCACATCACCGGATCGTCCGATACCACCAGCACACCGAATCCTTTTGAGGGTTCGAGGGTCCACCCGCGTGGGCCCGGCCTGGCGGGACCTGACCGATCTGGAGGGTGGCGGAATGATCTGGACCAAAAAATTCTGGATGGGCTTGGCGGCTGCCGCCCTTCCCGCCCTGACAGGGTGCCTGCCACTCTCGATGGGTATCTTCACCCCGATCCCCATCATGCCTTGGGTATCCGAGCGGATGGAGGAGAAGTACGCCTTCAAGAACGACCACCGGGTTCCGGTGATGCCTCCGATCCGGGAAGGCTTCCCGCTGCCCACCTGCGATGACCCGCCGGATGAGGCCCATGTGCTGCGGGTGCTGGGTCGCGTGTCACGCGGCGTGCCCTTCTTCTACGAAGAGTTCCGCGACGATGTGACGGTGGTGGTGGAGAAGATGGTGGACAAGATCGATCCACCCCGCTTCTTCCCCCTGGTTGGCCCGGCCCAACTGCACCACTGCCACTACAAGTGCACGGTGTACTTCAAGGAAACCGTGCAAAGCTGCTACCCGTTCCCTGTGAAGGTGACCAACCCGAGGGTGGAAGTGCTCTACATCGACAAGGACCACCTGCACCTGTACGTGGGCAGCGATGTCGATGTGCAGCGTCAGGTGACCAAGGACCTGGTCAACAACTGATCTTGGCCCGCCTAATGAAGCCCCGCGGGAGCCGGTGTGAAAGCCGTGTTGCCGCGGGGTTTGTCGTCCACGCCCTGAATCACGCCCGGCTAGTCCGGAACGCCTTGAACCGAGAGGCATGATCATGAAAAACCTGCATCGCTCCCTGCGCGTCCTGTGCCTGGGCGCGGCCACCGTCCTGGGCGGCACCGGGGCGCGGGCCCAGATCACCTTCCCGGTGAATCCGTTCGAGGCCATCACCGGCAACCGTGGCAGTCAGCCCGCCGGAGAAGGCGTGGCCGAGGGCCGGTACCTGGCGATGGAACTGGAGGCGCGGCTGCTGGCGGACCCGGTGATCGGGGGCAGCCAGCCCGGCCTGGACCTGGCCGCGAACGGCTGGATTCTGAAAGGCCAATTCAACAACCAGGCCGGCAGGGTGCGGGCACGGGAGATTGTGACGGACGCGACCGGCCAGGCCCCTCAGGACAAGAGCCGGGTGGTGATTTACCCGACAGCGGCGCCCAAGCCGCTGTCGCCCGCCGCTGCCCGGGTGATGGCCCAGCGACTGATCCGGGAAAAATTCCCCGGGCTGGCCCAGAGCGTTCGTTGCGACAGTGAAAATCCGGGTGTGGTCCAGGTGTCCGGAACAGCCCTGAGCGTGGAAGACAAGCTGGAGCTGATCCGTGCCCTGCACCGCCAAAAGGGTGTGACAGCGGTTGAAAACGAGATTGTGCTGGGACCGATGGTTCGCAACGGCAAGCGGGTGATTCTGGTCAGCCAGAACGGCGACCTGGCCTTGGAAAAACTGCCCACCTCGTTCCGGCCGGGAGCCGATTTGGAGGAGCAACCGGCGGCCCCCTCCGTCGGGCCAGAGAAAAAGCCTGCCCCCCCTTCGGATGACAAGGTACCTCCACTGCCCGCGGATTTCCCGCCGCCCCCTGCCCCTTCGGTCCGCGGTGAATCGGCTTTGCCGACAATTGGGCAACCGGGTGATGATCGGACCGTGGAGTTCCCCACCGGCCCGCGGGAAAACAATACAAGCGATACCTCTTTCATTGCCCGGGCACTTCCCGAGGATTCCCCTGCAAGCGGCCCGGTGGTGGGCCAAGGGTTGAACGCGCGGAACCTCATTCCTGCCGGGAGAACCTGGAGGGGCCCCTCGACGGTTCAGGTTGGGGGCCAACCGATTGCCACCCTTCAGACTTTGAATGAATCCACTGGCACCCAATGGGCGACTGCCCATGCCCCCAGCCGACAAAGGGCTGAGGAATTGGCCTGGCAGGAACGGGTTCGACGGGGGACGAAACCGCAGGAGGAAAAGGTGATGGCTGGGGCCAAACCAGCGCCCGCAGCTTCCTCCCGGGCCATTGTCGCCACGCCCGCCAGCGGGTCGCAACCTGCGGCCCAGAAACCTGTGGCGGTGACGGTGGTTCACCCGGCCAAAGTCGTCCCGGTCGCCAGTGTCCCTTCTTCGGGCCCCACCCAAGTGACCACCGCGATTCCGAACCCTGGAGAAGGCTTGGCCCCGGTGGTTCCGGTGAAAGCCACGCTGAAAATGGATGTCGAGGAGTTGCCCGCGCCCCTTTCGGGATCCAAAGGGAAGCCCAGCCTGGCTCATCTGGAGGCAGCTGTGCGGATCGCCTGCGCCGGGATGGTGCAGAAAGTGGAAATTGTGGACCAAGGTGGCATAAGCTTGGTGCGCGTGACGGCGAATGATGTGGCCAGCGAGCGGAAGGCTTTGGAGGCTTTGGTTTTGTTGCCTGAAATCCATCACCCGGAAGTGAAGCTGGAGGTTAAGCTAAGTCGTTAACAACAAAAGACATCGAGTCTTTTGCTTTGATTTACGGCATGCTAAGCTGACAATTGCCTGAATTGCTTATTTTATATTACTTGCTAATCTTCTAAATCGTGCGCATTTGACGGTCTATTGCGTGATAGTAAGACAGCTGAACTTGTGGATTTGGGCCGGTTTTGGCAAGTTGATCGCCCTATATCCCGTCTCGGCAGTCCCCGGGCGGGCCTGATATTTGACTGGAGTCCAGACAAATGACACGGAAGTCCCTTCTCGGCAACCTGATCCGCGGCTTGTTCACCGGGTTGCCGGTCAAGCGGAACCAAGGCAAACGGACCAAGGTACTGGCCCTCAAATTGCTTGAACTGGAAAGTCGTGTGGTTCCTGCCACCGCGGTTTTCACCAACAACACGCTGACCATCAATTTGGCGGCGGGCGACTACTTCGACTATTTCAATGAATACCGGGACGCGGCCAATGGGAACGCGGTGACCGACACCGCGGGTTACTTCAAACTGAGCAAATACAATTCAAACACCGGTTTTTCCCCCCTCAAATGGTCAGGGCTCACGGACGGCACGGGAACCTGGAAGATCACGCAGGTAGGCGAGGGAATCGCCAGCGATTCGATCCAATTGGCCGCGGGCAAGTCGCTCGACGGGATCAACATCCTGGTGAAGGGCACCTCCTCCACCACGGAAGGGTGTTATTTCCGGGCCAATCCGGCCAAAAAGGACGGGCTATTCACGGGGTATGTGGAGACTGACGCCCTGGTGGACGACACGGTCGTGCAGGATTACGCGTTCGTGGGCCAGGGTGACATCCGATTCCTCGGAACCTCGGTCAGCGCGTATTCCGACATCACAACCACGAAAAATCTGACCATTTCCAGCGCAACGGGTTTCTTCTATCTGGAAGGCTCCAGGACCATCAAGGCGGGGGGGCCCTCGTACAACCTGGCGGTCAACTCCACCATCGAAGGGGCAACATCAGGAGGCGCGGGAAATCCATCCAACCGGGCAATCCTTTCCAACGCAGGCGGGACCGTTTTTCTGGGTGGCGGCAGCGGCAGCTATGTCAGTTCCAACCCGCCCCTTATCTTGGATGGTTTGGATGTGACAGGTTCGGCCATCAGCCTGAAGGGGGCTTTCCATTACGCTTCGGACTTCATGCGCTTCCATGGTCCCGTGACATTGGAAGGCAACACGGTTCTTGTGACGGACAATGAATTGCTGCTGGAAGGCGGGATCACCTCGGGCACGACGGCGCGATCGCTTGCCATCGAAGTCAACGGTGGCGGGGTTGCCACCGTGAACGCGCTGGCAGGAGGGGCAACAGCCACATTCTCCAGCCTGGAATTGCGCCCGATCGCCGGCAGCAAGGGCGCCAAGGTCAACTGGGCTGGAAACGCGAAGACAACCGGCACATCCGGCGTGACACTGAAAGTGAGTGTGCCCACCTACCTGAACGGACCGGTAAAACTGGAAACCACAGGCGGTAGCCTGACTGACCTGACCGCGACGGGCTCGATCCAATCGATGGACCCGGCTAGCCCGTCGAGCCTGGAAATCAAAACCCTGCAGATGACCGTTTCGGGCAAGGTTGGCAATGAGAATCCGCTGGCCAATTTCACCTTAACCGGTTCCCTGAAAACCGGAGCAGCCACCTCGATAACAGCCGTTGGAGACATTGTCCAAACTGCCAACAGCAACGACTACAAGATCGTCGGCAGGCTGTCCGCGACCAGCCAGAAGGGCAGCATCACCCTGCCCAACTATGTGGTGCGAGGTGATAAATCAACCGATCCGGACCCAGCCCTGGACCTGAGCGCCCCCGAAGGAAAGTTGAACCTTTACACCGGCGTCACCAAGACATCGCTCAGCCTCGCTGACCTCAAGCTGAACGCTCGCGACGGCATCGCGCTGGCCCCCACCAACCTGACGGCCACGGGTGCGGGCGGTATCTGGATCAACGGCCCGTTGGCCCTTGGAGCGGACACCACCCTGACCGCATCGAACGCAAGCGCGGCGATCTCTGTCGGCGGGCTGGAAGGCAGCACGGCCGGGGGCCAATCCCTGGCCATCAACGCGGCGGGTGGACCTGTGACGATCCTTTCGGGGATCGGCCAGACCAAGGCGCTCAAGAATTTCACGGTGGACAAAACCACCAACCTCACCGTGAACGGAGCGGTGAAGGCTGACAGTTTCATCTTCCTGAAGGTCGACGGGCTAGCCCTGGCATCACCGATGACCTCTCCCACCATCACGGTGAACAACCTGACAGCCGGCAAAACCATGGCAGTCGGCACCAACACGGGGGCAGACATAGCCCTGGATAGCAGCGAGGTCGCCAACCTGATTGGCGGCCAGATCAATCTGGGTAAAAGTGACACCGGTCTTTTCACGGTCGGCGGACCGGCCACCTTCAACGCCGGTACCAGCAAGTTGCAGATCCTTGCGCCAGTCGGGATCGCCACCCTGAACGGGGGCGGGATCTCTGTGGAAACACTTGCGATCAGCGCAAACACCGCGGGCAAGGATGTGCTCCTAAGCGGGGCCAATAGCGTCAAGAATCTTGCCGGACAGTTCGGCAACGATCTGGTGTTCAGCAACCTGGGCTCCCTGAGCCTCGGTGCGGGGACCACCCCTTTCACGGTGGCCAGGAACGCGAGCGTTTCAGCTTCCGGCCCAATCGGCCAGGGTGCCGTGGTCACGGTTGGTGGCCTCCTGGACCTGACGGCGACTGCCGGTCTGGGCCAGGAACAGGACATCACGCTGACCAACCCCGCCAACAGCATGCCGGCGGTGAATCTGGGCTACGCCGGGGATGTGAAACTGGCCACTGCAGGTGACCTGAAATTGAGCCAAAAAACCGTGACCGAAGGATCGGCCACGGTGCCCGCACTGGTCGGGTCGCTGGATGCCACCTCGGGTAGTGCCAACCGGATCTCGTTTGGCAGCAATCTGGATATCAGCGGGGCGATCAAGCTGGTGAGCGGAACGGCCATCCCCCTTTCGACGGACACACAGATCCGCAGCACAGCGCAGAGTGTGGACGCAATTTTCATCAAGGGGACCATTGCGGACGCCAACGGCAAGAACCTGGTGCTGGATGCGGGCGGCGGTTCGCTTGTGGTGGACGGAATCAGCCTGAGTGGCGGCACCAGCGCGTTGACGATTCCCTCACTGGGCGGAATTTCCTCCATCGGAATACTGAAAACCGGGCCGGTGACCATTCAGAATGGGGCAGGCACGCTAAACCTGAACTCACCGGAAACCAACTCCCTTTCCATCACCGCCGGAACCTTGGCGGTGACGATCAGTTCGTTGGCCAAGGTGGGGGCGCTAAGTGCTTACAACACCGGGTTGACCACTTTGGGCGGCACCGGAACGGTGGTAACAATGCCGGCCGGGGCGGTGGTGAACAAACTGGCCACCGCAACCGGTGTGACCACCCTATCCTTCCTGGGAGGAGGCACTCTGCTGTCTCCCTTTACCGTGACCAAGGGGTTCACTCTGGCGGCAGGTGATGCCGCAGGCGACTCGCTCATCATTCCGGGGGGATTGATCATCGCCTCCGGTGGCAATCTGAACGGCAGCGGCATCCTGCAAGGCAATGTGACCGTGCAAAGCGGGGCCATCTACGCGCCCACGGACCACACCATCACCGGCAATTTAGACCTGCTTGGGACCCTGCAGGTTCCCGGCAACACCACCAGCGTGGCCAACGGGCCACTGACTGTGAACGGAATCGCCACCATCACCGGCGCGAAGTTGGAAGTGGTGAACGCGGGCGGGGTGAAGCCAGCCAAGGGGGCGGTCATCCTGGCGATTGAGAATGGACCAAACGGCCAGGTGAACGGCACTTTTGCAGGGCAAGATAACGGTTCGAATCTGCAAAGTTCCACCGGACTGTATGTGGTGACCTACGCGAACGGGGATGTGGTCCTGACCGCGGCGGAGGAACAGATCAAGCGCGGGATTTACGGCGTGGCGGTGATGGGTGGCGCCACCGGCAAGTCCCATCTGGATATCTTTACGAATGGCACAGACCAGTACATCCGATCAGTGGACGCGTTCCCCGGTTTCCGCGGTGAGTTCTATGTGGACAGCGGAGACATCACCGGGGATGGGATAGAAGACATCATCGTGGGCAGCGGCAATGGCTCGATGAACGGGCATGTGGTGCTGTTTGACGGCGCCCGGTTGCTGGATCCGACCAGCACCGACACAGCCTGGACACCTAATGGCAAGGGAACCGTCCTTGCCAGCCTGTACGCCTTCATCAATTACAGTTCTGGCGTGGCGGTACGTTTGGCCGAGGTGACCGGTGACGGGATTGACGATATTGTGCTGGCACCCGGTACCGGGGCGGGCACCACGACCCAATCGCACCTGCGGGTTTGGGACGGCAAGCTTTCGATGGACCAGTTCCGCGCCGGTGCCCCGTTCAGCTCCTACGACTATGCGAAATGGGAACTAGCCAGCTTCTATGCCTTCGGTGGTGACGGCGCACCGGGCGGCGGCATGGCAATATCGGTGGTCCGCAAGCAGGGTGGGGACCAGATCGTTGCCTCGCAACTGTTTGGCGGCGGCATGCGGGTGTTTGAATACAACACCCAGACACGGTCCAAGGTGCTCACCATTGTCGCAGACCTTTCCGGCACACTGATCGCCACCGGCAACACGGTGGTGGGCCTCAATTCGCCCGGCGGTGACCGGTTCTATGTGACTGCCGGCACGGCAGCCAGCAACTCTGACACCTTGTACCTGCGCAACAAGGACGGTGGGGTGATTGGCACCCAAACCAATGTATTCGCCGGAGCCAAGGGCGGCATGCGGGTCTCAATACAAAATCTGGACGGAGACAGCCAGGACGAGTTGCTGGTGATCCGCGATTCCACCGCTGAGGTAGCCGTCTTCGACATCCTATTCTCCGGCTCCACCTTCAACTTGGGCCGCAAGGGTTCGCTTAGCCGGGGTGGTGCCGGCGGTTGGGTGTGATTGCCCGGCAAGCAGTCCCCAGGACTACCCAAAACACAAACACCCTCCCCCCGTGGGAGGGTTTCTTTTTGCCCCGCCAAGACCGGATCGCATTGCATTCGCGAAGTCCATGAAGGGTGATTCCACCCTGCCACGATAGAAAAATTACAAAGGGGAAATCGCGTTCACCCAGTCGGGCCTGAGAACCGATTTATCAAACAGGCCCGGATTATTGTTGACCTAAAAGAACCAGCAGCTTTCCGTGAGCGGGCCGACGAAAGACAAGGCGACCAACCGGCCACCTTGCCTTCACCCCGGGGGCTTGCCCCTGGTGGATACCTGATATCGGTCCCGCCCGGAGACCTCGCATCATGCGGCCCGCCGGCATTTTTGGCCTGATTGCGAGGCTCTTCCCCGACCGCGGCAAAAAGGCCAAGGCTTCTCCCGTAGGCCCTCAACTTCTGGAACTGGAATCACGCATCGTCCCTGCCTCGGCGGTCTTCACCAACACCTCGAATGTGCCGCTGCTCACCATCACCCTCGGTGCGAACGAGGCCTTCGACTACCAGAATGAATTCAAGGATCCGGCCAACAACAACGCACTGACCGGGACAGCCGGCTTTTTCAAGCTGAGCGCCTGGAACTCCACCACCAACTCCTTCCAGCCAGCCAAGTGGGCCAAGCTGACCGACACCACCAAGACCTGGGTGAACAACCAGGTGGGCAGCGGCACCGCCCTGGACTCCATCCAACTGGCCCCGGGCAAATCCCTGGCGGGGATCAACATCAAGGTGACGGGAGGTACCGGCTGGGACGGGGCGTACTTCCGTGCCAACCCGGACAAGGCGGACGGGATATTCACCGGGACCGTGACGGTAGACGTCTCGGTGGATGACACGGTTTGCCAGGACTACCCCTTTGTCTCCAAAAACGACATCAACTTCCTGAGCCCGGCGGTGACGGCTTACAGCGACATCCTGAGTGACAAGAATGTCACCCTGACCACCTCGGCAGGCCTATCCCCTGTTTTTTATGTGGAAGGGGGGCGCACCATCCGGGCCGGCGGGGCGACTGGTGCGCCAGGCTACAGCCTGACCATCAATTCGACGATAGAGGGCACCACCGCGCCGGCCGCGAACCAGGCGCAGAACATCGCCCGAATCGTCAATCCGGGCGGACCGGTCACGCTGGGCAGCGGGGCCGGTGGCAACCTGCCCTACACGGTGCTGAACGGCGTGGATATCCAGGCGAGCGCCGTGAACCTGAAGGGGGCTTTTTACTACGCCTCCGAATACCTGCGGTTCCACGCCCCGGTGACGATCGACTCGACAACAACGACCGTGTTTTCCATCGACAATGAACTGCTGCTTGAAAAGGGGATTAATTCAGGAGCCACGGCGCGGGGGGTGGCCTTTGAAATCAATGGCGGTGCCACCGCCACCATCAACCCTTTGCCCGATGGCGCCACCCCTATTTTTTCGGGCGTGGAATTCCGGCCGACCCCTGGGAGCGTGGGGGCCCAGGTGGAGCTGAAGAGCAGCCTGAAAACCACCTCCAGCACGGGGGCCATCCGGATCAACCTGCCTGTGTATCTGGGCGCTGACACCACCCTGACCACGACGGGCAGCGGGACCGTGCAAGTGGGGGCCACGGGTTCCATCCAATCGCTGGACCCGCTGAAACCAGCGAAGCTTTCCATCGCCACCACCCAACTGCAACTGAACGGGGCCATAGGCGATAAAAATCCGGTGGCCGGCCTGACGGTCACGGGCAGCCTTAAGACCCTGGCCGCAACTTCCGTTACGGCGGTGGGGGACATCCTGCAAACCGGCAACACGACTCCCTACCAGATCACGGGCCTGCTGAAAGCCACCAGCCAAAGCGGCAACATTAGCCTGCCCAACTTTTTCAAAAGCGCGGACACGGCCGGGACGGGCGCCATCGATTTCAGTGCGCCCAACGGCAAAATCGCCCTGTATGCCGGAACCACCGATCCGAACCTGGCAACCATGACCCTTGCCAGCATCAAGCTCTCGGCACTGAACGGGATTGAACTGGCCCCCCATTTGATCGCCACGGGTGCCCCTGGCATCTCCATCATCGGCCCGCAGAAACTATGGCGTGACACCACTTACACGGTGAATCAGTCATCGGCCCCCATCGTGCTGGGAGGCCAAGATTCGGACAGTGCGGGTGGGAGGTCCCTGAACCTGGTTTCGGGGGGTGGCGCTGTCAGTTTTGTGGCCGCGGTGGGATCGGTCAATGGATTAAAAGACCTGACCGTTTCGCGCGCGGGTTCGCTGACTATCCAGGCACCGATCCAGGCTGTCGGCCAAGCAAGCCTGCAAGCCGATGCCATGGCGATTGGTTCGCCCCTGACCACCACGACCTTGACCCTCGTCCCTACCTCACCAGGCAGGCCGATTTGCCTGGGCGACAACCCGCAAGACAGCCTGGCTTTGGATGGAACGGAAACCAGGCGCCTGCTGGCCGGTACGATCCAGATTGGCAGCAGCGAGACCGCCACGGCCAGTGGATTGGTCACGGTGGCCGGGGACGCCCCGTTCAGCGCGGTCACACAACTGGTGCGACTGAATGCTCCTGAAGGGATCCAAACGGCCAACAGGGGTGGTGTCACCGTTCCAACCCTGGCCCTCTCCACCACCAAGTCGATCTCACTGAGCGGGATCAACAGCGTCCACCACCTGACAGGCCAACTGCCCAGTGACCTGAGCTTCCACACTGCGGGCAACCTGGAACTGGGCACCAGTACCAGCGGGTTTTCGGTGGGTGGGTCTGCGGACATTTCAGCCACAGGAGCCATCAGCCAAGCGCAGGCGATGTCTGTGGCGGGAACCTTGCGGCTTTCCGCCACAGCGGGAAGCGGACAAGGCCAACCGATCCGGTTGGACCGGGAAGATAACAGCATTCAGACCATCCGGCTGGGGAATGCCGGGGATGTGAACCTGGCGGTCGCCGGGGATCTTTTCCTAAGCCAGGAAACGGTATCCGTGGGCGGCACCAGGGTTCCGGCAGACCTCGCCTCATTGACTGCCACCACGGGAGCCAAGGGCCGACTGACCTTGGCCAGTGACCTGACTGCTAGCGGGGCTGTGCAACTGACCAGCGGTGTGCCCACCAGCTTAACTGGCAACGTCAACCTATCGGGCAATGGTATCACCCTGCAGGGAGGAGTCAGGGACCTGAACGGCCACGGTTTGGCTTTGAACGCCGGCAATGCAACGCTGAGTGTGGATACCGTGGACCTTTCCGGCGACCTTAGCTTGGTCGACCTTGGAGGCAGTTCGCAGGTCGATTCGGTCCGTGCCGGATCAGTCACCGTGACCAAGGGTACGGGCACCGTCGATCTGGGATCACCTGTCACCTCTCTGCTGACCGTGAATGGCGGATCTCTCAATTTGGTACTGGATTCAGTGGCCCAATTAGGTGCCCTGGCCGCGCGCAATACTGGCGTGACAATTGTCGGCTCCAGTAAATCGACCAACATCACCTTGCCGCCCCATTCAACCATCCAAACGCTGGGTCTGGATTCAGCGGTGCAATCGGTCACTTTTTCGGGTACCAGCATCCTGACAGATGGATTCCTTGTGCCTGGCGGGGTCATCCTTACGGTTGGCAGTACCGCGAAGGATTCCCTGACTGTTCCGGGAGGAATCACGGTCGCGCAAGGCGGAACACTCAAGGGGAACGGCACCCTGGGCGGATCTCTCACCATTCAAGGTGGTGGTGTGTTGCAGCCTGGTGCCCTGACCATTCAGGGCGATTTGACCCTCAAGTCCCAAGCGGTTTTGCAAACGGACATTTCGGGCGACACGGCTGCCGGAGGAAGCGGCCATCTGGTGGTGGAAGGTGCCGCCGATGTCACCAACGCCAAGCTGCAACTCACCCATCTGACGGATTATCTTTTCAGCAAAAACCAAACTTTCAGCTTGCTGGAATCAGGATCCGGGGGCAAGGTAACCGGGACCTTTGCCGGCTTGGCCGACCAGGCCAGGTTCAGCGCGATCGGGTCACTTTTTTCGGTGGATTACCAATCCGGCCCCTCAGGCAGGGATATCCGGGTGACGGCAATCACCGACACCGGCGATCAGCCGGCAGCGCCAGTCTTTACCAGCACACCGGCCGCAAGCTTTTTGCTGAACCAAACCAGCAGTTTCACGCTGACCGCCAGCGGGTCACCGCCACCTGACTTCACGATCCTTCGGGGGACGCTGCCCAACGGGCTAACCTTGAACCGCTTCACCGGGGAGATTTCAGGAACACCCGTGGAGGCCATGGCGGGTGTTTACCCCATCACCTTCCAGGCCGATAACGGCGTAGGTACCCCGGCCATACAGGCATTCACACTGACCCTGCGGGAAACACCGGCATTCACCAGTGCAACCAGCGCCTCCTTCCGTGTTGGCGTCGAAAATTCCTTCCAGTTCACCGCGACGGGGTATCCGGCACCATCATTCACCCTGAATGACACCCTGCCCTCGGGCTTGGCGTTGGACACCCTCACAGGAAAGCTGACCGGATCGCCGGCAGAGGGCACCGGGGGTGTTTATTCCCTCACGGTGGTTGCCGGAAACGGCACAGGATCGGACGCTTCACAGGCCTTCACACTCACTGTCCAGCAGGTTCCCATTTTCACCAGTACGGACCGTGCTTCTTTCCGTGCGGGAGAAGCGGGTTCCTTCCGACTGACAGCAACGGGATATCCCCAACCTGTCTTCCGGCTCGAAGGAACCATGCCAGAAGGTGTCTCACTGGATGCGGAGACCGGGATGCTGGCTGGAACTCCAGCGGTGGATACAGGCGGTGCCTATCCAATCACGCTCATCGCCACGAACGGAGTGGGCAACGATGCCCGGCAAGATTTTTCCCTCATGGTCCACCAAGCTCCGGTATTCACCAGCGATGACAATGGTCAGTTTGTCTCTGGAGAGGCCGGGCATTTCAGCTTCAGCGCCCGGTCTTATCCGGCATCGAGTTATTCCATAACCGAAGGGGTATTGCCCGACGGACTTTCCCTGGATCCTTCGACAGGAATCCTCTCTGGCACACCCACCGGCACACCGGGCGGCCTGATTCCCCTGGTCATTGTGGCAAGTAATGGCATCGGGCCCGATGCCGTGCAAAAGTTCACGCTCACCCTGAACGAACCGGCGAAATTCCAGAGCGCGGACCATGCCACCCTGACGGTGGGCAAGGCCGGAAGTTTCCAAATGGTGGCCAGCGGTTTCCCCTTGCCCACTTTTGCCTTGGCGGAGGGAAGCGCGGCCCTGCCCGCGGGTTTGACTCTTTCGGCCGAGGGTTTGATATCCGGCACCCCCGCTTCCAGAAATGAGGGGGCGCACACCCTCACGTTGTTGGCCCAAAATGGCGTGGGATCGGGAACCACCCAGACCTTCACGCTGACCGTTAGCCCGGCTGAAAACTCCGGGGGTGGGCAGACCGGCGGCAATCTGGGAGGAAGCACCCAAGTGAAGCCGGGCGTGTACGCGGTGGCCGCCATGGGTGGCCCGGCAGGTATGTCGATGCTGAACATCTTTGAGAATGGGACCGACCGGTTTATTCGCGGAGTGGAGGCTTTCCCTGGTTTCCGCGGCGAGTTCTATGTGGATAGCGGCGACATCTCCGGGGACGGCATCGATGACATCATCGTGGGCAGCGGCAACGGGTCACTGAACGGGCATGTGGTGGTGTTTGACGGGGCCCGTTTGCTGGTTGAGACTCCCTTGGTTCCTGTGGAACTGGGATACCAAGCCGGGGGTTCTGTACGGGCCAGCCTGTATGCCTTCATTAACTACAGCTCCGGTGTGGCAGTCCGACTGGCCGAAGTGACCGGGGATGGCATCGCGGACATTGTCCTGGCACCTGGCACGGGGGCAGGCACAGTGACCCAGTCCCACCTGCGGGTGTGGGATGGCAAGTTGGCGATGGAGCAATTCGAGCGCGGGGACGCTTTTTTGGATTACAACTACGGGCGCTGGGAACTGGCCAGCTTCTACGCCTTCGGCGGGGACGCGGCACCGGGGGGAGGAGTGGCCATCTCGGTGTTGCGCCAGACCGGTGGTGACCGGATCATCGCCTCGCAGTTGTTTGGAAACGGTGTGCGGGTATTCCACTTCAACACGGAAACCCGCTCGAAGGTCTTGGACCTCGACAGCGATCTGACCGGCCTGTTCCAGCCGGATGGCAACACCGTTTCGGCGATGGACACGCCTGCCGGACAACGGGTGTATTTCTCGGCGGGAACAGGGCCGGGCAACGCGGACACCGTTTATGCCCGGCGGGCGGACGGATCCCTGATCACCTCGGTGACCCAAGTATTCGGTGGAATTACGGGGGGCATGCGGGTGGCCCTGAAGAACGTGGACGGCGACAGCCAGGACGAACTTCTGGTGGCGCGGGATTCTTCCCCTGACCTGGTAGCCTTTGATCTTGAATTTTTGGAGACGACCGTCCGCTTCACACAGCTTTTCCAGACAAAACGGAGCGGAACGGGTGGTTGGGTGTAACCCGTTCAGGTGCATTTTCTGTTACGCTAGATTTCCAAGGCTAACTTACAAGAAGCCACCTTCCGGGTGCGGCCATGACCGATTTGAAGGCATTGACACATCACATCCAGCAGCTCGGTAAAAACAAACCGAATGAGTCCTCCCGGAAGGAAATGGAAGGCTATTTGTCCTCGAAATGGGAGGGTGTGCAAGGAGCCGCCATCAAGGCGCTGGGGGCTTGGGGTGACAGAGAGTCCTTCGAAACGATCAAGGCGTTTCTGTTGCCCTTGTTTGAGCGGGAGCACGGGTGGACTATTCGGGGGGGGTAGCGATCAAAACCCTTTGCCCACTTATTACCGCAGAGGATGCTGACTGGGTTTTGGATCTTTACTTCCGATTGCACTATTCCAAGTTTTTGCCAGTAATCGGGGGCCCCAAGGGCGAAATGATGCTCTTGGTAGCCGAATTACCGATGGATCAAGCCAGGGACCGCCTATTTGCGGCACTGCGGGATCCGGATTGGGAAAACCGAAATGCGGCTATCAACGCTATTGCAAACATGGGCTACCCGAATCGCAGAGAGCTTTTTGCTCCACTGTGTGATGACCCTAACCCGGTTGTCCGGGGCAGTGCGCAGTTTTTCATGGAGCATTACTACCCGAATTCAGGAAACGGCTGACTGGCCGCCCGCCCTGCCCTGTTCTAATCCCCATGCCACCAACCAGACAGACAACAGGACCATTGCGATTGGCATGGATGCCGAGAGCGGTGGGAAAAGGGGGTTCGCCTTCAATCCACCGGCGACAAAAATGAGCAGAGCGCCGCATAGTCCGGCTGCCAAACCTGATGATCTCCAAGGGCCTGCCTCGCTGGCACAGACGAGGGCCCAGCCCAACCAGGGGGCGGCCAGCAGGTAAGTTGGATGTTCGATGGCCGGCCCAAACAACAGCATCCAGCATGTGCCCAGGGCAGCCATGAGGCAGATGGCCGCCTGGGGTTGTAGATTCCTGGAAAGCCACCAACCAGTTCCCAATGCCAAGAAGGCGAATCCCCCCGGGATGGCCGGGTAGTACCAGCGGGCATAGGGGGTTTCCAAAGGCGGGTCATCCGTACCCGGGCGAACCAGGTCCACCGCGGTGAGGCCCAGAGTCCAGGCATCGCGGAAGGCAGCTCGCCGCTCGCCGGCCGAAGATTTGCCATGCTCGACCCACTTTTCCCATAACCAGGCAGACTGCCTGGGAGATGGCACCGCGGTCAGCAAGACGATGGCGCCCAAGGCTCCCAGGAGGCGAAGGCCCCATGCGGGGCGCCAGGCAGCCAGCAACATCGGAACAGAAAGCATGGTGGGCTTGAGCAGCAGGGCGGCGGCCATGGCGAAGGAGGAAAGCCAGGTGCGGGCGCGGGCCAGTTCGGCGACCGCCAGGAAAATGAACCCGCCCAACAGGCCGTTGGCCTGGGCGTTCCAGAGACCCCGGGACGCCACCAAAAAGGTGACCAAAAGGTAAACGGCAACACGTCGGTCGGACCAGGCGATTGCCCCGGGCAGAGCCCACCGCCACAACCTGAGAACACCCCACAGGGTCATTCCCACCGAGCAGATACCCCAGAGTGCTCCGCCGACCCGAACAGGCAAAACGCCAAACGGGAAGAAAAGCCACAAGCTGGGAGGGGGGTAACGGAACAGGTCGAGGTCGCCGACCCGGTCGTAGGGCGAATCGCCGGCCATGGTCGCCTGGACCGCAGCATGGTAGACCGGGAACACGGTGTGTTTGTTCGGCCAGCAGGCGAGTTTCACCGCCAATGCGACGGCAAAAATCACCCACAGGGTGACCACCACCCGGGTGAACGGACGCAGCAATGGGTTGGATGAGACCGGATCAGTCACGTGCGGGCTTCGCTTCCGGCAGGGGCGGCAGCTTGCCAGGTTCACCCGGTTTTGCCGCAGGCGGGCTAGCCGGTGCGGCGGGAACGCCGTTGAAAACATCGGGATCGTAGGGGTCGTTACTGGCCGGGGAAACAGGAGCAGCCGGCTTGGCTGGCGCGGGTATCTTGGATTCGGGCACGGGGGCGGGCTTGGACGGAGGAGCAGAAGCAAAAGTGCCTCCATCAGGTCGGAATTCCGCCGTGCGTACCTCTCCGCCTGCAGGGCCGCGATTGACGGCGATCATGGCACCCTCACCATCCCTGGGCCGGTTTACCAGATGCTCCCGCGACACCTGCTGGACCCAGGCTTCCAGAATGCGGAACGGCTCGGTCTGGCGGCCGCGCAACGCCGGTTGGGTCTGGTCCCCATGGACGGAGACCGCCTTCACCAGAAGGGGGCTGGCCAAGGGTTGGCACGGTGAGATCTGCGACATCACGGACGAGGCGTTCTGCTGGGTGATGCGCTTGTTGGAGTTGTTGCCGCTGTAGACACGGGCGAGCTTGAAATCCCCTCCCCGGCCGGTGGCGTGGCAGGAGGCGCAGGCGTTCATCAGGATGGGCTGCACCTTGGTGGTGAAAACACCCAAGCTGGGCGCGGTCATCTCCAGCGCGAGGGAGGTGGACATTTCCGGCTCGGCTGGTCCCTTGGCCGCTTTGGCGGCTTCAGCGGCCTCATTTTGCCGCATGCTCTCAAGGTGACGGACCATGCGCCGGGCCGGCGGGTAATCGGGCCGAAGCTCCATGGCACCGCGCGCCTCGGCGATGGCGTCATCTTTCAAACCTCGGGCGACACACCATTGGGCCAGACGGATGCGTTCATCGGGGTCACGCAGGTTGGCGCGCTGGCGCAGGACGAGATAGGCCTCGCCAATGTCGGCACAGAGGACCGCGGAAGCCTGGGGTGGTACCCAGGAGATCGCTTCGCCGCGTCGGAGGCGGAACTGGTCGCCCACCCGCTCGATTTCTCCTTCCAGGGTTCGGTCGTTGTCGAGAACCAGGACGGTGCCGGTTTGCCCGGAACCTTTGGCCGGTGTTGGTTCCAAAGCCTGGGCACAAACGCCGGGCGGTGCCCAGATAGCTAGTGCCAGCGAAAAACCACCGAAGACGCGGATGTACTGGTTCATGGCAGGGGGCGTTACCTACCTGGGTCTAGCTGAGTCAAGTGCAAGGCCCTGGCCGGGCTCGGGGGTGGTTAAACAAGACGGGAAGCTCCGATTGCCCTAAAATATTTGTTCAGAGTATGGACTTCCCCCTTCGGCAGGTGCCCGGCACCCCGAATTGATGTAAGTCGTTTATCAACAGGAACTTCCATGAAGCCTCGCCTGCTTTGTCCCGGCCCAACCCCCGCCCCCGAAGAAACGCTTTTGGAATTGGCCCGGCCGGTCACCTTTCACCGTTCTGCCCAATTTCGCGCGGTGGTGAAGGAAGTCACAGAGGATTTGGGCAAGGTATTCGGCACCAGGCAACCAGTGATGACCCTCACCGCCTCGGGTACGGGCGCGATGGAAGGGGCCACGTCCAACCTGCTGGTTCCGGGCGGCAAGGCGATCTGCCTGATTTCAGGCCGCTGGGGTGAGCGCTGGCGGGGCCTGTGCAAGGCCTTCGGCGTGACAGCCATTGAGGTAACGGTTCCCTACGGCGAGGCGGTAACCCCGGCAGCCCTGGAGAAGGCCTTGGCGGAGCATCCGGACGCGACGGTGGTGTTTTCCACCCTGTCCGAGACGGCCACGGGAGTGGTGAACGACATCCAGGGATACGCGGCCATCACCCGCAACCGGCCCCAGGTGCTGGTGGTTGACGGCATCAGCGGACTGGGCGTGATGCCCTGCCCCATGGACGAGTGGGGAGTAGACGTGGTGGTGACGGGGTCACAGAAGGCCCTGATGCTACCACCCGGATTGGCCTTCATCGCGCTTTCGGAAAAGGCATGGAAGGTGGTGGAGGCGAATTATGCCTCCTCCAATCCGCCAAGGACCTTCTATTTCGACCTGCGCAAGTACCGCGAGAACCTGAAGGGGAACGACACCCCGTTCACGCCGGCCAACACCCTGGTGAAGGCGCTGCGCCTGAGCCTGAAACGGCTTCTGGAAGAGGGTTTGGAAAACTGCTACAGGCGACATGCCCGGATGGCGGCGGCGGCCCGCGCGGCGGCCCAGGGCCTTCGCCTGGAGCTGCTGGCCAAGACGCCATCCAACGGCCTGACCGTGTACAAGGTTCCCGCCGGGGTGGACGGCCAGGCGATTTTGGGCGTGCTGGAAAAGGAGCACGGCATCCGCATCGCCGGCGGCCAGGATGTGCTGAAGGGCAAGATCCTGCGCCTGGCCCACATGGGCTACATCGACTTCTTCGAGGTGCTGGCGGCCGTGTCGGCGCTGGAGCTGGCGTTGCCCAAATTCGGCCACGCGGTCACCCCCGGCGAGGCGGTTTCCGCCTGCCAGAAGGCCTACGCGGCGACCGCCTGAAATACGGAGACAACAAAGATGCCACGAGTATTCATTTCAGACAAGCTGGAAGAGGCCGGGATCGAGATCCTGCGCTCGGCCGGCGTGGAGATCGACAACCGGCCCGGCCTGAAGGGCGCGGAGTTGAAGGAAGCCCTGCGCGCTGCGGACGGCGTGGTGGTGCGTTCCGGCACCCAGATCACGGCGGACCTGCTGGAAAACCCCGGCAAGCTTCGGGCGATCGTGCGTGGCGGCGTGGGCGTGGACAACATCGACGTGGCAGCCGCGACCCGCAAGGGCATCGTGGTGATGAACACGCCGGACGCCAACACGCTGAGCACCGCGGAGCACACCATCAGCCTGCTGATGAGCATGGCCCGGCATATCCCCGCCGCCGACGCGAGCATGCGCACGGGCAAATGGGAGAAGAGCAAGTTCCTGGGCGCCCAACTGACCGGCAAGACGCTGGGCGTGGTTGGCCTGGGCCGTATCGGCCGCGAGGTGGCCCGGCGGGCCCAGCACGGGCTGGGCATGAAGGTGATCGGGTTCGACCCGGTGCTGGCCCCCAGCGCCAGCGCCCAACTGGGCATCCAGACGGTGCCATCGGTGGACGAGATGTGCCCGCACTGCGACTTCGTGACCGTGCACACCCCGCTGACGCCCGAGACCCGGCACATGCTGGGGACGAAGCAACTGGCGCTGCTGCCCAAGGGCGCGCGGGTGATCAACTGCGCCCGCGGCGGCATCGTGGACGAGCAGGCACTGCTGGCGGCGCTGGATTCCGGCCATCTGGCGGGCGCGGCCCTGGACGTGTTCGAGACCGAGCCTGTGCCGTCGGACAGCCCCTTTCTGAAACAACCGAAAATGGTGGTCACCCCCCATCTGGGCGCCTCGACCGTGGAGGCGCAACTGATGGTCGCCCGGGACAGCGCGCAACTGCTGGCGGACTTCCTGTGCAAGGGGCAGGTCCGGTTCGCGGTGAACATGACTGCGCTTGACCGGGCAGAGATGGAAGAGGTGAAGCCATTCGTGGACCTGGCCAGGAGGCTGGGAATCCTTTTCTCGCAGATGGTGCGAGGCACGATCGCCCGGGCGGAGATCCGCTACCGCGGGGATGTGGCCGCCAAGCCGACCCGGTTGATCACCGGGGCCTTCGCCGCGGGTCTGCTGGAGAACCGCCTCGAGGAAGTGAACCTGGTCAACGCGCGCCTGCTGGCCCAGGAGCGGGGCATCGCGATCGTGGAGGAGCAGACCTCGGAAAAGGGCGATTTCAGCTCGATGATCGAGGTGGTGGTGCACACGGACAAGAAGGAGTACCGCGCCTGCGGCACCCTCTTCGGCAACCGGCACCTGCGCCTGGTTCAACTTGGGCCCTACCGGCTGGATGCCCACCTGGACGGCACCCTGCTGTTGTTCACGCACCGGGATGTTCCCGGGCTGATCGGATTCATGGGCAATCTGTTCGGCCAGCAGAACATCAACATCGCGCACATGACGGTGGGGCGCCAGGAAAAGGGCGGCGAGGCGATCGCAGTCATGAACCTGGATGGCCAACCGCCCGCGGAGACGATCGAACAGGTGGCCAAGCACCCGCAGGTGGCCAGCGTGAGCCTGGTGAAGTTGCCGCAGATGGGCGACATGCCGGCGTGGTTCGCGTAAACTTGGGGCAAACATCCAAAGCGAAAGGCCCATCGGTTGTCCGGCGGGCCTTTTTTCATTTGTTTCACTTACCAACCCACGAGACATGGGAAGGCGACCCGGGTCAGCCAGGCACCTGGAACAGGACCATTGCGCCGAGGGTGCCGCCGTGGTCGGTGAACTCGAAATGGCAATCGCGGACGCCGGCGGCCTGTAAGGCCTGGAAAATGGGATTGATGGTGTAGGGGTTCATCTGCATCTCCGGTTCGCCGGAGGTGTCCCGTTTGGGACGGGGGGCGAACCATCGGGCCATGGTGTGCCTGACAGCCCGGAGGACTTCCCAGAGGGTGGCGCGGATGGGCTTGTCGCTGGTGGCTTGGGACCATGGCCAGGTGGATTGGCCGCGCGGGGTCTCCTGACCGGGACGGAGGTAGGTGAACTGAAGGGCACCAACGCCGCCGGGAGCAACCAGTTCCACCAGCCGGCGGATCAGTGGCAGCCCACGCTCGCAAGGGATGTGCTGCAGCACGATGAAAGAGTGGACCAAATCGAACCGGCCGGTCACACGGCTGAGAGTGTCATCGCTCTGGACGAATTCGACACCCGACAACCCGAATTGCGAGGCGTTGGCACGGGCCTCATTCAGCATGCTGGGCGAGATGTCCACACCCACCACGCGCGAGGCGCGCCGAGCCAGCGGCACCACCAGGCGGCCGACGCCGCACCCGAAATCCAGCGCGGAGGCGGGAGCGAAACCGGGGCAAACCTTCTCACGGATCGAATGGATCACGGCGTCGACATGGCGCTCGCCGGTCTCGAAGAAACGGTCGCGGGCCCGCCCGTCCATGGCGCCCAGACGGAACTCGTCGTGGATGAGGACCGCCCAGTAGGGATCTTTTTTACCCAGATTTTCCCAGTCTGCATCGGTCGAATTGGAGTCCATAGGCCCGGTCCCCGGCAAAGGAGCCATGGTACCCGGGCCTTTCCGGGCGGATCAACCCCGGGTGACCTCCACCAGGGCGCCTTCGGCGGCCTTCAGGGTGTGGTCGATCAGTGCCTCATCATGCAGGGCCGAGTTGAATGCCGCCTCAAACTGGCTGCAGGGCAGGTAGACGCCGCGATCCATCATCGCCCAGAAGAACCGGCCAAACAGGGCGGTGTCGCTGGACTTGGCGGAGGAGTAGTCGGTGACGGGGTCGCCGGTGAAGAAGAGGGTCCACATGCTGCCGACGCGGTTGATGGTGGCCGGGATCCCGAGTCGGATGCAAAGGTCTCGAAGGCCATCCTCGAGGCGGGCGCCCTGGGCCTCGAGTGCGGGATAGGGATCGAGACGGCGCAACTCGGTGAGGGTGGCGATGCCGGCCGCCATGGCCAGCGGGTTGCCGCTCAGGGTTCCGGCCTGGTAGACCGGGCCGGCGGGCATGACCTTCTCCATGAATTCCAGCTTGCCACCGTAGGCGGCGACAGGGAGGCCGCCCCCCAGGATCTTGCCCAGGGCGGTGAGGTCGGGATCATCCCCCAGCAGTTCCTGGGCCCCGCCCAGCGCAAGGCGGAAACCTGTCATCACCTCATCGTAAATCAGCAGGGCGCCATGCCGGCGGGTGAGATCGCGCATGGCGCGGCGGAAATCGGACGAGGGGGGTACCAGGCCCATGTTGCCGGCCACAGGTTCCACAATCACCGCGGCAATGGCGGAGTCTTCCGCCTTGAAGGCGTCTTCCAGGGCCTGGGGATCGTTGTAGGGCAGAACGAGGGTATCCTGGGCGCAGCCTTTGGTGACGCCCGGGCTGTTGGGGACCCCAAGCGTGGTGGCAGCCGAACCGGCCGCCACGAGCAGCGAATCGGCGTGGCCGTGGTAGCAGCCGGCGAACTTGATGATCCTGTCGCGACCGGTCACCCCGCGGGCCAGACGGAGGGCGCTCATGGTCGCCTCGGTGCCGCTGGAGACAAAGCGGACCCTTTCCATGGAGGGCACTGCGTCGATGACCAACTCGGCCAGGTGGGATTCGGCCTCGGTGGGTGCGCCAAAGCTGCTGCCACGGGACAGGGCGTCGACCACCGCCGACTGGACCAGGGGATGGCAGTGCCCCAGGATCATCGGCCCCCAGGAACCGATGTAGTCGAGGTACTTTTGGCCATCGATGTCAAAAAGCCAGGGGCCCTCCGCCCGCTGGATGAACAGGGGTTCACCCCCCACGGCGCCGAAAGCACGGGCCGGACTGTTGACACCCCCCGGAATGAGGGACTTCGCCCTACGGAAGGCCCCGGTGCTTTTGGGTCTGTCCACCTTCGAAACAGGATTCATCAACAATGCTCCTCCGACAGAGCCAAGGATTATTTCCCCTGGGGGGCAGGCAACTTTTCACGCAGGGCCCTCACCCGGTCCTCGAAGCCCTTTTCATTCTCGTAAACCAGCACCAGGGCACCCAGGCGGGCACGGTCAAATAGTGATACGGCTGATCCGGATTGAGCGACAATCGAGTCAAAGGTGGCCTGACGCTTCTCGGGTTCATCCTTGGGGGCGCCGAGACGGTTCGCCTCGGCGCAGAAAAGGCACAACGAGCGGGCCAGCCTGTCGGGCTGAATGAACTGGGCATCCATATCCGTCAGGAAGGTTTTTTTGGCATCTTCAAAGAAATGGTAGGCCAGCGCGTTGTCCCCCAGGAATCCAGCCATGACTCCGCGCCACACCTGAGACTCGACCCGCGCCAAGGCATTCTTCTCAGGCAAACCGCCCGACGGAACCCTGCCGGTTTCAATGGCTGTTTTCCAGCGTTTCTCGTACTCGGCACGCAGGCCATCGGTAAGCTTGAGATCGGCCAGATGTATTGCCGCGACACGGTCCCAGGGCGCCCCCTCGGCGGCGATGGCCTGCCAGTCGGCAGCGGCCTCAACCAGTTTGCCCTCATCCTCCCTGTCGACGGCGGCGAAGGCCTTGGCGGCCGTTTCGCTGGAGGGCTCGACCTTCAGTTTGTTTCCCCTCGTCCGGGCGTGGTTGCGCAGGATGCGCTGCGCGTCCATGGCACGGGCCCAGGCGTCGATATCACGGATGCGCTTGCCCGCCGGGGTGTCCTGGGAGCTATCCGCATGGTGCCTGAGGAAGGTCTGCACTGGACCATCCTCGCGCAGGGCTTCCTCGACATCATCCAGGGAACCGCGCTTCACCAGAAGCTCGGCATCGTTGGCCAGTGTTTCCGCGGAAGGCGGACTGAAAAGGTACCAAAGCCCGCCCACACCCAGCCCCAGCATGACCACCAACCCGGCGATGACAAACCAGCCCTTCTCGTAGAACGGGGTCTTCTTTTTTTTCCTGGAACGGCCGCCTTTCAGCAAGCGTGCGGTCTCCCTGTCGCCCGCATCGGGCCTGGCTCCGCCCATCAGCGCCTTGACTCCGCGGTCCTTGCGTTTGGCACCGGCAACCTGAACGCCGGCACTTTCCATGGCGAGCATTTTCTGCTCGATCTGCTCGAGGCTCTCGCGCACGACATCGGCATGGGGAGGGCGGTGGTCGGGATCCTTCTCCATGAGGTGGAGGATGAGCGTGTCGAACCAGACGGGCACATCAAGAACGACCGAGGAGGCGCGCGGGGGAGTCTGGTCAAGATGCATGCGGAACATCTCGACACTGGACTGGGCCTGGAAAGGCTTCTTGCCGGTGAGCAACTCGAATAGCACCACGCCCAGGGAATAAAGGTCGGTGCGGGGATCGATGGTCTGGGCCTTGCACTGCTCGGGCGCCATGTAGGCGGCGGTGCCCACCGCGCAGTGGGCGCTGGTGAGCTGGGTCATGTCAAGGTCCTTGGCGATGCCGAAATCGGCAAGCTTCAGAACCCCCTCGGGGGTGATCATCAGGTTGCTGGGTTTCAAGTCGCGGTGGATCACGCCCTGATCGTGGGCATGCTTCAGGGCGGAGCAAAGCTGCTTGCCCAGCTCGATGACCTCCTGCCAGCCGAGGCGCCCGCGGCGTTCGAGCCTTTCAGACAGGGTCTCGCCTGTCACGCGTTCCATGGCGTAATAGGGCTGACCCTTGTGCCGGCCGACGCCGAAGAGGCGGACGATATTGGGGTGCTTGAGTTGCTTGAGGATGCCGGCCTCGCGCTCAAACCGCGCCAGCGTGGCGGGGTTCGCCAATGCGGCGCCGGCATTCATCATCTTCAGGGCGACCTTGATGCCCGATTCATTGTGGCGGGCCAGCCAGACAACGCCCATAGCCCCGGCGCCTAATTGGCGCTGGATGGTGAAGGGTCCGAGGGTGGTGCCTTCCAGCTTGTCAGCCATGGCTGCCCCCACTGTTTGGCCGGAATTCCACCGACCGACTGTCCATCATCCCTTCGCGAGGCGGGAGTGCTCAGCCTGTGCCGCACCCACACCCGTGCCGGGAGTCACCTTGACGCCAGAGTCGATGAGGCAGCGCTCAAGGGAGGCCAAGCAGGTGTAGACCACATCGGGCCGGCTGTTGCATCCCATCAGGCCGATGCGCCAGATCTTACCCGCCAATTCGCCCAGGCCACCGCCGATCTCGATGCCGAACTCCTCGAGCATGCGCTTGCGGACAGGCAAGTCTTCGACCCCCTGGGGGAAGTAAACGGCGTTGAGTTGGGGCAGGCGATGGCCCTCGGGGGCGACATAACGGAGGCCAATGGCCTCCAACCCCGCTTTGAGCGCCAGGTGGTTGACCTGGTGCCGCTTGTGCCGGGCCTGCAAGCCCTCCTGGAGGACAATGCGCAACCCCTCGTGCAGCGCGTAATTGGCGCTGATGGGGGCGGTGTGGTGGTAGGCGCGGGCGCCGGCGCCCTGGGTCCAGTATTGGGTGATCATGGAAAGGTCCAGGTACCAGCTTTGCACCTTGGACTTGCGCGCGTGCAGCTTTTCGAGGGCCCTTTCGGAAAAGGAGACCGGTGACAGGCCGGGCGGGCAGGCCAGTCCCTTTTGGGAGCAACTGTAGACCGCATCGACTTTCCAGGCGTCCAACTCGAGCGGGACACAGGCGAGGGAGGTGACGGCATCGATGACCACCTGGGCGCCGTGTTTCTGGCAATGCTCGCCGAGGCCGTCCAGGGGCTGCAGGACGCCGGTGGAGGTTTCCGCATGGACCACGCCGACCACCTTGGGTTGGACGCGATCGATCTCCTTGCGCATCTGGGCTGGGTCGAAGGCCTGGCCCCAGGGGAGCTTGACCTCGTGCACCTCGCCGCCGCAGCGTCCGGCGACATCGAGCATGCGCGTGGCGAAGTAACCGGCGTTGAAAACCAGCACCTTGTCGCCAGGCTCAACCAGGTTGACCAGGCAGGTCTCCATGCCGGCCATTCCCGTGGCAGAGACGGGCAGGGTGAGGCGATTCTGGGTGCAGTAGACCTGGCGCAGCATGTCCTGCACTTCGGACATGATGGCGACAAACTTGGGATCGAGGTGGCCCAGCAGGGGCGCGGCCATGGCCTTCAGGACACGGGGGTCCGCATCACTGGGGCCCGGCCCCAGCAGGAGGCGACGGGGGATTTCGAGGGTGGGAGGAATGGAATGACTCATTGCGGTTCTCATTCACCTTTCAAAAACCAAACTTAGATTTTCCTCACTTCCCGAGATTGCTTGACCAAGGCTGAGATTTCCTTGAATGCCGGATGGGCGGCATCGCCCAGCCACTCGTATAACACCGCCTCGACCGTGACTGAAATCGCATGGCCCTGGAAGAACAGGCGCATGAAGGCATTGTTTTGGTCATCCTTATCCCCAGCCGCGCAGGCATCTGTCACCACAGCCACCGCAAAATCGGCCTCGATGAGATCGAGCGCCGTCTGGGCCAGGCAGATATGGGATTCCACACCGGCCAGCACCACGGTGCGGCGCGCGTCGCGATGGAGCCAAGCGATGACCGGATCAATGGCGGCACTGAAACGCGTTTTTTCCCACGCTGGTTGACTTAGGTGAGGGGTCAGCAAATCCAATGTTGTACCCAACCCCTTGGGATATTGCTCCGTGGCAAGGACCGGCACCCCCAATGCCCGCGCACCTTGGGCCAGGAAATTCGCCTTGGCCACGGCATCCAGGCCACCTTCCAGGGCCGGCACCAGTTTCTTCTGGAAATCGACCAGAAGGACGGCGCATTCGGCGGGATTGAGGCGGGTCACCGCGGGCATGAGGGCTAATTCCGGCTTTGGATGGTGCCAACCCCGGACCACCCGGGAGAATGAACCCCGCCACCGGGGCATGCATTCAATTTACCCCAACGGAGGCTGATTCCAAACGGTGGTTTTGGCGGGGGTGGCAACGGTGAAACAGGAATTTGGCCCTTAGAAAGCGCGGCAGGGATCAGGCGGCGCGGGATTTGGGCAGAACCCCGACTTTTCGCAGCATGGAACTGACGGTCCGGCGGACCCGGCCGAGACTGATGGGAAGAATCCGTGAAGGAGCCGGTTCCTCCTCCCGGTTCTTGAGGGCGTTTTTCCGCACCTCCAGCCAGAGTTCGGCCACCATGGCGGCGCACTGGTCCAGCCATTGGCCGGGAGGAAGAAGTTGAGTGGCATCAGGCCCGGCAGGCCTGGGCTCAAACAGTGCGGGCAACTCGGGGAAAAACCGCTGGCGGACCCATTCGTTGCCTTCGGCGAACGCAACTTCATAGGCTTGGCGGATTTGGAGACTTTGCGGCTGCCTTTCGCACGAGGTGAAATATTTTTCGAAGAGCGACCAGACCTGGCCGCGCAGGGGGTTGGGGGCGCCGTCCACGAACGCGGGAACATGGGCATTGAACCGGCGCATGAGTTCCAGGCCCAGGTGATCCAGTGCCTCGTTGTGAGGTTTGGGGAAATCGTAGGGGAGTGCGGGCAATTGGGCGGTGGCGATAAAATCGCGCAGCAAATCGCCCTGGACAAACTGGTCGCAACGGAACAGTCGGGGGATGATGTTCTCCATGCCAAACACGCCACCCCAGCGCTGGATGGTTGCGCGATGATCACAGACATTGCGGAAGTAGGCCGGATCGTACCCGGTGCCGTCCTCGCTATCGGGGCTGCAAGGCCCGGTGCCAGGGTGGCCGCCCTTGACCGAAGTGGAGTGCAACGAGAACGCCAGGTCGGCCGGATCGCGCAGGTAGACAATGACCTTGGTCTTGCGGATGCCCGCATCGGACAGGAAACGGCGCAGGCGGGTGATCTGTGGCACTTCCTTGAGCCGGCTCTGCAAATGCTCTGATGAGAAGACCACCCGAGGGGTCCCCGCCTCGCGCAATTCGCGGCGCAGACGAGCCTTGAGAAGCTGCTGGTAGACCTCGAGGTCGTGGTTGGTACGCAGGCTGAGATTGGCAGTCAGGTCATCCCGCTGGCCCAAATCGTAAGCCGCCACAGCCAGGAAGTGGTTGTTGATCTCGCCACAGGACCGCGTGAAGAGGATGCCCCTTCGGCCCAACCGCTGCCGGTTGAGATGTAGGAATTTCTGGATGGAGGTGGTGCCTGTCTTGTCGGTTCCGATGTGGAGCAGGCAATCCATGGAACGACCCAACGCCCAGACGGAAAGCGCCTTGCAGCGCATTCACCTTGCGGTAGGCTTATCTTCGGCAGACCACGGCCGGAAATGCACTGATTAGGGCCCGTGAACTTTAAAAAGGGCGACTTGTCGAGGGCAGGCAAAAGGAAAAGGGCGGGAGCGGTGCGAAAATGCCGCTCCCGCCCCATTTTTAAAACTTTGGCTCAAGTTTTTGCGGGTGCCGTTTTCCGTTTCAGCAAGCCGAGGGCCTGATCGGCCAGAGAGTCGGCATCGAGCCCTTGGCCGGCGAGCATGAACTCGCGGGATCCGACCGGCCCGGCCAATTCGCCCCGGGCTCCAGCCATGTGCAACCGGCAGTTGAGGCCGCCCTGGCTGATGGTTTGTGCCACCAAAGCACCCAAGCCACCCGTGACACGGCCTTCCTCGGCGGTCAGGACGCCGCGGCAACCGCGGAGCAATTCCGCCAACTCCTCGGTGGGTTCGGGAGGCAGGTGGGCCATCACCGCCACCCGGGCGTGAATGCCCTTGAGCGCCAGACGGTCGGCCGCAGCGACCATTTCCGGGGCCACCGCCCCGGTGGCGATCATGGCGATCTCGGAGCCCGGGCGGATGATTTCCGGCAGGTTCCAGGCGAAGCGGCCATCCAGTCCCTGGACGGGCGGATTACCCCCCTTCCCCAATCGCAGGTAGGCGGGGCCTTGAAGGGCGCCGATGGCCCGGACAGCGGAGCGGGTCTGTTCCGGGTCGGCTGGAGCGACCACCCGGACATTGGGGAGGGCGCGCATGGCGGCAATGTCTTCCAAGGCGAAGTGGCTGGGGCCCAGGTTGCCATAGGAGTAACCGGCCCCCACGCCGACCACGCAGACCGGCAGGTTGTGCAGCGCCGGCCCGTTGCGGAACTGCTCGAAGCAGCGAAGGGTGGCGAAGGTGGCGATGGAGTAGATAAAGACCCGGCGACCGGTCATGGCCAGGCCGGTGGCTATGCCGGCCATGTTCTGCTCGGCGACACCGACATTGATGAAACGGTCGGGGAATTCATGGGCGAAAGGATCGAGCACATTGTACCCGAGGTCGGCGGTGAGGAGCATCACGCTCGAGTCGGCAAGCGCCAGCTCGACCAACTCATCGACAAAGGCGTTTCTCATGCCGCGGCCTCCTGAAGCCCGCCATCAATCTCGGCCAGACCGCGCGCGAACTCGTCGGCATTCATCGACTTGTAATGCCACGCGACGCGATCCTCCATGTAGCTGACACCCTTGCCGATGACCGTCTTGGCGATGATCATGCGGGGCCTGCCGTCGCGCGGCGCCTCGATCGCCCCGAGCAGGGAACCGTGGTCGTGACCGTCCGCCTCGACCGCCTGCCAGCCGAAGGCCTCCCAGCGCCTGGCCATGGGGAACAGGTCGAGGACCTCCTCGGTGCGGCCCAGCGCCTGGGTGCCGTTGGCATCCACCAGCGCGGTGAGGTTGTCGAGCTTGTGGTGGGCGGCGAACTGGGCGGCCTCCCAAACCTGACCCTCGTTGCACTCGGCATCGCTGAGGAGGGCGAAGACACGGCCGGGGGATCGATCAAGGCGCAACCCAACCGCCAGGCCGCAAGCGACACTCAGCCCCTGGCCCAATGAACCGGTCCCGACATCCACACCCGGGATGGTGGGTTCGGGATGGACCCCCAGGTGGGTGTCGTCCATGCAGTAGCTGTCGAATGTGGATTGATCCATGCGGCCGGTGAAATGCATGGCAGCGTACAGCCCAAGGGCGGCATGGCCCTTGCACAGCACGAACCGGTCACGGTCGGGGGCCTGAGTGCCCGCTTCCCGGAGGATGCCACCCCACAGGACGGACAGGATGTCGGCCACGCTGAGGGCGCTGCCGATGTGCCCTACCTTGGCGGCGTAAGCCTTTTCCAGGATTCCCCGCCGCATCTGGCGGGACAAATGCTCCAACCGGGCCAGGCGGGTTGAATTGGAGCCCGCGATGGGGCTGGACTGTTTGCTAAATGCCATTGCCGCTTCCATGCAGCCGGGAACAGGCGTTTCCAGGCGGATGCCGGATAACTGTTCCTGAATTTTCCTTGGAAAAATGTAATCCCACCGATTGGGCCGGGGCAATAGGGGGGCGGAAAACGTGGCCAGAATGCCCTTTGAACCTGCCCGATTTGTGGTTTTGGGTACTTTTTGGGGCTCTGGAAGCCCCGACAGCCCTCGCCAAAGCCCCCAGATTGCGAAAGAATAAGGGTTCAACCGGAACCTCACCCTTCCCCACCAGCAGGTTTTCCGGCCGCTTTTGTCCAAGCAATATTGGCCCGGATGAAGGAGCGTCACCGTGCGATTCATGCCCCGTGTCTGGTCTTTGGCAGCCGTTGTGGGTTTGGCGTTTGGCCATGCCCGTTCCCAGGAAACCATGCGGTTGGTGAACCACCCCTGCCCGACCCCGGATGGCAAACAGGTGGTATTCGGTTGGAACGGGGATATCTGGGTGGCCCCGACCACCGGTGGCAGCGCCACGGCCCTTACGATCCACCCGGCCAAGGATGACCAGCCAAGCGTTTCGCCGGACGGACGCACAGTGGCTTTTGTCAGCGACCGGGAAGGCTCGCCCCAGATCTTCCTGATGCCGATGGGAGGGGGATTGGCGCGGCAGGTGACGTTCCACACCGGCGGATACCGGTTGCTTGGGTGGGCCGCGGACGGCAAGAAACTGATGGCGCAGGTGATCCGGGACCACGACTGGACGCGCAATCCGGACCGCATGGTGCTGGTAGACCCGAACACGCGGAAGCGGGACGAACTGCTTTTTGACGCGGCCGGCAAGGACGGAAGCCTGAGCCCTGATGGCAACACGGTTCTGTTTGTGCGGGAGGGCACGCAGTGGTGGCGCAAGGGTTACTACGGCAGCCAGGCCTGGCAACTGTGGAGCTACGACCGGGCGAAGGATAGCTTCACCCGGCTCTTGCAGAATCCGCCGCTGGCGCAGGGCCGGGCGGTGCCCCATGCCGGCGAGCGGGGATCCCAGGCGCCCCTTTGGAAGCCGGACGGCAAGGGCTTTTACTATGTGGGCGGGCAGTCGGGCTCGTTCAACCTGTGGGAGCATGACCTGACCACCGGCAACGGGCGCCAACTGACGCATTTCACCGACGACTCCGTGGTACAGCCGCAGCTCTCGGCGGATGGGTCCACCCTGGTGTTCCGCCACCTGTTCGACCTGCATGTGCTGCGGCCCGCCAGCGGCAAGCCGGCGGAGAAGATCAACATCGTGACCAGCGCCGACCGGCCGCGGGAAAAGCTGGAACGGCGGAGCCTGACATCGGCCAACGCGGCAGCCTTCACCTCGGACGGGCTGGAGATCGCCTTCATCGCGGGCGGGGATGTGTGGGTGATGGACACCGAGCTGAAGGAGCCCAGGCAAGTGACGCGCACCCCCGAGGAGGAGCGGTCGGTCGTTTTCTCGCCGGACAACAACAGCCTGTGCTTCGTCTCGGACGCCGGCGGGAAAACAGAAATCATCAAGGCCACCCGGGGAGACGCGGGCAAGTTCTGGTGGCAGAACGACACCTTCACCCTGCAGCCGATCACCACGGACGGCAACCAGAAGGGATCGCTGCAGTTCAGCCCGGATGGCAGCAAGCTGGGCCTGGTGCTGGGGCGTGGCGACCTGGCGGTGATCGACGCGGACGGCAAGAACGGCCGGGTGCTCTCGCCTGGCTATTCGCCCCCGGATTTCGACTGGTCACCCGATGGCAAATGGATCGCCTTCTCGCGGCAGGATTCGGATTTCAACAGCGACATCTACCTTTTGCCTCTGGACGATTCACGCGCCGCCTTCAATGTGAGCCGGCACCCCGACAACGAGGGGGAACCCGTTTGGAGCCCCGACGGGAAGATCCTGGCCTTCACCGGCAGGCGATCGGGTGAGGAGGTGGACATCCACTACCTGTACCTGAACAAGGCGGACGATGAACGGGACAGCAGGGACCGCGCGCTGGAGAAGGCCCTGGAAAAAATGAAATCCCGCAAGACGGCCAGTCCATCGCGCCCACCGGGCGCGGCCGGGGCGACCAAACCCGAAGGTGAAGCCGCGAAGCCGGCCGAGGGAACCACCCCCGCGGCCAAGCCGGCGACCCCGGCGGTGGTGATTGATTTCGACCGCATGAACGAGCGGTTGCGGACCATCAAGATCGCTGATTCGGCGGAATCGAACCTGTTCTGGTCTCCAGACGGCAAAAAACTGGGATTCAGCGGTTCGGTGAACGGGACGCGCGGCACCTACTACGTGGAGTTTCCGGATAGCCCCACACCCAAGCCGCTGAATTCGGGGACCGGCTCAAATCCCCGCTGGCTGAAGAACAACAGCGTGGTGTGGCTGGCCTCGGGTGTGCCGGCGAGCTTCACCCCCTCGGCCAGCGGCGCAGCGCCACCCAGCCCGGCCGCCTCGGTGATGTCGCGACTGGGAAGGGGCGGACCGCAACCCGCCACCGCCACCGCGGCCCCCTCGACCGGGGACAGCTCCGGCGCACAGTATCGGTTCAGCGCGCTGCAGGAGGTGAACCTGCCGGCGAAGCATGCCGCGGTGTTCGACCTGTGCTGGCGGACGATGCGGGACAACTGGTACGACGAGCGGCTGAACAACCGCGACTGGAAGCAGGTGAAGGAGAAGTACCTGCCGATGGCCTTCGCATCCCCCGACTTGGAGTCGTTGGCCACCACCGTGAACATGATGCTGGGGGAGCTGAACGGCTCGCACCTTGCGTTCACGGCCAACGGGGGGACCAACCCGATGCGCCGCGGCACCCCCGCACCGGCTGCCAATGAGGCCCCCACGGGCAAATGGTCGCTGACCACAGTTCACCCCGGCCTGCTGTTTGACGAGAAATTCGCCGGGCCGGGCTGGAAGATCCGCTCGGTTGTGCAGGACACACCCGCCGCCCACAAAAGGCACGGCATTAAGGCAGGCGAGGTGGTGACCAGCGTGAACGGCAAGGCGGTCACACCTGGAATCGATCCGGCGGAACTACTGACCGTTGGCCCCAACACCGACCTGGTGCTGGGCATCCGGGGCCCGGAGGGGAAGGACCGGACCGTGACCGTGCGGCCGACCAGCCACAGCCAGGTTCGGACGCTGTTGTACCCGATGTGGATCGCCGCCAACCGGGCGAAGGTGGACCAACTCTCCGGCGGGGCGCTGGGGTACCTGCACATCCAGGCGATGGACCAGGCCAGCTTTGAGAAATTCGAGGAGGCGCTTTACGACGCCGGGGCAGGCAAGCAGGGGTTGATCATCGATGTGCGGGAGAACGGCGGCGGCAGCACCGCGGACCTGTTGCTGACGGCGCTGACCCAGCCGGAGCACGCGGTCACCATCCCCCGGGGCGGCACGACCCCCGGCTACCCGCACGATCGCAAGATTTTCGCGACCTGGAACAAGCCGATCGTGGTGCTGTGCAACCAGAATTCGTTCTCGAACGCGGAGATCTTCAGCCACGCCATCAAGACCCTGAAACGGGGGCGGCTGGTGGGAGTGCCCACGGCCGGCGGGGTGATCAGCACAGGTGGGACGACGATCATGGATGTGGGCTTCTTGCGCCTGCCATTCCGGGGCTGGTACCTGACCACCACCGGGGAGGATCTGGAATTGAACGGGGCCGAACCAGATGTGACCGTCTGGCCGGAACCGCAGGACGCCTCGCGCGGGGTGGACCGTCAGCTGGAAAAGGGTGTGGAAATGCTGAAACAGGATGTGACCAATTATCAGACCCGGCTGATGCCAACGCCGCGGAAAGCCAGCCAGCGCTGAGATTGTCGCCGGTTCCCCGTTCCATGCTGGAGGCACCATGATCACGCTGTGGCTGCTCTGCGGTTTGGCCCAAACGCCGGGCGAAACCTATCAGCCGGCCATACCGGCTGATAGCAAGGGGCCCTTCGCCTTCTGCTACTTCCTGGGAAACGGGGAAGACGGGTTGCATCTGGCCTGGAGCGAGGACGGGCTCAAATGGCAACCGCTGAAGGAAGGCAAATCGTTCCTCGCCCCGCAAGTGGGCGGGAAGCTGATGCGGGATCCCTCCATCGCGCGCGGTCCGGACGGCGTGTTCCACATGGTCTGGACCACGGGGTGGTGGGACCGGGGTTTCGGGCACGCGTCATCCAAGGACCTGGTCCACTGGAGCGGGCAGACGTACATCCCGGTGAATGAAACGGTGGCCGGGGCCAAAAACACCTGGGCCCCCGACCTGTTTTATGACCGCCCCAGCCGGCAATTCTTGGTGCTTTACGCCACGACCATCCCGGGGAAATTTCCTGAAACGGACCAGGGCGGCGACCACAACCACAGGCAGTACCAGATCACCACCCGGGATTTCCAGACTTTTTCCACCCCCTCTATCGCATTCAATCCCGGACAAAACACGATTGACGGGATGCTGTTCGAAACCCCTGGAGGCATGAGCCTGATCTACAAGGACGAGCGCCCCGGTCACAAACGGCTACATCTGGCAACCAGCGAGGGCCTTGGAAAACCCTGGAAGGATGCCGGTGGCCCCATGCTGGAACGGGACTGGGTGGAGGGGCCGACCGTGCTGCGCGTGGGCAAGATCTGGCGGGTGTACTTCGATTGCTACACCAAGGGGCATTACGGAGCGGCGGAAAGCTCGGACGGGAAAACCTGGAAGGACATTTCCGACCAGGTCTCCTTTCCCAAAGGGACGCGACACGGGACCGCCTTCCCTATTCCGGCAGAGATTCTAAAGGGACTGCTGAGCCAGCACCCCTGATTCGGCCGGGTCTTTTGCCCGGAACAATGCCGCAGGACAAACCGGCCAGCCCAAACGCATGAAGAAAAGGGTCAATAGCGCAAGCCATAAAGCATTGACCAGAAAAGATTTACAGCACCGGCACAAAAATGAACCCCTTGGCAAGTTGTCTTGCCTTGGGCGGAATCTTGCGCTAAAAAGCTAGTTCAACAGGGATAACCCGGTTGATTCCCCGATAGCTCAGTTGGTAGAGCGGCGAGCTGTTAACTCGCATGTCCTAGGTTCGAGTCCTAGTCGGGGAGCTTTTTCTTCCTGCAATATACTGCAATCACCTGCAAAATCGCGCACAAACCCTTTGAATTTAAGACCTTGCGTCCTCGCTTGCAAGCTATTGCAGCCGCTTGCTTCGTCTTTATTCTTGCCACTTTCGCCCAAATCTTTGCCACCTGCTTGCCACTTCGAGCCGTCAAAAGCCCAACTAACCAATCCTCCTACCGGCATTTTTTTTAAATCCTTGTCGTAAAGCACAACCCCCTTGGGCAATGGGAAAGATTTAGAGGCCCTCTGGACCGTTGGGGCTGAAGCCGGATTAACAGGTGGCAATGCACCCAATCCAGCAGCAATCAGGTAGTCCTCGTCAATCAATTGCAAGTAGTACTTTTTCGCCACCTTGAGGGAATGCCCCATCCAAGCATCCACTTTGTAATCCGGCACCCCTGCCCTGCGAAGCTCCGTGTCCCTTGTTGAGCGAAGGTTGTTGAACGGCTTGGGCCAGGGCTCAATCCCCGCCGATATGATGATGCGACCCATCTCGGTTCTTGGGTTGTCATTCTCGGCATCCCTGAAGCGGGTCTGCACGGGCCCATTCTTGTCAGCAGCTTGGTCAAAAGCCTCCCTCAACAAAGGACGCAACTCTGGGAATATCGGAACCCACCTGGCTCTCTTGCCATGGTGATGTTCGGTCTTGGAGCTGCGGACATAGAATTTGTGCTCGTCCCATCGAACGTCCGCCCAAGTCAAAGGAACCAATTCAGAGGGCATGCGAATCCCACCGTACCGGGCCAATCCGAAAATCAGCCGCCATTCGTAGTCAGGACATGCCTCGAGGACACGGTCAGCTATTTCCCTGGTCACAAAAAAACGCATATCAGGATCACCAGCGTAAGGCCCAGGACTAATGTGGGCCATGGGGCTTTTGGCAATTATTTCCAAATCCACCAGATGCCCAAGAATCGGCTTGGTTTTCTTGATGCTTTGACTGACGCTTCCTTGGGCCCTAATAGCCTTCAGTTTCGCAACCGCCTTTTCACAAAGACCCTTGGTCAATGACGAGACAAGGGTCTCATGCCCGAGAATTTTGAACAAACGATCGGACCCCGTCAGGATGTTTCGCCGGGTTGAGGGCTTATTGCCTACTTTCATTTCTAGGTACTTGTCCCTGGCCTCACGCAAAGTTAATTGGACGACCGGCTTTGCCGAAATAAGCCCAAACTTCTGTAGAGCTTTCTGAAATCTGGAATCCAACTTTGCCGCCCACTCCAGGATGACCGCACTAGGCACCAATCCAGCCTTTACCGAGGAAAGTAACTCCCTGAACCTGGAAGCAAAGGAATCCGCATCCCTCTTGTTCAATCCAGTCAGCCGGATTTTACGCTGTGACCCGCTAAGGTCTTGAAAACAAATAAAGTGACGCCCAGCCTTGTCCCTATACAGATTGTCAGCCATGGAAACTCCTCCCTAAAAACAGTTCATATACTGAAAAGACTGCCCTATCCGCGCCTGGCCTCAAGGAGCCGCCTCAGGTCTTCGAAAATGTAAACCCGCCGGCCGCCCAGCCTACTGGGAACGATTTCCCGATTCCTAACCATCGTGTGCAGCTTACGTTCAGACACTCCAATCAGGCGCGCGGCTTCACGGTGTCCGACTGCCAGGGGTGCTATCTCGCCTGCACCATTTCCAAAACTATTGATGCCAATCATCACAAATAATCTCCCGTGCATATTTTGAATTGAACATTGGCCTTATCCAGCACTCCGTGCCGGAGCCCGCACAAGGTGCCACACAAGGCCCCTGCGCGATAGAACATATGGGTGCGGCTACACGGACTTGGAGAACCCTTCGGCCGAAGCCAGATGGCTCAAAAATCCGCTTGCTTTCGTTTAAATGTGGGGAGCTTTCCAGTGACCCAGCCGAAGCTGGTCCATTCAAAAAGCTTTTCGTTTGGTTGATTTTCAGCTTAAAAGCAAGGCGTGATGGAAACGGGTGTTGCAAGCAGCCGACATCACGGCTTTGGAATGGTAGTCGGCTCCAGAGTAAACATCAAGCACCATCTGCCACTTTTTCCGAACCAATCATCGCGGAAAACCAACGCCATCCAGAACAGGGATAATACAACTTGTTGTGCGCAGCTCCGGTCCCCAAAAGCCGCGAACGCCATCATTTTGTTGTAAAGCAAACCCCGTGCCGATAAGACAACTCCCCAACGTCTTTTTTGGCTAGGCCAGCAGGGAATATTTTCCGCTGAAACGCTTGTGCGATCTTGTAGTCGAACAGGTCCGACACCTAAAATAAACCTCTAGCCATCCACAATCTAAACCCTTGGAATCCATGCTTTGAACACCACCGTATCACCCTCTCGCCATTGGAACCGTAGCAACTTGATCGCAGCGATTCCGCCTTGTTTTCAAGACGATTTCGTGCAAAAAGCGACTTCCATAGGCGTTGATACCGCCAACGCGCCTGTCGGCCTGATGCCATGCTTCCGCGAGATGATCGCCGACCGTTCCATACAGTTGCCAGGTAGCCCTCTGATTCCCTTGCAATTGAAACCTGAGGCGAACCTAGAGCCGTCCGAGGCGCTGTACTCGATAAAAAATTCCGTCTGCACGCTCGTCACAACAAATAGATTCACCCACCCATTTTTCTTGATCCGAAGGATATGCTTCGCCTTCCCTGACGCCCAGGTCGTTGTTTTCGCCAAGTCCGATGACCAGGCGTTCGCCATCAAGCAGGAGCTTCGGGCAGATTGCCAGAGGGCATGGCATCTTAGTGGCGAAATCCCAGAAGCTTTGAGAGAAGGCATCCAACCAAGAATCCGTATTACCAAGCTGGGTGCCAGGGGCTTGAGTCTGGAATCTCTTCGCCTACAAAATGGCGACATCGTCATCGCGACGGATGCGGAAGATTTTGGCCGTTACCGCTTCTTTGGTCCCGTGAAAAACCTTTTTAACACGCAGCGAGGGACGTTCATTCAGCCTGGCGCGCGCCTGGTCGGAATCATGAAGGAGGACACACACATTGAAAACCAGCGTTTGGTCTGGCCCCTCTTTGGGATGCGCACTTTCCAACTCGCACGCATGGGCAAGGCTTACCAAACCCCTTAAGGTGGACCCCAACCATTGGACAGATTTTTGCCGTTTCTTAGCTTCGGAAATTCCCCAAGGTCTGTCCTTAGTTTCAGTCACCCAAGCATGATTTTCGCCCCGTGACCCTCACCCTACC
>Ga0169931_10000831_pt1 | contig 51548 bp, 42 predicted proteins | sample Kivu_15m_20L_FD_129675 | JGI IMG/M metagenome (GOLD analysis project Ga0169931, IMG submission 129675) | Freshwater microbial communities from Lake Kivu, Western Province, Rwanda to study Microbial Dark Matter (Phase II) - Kivu_15m_20L... | ecosystem: Environmental > Aquatic > Freshwater > Lake...
CATGCAAATCGAGAACTTCAAGATATTCGCCGACCTCGTCGAGACGAAGAGTTTTTCCAAATCGGCCAAACTCAACGACATCACCCAATCGGCCGTGAGCCAGCAGGCGCGGGCGATGGAGCGGCATTTCAAGACGCTGCTGATCGACCGCAGCCAGAAACAGTTCCAGCTCACCCGCGAGGGCCAGCGCGTCTATGAGGCGGCGAAGGAGATGCTGCACACCTACGACAAGCTCCTCAGCGAACTGCAGGAGATGAAGAAGGTCATCAGCGGCACCATCCGCATCTCGACGATCTACTCGATCGGCCTGCACGAGCTGCCGCCCTACATCAAAAAATTCCTGCACGACTACCCCTCGGTCAACGTGCGGGTGGAATACCGGCGGTCCAACCTCGTGTATGAGGACATCCTGCACAACAGCGTGGACTTCGGCCTCGTGGCCTTCCCGGTGAAGCTGCGGCAGATCGAGGCGCTGGCCTTCCGCAACGACCACCTCGTGCTCATCGCGCACCCGAATCATCCGCTGGCCAAGAAGACCGAGATCGAGCTGAAGGAACTTGCCGGCCAGCGGTTCATCGGCTTCGACCCCGACATCCCCACGCGCAAGGCGGTGGACCAGATCTTCCGCGACAACAAGCTGGAGATCGAGCCGGTGATGGAGTTCGACAACATCGAGACGGTGAAGCGCGCGGTAGAGATCGACCACGGCATCGCCATCGTGCCGATGGCGACGGTGCAGCAGGAACTCGCGCAGGGCTCGCTGAAGGCGGTGCGTTTCAAGAGCAAGGACTTCACGCGGCCGCTCGCGATCCTGCACCGCAAGGGCCGCGTGCTGACCCCGGCGATGAAGAAGTTCATCGAAGTGCTCGGCCTGTCGCTGCCCGGCACGGATCTGAAGTGATCATTCCGTAGCGGGAGTGTGACGCGCCGGGATGGTGAAGCGGTCGAAGACGGTGCCGTCTGCGTCCACGGCTGTCAGCTCAAGATAGTCGGGGTGCATGGTTGCCAAAATGGCATGATTTACAGCTGAGGCTCGGGCGAGATAGTCGCGGTCGGGGGCGGGCTCCCGCACGGCGACGCCCCAAGCGCCATCGCCCACATAAGTCACGCCGTCCGGATGGGCCTGCCCGCCACGCAACGGTGCGGTGCGTTTGTAAAGATGGTCGTGGTGTTCGAAGGCGACGCGCACGCCCGCGGCCTCGAAGAGTGGCACCCAGTGCTCGCGCACGCGGACCGACACCTGACCTTCGAAGCCCCGGTGGGAGGGGTAGGCCGGCACATGGTAAATGGGCAGCAGGTGCGGTCGATCGGGCCGGGTGGCTAGGGCGGCGGCCAGCCATACGGTCTGTGCTCCGGCGACCGGTCCGGTGTGGTCGGTGTCGAGCATGAGCAGGGAGGCGTAGTCGCCGAGGTCGAGCACGCCGTAGCCCGGGTGGCCGGGGAAGGCCCAGAGTGCATAAAAGTAAGGCGCGATCTCCTCGCGGGCCTCGTCGTTGGCGGGCCAGTCGTGGCCGTGGGGCGAATTCCAGTAGTAGCCGCCGCGGACCTCGTGGTTGCCGATGCCGACGACCACGGGGATGATGCGACCGTCGGGAGCCACAAGCGTTTCATGCAATGTCTCCACGTAGGTGGTCATGCGCGCCACCTTCGCTTCCTGGCCGTCCTCGTAAGCGAGGTCGCCGCCCCAGACGATAAACGCCTGGTCCAGCGCGGCCGCGATGCGGTTCATGCGCGCAAACTTTTCCCGCTCGTGCATGTTGTCGCCGCCGATGACGAAACGCAGCGGCTTCGCCAGCGTCGCTGGCAGCGTTTGAAATACCCGCACGGGTCCGTCACCGATACGGAATTCGTGGCGCGAATCCGCCGCGAGCCCGGTGAGCTCCACCCGATGGATCCAGCGATCGGTATAAGGAAAAGAGCGCGCCGGTTCGGGCGTGATGCGGGTCCAGTCGGCAGCGCCTTCGATCCGGTAGGAGAAGAGCAGCGGCTCCGGCGTGGGCTGATGCCAATCTATAATTTGGGTCGTCGTGGGGTCGTTGCGCCAGGTGAGGATCAGGCCGGTGATTTCCGCTGCGGTCGCGGGGATGAGGTTGAGTCCGGCCAAAAGCGCCAGCCGGGGAAAAGCTAGGAGCCAATGCATGGGACAAGGGTCGGCGAGGCGGGCGGCCTGTCAATGGCTGCCCGCCGCTTTTCGCCCGTGGCGGGAAAAATTCCGCGTCATCAGGTCGGCGGGTGAGATTGGGGCTCGTCTGCCGTGCCGCGCGCGGTGAATCAGGTGGGATGCATTTTCCCGCTTATCTGTTCATCCCGCTGGCCTGTGCGCTGCTCTATGTCGTGAGCATGCTGGCGCTCAAGCGGGCGGGCGATTTTGGCGTAGGGGTGTGGCGGACGACCTTCATCGCGAACTGGGCCTCGGCGCTGCTGTTTCTGCCGCTGTGGTGCTGGCGCGGATTCGCGCCGGTGCCGACAGGGGACTATTGGCAGCCGGCGGTGGCGGCGGTGATTTTCCTGCTCGGGCAGGTGACGATGTTTCTGGCGATCACGCGCGGCGACGTGTCGGTGGCGGCGCCGGTGATGGGCGTGAAGGTTATCTTTGTCGCGTTGCTGAGCAGCCTGCTGCGGGTGGGCGAGGTGCCGCTGGCGTGGTGGATCGGGGCGGGGTTGAGCACGCTCGGCGTGGGCCTGTTGAATTTTGGCGGCGGCGGTGCGCACCGGCGGGTGGGCGGCACGGTGGCGCTCATGGCATTGAGCGCGGCGCTGTATTCGCTCAACGATGTGCTGGTGCAGAAATGGGCGCCGGCCTGGGGCACGGGGAATTTCTTTCCGCCGATGTTCATGCTGGTGGGGATCTATTCTTTCGGGCTGCTGGCCTTTGCCCGCGGCGGGCTGCGCGGCCTCCAGCCCGGGGCCTGGCGTTGGGTGGGCATTGGCGCGGGCTGCAACGCGCTGACCAACGGCGGCATCGCGCTGACCCTCGGCGTGTGGGGCAATGCGACGGCGGTGAACATCGTTTACAGCACCCGCGGGCTTTTCAGCGTGATCATCGTATGGTGGGTGGGCCACTGGTTCACCAGTTTGGAACAGCATGCGGGCCGCGGCGTCCTGCTCACGCGGCTGGCAGGGGCGGTGGCGATGCTGGCGGCGGTCGCGCTGGTGCTGCGGTGACGGTTCTGAAGGCGGGAACGCTAATCAGCGCTGATAACCGCTGATGGAGGTATGAGTTCGGAAAGTATCAGGCGTTTCCATTCCAAGCTGCCTTTGTGTCCGAAGTTGACCAAATAGCCTACCGGGAAACGGGCGATCCTCATGTAGTTCAGCAGTTGGGCTTCGTGCTCGGATGCGAGTTGAGTGACCGCTTTCAGCTCGATCACAAGGCAATCGCTGACAAGCAGGTCAGGGATGTAACGTTTGACCAGCTCCCGGCCCTTGTAATGGCAGCGAAGTTCGGGTTTGGCGCCAAAACCGATGCCGCGGAGTTCGAGTTCGATTTGCAGGCTCTCTTGGTAGATCTCCTCGGCCATGCCATATCCTTGCTCATTATAGACGGCGAACGCCGCCCCCATAAACTGATAGCCTTCAGATTCGTAGATGGTGGATTTCATCAGCGCAGATAAGCGCGAATCAGCGTTCTCCACAGCAAAATCCTGAATGGCCGCAAGAGGGGAGCCGGCGATTACCCCTAACGCCGGCTCCCCATGGCTTGCTGTTTTACCGGTCGGTCAAGACCGGGCGGCGGCCGTCCATGTCCGGGCGGTCGCCACTGGGAGGAAACAAAGCACTGCCCGTGCCAATCCTGATGCGGAATCAAACCGGGCGGTTCAGGCCTGCTGGTCCCGCGCCTGCCAGGGCGGCTGGGTGTCGGTCTTGAAACGGGTGAGCTGGGCGAGTTCGTCGGCGATTGCGCGGTCGCTGCGGCAGCGGGGCATTTTGTTTTGGCCGCCCCATTTGCCGCGGCTGCGCATCCACTGTTCGAAGACCCCGGGCATCACGAGCCGCACGGAGGGTGCGTCCATGCCGCCGCCGCGGCGCTTGGCTTCGTAATCCTCGTTCAACCGTTGCAGTTCCATGTCGAGCTCGGCGGCGAGCAGCGGGCCGGTGGGGGTGGCGACGGTGCCGGGACGCAGTTCGATCCACCATTCGTGCCGGCCGCGGGTCTGGCCAGTGAGCGTGTTGGCGAACACGGGCGCGACGTGGAAATTGACGATCGTCCAGCCCTGGCGGTGGCACACGTTGAGCAGGCTGTCGGTTACTTCCTTCTCGATCACATGCTCGCCGAAGGCGCTCAACTGCAGCCGGGTGCGGCCGACGTAGATCAGCCGGTGCGGCGCGGTGCCGCTGAAGCGGACCACGTCGCCGATGACGTAGCGGGTGAGACCGGCCGGCGTGGTGAGCAGCAGCACGTAGTCCACGCCGGGTTGCACGCCCGCCAGCGGCACCGCCTTGGGGCCGAGCTCGGCGAGGCGGTTTTCGTCGTAGTCGGCCAAGGGCAGGAATTCGTAGAATACGCCCGCATCGGCGATGAGCCGCATCCCCTGCGAGCTTTCCGCGTCCTGCGCGGCGATGAAGGCCTCGGAGGCGGGATAGACCTCGTGAAAATTGACGCCGAGCCCGCAGGCGAGCCGGAGTTCGTCGGCGAAAGGCGCGATGGGCACGCCGCCGTGCACGAGGCATTCGAAGTTGGGCCAGACGGCCTGAAGGTGCGTCGGCCGGGCCTTGCCGTTGGCGGCGCGCTGCATGACCGCCGCCGCGAGGATGAGCAGCCAACTGGGGATGCCGGCCAGCAGGGTGATGTCGCGCTGGTAGGTGCGTTCCGCGATGGCCGCGATCTTTGCGGGCCAGTCGTCGATTTGGGCGATGGCGGCGCCTGGTTCGTAAAGGTGACGCTCCACCCAGGCGGGCAGGTTGAGCGCGGTGATGCCGCTGAGGTCGCCGCTGAAGGCCGGGGCGGTGGCGTCGGCAAGCGGGGCGAGGGTGGTGGCGCCGCCGAGGAAGAGATGCCGGCCGCGAAACACGCCGGCGTGGCCGACGCGCGCGGTGTAGTAAAAGAGCGAGGCGAGCCCCGCGCACCGGAAGTGCCGCAGCATGTCCTCGGTGACGGGCAGATATTTGGTGCGGCCGGCGGTGGTGCCGGAGGAGACGGCGAAAAAAGCGCAGCGCCCGGGCCAGAGCACGTCGGGCTCGCCGCGTTTCATCCGCTCGATTTCCGGGGCAAACTGCTCGTAGGTGCGCAGCGGCACCCGGCGGGCGAAGTCCGCGTGGCGCTGCCCGCGCGTCAGGCCGAGGCGGCGGCCCTGCTCGGTCGCGGCCAGCCGGGGCAGGAGCCCGGCGAGGGTCTTTTCCTGTGCGGGCACGGCATCGGCGGTGCGGCGCAATTTCGCCGCCGTGCGCGCCGTCTGCAGGCTTGCACCGAGCGTAACCAGACTTTTTGGCAGGACCGGCATGACGACCCCCGGAGGGTTAGCCCGAGCGAGCCCGGGCGGGGAAAGCGCCGCAAGCGTATTCACGCCGCGCGGTGAAACTTACCGGATTTTAGCCCGTGGTAAAAATTTGTGATGGCCGGGAGGAAATTGTGGCCGTGGAAGATCAGCGAGGCGTGCTGCACGGGCGCACCGCGGGGATTGGTTATCACCCGGCAGGCCAGATGAGGAAACCAGCGCCGGCCGGCGTGCTCGAACGCCCGGCGGGTGGGCGAGCCGGCGGCGAGGACGGCGTCTTCCTTCTCGGCGTAGAGCACGAGCGTCGGCGCGGTGGCCAGCGGCAAGGGATCGTCCGTGAGCGCCGGCATCGCCCGGAGCGCCTGCACGCGTTCGCAGGCGCCGCGTGCGGTCACCCGGTGAATCGTTGCGAGGACGCGGTTCCGCAGATGCCCGAGTTCGCCGCGAGTGAGCAGGAAGGCCAATGACTCGCGGTTCTGCGCGCCGGCTTCGAACATGCGGGTAAAAACCGCGCGGGATTTTTCCACGGCGGTCGACGGCGCGGTTTCGGCGGTCAGGTAGGGTGCGAGCGCGCGGCCCAGCAGGGTTGCGGGCTTGGACTCGTGCGGAGCGATGAGGTCGGCCACGCACGCGACCGGGCTGATGAAAATCAAACCCGTGACGGGCGTGGAGGCTTCCGGCGCCCGTCGGCGCAGCCACTCCAGCAGCAGGCCGCCGCCAAAGCTCACGGCGAAGATCACCGGATCCTGCCCGTGGCGCTGCCGGATTTCAGTGACGAGATCGTCGAGTTGCGCGCAGACCAGTTCCAGGGAAAATCCGTCGGGCGGGTAGTTGAGATAGTAGAGCGGGCCGGTCTTCGCGAGGTGGCCGCGCAGCAGGAAAACCTGCTCGGTGGAGTCCGGCACGAAGCCGCCCAGCACGAGGGTGGGCAGCGGGCCGCCATGCGGCTCGTGGCAGATGGTCGCAAGCTGGTGCAGCCCGGCGCGGCCGGCGGCGAGCACGCCGGTCTGCGCCCGGCGCACGACAGGGACAAAAGGTTGCGGCGGACAGGGCCGCAGGCGGTTGCTGGTCGTGCGCAGGAAGGTGCGCAACGGCACGACGGGGGATACGCGCTGCAAGGCGGCGAAAAAATTAAGAACCGGGGCAAGGGTTAGGGCGGACATGAGGCCAGCGCAGGCCGGGTCCGGCGAGCGCGCAAAGACAAACCCGCGCCGTCACGGCGAATTTTCCCGGCCGAAACATCGGCGTGACTTTCCCGCCGCTTTGGCGTTCCAACATGGCGCATATGCCCCTGCCGCCGGTTATTTTTGAGGACGAGACGCTGCTGGCTTTTGACAAGCCGAGCGGGCTGCTCGTCGCGCCCGACCGCTGGGACAAGCAGCGCGCGAATCTCATGACGGAAGTCCACGCCCGGCTCGGCCGGCAGGTGGCGAATGTCCACCGGCTCGATGCCGACACGAGCGGGCTGCTGATCTGCACGAAGACCAAGCCCGCGCTGGATTTTGTCAGCGGCCAGTTTCAGTCCAAAACCGTCGCCAAGGTGTATCATGCGATTGTCGCCGTGCTGCCCGAGGAGCGCGCGATGAAGGTCGTGACGCCGGTGCGTGCGGCGGAGGGCGGGCTGCCGGAGACTTTTGCGGTGGACCTCGCGCTGGGGCCGGACGAGCGCCAGCCGGGCCGCATGCGTGTCTTCAAGGGCCGCGGCGGCAAGGCCTGCCGCACGGAGTTTCGCGTGGTGGAGAATTTCGGGCGCTTCGCCTTCGTGGAGTGCCGGCCGCTTACGGGCCGCACGCACCAATTGCGGGTGCATCTCGCGGCGATCGGCGCGCCCATCCTCAACGATGTCTTTTACGGCGACCCCACGGTGGAGCTGAAACTCTCCGGCCTGAAACGCGGCTACAAGGGTCGTGACGAGGAAAAACCGCTTCTCGCCCGGCTCGCCCTGCATGCGAGCGAGCTGACGCTCACCCATCCCGTGACGCGCGAGCCGCTCACGCTGCGGTCGCCGCTGCCGCACGAGTTCGAGATCGCGCTCAAATATCTGCGCAAATTCCCGTCGCGCGGCCGGCGCTGATGGTCCAAGTTGATTTCCGCCCCATGAAAGCCCCGGTCACCCATACCGTTGATGCCGACGGGATCGGCTGGATCAACTTCGACGATCCGGCGGCCCGCGCGAACGTGCTCAATCCCGCGACCTTTGCGGCATTGGCTTCCGCGCTCACCGCGTTGGAATCCGCCCCGGTGCGCGCCGTGGTCGTGCGCAGCGCCAAAGAGCGCATCTTCATCGTCGGGGCCGATCTCAGGTGGTTGACGCAACTCCCGGATGCGGTCGCGGCGAGCATGATCTCGCGGGACGGCCAGGCGGTGATGCAGCGGCTGGCCGGTTTTAAAGTGCCGGTGGTCTGCGCACTGCACGGGGCTACGGCGGGCGGCGGCTTTGAGCTGGCATTGGCATGTCATTGGCGGGTTGCCAGCGATGCGGCCGTGACCCAGGTTGGCCTGCCGGAGACCAGCCTCGGCACAATTCCCGGATGGGGCGGCTGTGTGCGGCTGCCGCGGCTCATCGGCGTGCAGCTGGCGCTGGAACATTTGTTGAAAGGACAGTTGGTTTCCGCCGGCGAGGCCTTGCGGTTGGGTCTGGTGGATGAAGTCGTGCCGGCGGCGGAGCTGGCAGTGCGGGCCCGGGCGGCGGCGCTGCGGCTGGCCGCGAGCGGCGTGCCGGTGCGCGTGCCGCCGGCGCAGCCTGACGCCGCGTGGCTGGATGAACTGAAGCGCAAGACCGAAGCGAAGTCACGCGGGCAGAATCCGGCGTTGGGCAAGGTGATCGACGTGGTGGATCAAGGCCGGTCCCTGCCCATTTCTGCGGCGCTTGCGTCGGAGGCGGAAGCATTTGGCGAGGTGATGAGCAGCGAAATCTGTCACAATCTGATCCACGCGTTTTTTCTGCGTGATGGGGCGAAGAAGCGGACGCTGGCCGGGTGGTTTGCCGAGGGCCCGGCCGCGCCGCCGATCCGCAAGGTCGGGGTGGTGGGCGCGGGTGTGATGGGCTCGGGCATTGCGCAGTGGTGCGCGGCGCGTGGGCATGAAGTCGTCATGCGCGACGTGAAACCGGAGTTTGTTGAGCGCGGGCTGGCGGTGGCGCGCGGGGTCTTCGACGAAGCGGTGGCGCGCGGGAAATTGAAGCCCGGGGATGTCGCCGCCGGACTCGCACGGCTGAAGACGACGACGGAGTGGGACGGGTTTGCCGACTGCGATCTCGTGATTGAGGCCATCGTGGAAAACGTGGCGGCCAAGCAGGCGCTTTTCGCGGAGCTGTTGCGGGTGGTGAGGCCGGACTGTGTGCTGGCCTCTAACACCTCGGCGTTGCCGATCGAGGAGCTGGCGGCGACGGCGGCCGTGCCGGGTCGCACGCTGGGAATTCATTTTTTCAACCCGGTGAGCCGCATGCCGCTGGTCGAGCTGGTGTTGAGCCCGCACACGGCGCGGGTGACGGCGGAGCGCACGCTCGCGTTCGTGAAGGCGCTCGGGAAGAGCCCCGTCATCTGCAAATCGTCGCCCGGTTTCCTTGTCACGCGCGTGCTGTTCTTCTACCTCAACGAGGCCTGCCGGTTATCGGAGGAAGGCGTGCCGACGGAGGCGCTCGATACCGCGATGCGTGACTGGGGCTGGCCGATGGGCCCGATGCGGCTGATCGACGAGGTGGGCGTCGATGTGACCGATTTCATCCTCGGCGAGATGGCGCATTATTTCCCGGGGCGTTTCCAGGCCACGTCCATCTGTGCGCGGCTGCTCGCCGCCGGACTCAAGGGCCGAAAAAATGGAGCCAGTTCCGGCTTCTACGCCTACGCAGACCGGAAGGAGACGGTGAACCCGGAGATAGTGAAATTTGCCACGGGCAAAGCCTCCGCGCTGGGCACCGCCGCGATCGCCGACCGTTTGATGGGCGTGATGGTCGCCGAGGCCCGGCGCTGTCTCGACGAGGGCGTCGTTAAGACCCCGGAGGACGTGGATTTCGCGCTGCTGAGCGGCGCCGGTTTCCCCGCGTTTCGCGGCGGATTGATGCGCTGGGCGAAGGCTCGCTGATACGGCTACGCCGTTCGGATGAATTGCCGGCCGGCGGGCCGGCTTTGCACTGAAACATTTTGCTAGTGGCCGGGAGCGGCAAAGTTTTATGACAAAACAACCCCAGCTCCCAACCCCGGAGTCCCATGCCTGCCGTTGCCACGCTCGACCCCAAACTGAAACACCAACTGCTGCTCACGCTGCTTGAGAGCCGTCACGGCGACCTGCGCGAGGAGAGCCTGAACCGGCAGGGCAAGGGACACTTCCATGTGTCGGGCCGCGGGCACGAGGCGCTGGCGGCGATCTCGCGGCAGCTTGAGCCGGGGGACTACTTGACGCCCTACTACCGCGACCGCGGGCTGGTGCTGGGCCGCGGCGTCACGACCAAGCAGCTCGCGCTCGACTACATGGCGAAGCGCGATTCGTCCTCGCGCGGCCGGCAGATGCCGTCGCACTACAGTTTTCGCGAACTCAACATCTGGAGCGTGCCGACCCCGACCGGCGCGCAACTGTTGCCGGCCTGCGGCATGGCCTGGGGCATCCAGCTCGACGGCAAAACCAACCTCGTGGTGGCCACCGTGGGCGACGCCGCCACGCGGCAGGGAGATTTTTACGAGGCGGTGTGCTTCGCGCAGGAGCGCAAACTGCCGGTGCTTTTCATCGTCGAGGACAATGGCTTTGGCATCAGCACGCCGACGGCGCGGATGACCCCGAAGACGCTGGCGGTGCTCAACGAGGAGCAGTGGCGCACGGTCGAGGGCTGGGACATCGAGCAGGTGCACGCGGCGGGCGAGCGGGCGATTGCCGACATCCGCGGCGGCGCCGGTCCGGTGTTGCTCTGGGTGAAGCTGGAGCGGCTGTCGAGCCACACGAGCTCGGACGATCAGGCGATCTACCGCTCGAAGGAAGAACTGTCGCACCTCGCGGAGCGCGATCCGTTGCAGGTGCTCAAGCAGCAACTGATCGCCGAGGGCGAGCTGACGGAAGAGGCCTATGCGCAGCTCGACCAGGAAACGAAGGAGCGCGTGCGCCGCGACTATGCGGAGGCAGAGCGTGCGGAAAACCCGATAGCCAACGAGCTGGAGGTGAATGTGTCCTCCGCGCCGACCGCGCTCGACGAGCAGGTGCTCCAGCCCGGCAACTACCGGATGGGCGATGTGGTCAACCTGACGCTGCGCGCCGGGCTCGATGCCAATCCCGACCGGCTGATCTTCGGCGAGGACGTTGAGGACCCCAAGGGCGGCGTCTTCCGGCTCACGCAGCGGCTGTCCACGGATTTTCCCGGGCAGGTGTTCAACTCGCCGTTGGCGGAATCCACGATCCTCGGCGTGGCGTGCGGATTGGCGAGCTACGGCAAGCGGCCGGTGTTTGAGCTGCAGTTCATCGATTTTATTTATCCCGGCTGGAACCAGCTCGTGACGAATCTGGCGACGTTGCGCTGGCGCACGTTTGGCAAATGGACCTGCCCGACCGTGATCTACGCGCCCTACGGGGCCTACCTGCCGGGCGGCTCGTTGTGGCATTCGCAGGCGAACGAGTCCGCCATCGCGCATTTTCCCGGCCTGAATGTCGTCGTGCCCAGCACGCCGGAGGATGCGGCCGGCCTGCTCTGGACCGCGATGCACGCCGAGGACCCGGTGATTTTTCTCGTGCCGAAGCATCTGTTGTGGGCCGAGCGCGCGGTGGATGAGCCGGTGTTTTCCGTGCCGATCGGGCAGGCGCGGCGCCGCACCGAGGGTCGCGACGTCACCGTGGTCGCCTGGGGCAATACGATGGAGAAGGCCTTGGAGGCCGTCGCCGCGTTGGGCGACGAGGTGAGCATCGAGCTGATCGACCTGCGCACCATCGTGCCGTGGGACCACGAGACCGTGGAGGAATCCGTGCGCAAGACGGGCCGGGTGATCGTTGTGCAGGAGGACACGGAAAACTGCTCCGTCGGCCAGATGATCATCTCGCACCTCACGGGCCGGCCCGATGTGTGGAACCGGCTGGTGAGCCCGCCGATTCTCGTCTCCAAGGGCAACGTGATGATCGGCTACAATCCGGTGTATGAATATGCCGCGCTGCCCGACACGCCGCGCATCATCGAGGCTGTGCGCCGGGCGATGGCGGCGGCGCGCGAGCGGGCCGAGCCCGGGGCCGTGACCCCGCCGCCGCGGGCCGTGACGCCGACGGTTTCGGCTTCCGCGCCGGCGAAGCCTGCGGTAAGCCGGAGCGTGCCTGTCAACCGCGAGGTCGAAATCAAGGTGCCCATTATGGGGGAGGGAATCCGTTCGGCGCGCATCGTGGCGCTGCACAAGCAGCCGGGCGATCAGGTCGGGCTCGACGACACCCTTTGCGAAGTGGAGACGGACAAGGCCGTGTATCCGATCGAGGCCGCGTTTGCCGGCACGCTGAAGGCCTGGCAGGTGGCGGCCGATGCCACCGTGGAAATCGGGCAGGTCATCGCGCTGCTCACCGCCGACGAAGCGGTGGCGACCGCAGTCCCGGCCGAGCCCGCGCCGACGGCCCACCAGAGTTTGCAGCAACTGCAGCGGATGCCGGCCGCGGCCGCCGAAACCAAATCAACCCTGCGCGGCACCCCGCGGGAGCCGGCGTTGCCGGCGGCGATCACCCGACGGCTTTCCAGCGTGGTGCCGGCCAACATGCAGCTCGATGTGGCCTGGCAGGCGATCCGGCAGGCGCGGGCCGCGGCCAAACAGGCCGGGCACGATTACTCCCCTTCGCTGATGCTGGCGTGGAGCGTGGGCCGCGCGATGGCGTCGCACGCGGCTTTCCGCTGCATCATCAACAAGGAAGGGCAGATCCTCGAACAGGAAGTCTTCGACCTCGGCTTTGCCGTGGCGCTGGAAGGCGACCGGCTGGCGACCGCCGTGATCCGCGAGTGCAACCGGCTGGACTTTGCCGCCTTTGCCGCGGCGTATGCGCAGGCCTTGGCGGACACGCGGGCCGGCAAGGTCATGGACGTGCAGGCCCCGCTCAATCTCACGAGTCTCGGCGCCTTCGGGATCGAGGCGGCCATCCCGATCGTGGTGCCGCCCGCGATGGGCACGCTTTTCTTTGGTCGGGCGCACGAGCGCATGATCAACGACGGCGGACGGATTTATCCGCAGGAGGTGGCCACGCTGTCGCTCACCTTCGACCACCGGGTCGTCAACGGTGCGGGGGCGGCGGCCTTTCTCCACGACGTCAAGGCACAGATCGAGGGCTTCAAACTCCCCGGCTGAGGCGTGGAGTCACAGGTTGGCCAAGGCAGCGCGCGCGCGGGCCTGCGCCTGCACGTCGAATTTTTCCCGGGCTGGCAGGGCGAGTCCCTGCTCCAGATTGCGGCGGGCGGCGGTGAGATCGCCCGCGGCCTTGTGGGCGAAGCCCAGTTCTAGGCGGTGGGGCGGCGCATCGGGCTCCAGCGCCACGGCCCGTTCCAGGTGCAGGATGGCTTCCGCATAAGAGGCATCGGGCAGTCCGCCGTAGAACAGGCGCACGAAGAAACGTGCGGTGCGTCCGAGTGAGGCGACTTCATAGTGCCAGCGGCCGAGCACGTGGTGCGCCCAGGCGTAGTCGGGATCGAGGGCGAGGGCGCGTTCGGCCTCTTCTTTGATGAGGCGCGAATATTGCACCTTGGTGCGCGTGTCGCTGTAGGTCGCGAGGCGGCCGTGGCAAATGGCGAGGGAGAGGACGTTGACGGGATTATCCGGCTCAAGGGCGACGGCCCGAAGCGCGTAGTCGAGGGCGGTCTGGGCGTAGCGCTTTTTCTCCTCCGGGCCGCGCTGGTCCTCGACCAGATCGGAATACTGGCGGGCGATTTTTTGGAGGATGAAAGCGCTCTCCGGCTCCGCGCGCAGGGCGGTATAATAAAGCTCCAGTGCCGCTCGCGGGTCTTGCCTGGCCTCGGCTGCGGCGGCCCGGGTGAACAGGTCTTCGACGCCACCGGTTGCGAACGCGCAGGTGCTGAAGGCGAAAAGAAGGACCGGGAAAAAGCGTGGCATTGATGATTATACGTTTGGCCCGGACCCACGGGTGCAGCAAACTCACGGCATGAAGCCCGAGCTGACCCCGGCCATCCAAGGTGTGGTGGAGACCGCACTCTATACCGATGATTTGCCGCGCGCCGCCACCTTTTACCGCGAGGTGCTCGGGCTCACGCCGATGAGCGGGGATCCCGCGCGCTTCCAGGCCTTCGATGCCGGGGCGGGCCGGGTGCTGCTGCTTTTCAAGCGCGGCACAACCCTTGAGCCGGTGCCGACTGCCGGTGGTGCCATCCCGCCACATGACGGCCACGGCCCCCTTCATCTGGCCTTGGGTATTGCCATGGCCGACTACGATGTGTGGCGCGAGCGGCTCAAGGCGCGGCAGATCGTTCTCGAAAGCGAGACTCGTTGGGAACGTGGCGGCCGCAGCCTCTATTTTCGCGACCCTGACGGCCATCTGGTCGAGCTGGTCACGCCCGGTATCTGGCCCAACTACTGAGTTGGATCGGTTTCAAAAATATCATGGTCGCGAAAAGACCGGGCCGGCCGCGGTCCGCTCGGAGAGCGGACCCTGCCGGCGTTACCGCGCCGCAGTGCGACGGTTCCGGGTTTATTTGAACCGCGCCAACGCTCAGGGCTTGCGGAAGAGGTAGTGGCTCACGAGCCATTCCTCGCCTTTGCGGTAACCCCAGAGTTCGGCGCAGGCCATGTAGAAGACCCGCCAGTAGGCCCACCATTTCACGGCTTGGTCGCGGCCGTAGGTGTCGGCAAACAGCGGGAGGATCTCCTCCTTGTTCCGGTCCATGTTCTGCAGCCAGTGCTCGGCGGTCTGCTGGTAGTGGCGGCCGTTGAGTTTCCAGTCCTGCACGAGCTTCAGCTCGTCCTGAAATTGCGGGAGCAGGTCGTGCGCGGGCATCTGGCCGCCGGTGAAAAAGTAGCGGCTCATCCAGTCGGTGGCGTCGCGCGGCACGAAGTGATAACTCAGCCGGCTGTGCGTGAAAATGTGCGTGAAGAGCAGGCCGCCGGGCTTCAGCCAGCGGGCGATGTGGCGGAAGAGCCGGTCGTAGTTCTTGAGATGTTCGAACATCTCGACGGAAACCACTCGGTCGAAGGTCGCGGGCGTGATGTCGAAGGCGTTGATGTCGCAGGTGCTCACCCGCAGGTTGGCGAGGCCGCGTTTGCGGGCCTCGGTGTCGATGTATTCCTTCTGCGTGCGCGAATTGGAGATCGCGGTGATGCGGGCGTCGGGAAAGCGCGCGGCATTGTAGAGGCAGAGCGAACCCCAGCCGCAGCCGAGTTCGAGGATGTCCTGGCCGTCGGCGAGCTGGGCGCGCTCGGCATAGAGCGCGAGCATGGCGGTTTCGGCGTCATCGAGCCGCTCGGTGCCGGTGGCATAAAAGCACGCGGAGTATTTGAGCTGGCGGCCGAGGCAGTATTGGTAAAACGGGGTGGGCACCTCGTAGTGCTGCTCGTTGGCGGCGGCGGTCTGCTCGGCGAGGTCGCGGGTCTTCAGGTCGGCGACATAGGCGGCGCGGTCGTAGCGGGCGGTTTCCTCCCGGAGCCTTTGCGCCAGGAGCCGGCGGATGCCGACGCGGATCAGCCAATCGGGCAGGAGATTTTTTTCGAGGAGACGGTCAATCATGGCCGGGATTTTTTGGGCAACCACGGCACGAAGGCGCTGGTCGTCTGCTGGTAGCGGCGGTAAGCGTCGCCCCGGCTGCGCAGGTTTTGTTCCTCGTTCATGGGTATGCCTGTTACGCGCAGCAGCAGCCAGAGGATGCTGGCGGGGCCGATGATGGCCACCCAGCCCCAGGGCGAACCGAGGGCGAAGACGAAGAAGGCCACCCACACGAGCCATTCGAAGAAATAATTGGGGTGCCGGCTGTAGCGCCACAGGCCGCGATCGCACACGCGGCCGCGGTTGGCAGGGTCGCGCTTGAAGGCGGCGAGTTGCCGGTCGGCGAGCGCCTCACCGGTGAGGGCCAGCAGCCAGAGCAGGGCTCCGGCGATTTCCAGCGGGTGCAGGGCCGGACGGGGGTTTAGGCTGGCGACCAGAAACGCCGCGCCGAGCAGCACCACCGACACCGCCTGCATTTGGAAAAACTTGAACATCTCCGCGGCAAAATTGGCCGCCCAGCGCGTGCGGAGCGCCACATAGCGGCCGTCCTCGACGGGGTGGTGGCCCATCACGCGGACGTAGAGATGCGTGCCCAGGCGCAGGCTCCACACGAGGGCCAGCGCCGCGATGAGCGCCCGGCGCGCCGGCCAGCCGTCCGCGGCCAGCGCGTAGAATACCGCCAGCACGCCGAAGGCATACGACCAGGCGATGTCCACGATGCCGTAGTTGTCGAGGCGGCGGGCGACGAGATAGACGCCCGCAAAGAGCAGGCACAAGCCGGCGGTGGCGCAGAGCAGCAGCGGGAGGAGATTCATGGGCGGGCAGGTTGACGCAATCGGGCGAGCCGGCGCATCACCGGCCGGAGGGTGTAATAGATGGCGGCGATCAGCAGCGGGGTGGTGATAATCCATGCGCTGAGTGCGTGGATGCCCGCCCAGCCGAAGCGCTCGAGAAAGACCAGAAAGGTTTCGTCGCGAAAGGTGCGGATCATGTCGCCAATCGTGAAACGGTCGTCAGAAGCCTGCCACAGCCACTCGCCGAGGCGCACGTAGGCGAGGATCATCAGCAGATGGACCGGCCCGAGGAGCTGGTTGAGCGTCTGCAGGATGGGCTGGTTCATCCGCAGCCGGATGCCGACGATGAGGTTGAGCAGCGAGGTGAGGCCGAGAAACGGGAAGAGCGAGCAGGCGGTGCCGATCGCGAGCGTGGCGGCGAGCCGGTCCGGCGTGACGCCCTGCGTGAGCTGGGCAAGGAGCGGATCCACCAGCCGGCGGCGCCAGAAGCCCCGCTGCGGCAGGGTCGAGACCATCGTGGAGTCCGCGGTCACGCGAAGAGGAGGTTTTTCGCTCCCAGGAGGTAAACCGCCACGCCGAGCCCGACGAAGACCGCGGGCAGTGCGAGCCGCCCGGGCCGGCGGGTGGTGAACACTTCGCCCAGCGGGGCATCGGCCCGCACGCGGAAGAGCTCCACGAGCATGTAGGTGGCCATCGCGAAATTACCCCACAGGATGACGGTGACAAACCACAGGACCCGCGCGCCGACGGACTGCTCCTTCCACGCCACCCAAACATAGAAAGTCAGGAAGGCGAAGTAGGCGTCGAACAACGTCACCTGAAACCAGGGGTTGCCGTAAACTTCCGGCGGGATGTCGAACAGGGCCTGGGCGAGGCTGGCGCGGACCGTGCCCCAGAGCATCACGGCGAGAACGACGATGAAACAACCGCGGAGGAAAAGGATCATGGTTTAGAGCGAGAGATTGTTGGCCCGCGTGTGCAGGGTGTGGACGACGCCGATGTTGCGCAGGGCGAAGGCGGCCTCGCAGTAGCTGAGGTAGTAATCCCACTTGCGGATGAAGCGCTCGTCGAAACCCAGCAGGCGCACGCGGTCGAGCTGCGCGCGGAAGTTTTCCCGCCAGAGGCGGAGCGTGCGGGCGTAGTCGTGGCTGAAATCCTCGACGTGGTTGAGCACGAAGCCCCCGGCGCGGGAGAGCTGCTCGTTCACGCGGTTGAGCGAGAGCAAAAGGGAACCCGGGAAGATGTGCTTTTGGATGAAATCCACGCCGTTGCGGAACTGCCCGTAGCGATGATCGGGGCAGGTGATGAACTGGAGGGCGATGAGCCCGTCGGGTTTGAGATTGGCCGCGAGGGCGCGGCAGAAATCCGGCAGGTAGCGGTGGCCGATGGCCTCCATCATCTCGATGGATACGATCTTGTCGAAGGTGCCGTGGAGGTCGCGGTAGTCGCGCAGTTCCACCTGCACGCGGTCGGCTAGGCCGGCGGCGGCGATGCGGGCGCGGGCAAAATCGTGCTGCGATTGCGAAATCGTGAGGGTGGTGACGCGGCAGCCGTAGGTCCGGGCGGCGTGCAGCGACCAGCCGCCCCAGCCGGTGCCGATCTCGAGCACGTGGTCGGTGGGCTTGAGCTGCAGCAGGCGACAGAGCGCGTCGTTCTTTTCCCGTTGGGCCTCCTCCAGGGTGAAGTGCGGCTGCGTCCAGCGCGCGGCGGAATACATCATCGAGGGGTCGAGCCAGAGGGCGAAGAAGTCGTTGGAGAGATCGTAGTGATCGCTGATGTTGCGCCGGGCGGTTGCGCGGGAATTGGGCCGCAGCAGATGGCCGAGCCGGTTGGCGACCCGCAGGAAATTGAGCGCAAGGGTCCGGGCGCGCTGCGAGCCGGACAGGGTGGGGGCGGTGTCGAAATTGTGGACGAAGAAGGCGATGACCGCGGTGAGGTCGGGTGTATCCCAGTCGCCGTCCATGAAGGCCTCGGCAAAGCCGATGTCGCCGGCGAGGACGCATTTGCGGAAAAACGCCGGCCGGCGCACGCGGATGACCGCGCTGGCGGCGATGCCGGTGGGCAGGAGATCGTTCGCGTTCCCGGCTTGGCCGCAGCGGGCCGTCGTGCCGTCGGGCAGCTCGATGCGGAGATGACCGCGGCTCATGCCGGCAAAGCTGGCCAGCACCTGGCGCTGCCAGAAAGAAGGGGCGGCGGGCGAAAGATCGGCCGAAGCGGTCGGAACAGATTCCCGGTTCATGCGACGTCGTTGGGTTGGGCGATGGAAGCGTGGGGCCGGTAGAGGTCACGCTGTTCGGCGGCGCGGCCGGCCTTGGGGAACCAAGGAACCCGTTTCAGCCAGAGACGCAAGGCATGCCAGTGAATTAGCGCGATGATACGGAGGGTGAGCAGCGGATATTTCAGCGTGAACCAGGCGAGCTGGCCGTTGGTGAGCGCGCGGCGGGGTCCCGTGAGGAGGCTGGTAAGGGTGCGTTGGCCGGCCGCGTAATCGTCGATCTGCACCGCCAGCCGGTCGGCGGGCGGACGCAGGATGAAGTCGAACGCCACATCCACGTCGGAGAAAGGCGAGACATAGAAGTGCTTCGGGGTGTGCAGCCGGAAGGCGCCGGCGGTGTGCGTGGCCGGCCCGAGAAAAAAGGGCTTCATCTCGCGGAAGGTGTTGGTGACCTCGCTCAACGCGGCGACGCAGTCACCGTGCCGGTCGTAGCAAAAATAAAACGATACCGGATTGAACAGGTAGCCGAAGATGCGCGGCAGGGTCACGAGCACGACGCGGCCGCCGGTGAGATCGACGCCGCGGGTGGCGACAAAAGCGACGACGCGTTGCTTGAGCGAAAGCGGGGGCGGGGCGGCCGGCTCCGCGCGGCCGTTGTGCATCGGTTCGCCGGTCGGCAAAAAATCGCGTTCGCGGAAGGAGTAGAGGTTGGGCCGGTTGACAGAGAAGAGCGCCAGCCGGGGGTGCAGCATTTCGAGCTCATCAAGATCGAGCGCGAAGAGAAAGAGGCGGTAAACGAAGCGGTGCGGCGTGGGGGCGAACCGCGCGTGCAGGACCTCGCATTCGTAGAGGCAGGACGGCATGTCAGGCGGTGACGAGGGCGGGCACGGCCGGTCGCGGCCACGGATCGCGGCCCAGCAGGAGTTCGCCGAGCTTCACGGCGCTGAGGAAGGCGTCTTCGTGAAAACCGTAGCGGGTGTAACTGCCGGCAAAGTAAGTCTCGGTGGCGCCCGGCGCGGCGGCATTGAGGGCGGGGATTTCCCGCTGGGCGCGGATGGCGCCGAGGGTGAAGAGCGGGTGGCGGTAGTTGATTGTGCGCAGGACCTTTGCCGGATCGATCGCCTCGGGCCGCTCGATGGAGACGAAGTAGTTTTCGCGGTCGGATACGCCTTGCAGGGAATTCATCCAGTAGTGCGTGGCGGTGGACTTGCGGCCGGCCGCGTCGCGGTTGATCTCATAGTTCCAGCTCGACCAGGCGAGCCGCGTGCGGGGCATGACCGCGGTATCGGTGTGCAGCGTGGCGATATTTGTTTGGTAGCGAAATTCGCCGAGCACGCGGGCTTCCTGCGCCGTCGGCCGGTCGAGCAACTGGAGCGCTTGGTCGGCATGACAGGCGAGGATCGCCCGGTCAAAATCGTGCCGGGCGCCATCGGCCGTCACGACGGTGACGCCGCGGGCGCGGCGCTCGATGCGGCGGGCCGGGGTGCCGGTGAGGATGCGGTCGCGCCAAGGGGCGGTGAGCCGGCGGACGTATTCGCGCGCGCCGCCGTCCACGGTCCACCACGGGTGCTGGGTGTGCAGGCCGAGGAAGCCGTGGTTGTGGAAAAAGCGCAGCAGCTTGACCGCGGGAAACTGCAGCATGAGGTCGGGCGGCGTGCTCCAGACCGCGGAACTCATGGGTGTGAGATAGAGGTGGAGAAAGTCTTCGCCGTAGCCGCGCTGGCGCACGTAGTCGCCGAGGGTGACCTCCTGAACGGCGGGGTCCTCGAGGAAGCGCACGGCCTCGGCGTTGAAGCGGCGGATGGCGGCGAGCATCCGGTAGAAACGCGGGTTTAAGAGATTGCGGCGCTGGGCAAAGAGGTGGTTGAGCGAGGAGCCGCAGAACTCGATGCCGGAATCGGCGTGCCGCACGCTGAACGACATCGAAGTCGGCTTGATGGGGACGGCGAGTTCGCGGAAGAGCCGCGTGAGCAGCGGATAGGTGACTTGGTTGAACACCATGAAGCCCGTGTCGATCGGCACCTCGCGGCCGGTGCCGGGCTCGGTCGCCGTCACGGTGTGGGTGTGGCCGCCGATGTGGGCGTTCTGCTCGAACAGCGTGATCGCGTGATCACGCTGCAGGAAATGGGCGCAGCTGAGGCCTGCGATGCCGGTGCCGATGATGGCGGTTTTCGTCATGGAGTTGGTGCCCCTATCACTACGGGCAAGTCCGCCCGCCGGATTCAAATCACCGGCGGCTTCGGCGGGGTCTTGGCCTGCAGTTCATGCGCGAGTTCCGTCACATCTTTGTGCAGGGCGGGACCTTCCTTTTTCTCGGGCAGGCTAGTCTGCGCGGCGGCTGCGGTGGCCACGGCGAGGGCGGCGGCCGCGGGCACGACTTTTTTGAGCGAGGAATAGGAGATCTCGGGGTGCAGCGAGGCGGCGCGCTTGGCGGCGGCCACGGAGGCGTGGTGATCGGCGTGCATGCCTTCCTCCAGGACGGCCGGGGGCACGGGTTTCAGGCCCCAGATGAAGCCGGTGTAGGCGAGGAGCTTCAGGCCGTAGTAGGTGGGATCGATTTCCCACCAGTAAAAACCGTTGCGCGTGGAGCTCTGGTAGCGGTGGTGGTTGTTGTGCCAGCCTTCGCCGAGGGTGATGGCGGCGAGGATCGCGCTGTTGCGCGAGTCGTCCGTGGTCTGGAAGCGGCGGCGACCCATGAGGTGGGCCATGGAGTTGATGCAGCCCGTGCCGTGGAAAAGCGCGGTGGTGCTGATGAAGAAGCCCCAGACGAGAAGCTGGCCGCCGTTGGTGCCAAGGCCGGGGGCGTAGGCCGCGAGCAGGCTGCCGAGCCCGAAGAGCGCCGCGGCGAAGAGGATGGGCACCACGAGGTCAAAGCGGTTGAGCCACACCAGCTCCGGGTATTTGGCGAGGTCCTTGATCTTGGAGTAATCGGTGGGGAAATTCCGCCGGCTGGTGATCCAGCCGATGTGCGACCACCAGAAGCCGTGCACATGGGGCGAGTGGGCGTCCTCCGGTTCGTCGCTGTGCTGGTGATGGTGCCGGTGATGGTAGGCCCACCAGAGCGAGCCGCGCTGCACGGTGGTGCCGGCGAAGACGGCGAGCAGGAACTGGCCGAAGCGCGAGGTGCTGTAGGTCTTGTGCGAGAAATAGCGGTGGTGCACGCCGGTGACGGCAAACATGCGGATGAAATAGAGCGCGACCGCGGTCCAGACGGCGAAGGCGCTGGCGCCGACCCAGATGACACCGAGGCAGCCGGCGTGCAGGAAGACGAAGGGCAGCACCCTCACCCAGTCCACGCGGTCGGGCTCGGCGCGCATCTTTTCGGCCCCATCGGGGCAGTAATCGGAGTCAATCCACTGCACGAGGGCAGCGGCGGCGCGGCGAAAAAAAGAGGCTGAAGCTGGCATGAGTCGCGGGGAATGAACCGCCGGAAATCGCGCAGCGCAAGCTGTGTTTGCGGGGGCGGGCGATTTTTTGGCACCGGGCGGGCGCTTGCCATGGCCGGGCGGGCCGGCTTGGCTGCGCGGCGTGAGCGACCACACCGTATCGCCCTTCGATCCGCCGCCGGTGCGGCGGCGCGAAATTTTCGGCTGGAGCTGCTTCGATTTCGCGAACTCGGCGTTCACGACGATCATCATCACGGTGGTGTATGCGGTGTATTTCACCGAGGTGGTCGCGCGCGGCGAGGCGCAGGCGGCCGGCTGGTGGGGCACGGTGCTGGGGGTCTCGCAAATCAGCGTGCTGCTGGCCGCGCCGCTGGTCGGGGCGCTGGCGGACGTTACGGCGCGCAAGAAGGACTTTCTCATGGTCACGGCGGCGAACTGCGCGCTGGCGACGATCGGTTTGTATTGGGCCGGCCCCGGTGACCTGTGGCTGGCGCTCGGGCTGGTGCTGGTGGCGAATATCGCCTTCTCGCTGGGCGAGAACCTGTGCGCGGCCTTTCTGCCGGAGATCAGCACGCCCGCGACAGCGGGGCGCATCTCCAGCTACGGCTGGAGCTTTGGGTATCTGGGCGGATTGCTGAGCCTGGTGCTGGCGCTGATCATCATCCGCAGCGGCGAGGGCCGGGTGCCGTGGACTTTCGTGATGACGGGGGTATTTTTCCTCAGTGCTAGCCTGCCGACGTGGCTGCTGCTGCGGGAGCGGGCGCGTCCCCGGTCGAAGCCCGCCGGAACGGGCTGGCTGGCGCTGGGCGGTGGCCAACTGGCGCAGATGATGCGCGAGCTGCCGAAGCACCGCACGCTGCTGATTTTTTTCGGCGCGATGACGCTGTTCCTCGCTGGGCTGACGGCGGTGGTGGCGTTTGCGGCGGTGTATGCGACCGCGGTGCTGGGCATGATGCAGGGCGAGATCATCGGGCTTTTTGTCGTCCTGCAGCTGGCCGGGGTGGCCGGGGCGTATGGCTTTGGCGTGTTGCAGGACCGGATCGGGGCCAAGCCGGCGCTCGTGGTCTCGCTGGTGCAGTGGATCGTGGTGTGCGTTTGGGCGGCGGTCTGCACCACGAAGACCGAATTTTACATCATCGGCATGATTGCCGGGGCGGCCATGGGTTCGCTCCAGTCCTCCGGCCGGGCCGTGGTTTCGTCGCTCACGCCGCCCGGCCGTGGCGGGGAGTTTTTCGGCTACTGGGGTTTTTTTGGCAAACTGGCCGCGGTGATCGGCCAGCCGGTCTTTGGGTGGGTGGCGGCGACGGCGGGGTTCCGGTCGGCCATCTTGGTGAATGCCGGATTTTTCCTCGCCGGCTTGCTCATAGTGCTGGGGCTGAGCCTGAAACCGGGCGCGGCGGACGATCGCGCCAACGGGCCTTAAGCCACATTTTCACCGCCAACGCTGTTAAGGTGAGAATATTCCGGGTTTAGTCCCGCGGCTGGCCTCCTCCCGGGGTATCGGGGTCCGTGGCCACGAGGGCACTCAACAATACGAGGATGATAACGGCGATAAGCATCTGCTTGGTGGTGTAGTCGAACCGGCCTGAAACGCATAAAAGTGAGCAAGTTCCAAACCAAATCAAATACCTCCTGTCGGGTGCCGGCCTGCCCGCATCACTCCGGCCGGAACAGTTCGCCGGGCGGGCAATTGGGATTTTAAGGCGGTGAAGCCGCCGTCGATCACGAGGTTGCTGCCGGTGATGAATTCGCCGCGCTCGCCGGCGAGGAAGAGGGCGAGTTCGGCGATGTCCTCCGGGCGGCCGAGCCGGGTGAGGTGGGTGGCCATGAACCGTCGCGACTTCCTCCTTCGCTCTTCCCTGATGGTCACCGCCGGGCTGGTCAGCCGGTCCCCGCTTGGCGCCAAGCATGCGCCCGCAGCGCAGCCGCCGGTCACCGCCTTTCATCCGTTGCGGCGCAATGTTGGCTATTTCACCGGGCGCGGCGGCGCCATCGGCTGGCTCGTCAACAACCATGCCGTGCTGGCGGTGGACACGCAGTTTCCCGACACGGCGGCGGCCTGTTTTGCCGGCTTGCCCGACCGTGACGACCGGATGGTGGATGTGGTGATCAACACACACCACCACGGCGACCACACCGGCGGCAACGGCGTCTTCCGGCCCGTGGCCAGGACCATTGTCGCCCAGGCAAACGTGCCGCGGCTCCAACTCGCTGCCGCGGAGCGCGCGGGCACTGTGGACCGGCAGGTTTATGCCAATGAGACTTTTCCCGATGCGTGGCGCCGCGAGCTTGGCGACGAAGTCGTCAGCGCACAGCATCACGGGCCGGCGCATACGAGCGGCGATGTGATCGTGTATTTCGAGCGCGCCAACGTCGTCCACATGGGCGACCTGATGTTCAACCGGCTCTATCCTGGCATCGACCGGCCTTCCGGCGCTTCCATCCGCCGGTGGATTGGGGTGCTGGAGGAGAAGGTGAAAACCTACCCGACCGACGCGATCTACACCTTCGGTCACGGCAGCCCGGCCTTCGGTGTCACCGGCGGCCATGCGGAGCTGCCGGTCTTCCGCCATTATCTCAGCGGCCTGCTGGCCCACGTCGAAAAAGAAATCGCCGCCGGGAAGGAGAAGGCCGAGATCGTTGCGCTGGAAAACCTGCCGGTCTTCCCCGAGTTCCAGACGCCGCTGCCCAACCGCCTGGGCATCAACCTGAGCGTGGCTTACGACGAACTGACGGAAAAGGCGGGTTAATCCGGCCGGCGGTTCAGGCCGGCGTGCGCAGCACGGCGCGCACCGGGGCGGCATCGCCGCCGCTCACTTTGAGCGGTAGGGCGATGAGTTCGTAATCGCCGGGTTCGGCTGCGTGCAAATCAAGGTTTTCCAAGATCAGTATTCCGGCCCGGCCCAGCGCGTGGTGCATCGGCAGTTCGCGACTTTGCAACGGGTCCACGGAAGGCACGTCGAGGCCGATGAGCCTCACGCCCAAGGCGGCCAGCTTGGCTGGCATTTCGCCGGTCAGCAGCGGCCAAGTTAGGGGAAACTTGCCGGGCTCAATCCACGCGTCGGTGCGAAACAAGAGCCGCGTGGTGTCGCCGGGGCTGAGTCCGGCCAGCAAGTCCGGGGTGAGCGCCCCGCGGCCGCGGGCATCAATCACCCGGCAGGTGCCGAGGTAATGCGACAGCTCCACCGCATCGATCTTCGCACCGTGGTCATCGTAGTGCCACGGCGCATCGGCGTGCGTGCCGTTGTGCACACTCAGGCTGAGCTGGCCCACGTTGCAGGCATGGCCGTCGGCGATGCACGCATTCATCTGAAAATGGGTGGGCGCATCACCGGGCCAATGCGGCATGGCGGAGTGCAGCGGGCGGGAGATGTCGATGAGCGGCATGTCAGGGGGGCAGGTTGCGCGGGTGGCGGGAAGGATTCATGCCGACGTTCGAGCATGATGGTCCGCAGGCGGGCCACGGCTTCGCGGCATTCGTCCTCGGTGTTGTAAAGCGGAGCCGGGGCGAGACGGATCAGGTTGGGCGGGCGGAAATCCGGCACGACCCCGGCGGCTTTGAGCGCTTGGCAGATGCGCCAGGCATCGGGGTGGGCGAGGGCAAGGTGGCCGCCGTGTTCGGAATCCGGGCGCGGGGTCGCCACCGTGAAACCGTGGGCGGAAAGTTCGCGTTCGACTTCCGTGCGCAGCAGGCGGGTGAGTTCCAATGATCGGGCCCGCAGCGCGCCAACACCGCCGGCCTCGGCGATCAGTTCGAGCGAACCGGCCAGCGGGGCCAGTGCGAGCATGGATGGCGTGCCGATGTGCAGGCCGGCGGCGCCCGCGGCCGGTTCATGCTTGGCGTGCATCGCAAAACGGCGGTCGGCGCGCACGCCCCACCAACCGGCAAGGCCGGGCGGACGGTGAAAGTGTCGGCGGTTGAGATACAGGCCGCCGATCGCCCCCGGACCGGCGTTGAGATATTTGTAATGGCACCAGCAGGCGAAATCCGGAGCGATGCGGCCGAAGTCGTGTGCGACCGCGCCGATGCTGTGTGAGCAATCAAACCCGATCAGGATACCCCGCGCATGCGCCGCACGGGTGAGCTTTTCCAGATCAAGCAACTGACCGCTGGCGAAAAGCACGGCGGGAAACAGGGCGAGCTGGACGTCCGGGGTCATTGCCGCCACGAGATCCTCGGTGCGCAGGGTCAGTCCGTCGCGCGAAGGCGCCAGTTTCAGGTGGATCGCGGGATCGAGTCCCCGCAGCCGCAGGTGGCTTTGCAGGGCATGGAGGTCGGAAGCAAAATTCAGGGGATCGGCGAGAATCGTGCGGCGCGCTGCGGACGGATCATAGAGCGTCGCGAGCAGTTGGTGCAGGTTGACCGTGGTTTGCCCGGTGACGGCGACTTCATCCGGTGCCGCCCCGAGCAGCGGTGCAACCTGTGCCGCCACCCGTTCAGTCCAATCCAGCCAGGCGGGCTCGGTGTCGGTCCAACCGCCCACTCCCAGCCGGCGCCAATCAGCCATGGCCTGCATGAGCTTTTGCTCGGCCCGGCGGGAGAGCAGCCCCAGGGAATTTCCATCGAGATAAATCTGGCCCGGCGGCAGGTAAAACTCCGCCCGCAGGCGCGCCCAAGAATCAACGTATCCGGGATCGGACATGGCCACAGGATTGGATGAACCCGACCGGGCGCAAATCCCAAACCCGCGGTTTACAGCTTGGCGTCAAATGGGTGCCGTGCTGCACTCCGCGCCTTCCCCATGGCCGACAATTCATCCGCCCCCGTTCGCACTTGGAGCGAATTTAACCGCCGTTGGGCCGGCGTGCACAACTTCCTCATGGCCGGCGAGTGCGTGCCTTTTGCCTATGAACTGCCGCCGCTCGCGCGGGTGGTGGAGGAGCTGCGGGCCGATCCCGATGCGCGCATTACGCCGGGGGTGAAGGGCGACCGGTTGAACCTCACCGACATGGCGGCGGAGTTTCGCGCGCAGCCGGTGGCGGAGGCGCTGCGGCGGCCTTTCGCGCTGGCGCATTTTTCGCTCGCGCGGTTCGACGCGCCGGGGCGGTGTCTGCACGGTTTCACCGCCGCGGTGCTGGAGCGATGGCAGGCGGCGCTGCGCGCGGCGGGGTTCACCTGGGAGCGCTGTTATCCGATTGTTTTCATCAGCGGCATCGGCTGTGCGACGAATTACCACATGGACTTTTCGCATGTGCTCGCCTGGCAGGTTTACGGAACCAAGCGGTTCTGCGGCCTGCGTGATCCCGACCGGTGGGCGCCGCACGAGGTGCGGGTGAACTACCAGCCGGAAGGTTTCGCGAAACCGGCGGCCATCGCCGAGGCGGATGCCGAGTGTTTCACGATGCGGCCGGGCGATGTGCTCTGGAACACCCTGCTCACGCCGCACTGGGTGGAGGCGGGCGCGGAGGTGGCGATGAGCATCAACCTCTCGCATGGCGGTCTGCGGCTAAATGGCGAACTCTGCCCGCACGAGGCCGAACTGGTGGCGCACCGCGGCGCGAATCCCGTGGCGGTGCGGAGCTGAACGGGCCATGAACGGCGCCTGCGAATTGCCGGCGTTGCCCCGCTTGCGGCTCGATCTCGCGGCCGGAGTCCGGTTGCTGCATCCGGCGACCATGGACTACACGGTGCTGGCCAACACAATTGCGGCCGAGTTTCGCGGGCTGGACGCGGCGGTTGAGGTTCGCAGCGAGGCGGACGCCGCGGTGCTGACCGGGACGGCGGGGGTGATCGTGCTGGGCAACCTGATGGAGAGCGCGCTGGTGCGCCGGTTGTATTTCGGCGGTTATGATTTCACCGATTTTGCGTTTCCCGGTCCCGATGGCTTCACGTTGCGCACGATTCGGGATCCCTTTGGGACCGGCGCGCATGTGCTCCTCGCCGGTGGCAGTGACCTCGCCGGGGTGCGCGAAGCCGGACACCGGCTGGCGGCCCGCATCCGGCGCGAAGGATTGGTGACGGGTTACTGCAATGAAGTCCGGCTGGGCCGCTGGACGAGCGCGGAGGATTTGGAGCCGGCGCAGTTCCTCGCCGACACCGAGGAGGTTTGGCAGCGGGTCGGGGCGTCGGGCAGCTGGGAATACATGGAGCGGATCGCGCGCTGCGCGACCGGCTATCTGCGCACGGCAGACGAGCGCTATCTGCGGCTTTTTCGACGCGAGCTGCGGCATTTTACGACCCACGACGTGCAGGCGCCGAATCCCGAGGCACCGGTCATGCTGCACGGCCGGATGTATCAACTGATCATGGCCTGGGATCTCGTGCAGGATCATCCGCTGTTTTCGGACGAAGACCGGCGTGAATTCGACGCGATGTTCCTGCGAGCGGCGCGTTCGCCCGAGGGCGCGGCGCAAATCCGCGAGGTCGCACAGACGGTGGCGGTGCGGATGAATCACGATACCCGCTCCGCGCTCGATGCGTTTTTCGTCGGCCGCTATTTCTCCCGCCGCCACGGTTTGGCTGAGGCGGCGGAGTGGCTGGGATTGGCGGAGCGGTTGTTTGCGCCGCAACTCGGGAGCGCGAAGCCGGTGGAGGACTCCTGGGGCCATCAATGGGTGGCGTCGCTGCACAACACCCTGGTCTATGCGTTGGCGACGGGCCGGGAGGATTATCTCGCGTCCGCGGCATTCCGCGCCGCGGCGGAGCGCGCGCTGCTGGCGCACGGTGCGGAAGGGCCGCGGGTTTATCTGGCCAACTGCGCCGCCGCCACCGGCGACTCCGGGTGGCTGAGCTTGGAGCCGGACGGCGAGACCTTCGTGCGCCGCGCCGCGCAACTGCGGCTCAGCGTGCCGCTCCAGCCCGGACGTCCCGCATATTTTGAGGAAGTGCTGCGCTCTTTCGCGGTGGGAGCGGAGATCCGGCGCCGTGACGATTTGCTTGGAGTGAGAGTGGCGCCGTTGGATGCTTGCTGGCACCGCACGATCGAGACTTCGGTTTACAATCCCGACGGCATCTTTGCGGTCACCGCTTCACCGGAGGACGGATTCGATAAAATCTCCATCCGCGAGGGTTGGGCGGCGGCGGATTTTCAACTCCTGCTCGACGGCATCTCCGGCGGCCATCACGCGTTTCAGGATGCCAACTGTCTCGTGCGTTTGCGCGAGGGCGGGACGGAGTGGTTTGCGCCGACGGCGGGCTACCAGCATTCCGTCAGCATCCGGGCGCAGAACGGTGTGCAGGCCACGCTGAACGGCGCCGGCCCAGGCCGGCAGCACCGCTATGCCCGGCGCTGCTGGCACGGCGAGAAAAGCGGATTCATGGCATGCGCCAGCGCCTTGGAGGAATTGGGTGACGCCGACTGGACGCGTTGCTTCCTGCGACGGCGCGGAGCGTGGACCCTGATCATCGACCGCGTGACGGCGAAAGGCCGCGGCGAGATGCTGGTGGAGCGCTTCTGGCGTCCGCAGGGGCACGCGGTTATGCGGTGCGACGGTTTCGATTGCACGTCGTCTGCGGCGCAAGACCGGCAGCAATTGCATGTGACGTCTGATGTGGTTGCGCTCGGCGGAGAGTGGCGCGGCGGCGAGCCGACGGAGCGGATCCGGCTGGCGGTGGAGCCGGGCGATACTTTTGCGTTTGCGGCCCTGCTGTGGTGCGACGAAGCACCGAGAGCCGGGCTGCGCTTGAAAAAGCAAGACGACGGCTGGCGCATCGGCGAAGCCCTGGTGACGCTCACCGCGCAGGGTCTGCGGGTGTGGGCGGATGGTTTCGACAGTGCCTTTCCGGACGATGGAATCCCGGTGGCGAACAAGCCGCTGCGGCTTCTGCCGTTGGCGGTTTCAGGATCGGACATCCCATTCGCGGGTTGGCAGTGCCGGGTTTCGGATCAGCCGGTCACGGCAGTGGCGGGCGACGCCAGCAATGGCTGGGTGGCCGGTGCTGCCGATGGCTGGGTGGCGGCGTTTGATTGCGGAGGGCGCGAATGTTGGCGAACACGGCTGACGGGTGCCATTCGCGCGCTGGAATTTATTCACGACGGCGTGCTGGCAGGCGGAGATCAGGGGGCGCTCGTTTATCTTGGTGCGAGTGGTGAGCCGATTTGGACGATGGAGCTGCCGTGGGTGACGTTGCCTTGGGCTTATTGGAGCGAAGGCCGCAGCCGGATTTTGGAAATCGCCGTCGCGGACATGGATGACGATGGCGAGCAGGAGATCCTGGTCGGCAATGCGGACCGCCGGGTCTATGCCTTCGACCGGGCCGGCCGGTTAAGGTGGAAGCACGCGGTCGAGTGGGGGGTGTTTACCGCGATGTGGCCGGCGCGGCATGAAGGCGCGTTTGCCCTGCTGGGCGGCACGGCGCGGCCTTCGATTTTTGGCCGGCTTATTTTGCTGGGTGCCGACGGTCGCTTGCGCGGGCATTTCAGCCGCGCCGATCTCACCTGCTGGTCGCTGCCTTCGGGCCTGCGCGATCTCCACCGGATGAAAATGGTTGATGAAACCATGACCTTTGCCGCAGTGGACACGAATTGTCGGCAATTGATCGCTTACGATGCCACCGGGCGAATTTGCTGGGATGCGGACCTCGCGGCGGGTGCGACGGCGCTAACGGAGGATGCGGCCAGCGGCAGGATTTTTGCGGCGTCGGAGGCTGGGTATGTCGCCGGCTTCGAAGCTGCGAGCGGTCGGCGAGAGTGGACGACTTGGCTCGGCGGCGCAACCCGGTTGCTTTGGTGGACACCCGGCAGCGGTCTGCAAGCGGTGATGCCCGACGGGGTGATATCGTGTCTTTCGTCTGCCGGCGAAGTGCGGAGCAGGATGAATTTGGGCAGTCCGGTCACGGCCGTGCCGCGGCCGGGCAATCATCGCGGAACCGGTCGGAAGCTGATTCTGGGCTCGGCGGACGGATGGTTGTTTGTGATTTAGCCACGGAGACGCAGAGGCACAGAGCCCAAGCAAGCTGCGATTTCTCCGTGTCTCCGAGCCTTGGCGGCCAATTAGAGCCCGATAAATCAAACTGTGGCTGTCGCACTGAGGCGCGGTAGCGCCGGTAGGGTCCGCTCTCCGAGCGGACCGCGGCCTGCCCGGATGCACCGTAGGCGCACAAGGGCTTGCTCGCCTCTGGCGAGTCAGGCCCTACCTGTCCGGTGGCCATGACATTTATAAACCGCCACACAGTTAGAAGAAGTCGGTGATTTTTTGGATCGTGCGCTTCACCGTGTAGGCGTCCACGCGGGTCCAGCCGTGCACCGGGAGGCAGGCTTGGTCGGCGGTATCGATGCGCTTGTGGCGGATCTCGACCTCGAGCGGGCCGGGCAGGGTGAAGGGCTTTACCTGCGCGCGGTTGCGCGCGGCCTGCTGCGCGGCGGCCTCGATTTCCGCGAGCACGCGGCGGGGGTGTTTGCTGAGCGCGGCGTTCCAACTGTAGCCGATCTTGGTCGTGACGGTGGTGATGCCCGGGAAGAATTCGCGGGCCTCGGCCACGCACTTGTCGTCGCTCGCAACGAACAACGCCGGCACGCCAAGGGTGCCGGCCACCGCGGCATCGATGGCCAGCTCGCCGACTTCGCGGCCGTTGAGCTTGATCCATTGGTAGGTGGCGCTGCTGAAGGTGTGCGCCAGCGGCGCGGCGACGGTGTTGTCGCGCGCGTGGTAGCCGATGAAGAGGAGTCCGGCGAAGGTGGCGTCGAGCATCGCCAGGCGCTGCGCGTGCAGGCCGTGGAAGATGTCGCACCGCTCGTCGAGTTCCTCGTAAACGAGGTTCACGCCGCGGCTGTGGTTGTCCCACACGATGACCTGCGTGGCGCCGGCGTTGAAGAGCCCGCGGGCGGTGGCGCTGGCCTCGGCCGTGGCCTGCCGGCGGGCGAACTCATATTGGGCGGGCGCATCGTTGAGCGTGCCGCCCGGGGCGCCGACGACGCCGGCCGGTCCTTCACAGTCAACGGCGATGACGAATTTCATGGGGATTATCCAAACCAACTTTTCCGCGGATGGCGCGGATAATCGCGGATGAAATCTGAGTCTGGCTGCTTCCTGTCATTCTGAGCGCAGCGAAGAATCCAGTGTGATGATCGGAGGCAATGAAACTGCGCAGGCCCAATTGGATTCTTCGCTGCGCTCAGAATGACAAAACAAGGGGAGGATTCAGATGACCTCAAGGTAATCTTTGTCCGGCAGGGCGGGGAAGGGCGCGGTGGGGAGCGTCTGATACCAGAAGGCGGTGGAGCACAGGTCGTCCTGCAGCGGCAGGTAGCGGCCGCCGCTGCGCCAGCCGAGCGCCTGGATGGTGACGCGCAGCTCCTGCTCGAAGCGCACCGGGTCCATCAGGTGCCAGCGATACATCGCGAAGCGGGTCTGCGAGCGGTAGACGCCGTCGGGCCGCAGCACTTGGTGCAGGCCGACGTGCGGCGTGCAGAATTCCTGATACTGCTTTGTCTCCTTGTTCTCGAAATTGTAGGAGCCGCAGAAGTAGTCCTCGGTGCCGGTGCCGCAGATGGTCGGCCAGTCCTTGTCGCCGTCGAAGTAAAACTTGATCTCGCCCTCGCCCCACCAGTTGGAGTTGTTGACGCCCCAGCCCATGACCGTGCCGACGTAGTGGCCGCGGCCGCGCACGCCGTCGATGAGGGTGTAGTCGGTCTTGTAGGGCAGAGGATTGCTGCGGCGGAATTGGGCGTGGAAATAGGCGCAGTCCGCGGGCACGTCGGTCAGCGTGTAGTTGACCTGATAGTAGAGCGTCATGTCCTCCGCGCCGATGTTGGTCATCGTGATGCGGCAGCGTTTGCGGAAGGGCATCTCCCAGTAGCAGTTGAAAGCGCTGCCGGGATTCACGCAGACAGGCAGTGAGACGAGCGGGGAGTAGCTGCCCCAGGGCATGCCGAAGAAATCGCCCACCGGGCATTCGACGGAAGGGTTTTCCTGATCGTCCCAATAGATGCGCAGGATACTGAAGCGCCACGGGCCGGTGGGTGTCATCCAGATCTGCTGGATGGCGCCGCTTTCGCGGATGTCGGCGACGGTGAAGGTCTCGCCGGCCTTGATGCGGACGGAGGGGGAAATCTTCCAGCCGCGGCCGAGGTCGCGGGCGCACACCGCGCCGGTTCCTTCCGTGGCCATGCCGCCGGCGCCTTTCGCGCCGTTGAAGTTCTCGGCGCTGATGGAGCGGGTGCGCGCGGACGAGAGACGACTGAGGTTGCCGAGGTGAAGGCCGAGACCGTTGAAAGCATTCATTGGTGCGGCCGGAAGACTGAGCGAACCGGCGCGCCCGATGCAGTCTTTTTGTGTGTGCTAAACCCGGGTCAGGCGCCGCCGGTGCGGGCCTTGTGGCGGGCGACGCTGGCGTCCCAGAACTGCGGCAGTTGGGTGAGATGCACGCGCCGTGAGGCCGGACCGCCCTCCAACATCGCCGGCAGGTAGGGCGTGCGCAGGCCGAAACCGTAGAAATGCGAGTCGCCGTAGCCGATGAGGTCGTCGATCTCCTGTGTCGTGCGGGCGCGGCGGCCTAGGTTCATGGTGAACATCCGGCGGGCCTTGCCGCCGCCAAAGGAGGCGTGCAGGAGGCGGTGGTTGAAGATGAGCACGTCGCCCGGCTCGCTCTCGAGCGCTTGGGCGGGCAGGTCGCGTTGATGGCGGCCCCACTGGTTGTCGGCGTCGCGCAGGGTGTCGTCCACCCACTGGGTCATGCCGGCGTCGGTGTGGGAACCCGGGATGACGCGCAGACAGCCGGTGTTGCGCGTCACGGAGTCCAGGTAAAACGCCAGCTTGATGTAGCTGTTGCTGGGGAAGGTCGTGTCGCGGTGCCAGGTGGTTTCGCCGGTGTAGTAGTTGCCGTCGCTCCCCATGTAGTTGAAGTCGGGGCCGAGCAGGTTGGCGAGCGCGGCGTGGATGCCCGGGTGGTCGAGCAGGGCGCACAGGCCGGGCCGGTGCTCCACGAACTGCACGATCATCGTGCGCTTGGTGCCGTCGTGCTTGAGGCCGAGCTGGGGGAACACCGCCTCGAACTCGGCGATGATCCGGTCTAGTTCAGGCTTCACCAAGCCGGGGAGCTTGAGGAAACCGAAGGTTTCAAAAAAGGCGCGCTGCTGGGCGAGAGTGGGTTGATCCATGTTCTGCTATCAGTCTGGTCTCGAATCCGTGTGCAACGGCAGACTACTTTGAACAATCACGCGGCCGGGGCGGTCTTGGCCTCGTCCTTGTATTTTTTGCCCTGGCCGCCCCACCTGTCGCAGCCACCCTCACCGCTGGGGCGGACGCTGGGTTTTTGGATGTCGGTGTAACCGAGGTAGGCGTAGGGATCGCGGCCGGCGACGACGATGATGTCGCGGTAATTGTAGCGGGCGTTGTGGTCGCCTTCCGGGGTCTTGCCCCAGGGCAGGCGCGACTCGCAGCTCATGTAGTGGTTGACCAGCGCGCGGCGGTAGGTGCCGGCTGTCGCCCGGTTGGGCAGCGAGCGGTGCAGCAGGTAGCCGTTGAAGATGACGACCGAGCCGGCCTCGACCTCGACCGGGACGGCCTCGTCGTCGCGATAGGGGAAGTTGACCGTCTCCTCACCGCAGTCAAAGCGGCGGTCGCCGTGCCACTGTTGCTCCCAGATGATGCCGGAGCGGTGCGAGCCGGGCAGCACCCACAGGCAGCCGTTCTCCTGCGTGGCGCGGTCAATCGCGATCCAAGCACCGGTGAGCGAGCGGTCGCGGGTGGGGATGTAGTCCTCGTCCTGGTGCCAGGCCTGGCCGGGTTTGCCGGAGGCCTTGATGAAGAGCATCGACTGCATGCACTTCACGTTGGGCCCGATCACCGTCGTGAGCGCCTGCACGGTCGGCCGGTTGTGGATGGCCTGCACCATCACATCCGAGAGCTTGTGCGGAAAATGGATGCAGAGAAAACGCTGCAGGACGGAATCGTCCGGCTCGGCGGGATCGGCCTTCGGGTGGTCGGGCAACTCGCCGCGATCACCCCGACAAATACTGGTCGATTCCTGCTTGAGCTCCCCGATCTCGGCGGGCGTGAAGGCGTTCTCGAGCACGAGATAGCCGTTGGTTTCGAAAAAGGCTTTCACTGCCGCGGGATCGGCGTCGGGGCAGAAATACCCCGGCGGACGGACGGCCGGAAACTGGTTGCGGCGGGTGCCGGCAAAGCCGGGCGTCGCGACGACGAGGTTGCGGGGCGGGGTTTCGAGGGTTGCGGAACTCATGAAGTCCATATCCAATAACATACAAACATGCCGCGCGCTAGCCACAGCCTGCTTAAAAACATGCCCATAAGAATACGGGCGGCGAATTCACCCCGCGTGATGTTCGGCGACGTCGTCTATGCCCCCGGCGGCACCTGCGGCCCGCGGGTGCAGCAGGAATACCAGTTGGTCGTGCTCGTGGAGGGCGGGGTGACGGCGGACGTGGAGGGACAGGAGCGCCGGCTGCAACCGGGCGAGGTGGGGTTGTTCCTGCCCGGCCGGCGGGAGATGTTTAACTTCGCGGCCGACCGCAAAAGCCACCACACGTGGTGCTCGGTGCATCCGGCGCTCGTGCCGGCGGAGCTTGCGGAGGCCTGCCGCCGCGCCGCACCGGTGCTGCCGGTTTCGCGGCGATTGGAGCAGTTGCTGGAAGTCGGCCTCGCCATGCCGTTGACCGGCGGCGCCCAAGGCGACGGGCTCATCGACGCGGTTGGCTTGGCTTGTCTGCAGGCTTACCTCTTCACCGACACGCGGCAGGAGCGGCGCGCGACGGATGAACCCGACGCCCTGCGGCGCGCACTGGCGTGGCTCGGCCAGGAAGGCCACGGGGCGGTGGACTTGCCGGCGCTGGCCCGCGCGGCCGGCGTGTCACCGGCGCAGCTCGTGAAGCTTTTCAAGCGCAACCTCGGCACCACGCCGATTCGTTACGTGTGGGAAACGCGCACGCGCCGCGGCGCGCAACTGCTGCGCGAAACCGGGCTCACGGTCGGCGAGGTGGCGCACCGCTGCGGCTTCCAGACGCCGTTTCACTTTTCGCGCTGGTGCAAACAGCTTCATGGCGTTGGGCCGAAAGCGTTGCGCAGCCGGGCGTGGAATGCCGTGCCGTTGAGATCCGGCTGAGTGCCGCGGTGGCATTTCTGTCTCCAAATCGTCGGTTTGTGACGGGCAGGTCACTGCCGCGTGATAACTCCGTGACGGACGCGGGTAGGCGTTGACGGCGGTTTGTCGGCGTGGTGTTGCTCGGTTTCAAGGCGCACAGGCGCCGCACCGCAATCCACACCAACACCCGATGAATTCGTTTAAATCGTTTCTGCTCCTCCTCCTTTGCTCTGCCATGGCGGCCAAGGCCGCAGCCCAAGGACTGATTGCCGGCCGCGTGGCCGACGCCGCGGGCGGCGGCGCCTTGCCCGGCGCGCAGGTCACCATCCGCGAGACCGGCCAGCGCGCCGCCACCAACGCCCAAGGTGAATACGTGCTCTCAGCGGTGGCCGCGGGCGCTTACACGGTGGACATCTCCTACCTCGGCCACGGCGACGCGAGCGCCGGCGTGACGGTGGTAGACGGCCAGCGGGCGGTGCTGGATTTTCAATTGCGCAGCACCGAGGTCGTTGAGCTTGACCGGGTGGTCATCACCAGCATCCGGGAAGGCACGGCCCGCGCCCTCAACCAGCAGCGCACGGCGGTCAATCTCGCCAACGTCATCGCATCCGACGCCATCGGTCGTTTTCCCGACCCCAATGTCGCCGAGGCGCTCCAGCGCGTGCCCGGCATCGGTGTCGAGCGAGACCAGGGCGAGGGCCGGTTCATCAATATCCGCGGCGCGCCGATCGAGTTCACCGCCGTCACTATCGACGGCGTCTCCCTGCCGTCACCCGAGCCCGACACCCGCGCCATCAATCTCGACGTGCTCCCGTCCGATGTGGTCAGTTCGGTCGAGGTCACCAAGGCGCTTCGGCCCGATCAGGATGCCGATTCCATCGCGGGCGCGGTCAACATCCGCACGGAGACACCCTTCGACCACGAAAACCTCCGCGTGCGCGCCATGGCCGGCGCCAGCTACAACGAGTTCGGCGGCACCAGCGACAGTCGTGGCTCACTGACCGCCAGCAACCGTTTCGGCCCCGGCCGTGAGTTTGGCCTGCTGGTTTCCGCCAGCTACTCCAAGACCCGCCGGCAGGTGGACAACGTGGAAAACGCGTGGCTCTACCGGGACCGGCCCGAAGGCGGTGAAGTGGCCACCATCGACGAGACTCTCTTCAAGGATTACGACACGCGCCGCGAGCGGCAGGCGGTGACGACTACCCTCGAGTGGCGGCCGGCCCCCACGACCAAGGTTTATTTCCGCTACGCCTACTCCGAATACACCGACGACGAGTTTCGCAACCGCCTCGGCTTCCAGTGGTCCGACGGTGCCTTGCAACCCGGCGCCACGAACACCGCCGCCACCTACGCGGGCATGCGCATCTCGAAGCAATTTCGGCACCGCATCCTGTGGAACGAGATCAACTCCTGGGTGGCCGGCGGCGAAGCGCAGCTCGGCGCGCTGACCCTCGACGGCGCCGTCTCCTACGCCAAGTCCGTGCAAGACTATCCCTCCCGCAACGAACTACTCTACCGCACCGGCGGCAACATCACGTCCTCCTACGACACCGGCGCCAACCCCGACCAGCCGGTCTATTCGATCTTTAGCACCGGCCAGCATCTCGAACTCAGCCGCTATGGTTTCCGCGAAAACACCTTCCGCATCAACGACACCGCCGAGGACGAGCGCGGCTTTCAGGGCAACGCCACCCTGCCGATCGCGCTCGGCGGGCCAAGCACGGCGGCCAAGTTCGGTTTCAAGTTCCGCGACAAGGACAAAGTCGCCGAAGAGGAGCGCTTCCGCAACCGCGCTGCGGGCGCGGCGCCCAGTCAGGGCATCGCCGCCCTGCTCAGCAACGTGGCTTCGAGTAACTACGACTACGTTTTGGGCCAAAAATTTGATTCGACCCTCGTGAACGCCTATCTCGACGGCGCCCGCGCCGCCTCGCCCCGTCGCGATGACGCCTCGACCACCGCTGACTACACCGCCCGGGAGAAAGTCTGGGCCGGCTACGCCCAGCTCAACTACGATCTCGGCGATCTCAATATCCTCGGCGGTGTGCGGCTGGAGCACACCGATTTCACCGGCTCCGCCCCGCGCTACAATACCAACACGGGTGCGGTCACAACGCAGACCGCCAGCCGTTCCTACTCCGAATGGTTTCCCGCCTTGCACGCCCGTTACAGCCGCGACGGCCGCCTCGTCTACCGCGCGGCGATCACCCGCGGCATCGCGCGGCCCAACTTCCGTGACATCGTGCCCCGCATTGTGGACACGACCGAAGGCGCGGGGACCAGCGTGAACGTCACCCAAGGCAACCCCGCCCTCAAGCCGGCGCTCTCCACCAATCTCGACGCCATGGTCGAATACTACTTCGAGCCCATCGGCTTGTTCTCGGCCGGCCTCTTTCACAAGGATGTGGACGACTTCGTCTTCACCTCCCGAAGCACCGGCACTTTCAACAGCCTGCCCGCCCGCATCAGCCGGCCCGAAAACGCCCGCGGCGGCGAAATCAGCGGCTTCGAGCTGGCCTACCAGCAAAAGTTTGTGCAACTGCCCGGCGCGCTTGGCGGGCTTGGCGTTTACGCCAACTACACTTACACCGATTCCTCGGTGCGCGCGCCCTTCGTTGACAGCACCACGGGTCTTTCCACCCGCTTCCGCACGGTGCAGCTCCCCGGCCAGTCGGAGACCACCTACAATCTCGCCGTCTTCTACGAACGCCACGGACTCAACGCCCGCCTCGCCTACACCTCCCGGAGCGATTTTCTCGACGAGATCGATGTCGAGCGCGGTGCCGATTCCGACCTGTGGTGGAAGGGCCGCGGCCAGCTCGATCTGACCGCCAGCTACCAAGTCACCAAAAGTGTTAATCTTTTCGTGGAATGGAAAAACATCTCGAGCACCGCCGGCGTGCGCTACACCGGCAACCGCCGGCAGGTCGAGGAGTATGAGGAGTTCGGTTACACGCTGTTCGGTGGCGTGAAGGTCAACTTCTGAGCCCCGCCGGAGCGACCGCGGCGGCGCGCTCGACGCCGCCAGGTCCACCGGCATACTCCCCATGATGAAGCTGATAATCGCAGGTGCCATCGCCGGCCTGTTGGCCGGTGCCTCCATCCACGCCGCCGCGCCGGCGGTCGCGCCCCGCGTCGTCACCGAGCCGGTGAAGCACGATACTGACGATCCGGCCGTCTGGATCAACCGGGCCGACCCCGCGGCGAGCCTCGTGCTCGGCACGGACAAGGATGCGGACGGGGCGCTGGTGGTCTTCGGTCTCGACGGCCGCATCCGGCACGACCTCACCGTGCGCGGTCTCGTGCGGCCCAATAACGTGGACATTGCCTACGACGTAATGATCGCCGGCCGGAAGACCGACATCGCGGTGGTGACCGAGCGGTATCCGCACCGCCTCCGGGTTTACCGGCTGCCGGATTTGGCGCCGGTGGACGGCGGCGGCATTCCGGTTTTTGTCGGCGAGCGCGCCCGCGACTGCATGGGCGTCGCCCTCTACACCCGTCCGCAGGACGGCGCGGTGTTTGCCATTGTGAGCCGGTCCGACTTCGGCGCGCCGCGCGAAGGCTATCTCCACCAGTATCGCCTCGTGGACAACGGCGCAGGTGTCCTGCGCGGCCTATTCACACGCGCCTTCGGCGCGTGGAGCGGCCAAAAGGAAATCGAGGCCGTGGCCGTGGATAGTGAACTCGGCTATGTGTATTACGCCGATGAGCAGTCGGGCATCCGTAAATACCACGCCGATCCGCTGGCCGAGGATGCGGAGGATGAGCTGGCGCACTTCGGCCGGGAAGGGTTCGAGCGCGACCGCGAAGGCATTGCGATCCGCGCCACCGGCCCCGGCCGCGGCTATCTGATCGTTGCGGACCAGCAAGCCGGCCAGTTTCGCATTTTCCCCCGGGAAGGCACGCTCGCCACCGGCCCGCACGACCATCCGGAAACCGCCGCTGTCCGGCTTCAGGCTGTGGAGACCGATGGCTGCGAGGTTACGTCTGTTGAGCTGCCGGGTTTCCCTGGTGGGCTGTTTGTGGCCATGTCCACCGACCGCACCTTTCATTTCTATGCTTGGGACGACATCGCCCAAGCGGCGGGCCTGCAACAGCGATGATATCCACCCGAGTGCGCGCGTGGCCACGGCGAGCGTGGGTGCTGGGGCTTTGGTGTGTGATGGTCAACTGGGCGCCGGCGGAAGTGCGTTGGGTCTGGAGCGGGGCCGTGACGGCGGAATCGGTCCGCATCAAGGTGAAGTCAACCGGCTCCGCGCCGCTGGCATTGCGACTCGGTTCGGCTGAAACCAACGGGGAGGGACGTGTGCTCGCCCCGGCGGCCGTGGTGCCTGCGGGTGAGGCATGGGTGGCCGACTATATCGTTGCAGATTTGGAGCCTGATACCGCATACCGCTTCCAGGTGGAGGCGGTTGAAGGCCGCTTCCGCACGTTTCCGGCTGGCCCGGCGTCGTTCTCCCTTGCGCTCGGTTCCTGCGCCGACACCGGTTCGGATCATGCCGTATTCCACACGGTCGCCCGCCATGCACCGCTGTTCTTTCTGCACACGGGCGACATGCACTACGAGAACATCGCCGTGAACGAAGAGCAGAGCTTTCATGCCGCGTTCGACCGGGTGTTGGCTTCGCCGGCCCAGTCGGCGCTGTATCGCCAGGTGCCCGTCGTTTATATTTGGGATGACCACGACTACGGCCCGAATAACTCCGACCGCACCTCGCCGAGCCGCGAGGCCGCGCGCCGCGCCTATCGCGGGGCGGTGCCGCACTACCCGCTGGTCGTGGCGGAGGACGGGCCGATCCACCACGCGTTCACAGTGGGGCGCGTGCGCTTCATCCTGACCGACGCCCGTTCGGAACGCGCGCCTCCAGACATGCCCGAGGGGCCGGCGCGCTCCCTCCTCGGCGCGGAGCAAAAGGCTTGGCTCAAGGCCGAGCTGCTGGCTGCGCGCGACACCCACGCGCTGATCGTGTGGGTCAACACCGTGCCTTGGATCGCCGCAGCTGATCCCCACGAGGGCATCGACCGGTGGAGCGGATTCACGACCGAGCGGGCGGAACTGGCCGCTTTCATCGAGGAGCATGGCATCACCAACCTGTGCATGCTGAGCGGCGACGCCCATATGCTCGCGATTGATGACGGCGGCAACAACCGCTACGGGCCGGCCGGCCGGCCGCTGTTTCCGGTTTTCCAGGCGGCCGCCCTGGATCGGCGCGGTTCCATCAAGGGCGGCCCTTACAGTCATGGCACCTATCCGGGGCCCGGGCAGTTCGGACTGATGCGCATCACCGACGAGGGCGGGCCGGAGATCCGGGTGGAGTGGAGCGGACGCAACCACCGGGACGAGGAATTGCTGCGGCACGAGTTCACGGTGAAGGCGCCGGCGGCGCGTTGATACGCACGGATTGACGCAACTTTGCCTTGTCGCGCTGCCGGGCGGTTGCACGCTGGCTTGCGATGTCCCCTCATCAACCCCGTGGTTGTCTCCGTCTCCTCTTGCCTTTGTTGCTGTTGTCCGCGCCCCTTCGGGCGGAGGAGGACCTGACGGCGGTGTGGCGGCAGGTGACGGCCTTCTTTGCCAAGGAGGCGATGTGGGCGCTGGAGGCGCTTCCGCCCACGCCTGAGGCCGCGACGCAGCGGGAACGCGATTTTTGCCATGCGGTGATCCTGCTCGACCTCCAGCCGCTCACCGAGGCGCGGCTCGACGAGGCCGAGAACCGGCTGCTTCGCCTGATCGCCACCGACGAAGACGAGATCGCCGCCGCGGCCCGCTACTTGATCGCGCGCAGCCGGCAGCTCTACCGGCAGCGGCCCGACCATGCCGGGGCGGCCCGGCTGTATCGTGAGACGATGGCGCACCCCCGCGGCGGTCCTTGGGCGGAACTGGCCCGGGTGAAACTCGCCCTGCTGGAGCTCTACGTGTTGCCGGCAGCGAACCCGCCTGCGCGCATCGCCGCCGCGCGCACGCTCCTGGTCGGCGCCGGAGAGGACTTTACGCGGCGCGACCTGCACCGGTTGATCGCCCGCGCGACCCTTTTCTACGACCTCGATCCCGCGGGGGCCCTCGCCGATCTGCTCGCGGCCGAGGCGATCGGCGGACTGCAGGGCGAGCCCCATGCCGATCAGCTGGTGCAGCTCACCGAACTGGCCTGGGAGTTTGGCCGCACCACGGAGGCGGCCCGTTTTCATGCGCGGCTGGTGGCGGAGCATCCGCGTGATGTGCGGGCCTGGGGTCTCGCGGAAAAGTTATCCGGCCGGCCTGCGCCGGCCCGGGGGAGGTTTGGCCATGCCCCGTAAACCTCGGCTCTGGGTTGCCCTCGGGCTGGCGCTGGCGGCTTACGTTGCGGTCGTCGTGATGGTGTTCACCCGGCCCGGCGCGGCGCTGTCCACCGACAAGCGGCCCGTGATCCGCATCGCGCACTGGCAGGTGGAGGTGGGCCCGCGCGAAGCGATGGAGGCGCTGGCCGCCGCCTACAACGCCCGCAACCCCGACGTGCGCGTCGAGGTGTTGGCCGTGCCGGGCAACGTCTATGTGCAGTGGCTCCGCACGCAGCTCACCGGCGGCGCGGCGCCCGACATCATCGAGTTCGGCTTCTGGCTGCACGGCTCGCGCGACATCCCGGCGCGTTATTTCGCGCCGATCACCGACTACGTCGAGCAGCCCAATCCCTACAACCGCGGCACGCCGCAGGAACATGTGCGGTGGCGCGAGACTTTTCTCGACGGCCTCAAAACCAACGAGGGCTACATCCGCGACCTCAACAACTACTATGCGGTGACGCTCTGCATGCTGAGCATGCGCCTATTCTACAACGCCGACCTGTTGGAGGAAGTCACCGGCTCGCGGGAGCCGCCGCGCACGTATGGCGAGCTGCAGGCGCTCGGCGCCGCCCTGCAGGGCCGCATCAGCCCGCGGGGCGCCGCGCTCGCGCTGTTTGCCGGCAGCAACTTCAACACCAACGTGACGATGGATGTCCTGCTCGCGCGCACGGCGCTGTCGCTGAACCATGCCCGCGACCGGTTCCGGGAGCACGGCGCGGTGACGCGTGATTTCGCCCTCGATTACCTGCGTGGCGGCTGGAATTACCGCCAACCCGAGCTGGAGTCGGGCTTTGCAGTGCTGCGCGAGATCGCGCTGCTCACGCGGCCGGGTTTCCAGCAGCTGGAGCGCGATGCGGCGATGCAGGAGTTCATGCGCGGCGAGGCGGTGGCGATCTACACCGGCACCTGGGATGCCACGAGCCTGCAGAAGCTCTCGCCCTTCGAGTTGGCCGTGGCGGAATTTCCGCTGCCCGACCGCAGCCACCCGGCCGTCGGCGCGCACATGTGGCTGCCGCAGTCGGAGGGGCAGGTAGGCACGGCCGCGCCGTTCTTCCTCAACAACACCAGTCCGCACCGCGCGGCGGCGATCGATTTCATGCGCTTCATGACGAGTGTGCCGGGGAATCAGATCTTCGTGGAGGCGAGCGGCTGGCTGCCTTCCGTCGAGGGGGTTGAGGTGCCCGACCACCTGCGGCCGCACCTGCCACGCCGCGACGGTTGGATGGGTCGGTCCGCGACTCTGCGCGCCTTCGGGGCCGAGACTTCCACCGTCTGGCAACGGCTCGCCCACCGGCTGGTGAGCCGGGAGGGCGGGGTGGACTCGTTTTTGACGACCTTTGAGCCCGCCTTTGCGGCCGGGCTGCGCACCGATCTTGGCCGGGATGCCCGCAACGCCCTCGACAGCATGCGCCGCCAGGTGCCTGCCCTCGCCGGACTCGCCACCCTGGACCGGCTGGAAGGCCCGGACCCCTTGCGTCTGGCCAACCGGCTGGAGCGCGAGTCCAGCCAGCACCTTACCGAGGCGCGCTACTACGAGACTTTGGCGGTGCTCGAAAAGGGTCCGGCCGTCACGCAGTGACGCGCCGGAGGTTGTCGCACACGATGGCGGCGGCGACGGCGGCGTTGAGCGATTCCGCCCCACCGTAGCGCGGGATTGTAATATAATGCGTTACAAACGGGCGGGTCGCGGGCGAGAGGCCGCGGCCTTCGCTGCCGATGACGATCACGGCATCGCGCAGCGGCGCGAGGCCGTGCACGTCGGTGCCCGTGAGATCGCAGCCGAGGACGGGCATGGCGGCGGGCAGATCCGCAAGCGCCGTCGCGGGCTCCGCCGTGTGCACGGTCATGCGCGCGAAAGAACCCATGCTGGCGTTGATCACTTTCTGGGAAAACAGATCGGCGCAGTCGGGCGACAGCACGACCCGGTCGAGCGCGAACCAGTCGGCAATGCGCAGGAGCGTGCCGACATTCCCGGGATCCTGCACGCCGTCGAGCAGGAGGGTGAGACCGCGGGCAAGGCCGGCGGGCGGCAGCGGCCGGCGGTGGATCCGGCCGACGGCCAGCACGCCGGACGGGGTGGGGAAGTGGCTGGCCTTCGCCATTTCTTCCGGGGACAGCCGGTGGGTGGCTTGGCCGGACCAGGCGGCGGTGGCATGGATTTCCTCGAAGACAAATCCGGCCGCCAGCAATTCGCCCACGACCTTTTCCCCCTCGACCACGAACAGACCGGCCGCCTCGCGGTGTTTTTTGTCGCGCAGGGAACGCAGGCGCTGGAGCTCGGCCTTGGTGGGCATGCCGGCAGTGTTGGCGGCGGCGGCGCGGGTGCAATCCTGCGCGTGGTTGCATCCGGGAGAAAAATTCCCCACGTATCGCCGGACTTTCTTATGACCACACCTCTGGGTTGGGGAATACTGGCCACGGGCCGGATCGCGGGAATCTTTGCGCAGGGCGTCGCCCGGTCGCAACACAGCCGGCTCGTCGCCGTGGGGAGCCGTGCGCTGCCCAACGCGGAGCGGTTTGCGCGGGAGTTCGGCGTGCCGCGGGCACACGGCTCCTACGAGGCGCTCTTGGCCGATCCGGAGGTGCAGGCGGTCTATATCGCCGTGCCGCATCCGCAGCACGTGGAGTGGGCGGTGAAGGCCGCCGAGGCCGGCAAGCACATCTTGTGCGAGAAACCGATCGGCCTGAACCGCGCGGAGGCGATGGTCATCGCCGAGGCGGCGCGCGAGCACGGCGTGCTGCTGATGGAGGCGTTTATGTATCGCTGCCACCCGCAGACGGCGAAGATCGTGGAACTCGTGCGCAGCGGGGCGTTGGGCGAGGTGAAGCTCGTGCAGGCGTCGTTCGGCTTCAACGCCCCCTTCAACGCCGCCTCGCGGCTCTGGTCCAACGCGGCCGGCGGCGGCGGCATCCTCGATGTCGGCTGCTATCCCGTCTCGATGGCCCGGCTGATCGCCGGCGCGATGAACGGGCTGCCGTTTCTTGATCCGGTGGCGGTCACGGGCGCGGGGCAGTTGCACCCGGAGACCGGCGTGGATGCCGTGGCGGCGGCAACGCTGAAATTTGCCAACGGTCTCGTCGCCCAGGTGGCGACGAGCACCGCGGTGGGGCAGGACAATTCCCTGCGCATCTACGGCACCGCGGGGATGCTGCACGTGCCTTCGCCGTGGATTCCCCCGAGCGACGGCCAGGCGGCAAAACTCCACCTGCACAAGGACGGCAAGGTGGAGGACATCGAGATCGTCACCCCCGCTGCGCTCTACGGGCTCGAAGCCGACGCCGTGGCCCGGGCGCTGGCCGCGGGCCACCGCGAAACCGCGGCAATGAGCGTGGCCGACACGCTGGGCAACATGGCGGCGCTCGATGCGTGGCGCGCGGCCATCGGTCTCGTTTACGAACAGGAAAAACCGGAGAACTTTCACCACACCCACGCCCGCCGCCCGCTGCGGCGCCGCCCGGGTCCGTTGATTCCTTCCGCCGCCATCGCCGGCCTCGCCAAGCCCGTGTCGCGCCTGATCATGGGCTGCGACAACCAGGAGACGATGGCGCACGGTGCGGCCGTGTGGGACGACTATTATGAACGCGGCGGCCTGACCTTCGACACGGCGCATATCTACGGCGGCGGGCTGCAGGAGAAGCTGCTCGGCCACTGGGTGAAAAACCGCGGGCTGCGCGAGGAAGTCAGCCTGATTGTGAAGGGTGCGCACACGCCCTTTTGCAACCCGACCGACCTCCTTCGTGAGTTCGACACCTCGCTCGGCCGGCTGCAGACCGGCTATGCCGACCTCTATGTGATGCACCGGGACAATCCCGACGTGCCGGTGGGCGAATTCGTTGAGGTGCTCAACGAGCAGGTGCGCGCCGGGCGCATCCGCGTCTTCGGCGGCTCCAACTGGTCGCTGGCGCGCATCGCCGCGGCCAACCGTTATGCGGAGCGCAAGGGCCTCCAGGGTTTTGGCGTGGTGAGCAACAACTTCAGCCTCGCGCGCATGGTGAACCCGGTGTGGAGCGGCTGCGTGGCGGCGTCCGATTCGGATTCGCGGCGCTGGTTGAAAAAGCGCCAGTTTCCGCTGCTCGCTTGGTCGAGCCAGGCGCGCGGTTTCTTCACCGACCGCTCCGGGCCGGACAAACGCGACGACGAGCAGCTTGTGCGTTGCTGGTATAGCGACGACAACTTCGCCCGCCGCGAACGCGCTGTCGCGCTGGCGGCAAGGAAAGGGGTCAGCCCCATCGCCATCGCTGCGGCCTACGTGTTGCACCAGCCGTTCCCGACCTTCGCCCTCATCGGCCCGCGCTTCATCCATGAGACGGTGAGCTCACTCGAGTGCCTGAAGGTGGAGCTGAGGCCGCGCGAACTGGCTTGGCTCAACTTGGAGCGCGAGCGGCCCTGACCGCGGCCGCCTTTCCCGTCGGCTGCACCCGGGCAAAGTAACCCAATAGGTTACTTTGCCCGGGTGCCGGAATTCCTGTTGTCAGCGCAATCGGTGCGGGCAGCATCAGGCGTAAACATCCGTCCCATGAAACGCTTCGCCCCCCTGGCTTTGGTTGCGCTGATGATTGCCGTGCTCGTGATCCGCTGTGGGCGGCGGCCGGACCGGCTCCCGCCAAGAGCAAGGCCCCAGGCGCCGAATTCGCCGCGACCATCACTGCCGTCACCGGCATGGCCATCTCGCCGCTGCTCGGTGCGGGCGGTTACGGGGCCTACCAGTGGTTCACCGCCAAGGATGACGCGGCGCGGGCCGCGCTGCCGTGGTATGCGCAGATGAGTTTCTGGCTGCCGGCGCTGGTGATCGTCTCAGCGGTCGCAGCCAAGGATTCCCTCGGCGCCGTGTTGCCGCCGGGTTGGAAGAAACCGCTCGATGTGCTGGAGACGGTGGAAAACAAGGCCACCGGGCTCGTGGCGGCGGGCGCCATCATCCCGTTTACGATGGACGCTTTCAGCAAGATGCTCGTGGCCAGTCTGCCTGCGGCGGAGCCCGCCGCGCCCACCGGGCTCGCCATGATTCACCTCGGGGCGATCGATCTTTCCTGGCTGCTGAACCTGCTGACCGTGCCCTTCGGTATCGCGGTGTTTGCCGTCGTGTGGATGGCGTCGCATGCGATCAACGTGCTGATCCTGCTCAGTCCGTGGGGAGCGATTGACGCGGCGCTCAAGGGCGCCCGCACCGCGCTGCTCGGCCTGCTCACGCTCACGGCTACGATGAACCCGTGGCTCAGCGCGGCGCTTTCGATCGTGGTGATCATCGTCGCCTACTTTGTGGCGGGCTGGGCCTTCCGGCTCACGGTTTACGGCAGCATTTTCAGCTGGGATTTCTTCACGTTGCGGCGGGCCCGTTACCGGGTGCGGCCCGATGAGAACAAAGTCTTCGTCGGCGGCAATCTGCCCGAGGTGTCCGTGCGCACCTATGGAAAATTGCGGCAGGCGGACGAGGGACTGGTCTTCGCCTACCGGCCCTGGCTGGTGCTGCCGGAGCGCACGGTAAAGGTCGCGGGTGACAATTTGTCGGTCGGCAAAGGGTTGTTTTTTTCCACCGTCATCACCGGGAAGGAAGAGACATATTTCATCCTGCCGCCGCGCTACCGCGGTCATGAGGACGAGTTGGTGAAGACCTACGGCTGGACCGGCGTGCAGCCGGCCGGACTGCGCAAGGCTTGGAGCGTCGTGCGCGAACTCTTCGGCGGCGGCGCGGCAAAGACCCAGGTGGCATGAGCCGCGCCGTCATCATCGCCCGTTGGCTGGCGGCCGTCTTTTTCACGGCCGCGGGCGCGAATCATTTCCTGAATCCCGGGATCTACCTCGGGATGATGCCGCCGTGGCTGCCGTGGCCGGAGGCGCTCAACTATCTCAGTGGCGCGGCGGAGATTGCCGGCGGACTCGGCTTGTTGTGGGCCGGCACAAGGCGGCTCGCGGGCTGGGGGCTGATCGTCCTGCTGATCGCAATCTTTCCCGCCAACGTCCATGTGGCGCTGCAGGGCGAGATGCCCGGGCTCGACGTCCCTCCGCTCACGCTCTGGCTGCGGCTGCCGTTTCAGGCCGTCTTTATCGCATGGGTGTGGTGGGTGGCCTTGCGATCCGAAACTCGTGCCGCGCCCTGAGGGCGGCGGTTTTTTCCGTCAGTCGCACGCGGTGCAGGCCGTCGCCCCAGGAGGCGGCGAGCAGAGGGTCGTCTATCTGCCGCGGTTCCGTGGTGGCGACCAACCGGTTGACATCGTAATGCAGGATGGCGGCGTCCCCGGCGGGAGTCTGTAGCCGCAGCGCGCCCGGCACGGACAGATCGGGGGCGGCGCAGGTGATGAAGTGAAACAACGCCGGCCGGTGCGCTTCCTGCAACTCGTAGTCGTCCACGAGCGTGATGCCCAGGCCGCGCTCCAGACGGAGCGCGCGGGTCCATTTTCGCACCGCGGCTTCGGCTGGATAGGCGCCGGCGAGGTCGAGCTGAAACGTGGCGGTGGCCTCATCGGCCTGATGCCAGACGTCGCGGGCGGTGAAGCTCCGGCCGTTTGACTGCTCCGTGCCGTTGATCACGGGCAGGTTGTGCCACTGCGTCTGCATCGTCCAAATCTCGTAACGCTGAGGGCTGAAGGTCTTCGCCGTGTAGGTTTCGACGCCGATGTCGATCAGCAGCGGTTCGCCGTCGAGGCAGACGACGAAATTGCCAACATCGTTGTGATTGTGGCTCTCGGCATTGTGACCGCCCTTGGCGGCAAGGTAAAAGCCGTCCGTCGTGCCGCCGGCGTCGCGCGCCACCGCGACCTGCAAATCCGGCAACCACACGTCGCGCAGCAGCGGGGCGGCGGCCGGGCTGGCCGCGACTTCCGCCGCGGCGAAGAGATTGGCGAGGAGGCGCGTGGGGGTGTTGATTTTGCCAAGCCAAGGCAGCGGCCGGCGGCCGTGCAGCCACGCGCCGAAGGCGCAGAGCGGCGCATCGCCGATGCGCCGGCCGAAACGCCACACCAGCAGGCCGTCCACCTCGCCGCGCGCCTGGGCGTCGGCGAAGTTGAGCAACCAGTCGCCGCTGATGTGGGCGCGCATGACGTAACGCGCGAGCTCATGGACGAGCGGCTCGCCGTAGAGATCGAGGCGACCGCCGGTGGCCGCATGCAGGAGTTCCAGCGCGTCGAAGAAGCTGGCGGCGGCGCGCCCCCAGTAGGCCGGACCCTCGTCGCAGCCGCCGTCGGCCGGTTGCTGGTTTAGGAAGATATCGAGGCTAAGCAGACTCTTGTGCACGGCCTGCACGCGGCGGTCCGGATCTGTCTCCAGCAGGAGGATGCAGGCGAGCCAGTTGGAGTTGCACCACGGGTTCCAGTTGTTGACCGGATGGTGGCGCCGCTGCCATCCCAGCCACCAGAAATCCTCCCGCTCAAGGCAGGGGGTGAGCATCCGGCGTTGCACCTCGTGCCGCAGGCGGTCGCGCAGCAGGGGATGCACGGTGGCGAGTTCCGCGCCGAGCAGCCAGTCGGCCCAGGCTAGGGTGGCGGCGGTTTCGGCGGCGAAGAGATCCACCACGGGTTCGGTGACGTCGGGCAGGCCGGTGCCGGCCCGCTGGAGTTCCAGGTGAGCCGGGAGGCACCACGAGGTTTCCTCGCAAATCAGCCAGAGGCCATCGGCGATGGCGTCCAGGAAGCGGCCGCGATGCTCCACGCATTCGGCGAGGACGAGGGCTAGGAACTGGCGCCGGCGGCCGAAATGGGCTTCCTCAAAATGACGGCGTATCCCGGTGCGCACAAAATCCAGCCACAAGGTGGCCGGCAGCGCGGGCCAGGTTTGGCCGAGTGCGGCTTCGCCCGCGGTAAGCAGCGAGTGCTGGTGGGCGGCCGGAAGGCCGGCCCAGGCCACGCGGTCCGCCGCACGTGGAAATGGCGCCCAGACGTCGGCAGGCAGGAGGTGTTGACGAAGGAAGGCGGGGTCGTGGCGGGCAGCCAGCAAGTCGCGGACATTGCGAGACATGTGACGAGCGTGGGGGTGACGTGCAGGAGGGCAAGTGCAAGCTCCTAACCCTTGCAACCGGACGGCTGGCTGACGCGTAAAAGGAGTGTGGGCCGGATCTGCAAACGGCTTTACGAAGCCGCATCGGCATTTCTTATTCACCTTCCATGCACCGCGAAATCCTCCAAGACCAGGCCGCCCTTTACGTGTCCGGAGCCATGACGGCTCCGGAGCGCGAGAGCCTGGAGGTCGTGCTTGCATTCCACACGGAGCTGCGGGCGGCGGTGGCGCGGATGGAGCAGGTGGCGGCGGCGGTGGCCTTGGCCAAGGTTACCGGCGAGGTGGAGCCATCCGCGCAGCTCAAGCAGCGCATTCTGGCCGCGGCCGGGCGTTCGACACGGGCCGAGAAAGACTGCTTGGTCGTGACCACGCCGGCCGGTCTGGTGGAGTGGGTGAATGCGGAATTCACGGCCCTGTGTGGCTACGAGCTGGCCGAGTTGAAGGGCCGCAAACCCGGGACGTTGCTGCAGGGCCCGGACACCGATCCGGCGGCCGTCGCCCGTATCCGCGCCGCGCTGCGCGACCGCCGGCCCTGCCGCGAGACCCTCGTCAATTACCACAAGGACGGCACCGCCTACCGGGCCGACATCCGCATCAGCCCGGTGCTTACCGAGGAAGGCGAGCCGCTGTGGTTTGTAGCGCGGGAGCGGAAGCTGACGGACGTGGCCTGATGGGCTCAGACGCCGTGCCGTGCGGACGTCACTCAACGGCCGGCACCCGGGATAGATCGAACTTGAGTTCGCCGCGGGAGCCATCGCGCCTTCGCATCGGCACGGAGATCTGCCGGCGCGCGGGGTCGGAGGAGTTAAAACGCGCCGGACCAAACACCGCCTCGCGCTCGCCCAGAAAAGTGAGCGGCCACTCCAAGCGTTCGTCCTTTTCCTCCCAGCCGCGCAGATCGGCATGAAAGTGTTTGAGGCGCAGCATCAGCGAATCTCCTTCCTCGCGGATCAGGAAAATTTCATAGAACACCGGTCCTTCCGGTCCGTCCTGCCGGAAGACGCCCACCATCGCGCCATCCCGGGGCGGTCCCCAGATTTCCTCCGCTTCGCCGCCGGTCCCCGGGCCGCGCCAGTGTCCGGCGAGCCACGCCACGGCTTCGATCCCGGCGACCGGGGCGGAGTCCGGCGCGGCGGCCAACCCGAATGGCCAGAGGGCGAGCAGGCAAAACAGGACGCACCGTTTCATGCCGTCAACGTGGGGCAAACCTTCGCGCCGGACAATCTTTCAATCTACGCGCCGGCGGGCGGGCTGGGGTGCGGCGCGGGCAATTTCAGCTCCCAATAGCCGACATCGATCCACCGGCCGAATTTCCAACCCACTTCGTGAAAGTGCGCAGCCGGTTGGAAACCCAAGCGGGCGTGAAGCGCGACACTGGCGGCGTTGGGCAGGGCGACGCCGCCGATGACCGTGTGCAGGCCCATCGATGCGAGGCGGGAGAGGAGCACCTTGTAAAGCTGGGTGCCGAGACCCCGGCCGGTGGCCGCCGGATCGAGATAGACGGTGGACTCGGCGGCGAAGCGGTAGGCACTGCGGGTTTTCCAAGGACCGGCGTAGGCGTAGCCCAGCACCTGGCCGGACTCTTCCCATACCAGCCAGGGAAAACCGGCCTTGGTCGTCAGGTCCAGCCGCCGCGCCATTTCCACCGGCGTCACCGGGATTGAGAGGGACGCCGGAACTGCTCCACCTTTGATGTCAGTCTGAGACGTTGGTTGATGTGGTGGGTTTGGCGGTCGTTGGCAATCTCAGGCGGAGGGACGGACCGGCTTGGCGGTCCGGCCCGG